>Ga0335085_10000830_pt1 | contig 77100 bp, 64 predicted proteins | sample Lox_Sample_45_FD_206712 | JGI IMG/M metagenome (GOLD analysis project Ga0335085, IMG submission 206712) | Soil microbial communities from Loxahatchee National Wildlife Refuge, Florida, United States - Lox_Sample_4.5 | ecosystem: Environmental > Terrestrial > Soil > Wetlands | place: USA... | reverse complement strand
GAGAATTTTTGCAGCGAATGGGAACCAAAGATCGGAAACGACCAACTACGAACCACGAACTACCAACTGCTGACGCCTGAAAGCTGACCGCTGAAGGCTGTTTGCGTGAGAAAAATGAGAATTTTTGGGGAAAAGGGCGAGCGCCGGCGTTCTATCCGTCCAGCGCCGGCGCGCTCGAAGCGGCGCGGGAGTCTGCCAGAGCCTGCTCGACGGCGTCGCAGAGCGCGTGACCCAGCAGGATGTGGCACTCCTGAATCCGAGGTGTCTCTTCGGAGGGCGCGGCGATGAGCACATCAACGAGGTCGCGCAGGAGACCCCCCGAGGCGCCGGTGAGGCCTATGGTGACGAGGCCCAGGCGGCGCGCGCATTTTACCGCCTCAACCACGCTGGGCGAGTTCCCGGAGGTGCTAAGGGCGAAGGCAACGTCACCCGGCGAGCTGAGCGCTTCGAGCTGGCGGGCGAAAACCTGCTCATATCCGTAGTCATTGGCGATTGCAGTGACGGCCGAGGTGTTCGTATGAAGAGCCAGCGCGGGCAGCGGAACCCGCTCGCGCAGATAGCGCCCCACAAACTCGGCGGCAAGATGCTGGGCGTCGGCCGCACTACCGCCGTTCCCGAAGAACACTGCCTTATGGCCAGCACGATAGGCGGCTACCACGGCCTCGGCCGCCGCCGTCAAAGAGGGCAGACAAGAGGAGATAAGGCGGGTGTGAGTCTCGATGCTGCTTTCGATGTTGGCGCGAAGAATGGCCTCGGTCATGAAATCCTCACTCCAGAAGAGTATAGCGGCCCCAGGTCAATCCGGCGGGCCGCAATCGTGCGAGGCGGGTCAGTTTTCAAGAATCCAAAACCGGGTTTTACTGGCAGGCCTGCAGCGACTCACGCCAACCCCGGCGGCAAAACACGATTCAGAATTGCGAAGTACAAGGTTCGAAAAGGCCGGTAATGGTACACCGCCGCCCCGAGACACGTCCCGAGCGTGTTCGTGAAGAGGTCCGTTGTTCCGGAGTCTCGCGTCGGCAGAAATGCCTGCAGGATTTCGATGGTGAGTGTTGTGGCGCACCCAAGAAGAATCGTGAACAGCACGGCTCGCCGGCCCTTGCCCACAGACGAGAAGAAGGCGTTGGCAATGAAGCCCAGGGGAATGAAGCCTGCGATGTTGATCAGAACGTTCTTGAGGTAGCTCCAGTTCGGAGAGTACTCGTCCCAGGCTGGCTCCAAAAACTTCTCATCGAACACTGTGTACCGCTCCGGAATATTCAGATCGACTCCGGATTTGGCGCGATTATGGATGGTGTTGCCTTCGCCTTCGTCAAACAAGTAAAGCGCAGTGTTCCGCTCATCCGCTGTGATCGCGGGCCGGCCATCTTTCGTCCAAGATTGGTAGTGTTCAAGAACTTGTGGGGGTGTGAGTTCCTGTTGGTAAATCGCAAGCCCTCGAAACCGGCCCTGCCAGCTATCGTCATGTACGGGCGAATTGGCGATGACAAGCTCGCCGGTAAAGTCCTGGGCAGAGAGAGGGAATTGAGCGGGCTCAGCAGCGAGAGCGCCGTCCACGTAAACGCGCGTCTGGCTGCCCCTGGACGTAATCGTGATGAAATGCTGCCTGCCCCGACGAAAGAGGTTGTCGACGTAGAAACGTACGGCGCCCACACGACTTGTTTTGTCGTTTGTGGCTACGCGCTTGCTCCGCACCTCGAGGTCGGTAAGGGACTGATGGAGCGAGAACCGCTTGTGCGTTTCTGGGTCATAAAATGCCAGAAGCGTACTTGAATTCGATGGAAGGTATGACTCCACCCAGATCTCGAGACTGCAAGGGGCGTCGTCGCCTGCGTTTGTCATGTCGAACACGCCTGAACTCAGAATGGTCCCGTAGGTACCGAAGCTCAGGCCGTTCCCGGACGCCAGCCATTTCACGTCGTTCTTGGGAGAGTGAAACGGCCACAGGCCCGCCGTCAGGATGCCTCCGAGCGCCAGAACGAAGAGTACTGCCTGAAGCGTCCTTGCGGTCGCGCCGGAGCCTGCAGGGTCCTTCCCCAGCTCAGCGTCGGCAGGATCAATCTGAGATGCAGTCGTCACTCGCCCTCCTCACATTTCTCCCTCTCTACTCGTCCCATGTCCGTTGTCCTGCGGTGGAACTACCTTGACCCTCTTACTCATTGTAACTGGCATTCGGAAGGCAAACGTGTCCAGCATCGACAATCGAGTTTCAAGACGGCACCGTCACGCCATCCGTCTGCCTGGCTGCCGGTGCATCGCCGGTTTGTGTGGCGCGCATTACTATATTAACCAGTAGGATGATGTGAGCGCGAAGCAGGGGACTGCAGCTCATCCGTTTGAGCATACCGTAATGGTTCGTCCCACCGGCTTTCGTCCGATTCGACCGGCAGACGCCGACGTGCGGGCACAATTCCGCCAGCTCTATGACGAACTGATTTCCGACCAAGAGCGCAATCGACTCATCTGCCAGGACGTGACCCAAGCTCTTCGAGATGGGCGTTCGCCGCTGGTGTTGACCGAACGAAACGAACATCTGGATGCCTTGGCCGATCAGTTGGCGCTCGTGGCGCGACACCTAGTCGTGTTGCGAGGAGGGATGCGCAAAAAGGAAGTTGAAGCGCTCCACGCTCGCCTGGCCGCAATTCCCGCAGGAGAGACTCGCCTGCTTTTGGCCACCGGCCGTTATGTAGGCGAGGGATTTGATGATGCCATGCTCGACACCTTGTTTCTCACGCTGCCCATTTCATGGCATGGGACCATTGCCCAATACGTCGGAAGGCTGCATCGTCTCTATGATGGCAAGCGTGGAGTCCGCGTATACGATTACGCTGACCTCAATGTGCCCATGCTCGCGAGGATGTTTGACCGCCGCTGTCGTGGGTACGAAGCCATTGGGTACGCGATTCAGCTTCCAGGCAGCGCTGTACCTGGCTGGCCGGCTGACGTGCCGCTTCCCGTCGATCCGGAGTGGAAATGCCAATACGCCGCCAGTGTGCACCGTTTAGTGCGTGATGGGGTGGATTCTCCCCTGGCAAATCTATTTGTGCACGCGGCCGTGACTCCACCGCCCAATGCAAAAGGTGCTGACCGGGCGCGAAGCGCCACCGAGGCGTTCCTTTATCGTCGACTGGAAACGCTGGCGGAAACAGCCGGAAGGTTTCGTTTGAATATAGAGCTTCCGATTTCATTCGATGGCTGGGGCCGCATGGAAGTGGACCTGCTTTGCGAGCCGTCCCGAATCGCTATCGAATTGGACGGCAGCCAGCATCTTGGCGATGCGGGAGCTTACCGGCGAGACCGCCGCAAGGACGCCTTGCTTCAAGAGAGTGGCTATCGCGTCCTTCGCTTCCTTGCTGAAGACGTTGGGAAGCATCTCGATCAGGTTCTGGACACAATTCTGCGGGCGTTATCGCATCAAAACGCTGGTTAACGACTGTGCCTTCACCAGAAGTAGCTTGCGCGCGAAAATCTGACTCTGATCGAGGACCGGGCGGTCGATGGATAAGACCAGAGCAATGGAGGTCCCAGACCGAATTGACTGGGCAAATACTTCTGCGAGGTCCGCAACCAGCATTGCTGGCGGCTAGGCTACGGAAGTTTTGAGACATTCCTGTAGGGCAAGTCTCCCGACGCTCAGCGCAAAAGCATGCTAGCTGATGGCCATCCATCACAATCTGCGTCAAATTCCGACGGCGGATATTGAGAGCCTGGGCTGGTCCAAAGCACTGGAGCTGGCGAAGGTGGCCCGGAGTCAAGGACGAGGATTCGATAGTGCAACCTGGTTGCACAAGGCCCGAGAATGTAGCAAAGAAAAGCTGAAAGAGGAGGTCCATCGGTACTTCACCGGGGAAGACCTCGAGCCTTATGAGGTCTACTTCAAGCTTTTCGAAAGCCAGTTGCCCATCGTTGAGAGGGCGCTCTATGTGGCGTCAAGGATGGCGGGAACGGAGCGATCGCGGGGCTTCTGTTTGGAACTCGTCTGTGCGGACTTTCTGGCGGGGCGGACCGAGGAGTCATCCCCCGAAGAGATTCCCCTGGTCATCGATCGGCTGGTGAATTTAGTGCCGCTCGACTATCTGACCAGGGTAGCTGTGGAAGTTCAGAGCCGCGAACATCATTGAGGCCGCTGCGATGCTGAAGAAGGTCAAGCGAATCAAGCTGGGCCAACAAGCCTACCGCCGGCTGCTGAAGAAGGTGCTGGAACAAGACGGCTGGTCAGTGCCGGAAGTGCGGCTCGCTAAAGAACCTCCAGTTCCATCACCGCAAGTATCGTAGCCAGCAGGGCGACGACAGCTTGGCCAATCTCGTGACCCTGTGCTCTTACTGTCACATGGAGGAGCACGGCCAATTGAGTTACTCAAAGGCGGCAGCGCATCCGAACTCAGCGCCAAAGCGCAAGGCCTCCACCTAAGTTGATTCAGATGCTGCCAGCGTCGCGACAATGGTCAAGCGCACGACCGCACCTGGTCCTGCATATCTCAGAGGTCTGGTCACCGCCGGGATGGGAGGTGAGTGATGAAAAGGAGGCTGGTGGAAGCTGGCGTCTGCGGATCGCGGCCGAGAGTCCGGGGTGTCAGGGCGGCCCTTCTTAGGCCAAACGCGGACCCGGTCTATGCGGGAACGAAGGAGCACGGCGAACTGGCGTGCCTGATCGGTGTGGATTGAGGTAGATTCTATGTGCAGCTGAGGCTGTAAGCTTCGAATTACAGTCGCATGCAAGAATTCGACCGGCATTGGCGCTGCGTGATGCACAATCATCAGTGGATACCAAAACTCAGGGTAGCAGGCCGTAAGCGACAAGCTGGGTCTGTCCCGCAACGAATACTTTCCCGTTCGCCACCAGCGGAATCGCAAACTTCGCGGGATAGTCCATTGTGTCACGGCTCCCGGCCTGATTTGTATCGTACAGTTCCTGGCCTAGGTCGTTGGCGTTGTATGCGATTAGCACGCCCGGCGTTGTGCCGTCGTTATTTGGATCTCCCAAGTTTTGTATCGCCCAAAGTATCCCGTTGCTGCTGCCGTTCGCCGAGACGGCAAACGACCCGCCGCGACACGGGTAAGTCGCGGCGGATTCGGAAGTGGGCGAAGTCGACAGCAGACCATTGCTGAACTGAAATGCTTTCAAGGTGTCGTTCCTGGCGGCGAAATAGACGAAACCATCGAAATAGACCGGAGTACTGAAATTGCCTGACCCCGCGCCGCCGCTCGCTAAGGTTCCCACCAAGGTTTGGACGATCTGGCCATCACCATTTGGACTGTATCCGCCCATGCTGTCGCGATTGATCACATAGATGGTCCCGGTTTTGCCTGCACTGACAAGCAAGTGTGGATAGGGACCGCCCGTTTGGTCAATCAGCAGCACCGGGCCACCTGCCCCCAAATCGAGATCATTAGCCTCCATGTTCGACTGGTCGTGCGGAGTAAAGTAGTCGGGCACCTTTCCAGCAGCGGTAAGTTTCTCGACGGAGTCACCATAATCTGTACCACCGGTGTTGACATCAAAAGTTCCGTTGCCGGTCGTGAAGTAGATGTTGCCGTCCGCGTCGCCTGCCAGACCGCCGCCGCCTTGCCAGATACCGCCACCGTATCCGTTCGGAGTTACGTTATATACCAACACCTGTTGGAGCGTTGCTGCGCTGTATCCCAGAACCCAACCGTGCCAAGGGTGGTTATCACCGTGGGATGCGAACCCGACATAGACTACACCGTTGCTCAGAAGCAGTGCGGGCCGCTGATTCTCATGCAGAGGGTCGAAGGACACGTTGCCCCCTGACGTCCCATCCCCGCTGCCTGGGGTACTCCCCTGGAGGACGACCGGACCGCCAAACTTCTCGGCGCCGGTGGTGATGTCCAGTGCATGCAGCCTCTGTACGTATTGTGTCCCCTCCTCGGTCTTGGCGACAACGTATAATGTCCCGCTAGACTGATCAATTACCGGAGTTCCGGTGATCCCGATTTGGTCTGGAATGTCGCCACATTCGCCCACGTCAGCGCACGGCACCGGGGTGACACCTGATTTCAGAAAACTCACATGCCAAAGTGGGGTAGCGCTCCGTCCGTCAGCGTCGAACGCGTAGACACTGTCATTCTCCGTCGCGACATACACCACGTTGTGGTAACCGTTTTGTGGAATGTTCACGTTGGCCACGTAAAGGGGCGACGCAAAGGCAATCCCGTCCAGGGCGTACGAGAAAAGCTTTCCGAATTGAGCTGAGTTCACGTTGGCTGACGTCAAGACAGTTTCGCCGTTGTTGACACCCGTCCGCAAGTTATCATTGTGATAAGTATAGGTGCCTGGGTAGTTGCTGACGTAGACGGTCGCGTTGGCGGTCTGGCCCTGGCTGGGCGTTGCCGTCACCATATGGCTACCGACGCTGCTCGGAGGCGTGTAGAGGCCGTTCGTCGTGATAGTTCCCGAAGAGGAAGATCCTCCCACCACACCGTCGACCGACCAAGTGACGCTTCCGCCCCCTCCTCTCGTTGTGAACTGCTCAGTCTCGGTGAACGTTACTACCGAGGCGCGCGGCGACACGGAAAACGCCGGCGGGCCTCCTGCCGAGGTGCTAAACGCTACCATCTGCATGATCCACGCCCCGGAGCTGAGCGGTGCCGTAGCGGTATAGCTCCCCGCCGCGGTCACCATCTCATCTTCCGCAATATCGCCATCCGGAGATGTGAGGAGTCTCTGGGTGAAGCCGCTACCCGGACCTCTGGTTACGCTGGTCACGATGTTAGCTCCAAAAATCAGGTCCGTTGGGTTGGTTGTGTTTGCGGCTCCGCTGCTGCTCGTGGTGCCACTGCCGCTTTCAGCGGCCGTCACATCCACCGGGTTGCTTGGGTCGGCCCCGCTGTACTCGAGAATGCGAATGTCGGGGGAGATGGAAGCCGTCGAGAAGCTTACCTTTACTGCGTTGGCTCCCGCGGCCGCCGGGAGGATGCTTTTAGCATAGTAAATGGACTGCGAGAGGGCGCCGCTCACCAGTGTCGGACCGACGGCGAGAGCATAGATGTTCCCGCTCTGGTCAGTGACCGAAGCGACGGTAGCCGTGGTATCGTTCCAACCCACCACCACCACGTTCATGTCGCCAGCGGCCTGCGTGGCGTTGAAGGTGACGCTCACCGTGCTCTGCGGCGATTGCGGTGTGGCGTAATTGCCCTGCACATAGCTGATGGTCGTCGATATCGCCGCGACCGTCAGCGTAATGGTAGCGTTCTGCTGTATCCCGCCGCCATTCCCGGTCACTGTGATCGGATAGGTTCCTGGCGCTGTGGTGGTCCCGACCGAAACGGTCATCGTCGAAGTGCCTGCACCCGGCGCCGCAATCGTACCCGGACTGAAGCTCACCGTCGTCCCCGTAGGCGCGCCGGTGGCTGACAGACTGATCGGGTTGTTGAACCCTCCACTGACAGTGGTCGTTACTGTGGAAGTCCCCTGATTGCCGGGCAAGACACTGACCGATGCCGGTGAGGCCGAGAGCGTGAAGCTTGGTCCTGCCGTCACCGTCAGCGTTACGGTCACCCTTTGCTGCAAGCCCCCGCCACTGCCCGTCACCGTGATGGGAGAGGTTCCCACTGCCGTGCTCGAACCCACTGTGAGGGTCATGGTTGAGCTGCCCGCACCCGGCGCGGCAATCGTGCCCGGACTGAAGCTCACCGTTGTGCCTGCAGGGGCTCCCGCGGCGGACAGGGTGATTGCACTGCTGAATCCACCGCTCACGGTGGTGGTAATGGTCGATGTTCCCTGGTTTCCTTGTGCGACGCTCGGCGAACCTGGTGAAGCTGATAGGGTGAAGTTTCCTCCTGACCCGCTGGGAGTACGGAAGGCCACCATCTGCATCACCCAAGGTCCCGATGAACCGAGAGGCGCACTAGCCGTATAGCTCCCGGCCGCTGTTGCCACCTCGTCCTCGGCGATGTCGCCATCCGGTGACGTAAGCAAGCGCTTAGTGAAGCCGCTACCCGGGCCGGTGGTGGACGTATAAACCATGTTGGCGCCAAAGATCAGATCTGTCGGGTTGCTCGTGCTAGCCGCGCCGCTGCTGCTCGTGCTGCTGCTGCCGCTGGCCGCGGTTGTGACGTCCATAGGATTGTTCGGATCCGCCCCGCTGTACTCTGAGATCCGAATGTCGGGGTTCGTCGCCGCCGGCGAGAAGGTCACTGTGACCGTATTAGCTCCCGCTGCTGCCCCGGCGATATTCTTGGCATAGTAGACGGACTGCGACAGATAAACTGTGTAGGTTGTTGGCCCGGCCGCAAGTGAGTAAGTGTTGCCGCTCGAATCTGTTACAGCAGTGACAGAGGATGTGGTATCGTTCCAGCCCACCACCACCACGTTCATGTCGCCGGCGGCCTGCGTGGCATTGAAGGTGACGCTCACCGTGCTCTGCGGCGATTGCGGTGTGGCGTAATTGCCCTGCACATAGCTGATGGTCGTCGATATCGCCGCGACCGTCAGCGTAATCGTAGCGTTCTGCTGCATCCCGCCGCCATTCCCGGTCACTGTGATCGGATAGGTTCCTGGCGCTGTGGTACTTCCGACCGTCATGGTCATCGTCGAAGTGCCTGCGCCCGGTGCCCCAATCGTACTGGGGCTGAAGCTGACCGTGGTCCCGGTAGGCGCGCCGCTGGCTGACAGAGTTATCGCGTTGTTGAACCCTCCACTCACTGTGGTCGTCAGCGTGGAAGTCCCCTGGTTGCCAGGCAAGACACTGACCGATGCAGGTGAGGCCGAGAGCGTGAAGCTTGGTCCTGCCGTCACCGTCAGCGTTGCGGTCACGCTTTGCTGCAAACCCCCTCCACTGCCCGTCACCGTGATGGAATAGGTTCCCACTGCCGTGCTCGACCCCACTGTGAGGGTCATGGTTGAGCTGCCCGCTCCCGGCGCGGCAATCGTGCCCGGACTGAAGCTCACCGTTGTGCCTGCAGGGGCCCCCGCGGCGGACAGAGTGATTGCACTGCTGAATCCACCGCTCACGGTGGTGGTAATGGTCGATGTTCCCTGGTTTCCTTGTGCGACGCTCAGCGAACCTGGTGAAGCTGATAGGGTGAAGTTTCCTCCCGACCCGCTGGGAGTGCGGAAGGCGACCATCTGCATGATCCATGATCCGGAGGAGCTGAGAGGGGCTGTGGTGCTGTAGCTCCCCGTCGCCGTGACCATCTTGTCTTCGGCGAGGTCGGCGTCCGGCGAGGTCAGCAAGCGCTTCGTGAATCCACTACCCGCGCCGGTGGTGGACGTATAAACCATGTTGGCACCAAAGATCAAATCCGTCGGGTTGCTGGTGGTCGCCGAAGCGCTCGTGCTGGTCTTGCTGCTGCCGCTGGCCGCGGCTGTGACGTCCACGGGATTGTTCGGATCGGCCCCGGCATATTCAAGGATACGAATGTCCGGGTAGGCTGCCGCAGCGGAGAAGGTTACGGTAACAGTGTTGGCTCCGGCGGCTGCTGAAGCGATGTTCTTGGCGTAGTAGATGGACTGCGACAGGGAGCCGCTGCGCACGGTGGGGCCCACGGCGAGTGTGTAGGCGTTGCCGCTGGAGTCTGCGACGGAACTGACTGTCGCGGTACTGTCATTCCAACCCACGACGACCACGTTGAGGTCACCGGCGGCCTGGGCAGCCGTAAAAGTGACTTTGACGGTCGTCTGAGGAGTTTGCGGGGTGGTGTAGTTGCCTTGGACGTAGGTGATGGTCGGCGCCGCCCACAAGCCTGACGGTTGCAGCCAGCCTGCCAGCCCAATCAGGGCCAATGTCGCAAGGCAGAAAAGGGTTTGGATTCCAGGATGGTGACGGGCCGGGGGTTTCGTCATAAGGCGATAAGTTGCCACATGAATAAGTATAACGCAATTTAATAATGCTGACTGTAATCATCGACAGGATAACCTGCAAACGCAGCTCCCAGCCGGTGTCTCCTGTTGAGAACCGGACCCTGTCGATTTGTACGGCCAAAAGGACAGGTCCACGCAAGCGGGAAGAAGGGTGTGTGCCTGGAGGAGGGAGACGCTAGGGCTAGGTTACGACGGCAGAAGGTAGGTGGGGTTGCACGGCGGATATCGTGAGCTTTCGAAAGCGCACGGTGCTTCGCCATCAGGGTACTGGGCGAACTCGGGGCAGACGACACTGAACCGACTACAATCGCACTACGGGATGCATCCGCGCAGGAAGTGGGACACTGGAGGCACTGAAGTAGATTTCGGTGGGTAAGCGCCGGCGGAAGGATCGAGCAGAGAAGGTGGAGACGGAGGCGTTGTACGAGGGGATCGCTGACTTAAAGAGGTGCTACCAGGTAACGGCCGTTCGCACTGGCCTTCAGGGGCAAAACAAACTCCGGGCTCTTGGTGCTTTCGTTGACGCGCTAATTGTCCCTGGAGGTAGCGATGAAAGTTGGGAGAACGTATCTCACGAGGTTAGTAACACACTGAGGAACGCTAGCCCCAATGCTAGGGGGTCAATACTCGTGTCCTTCGCATAAGTGCTCCTTCCTCCAAAGGACCAGCAAATGGTCCTGGCGATTGCCTACAGTGGGAACCTGTTTCCTTATAGTTAGGGCATCCATATCATAACGTGCAGTCATACGGTGCCGCACCATTCCTAAGGCAGCAGACCGTAGGCAATAAGGTGCGTCTGGCCGGCGATGAACACCTTCCCATTTGCGACCAGCGGAACGGCGAACTTGGCAGGATAGTCCATCGTGTCACGGCTGCCAGCCTGATTGCTGTTATACAGTTCACGGCTCACGTCCGTTGCATCATAGGCTATGAGAACACCAGGAGTGGTCGCGTCGTTATTCGGATCGCCAAGGTTTTGTATAGCCCACAATATTCCATTATTAGTGCCGTTCGCGGAGATCGCAAATGATCCCCCACGGCAGGGGTAGGTTTCGATTGATTCGGACGTGGGTGAGGTTGACAATTGACCGTTACTAAACTGAAATGCCTTTATGTAGTCGTTTGTCGCGGCAAAGTACACCCAGCCGTTGAAGTAGACCGGCGTGCTGTAGTTACCGTTTTCTTGACCTCCGTTGGCCAGAGCGCCCGGCAGGGATTGAACGATCTGGTTGTCATTATTAGGGTTATACCCTCCCATGCTATCCCGGTTAACCACATATATGGTTCCCGTTTTCCCAGATGTTATGAGTAGGTGTGGGTAAGGGCCAGTGGCTTGGTCAACCAGCAGAACGGGCCCAGCCGCCCCCAAATCGAGGTTGTTGTTGGACATACTTGCCTGGTCATAAGGCGTGAAGTAATCCGCCACGGTTCCAGCCGGTGACAGCTTTTCAACTGAGTCCCCATAGTCGGGGCCGCCCGTGTTGACATCGAAAGTGCCGTTGCTGGTTACGAAGTAGATATTCCCGCTGGCATCCGTTGACAGGCCCCCGCCACCCTGCCAGATGCCGCCGCCATTTCCATTTGGAGTGGCGTTATAGGCCAGCACTTGCTGGAGAGTCGCTGCATTGTACCCCAGCACCCATCCGTGCCAGGGACTATTGTCGCCGTGCGATCCGAATGCGAGGTAGACCACTCCATTGTTAAGCAGGAGTCCGGGCCTTTGATTTTCCCTCAGGGCATTGAAGGTAAGTGTGCTGCCTCCTTCACCAGTGCCGGGCACACTAGCTTGAAGCACTACTGGACCCCCAAACTTCTCGGCGCCGGTCGTGATGTCCAGAGCATGCAACCGCTGCACCCAGGTCGAGTTCTCCTTTGTCGCGGCGACCACGTATAGAGTTCCGGTCGACGAGTCGATCACAGGCGTACTGGTGATTCCGATTTGGGTGGGAATATCGCCGCATTCGCCCACATCACTACAGGGCACCGTCGTGACGCCCGACTTAAGGAAGCTTACCTTCCAGAGGGGAGTTGTGCTGAGCCCGTCGGCATCAAACGCGTAGACGCTGTCATTCTCCGTCGCGACGTATACCACGTTGTGATAGCCGTTCCCGGGGATACTCACATTGGCGACGTATAGCGGCGACGCGAAAGCAATTCCATCCAGTGCGTACGAGAATAGCTTTCCAAACTGAGTTTGATTGACGTCGTTTGTGTTTAACACAGTCTCGTTGAGGTTCTGTCCTGTTCGCAGATTATCATTGTGATACGTAAAAGTACCAGCGTAGTTGCTGACATAGACCGTAGCGCTGGCCGACTGTGTCGAGGTGGTACCAGTCACCGCGTGGCTGCTGACACTACTTGGAGGTGTGTAGAGTCCGCTTGTCGTAATCGTCCCGGTCGACGACGTTCCACCTATGACTCCGTCCACGGACCAAGTGACCGTCCCAACCGCGCCATTGGCCGTAAATTGCTGTGTCTGAATGGATGTGATGACGGACGCTCGCGGGGTTACCGAGAATCCTGTTCCTGTTCCCGTTAGATTAATCGTCTGGGGACTGTTCAGGGCATTATCGGCGATGCTGACGGTTGAGTTACGAGAACCGGTTGTGGTTGGTGTGAAGGTCATGCTGATTGTACAGCTCCCGTTTGGAGCCACAATTGACCCGCAGTTGTTCGTTTCTGAAAAGTCGGTCGCATTGCCGCCCGTGACGCTTATAGAGTTGATTGTGAGCTGGGCACTTCCGCTGTTGGTCAGTGTTACCGGCTGTGGGCTGCTGCTTGTTCCTGTCGCTTGATTGCCAAAGCTGAGACTTGTAGTGCTCAGAGTAACCGAGGGCGTGGGACCTCCTCCTCCCCCTGAGGCAGTACGAAATGCCACCATTTGCATGATCCATGTCCCAGCATAGCTTAGTAGCGCACTTGCTCCGTAGTTGCCGGTCACAGCAGTCATCTCATCCTCCGCGATATCACCGTCCGGCGAGGTGAGGAGTCTTTGTGTAAACCCGCTGCTCGGGCCACTCGTTAGGCTTGTCACGATGTTAGCGCCGAAGATCAAGTCCGTCGCGTCCGTTGTTTTCGCCGCGCCACTGCTGCTCGTAGTACCCGAACCGCTGGTGGCAGCGGTGACGTCTACCGGATTGTTAGGGTCAGCTCCCGCGTATTCCAGAATCCGAATGTCGGGGTATGCCGCTGCCGCCGAGAAGGCCACGGTCACGATGTTTCCTCCAGCAGCGGCGTTTGCGATGTTCCTGGCGTAATAGATCGACTGCGAGAGCGCGCCGGTAACAATAGTAGGTCCAACAGCAAGACTGTAACTATTTCCGCTGGCATCGGTGACCGCACTGACACTCGCGGTGGAATCGTTCCATCCGACGACCACAACAATCAGGTCTCCGCCAATCTGTCTGCCAGTAAACGCCACACTAACGGCGGTCTGTGAGGATTGCGGCGTGGCGTAGTTCCCCTGCACATAGCTGATGGTCGTTGAAACCGCTGCGACAGTCAGAGTAACAGTTACTGTTTGCTGGATCCCCCCGCCGTTTCCGGTCACGGTGATGGGGTAGGTTCCGATCGCCGTGCCCGATCCGACAGCAATAGTCATCGTCGAGCTGCCCGCCCCCGGAGCCGCAATGGGGTTCGGATTGAAGCTCACCGTGGTCCCGGTTGGTGCACCCGAGGCCGAGAGACCCATCGCGCTGTTGAAGCCGCCGCTAACCGTTGTGGTGATCGTCGACGCTCCTTGGCTGCCTTGCACGACGCTGACAGTAGCTGGTGTAGCCGAGAGTGCAAAACTTGGCCCGGCCGTCACTGTTAGAGTGACCACGGCGCTTTCATGGGCCGCTCCACCATTTCCGGTCACTGTAATCGGATACGTTCCCGCCGCCGTGCTGGCCCCGACCGTGATCGTCATCGTTGAGGTCCCGGCGCCGGGCGCTGCAAGCGTGCTCGGACTGAAGCTCACGGTTGTGCCGCTGGGCGCTCCTGCAGCCGAAAGGCTGATTGCGCTGTCGAATCCTCCGCTCACCGTAGTGGTAATGGTTGAGGTTCCCTGATTTCCTTGCGCGACGTTCAGCGAAGTGGGCGAAGCCGAAAGCGTGAAGCTTCCCATCGCTGCGCCGGGAGTGCGAAAGGCGACCAATTGCATGATCCAGGTCCCGGACGAAATGAGCGCAGTCGCAGTATAGCTGCCCGCAGAAGCCACCATTTCATCTTCGGCGATATCACCGTCCGGTGAGGTGAGCAGTCTCTGGGTAAATCCGGCGCCAGCACCGGTTGTCCCGGTGGTTACGATGTTAGCCCCGAAAATCAGATCGGTTGGGTTGCTGGTGGTGGCCGGGCCGCTGCTGCTTGTGGTTCCGCTGCCGCTGGCGGCGGCCGTTCCATCCACTGGGTTGCTCGTGTCGGCTCCGCTGTACTCCACAATCCGAATGTCGGGATATGCCGCAGGGGCAGAAAAGGTCACGGTAACTGCGTTTGCTCCGCTGCCCGCCGCCACGATGTTCTTGGCATAATAGACGGACTGCGACAGGGCCCCGCTGACCAGGGTCGGTCCGACTGCGAGCGCGTAAGTATTGCCGCTCTTATCGGTGACCGAACTGACAGTGGCCGTCGAGTCGTTCCACCCCACCACCACGACGTTGAGGTCGCCGGCGATCTGCGCCCCTGTAAAGGTGACACTCGCCGTGCTCTGCGGCGATTGCGGCGTGGCGTAATTACCCTGCACGTAGCTGAAGGGCCCGGACATTGAAGATGTGGTGGCGCTAGCCACGTTGGAGTACCCGCTCAGGTTGCCGGCCGCATCTGTGGCCCGCACCCGGTAGCTATAAGAAGTTCCTGCGGCCAATCCGGTGTCGTTGTATGTCGTGCCCGTCGAGGTGGCAATCTGGCTGAACGTTGCGCAGCCGATACCTTGGCAACGTTCTAACAGACATCCGGTAACACCTATATTGTCCGTTGAAGCTGTCCAGCTCAGATCAATTTCGCTGGCACTTACCGGTGAAGCTGTCAGATTAGTAGGCGCCGTCGGCGGCTGTGTATCGATCGACACGGTTGCCACATTCGAATACGGACTCAGACTGCCGGCCGCGTCTTGGGCTCGAACCCGATAACTATAGCTAGCCGAGCTTGAGACGCTCGCGTCGCTGAATGTCGTGGTTGTCGACATACCAATTTGAGCGAAATTCGTGCAACCTGCACCCTGACAACGCTCAATGAGATAGTCGCTGATAGTCCCAGCAGTTTCCGTTGATGCGGTCCAGGCGAGGTTGATCTGCGGGCCGGATGCTACACTCGCGGTCAGGTCCCCTGGCAACGAAGGGATTGTCGCTGGTGTCGTTACGGATGCCACGGTCGAGTAGGGTCCCAGTGTGCCGAGTGCGTCTTGGGCTCGAACCCGATAACTGTAAGAGGTGGACGCCGCCAAGCCGGTATCGTTGAATGTTGTGCTCGTTGTGGTCCCAACCTGGGCAAAACTGCTGCATCCAGTGCCCTGGCAACGCTCCACGAGATATTTGGCGATGGTTCCGCCACCCTCCGTCGATGCCGTCCAAGAGAGACTCGCCTGATTCGGATTATTTGCTGCCGCGGCGACGACCGACTGCCATGTGGCCGCTTGACTGACTGTAAATGTGGCGTCGTAGTTTCCAGGGGTTGCTGCGGGTCCAGTCTCCGCCTCAAGATTTAGCAGCGACGCTGCAGCTTGCTCAGTGAAGCCTGCTCCGGATTGGTACGCATCGGTGATCGAGAGTTTTACGAATCCAATTAACAGATCGTTCGCTTCGGCAGTAGTTAGGCTTGGGCTGGCTACATTCAGGGTTTGCGTTCCGTTGTCACTGCCGATGAGGGATACGGCGTCAATCGGCGAGGAGACGTTTGAGCCCTTAACGACGACGATAGAAATCACCAGTGACTGTGCCGCTGAAAGACCCATGGTGACGGTATGGCCCGGACCGACGATTGGGTTCGGCGCGTACCATAGCTCCGTCCGCAGATCGAAGCCCTGCGTGGTGCTGGTCGGTCCAGCTATGGGGATCCAAGTGTTACCGAAGTTGTCGCTGGGCGTAAAGGTTACGCCCGCATGTGAGGATGCCAGCATCACGATCAAATCACCGCCAGTGCTATCGAAAGGCGCCGTGGTGTGAGACGTTGTAAGGGTCGTGTCGTACAAGCCTTGAGCAGCAACCACGATCGCACCGGGGCCGCCTGGGGTGCCCGCCAGATTACCCGGGGCTGTCGGTGTTCCCGGGACCGTGAGGGTAACGGTTGTGTTTTGCAGCACTCCTCCACCACTCCCGGTCACCGTAATCGGATACGTTCCTGGCGCTGCGGTACTTCCGACCGTGATGGTCATCGTCGACGTGCCTGCTCCGGGCGCCCCAATCGTACCCGGACTGAAACTGGCGGTCGTCCCCGTAGGCGCGCCGGTGGCTGACAGACTGATCGAGTTGCTGAAACCTCCACTCACTGTGGTCGTGAGCGTGGAAGTCCCCTGATTGCCGGGTAAGACACTGACCGATGCAGGTGAGGCCGAGAGCGTGAAGCTTGGTCCTGCCGTCACCGTCAGCGTTACGGTCACGCTTTGCTGCAAGCCCCCGCCACTGCCCGTCACCGTGATGGGATAGGTTCCTGCCGCCGTGCTCGACCCCACTGTGAGGGTCATGGTTGAGCTGCCCGCACCCGGTGCGGCGATCATGCTCGGGCTAAAGCTCACTGCTACGCCGCTCGGCGCGCCGGAAACCGACAAACTGATTGAGTTGTCAAAGCCACCGCTGATGCTAATAGTAATCGTTGAAGTCGCCTCATCCCCAGATGCAACGCTGAGTGCCATCGGCGACGCGGTCGGTGTGAAGGTGCCACCACCCGTATTGCCGTACCATTCTGGAATTTGCAGAGTAAGAGATGCTGAGTTAACGTGTATCCCGACTTCGCTGTTTACCGGAGCTACCGTGCCACCCGCACCAGATTCCTGAATCGCCATCCCCGCGCCGTACGAAGTCACTCCCGCGCTGAGTGTCGCGGTGGGCAGTAACCCGACTGTGGATTGCCCATACTCGGCGTACTGCTCTCCTCCCTGAGTGTCCAGCGAGTTCAGTATACCTGTGAAACCTGTCCCCGGGGTTTCGGTCACCGAGGTCGAAGAGATATCCCAGATCGCGAAGATGAGATCTGTGTTTCCGGCCGTCACTGTGAGAGGGCCAGAGTTGATAGCCGTCGCCGAACTCGTGTCCTGGTTGGAGCTGTCGACAGGATTTCCGGAGGCTATTTGGCTCATGTCGAAAATGCGACAATAAGTCGCATCCAACGAGCTGATTGGGGTGATGCCATCGTGTAGATAGAAACTACACCTTACCCAGTCTGATCCGTCCCCGGCCAGGCCTGTTGCCACATTGCCGAAGGCCAAGAAATTCGTCACGTTGGCCGACGTCCGATCGTTTGTCTGCAGGGTCGTATAGCTATTGCCTTTCGAGTCGCTTACCTTCAAAACGCAGGTGCCGGAACACGTCGTAGACGTGTCAGCAGTAGCCGCCCAAACAGCCAGCCCATGGCCCGCCGGAATTCCAGGGCCCGGATTAGCTGTTCCGGCGATAAAGCTGGCCACGACTATTGCCCCGGGGTTACTGCTTGAGAAGGCCATTGATGCCGTCGCACCGCTCTCTACCGTCGTGAAAGCGGCTTGCTCCGTTGCAGACTCACCTCCCGGGTCGCTAGCAACGGCGGTAAAACCACTTCCAGGCGTGAATGCTACGCCGGTATTGTTCACCGCTGCAGCCGTAAACACGACTTCATCCGCCTGATGGGTGGTGAACGGAGCCGACTGAACGTTCGTTCCTGTCGCCGTCCCAGTGGAAGTCACGTCCAGGCAAGACGTAGCTCCCGGATGAGTAACAAGGCCGCGGTACTGATGGACGATGATCGACACGTAAGCCTGCGGCACGGAGAAGTATACGACTGGTGTGCTCGATGAATTGGCGATAGCTCCGCAGGTATAGTAGATTTGCTCCGCCCATGTTCCGCTGGAGCCGCTGGTGCCGGCTGCATATTGAAACAGGTCTCCCGCGCTGGTCTGGACGCTAACCGTGCCGTTCGTGAATGCCCCTGATTCGTAGCGGACCGCGGCCACTAAACTGTCACCAGGTAGCACATTTAGACTCCCTAGTGCGCTAAGGCTGGCCACGTTCAAGCCTGTGGTATTCGACGCACTGACTGCCGCCACACAAGTGATCCCGTTCCCTAAGGGCGTGTTCGAGCACGCAGAAGGTGCCAGGACTGCCAGTGTTATCGTCGTACTCTGCTCTATCGTCCCTGCAGTGCCAGTCACGGTGATGGGATAGGTCCCCGTCGAGGTGCTTGATCCCACTGTGATCGTCATGGTTGATGTCCCGGCGCCTGGGGCTGCGATGGTGGAAGGATTAAAAGTCAACGATGTGCCGCTGGGTGCACCGGAAGCGGTGAGCGCGATGGAGTTGTCAAATCCGCCGCTGACCGTGGTGGTGATCGTAGAAGTTGCTTGGGTTCCTGGTGCAGCACTGACCGTCGTGGGCGACACCGAGAGTGCGAAGGTAGGCGCGGCGGTCACGGTGAGCGTAACCACGGCAATCTGCTGAATCCCTCCGCCACTTCCGATCACGTTGATCGAATAGGTTCCCGCGGCCGTGCTCGCCCCAACCGAAATCGTTAACGTGGAGGTGCCCACGCCCGGCGCCGGGATCGCGGTCGGACTAAGGCCCACCGTTGTTCCGTTGGGCGCGCCCGAAGCCGAGAGACTAATCGAGCTACTAAATCCGCCGCTAACCGCGGTCGATATGGTCGATGTCCCCTGCCCTCCTTGCGCAACAGTCACCGCCCCTGGCGAGGCGGAAATTGTGAAATTCCCCGTTACTGAACCGGAAGTGCGGAAGGCGACCATCTGCATAATCCATTGCCCAGCCCGAAGTGGCGCTGTCGCGCCATAGCTGCCCGCAGCCGTGACCATCTGGTCTTCCGCAATATCGCCATCCGGGGATGTGATCAACCGTTTGGTGAAGCCACTGCCTGGTCCTGAGGTTAGAGTCTCAACCATGTTCGCGCCGAAGATGAGATCCGCCGCATTTGTGGTGGTGGCCGTACCGCTGCTGCTCGTCCCGCTGTTGCCGGTGGAGGCAGCGGTAACGTCAACTGGGTTGGTGAGGCTTGCTCCGCCGTACTCGAGAATGCGGATGTCGGGATAGGCTGCTGCGGTTGTGAACGTTACTTTCACAGAGTTGCTTCCGGCTGCCGCGCTGACGATATTCCTGGCATAGTAGATGGACTGCGATAGATAACCGGTATACGTCGTAGGTCCAACTGCCAGCGCATAAGTGTTTCCGCTTGCGTCGGAGACGCTGCTGACCGTCGCGGTGGTATCGTTCCAGCCCACAACGACGACGTTCAGGTCACCGGCATTTTGCGCGCCGGTGAACGGAATGGTTACCGTAGCCTCAGACGCTTGCGGGGTCGCGTAGTTACCTTGTACATAAGTAATCAGAGGCGGTGCCGTTGTGACCGTTAGGGTTACGGTGGCAGTCTGCTGCAAGCCACCCCCACTGCCCGTGAGGGTGATGGGATAAGTTCCTGTCGCCGTGCTCGACCCGACTGTAATCATCATCGTGGAGGTGCCTGAGCCCGGCGCCGCAATCGAAGTGGGGTTGAAACTTACTGTCGTGCCGCTCGGTACCCCCGAAGCCGACAAACTGATCGAACTGTTGAAGCCTCCGCTGACGGTGGTCGTGAGCGTGGATGTTCCCTGATTGCCGACTACGACGCTGAGGGAAGCCGGCGAGGCCGAGATGGTGAATGTAGGTATCGCGACCGTCAGCGTGACGGTGGCGGTTTGCTGAATCCCTCCTCCGCTCCCCGTTACGCTAATGGGATACGTTCCCAGCGCGGTGCTTGACCCCACAGAGATGGTCATTGTCGAGGTACCGGAGCCTGGCGCGGCGATGGAAACCGGATTAAAGCTCACCGTCGTACCCGTCGGCATACCCGAGGCTGAGAGAGATATGGAGTTGCTGAAGCCGCCACTAATACTCGTGGTGATGGTCGACGTACCTTGATTTCCCGGTACCGCCGTAACCGAGGTAGGAGAGGGTGAAAGCGTAAAGGTCGGCGCGGCAGTGACCGTCAACGTGACGGTCGTAGTCTGCTGGACACCACCGCCATTAGCCGTCACCGTGAGGGGGTAGGTTCCCACCGCCGTGCTTGACCCGACCGTGATGGTCATCGTCGAAGTGCCGGCGCCCGGAGCCGCGATCGTGCTCGGATTAAAGCTTACGGTGGTACCGCTGGGGGCACCTGACGCTGACAGAGCCACCGAGTTGTTGAAGCCGCCGCTGACGATCGTTGTTATGGTGGACGTTCCCTGGTTTCCTTGTGCGACGCTCAGCGAACCTGGTGAAGCTGATAGGGTGAAGTTTCCTCCCGACCCGCTGGGAGTACGGAAGGCGACCATCTGCATGATCCATGATCCGGAGGAGCTGAGAGGGGCTGTGGTGCTGTAGCTCCCCGTCGCCGTAACCATCTTGTCTTCGGCGAGGTCGCCGTCCGAGGTCAGCAAGCGCTTCGTGAAGCCGCTACCCGCGCCGGTGGTGGACGTATAAACTATGTTGGCGCCAAAGATCAAATCCGTCGCGTTGCTGGTGGTCGCCGAAGCGCTAGTGCTCGTCTTGCTGCTGCCGCTGGCCGCGGCAGTAACATCGACCGGAGCGTTAAGATCCGCTCCGCTGTACTCCAAAATACGAACGTCAGGGTAGGCCGCGGCTTTTGAGAACGTGACCGTGACGGAGTTGGCCGCTGCGGCGGCGCCTGCAATGTTTTTGGCGTAGTAAATGGACTGCGACAAATACCCGCTGACCGCCGTGGGTCCCACGGCAAGGGTGTACGCGCTTCCACTCTTGTCAGTCACCGAACTGACCGTGGAAGTTGAATCGTTCCACCCTACCACCACCACGTTAAGGTTGCCGGCAGTCTGGGCGCCGGTGTATGGAACAGTCACGCTACTCTGCGCCGTCTGTGGGGTAGCGTAGTTGCCCTGAACGTAGGTAATGGTTGACGCGGCCGTTAATTTGGCCGGTTGCAAAAGGCCGGCCAACACCAACACAGCCACAATCGTCACAGACGTGTAATTGCCAAGCCCGACGAGGCGGTCTCTCATATCTGCCCTCAACCTTACTGATTCACTTTCTCTTAAGGACGGAACCGGTTAATCCGGGATTTATATTTTCGGCTCGGATTCAACGCCAATGTATGCGCGCTTCCCCGTCCCCGTCAAGCCCTTCTTGGCGCGTTCGGCACGGCAGGCTCGAGTCGTGGCAGGAAGGCAAACGAAAACGTTAAGCGTCGCGCTTGGAAGGCTTAATGGAGCTAGCGGTGGTTTGGGGAATCGGATTCTGCGCGAAGGGGCAAGGTCCTCCGGCGCACGGACTTCCTAATCTGGCCTGCGCATCGGTCTGATGCTGATATCCGTCACTTCGGCCGTGTAGGGAAGCAGGAGCGCTTGAACCACAATCGTAGCCACGTCCTCGGGCTGCAAGAGCATTTCCGGGTTGTAAACCCTGCCCTCCTGTTGGTAGAGGGCCTCTTGCATCGGTGTTGCCGTGCGTCCCAGGTACAGCGAGAGCACGCGAATTCCTTTGGGATTGACTTCCTCACGCAGACTGTCGGTGATCGCTCGCAAGGCGTGTTTCGTAGCGGCGTACTGCCCAACTTCAGGCCGTTTTGCTGTGAGTCCTGCGCTGGAGTTGATGAAAACAATCTGACCGCGCGCAACCGTCAGTAGTGGCAACAGGCGCTGCGTCAAGACGTAAGGCGCCCGAACATTGGCGGCAAATTGAAGGTCGAAGTCCTTGATGTCCGCCCGCTCGGCCAGGTCCTGATGAATGATCCCAGCGGAGTGAATGAGGATATCAACACGACCGAGCTTCTCGAGGAATTGAAGAAGGGGCTGGAGACTCCCTTCCACAGTCAGGTCGATTTGAAAGTCGCTGACTTCTGAGGACTGCCGAATGGCCGCAACCGTCTCCGCGAGGGCGGCAGGATTTCTGCCGACAGCACACACATGGACATGCTCGCGCGACAAGCCGACGGCGATAGCCCGTCCGATCCCGCTGCTCGCCCCAGTTACTACGGCGACGCGGCCGGCCAATCGACCGGCCTCTCGATTGTTCATCTAAACCGTTAAACAGCGCTGAGGGTTGCAAAGCCGGCAATCAAAAATCACTTGGGTCTCGGATCGTTGAGCGGGCCGTTAGACGGTTAGCTTGCGGCAGTAAAAAGCTTCGGCGTAGCCGCTGGCAGCATTACACTCCATTCCACGCAGGCGCAGGAGCGACAGAAAAGTACTCTCCTCAAACCAGCGTTTGGAATGCTGCGACTGGAAAGCGTCGATGAGGTGACGCACTTTCGCGCGGCACATTTCCGCCTCCAGCGGCACGAATACGTTCGGCTGCCCCAGGTCACCGTCATACTTGGGGATCTCATATTCCCAAATCAGATGGTTGCGAAACGTGTTCCAAGTCAACTCGGCGATAGTTCGATGATCTTGATGCGCGTCCTTGCGACATGGAGTGAGGATGAGATCCGGAGAAACCGCCTGCTTGAGCTCTTCGAACACTCGCTTTACTTGCGCACCCTCGAATGGAAGGAACCCATCCGGGAAGGTCTTAAGGAGGATTTGCCTGAGCGCGGTCCCGGCGAACAAAGAAGCCGCCTTTCGTGCCTCAGCCTCCCGAATTCCGGCAGCGCTGAAAACGGCCCAGTGAAAACTCACTCCAGGATACTGCTCTGCCAGCCGAAGAATAGTGCCGCCACATCCAATTTCGATGTCGTCGGAGTGGGCTCCGAGGCAGAGCACTGTGAGGCCGTCGGAGTTTCCACGGTCCAGAGCGAGGCGGATCATGCGGTCGCCATCGCCAGTTCTGGGACACTTGATCTTGGGCTTGCCACGTGATTCCAGACTTTCCAGGGTGCGGAGCCTTGGTTTAGCTCCTCGAGGCGTTGTTTGTCCTTGAACGTGTCCATGCACTGCCAAAAACCGGTATATTTGTACGCCAGCAACGATCCCTGCTCAATCAACCGCTGAAAGGGCTCTCGCACCAACTCTTCGCCGGGCCGAATATACCCCAAGATCTCGCTCCGCATGACGAAATACCCGCCGTTAATCCAGATGTCGCTGCCGGTCAGAGGACAAACCTCAGTCACCTTTCCTCCGGCGCCGGCACTGACAATATCAAAACTCGCCGTGGGTTGCACCAGCAGCAGAGAAGCCACAGCATCGCTTTGCCGAAAGGTCTGGAGCATTGCGGGGAGCGGAAGGTCGCTTAACCCATCGCCGTAATTCGCCAGGAACATTTCTTCGCCCTGGAGGTAAGGCTCCACGGCCTTCAATCGTTCACCGATCGTGGCATTTGCCCCTGTTTCTACAAAGGTCACCGTCCAATCGTCGATGTCGCGATTCATGAAATGAATCTTCTTTCCCCCTTGCGACCACACAAAGTCATTGGATACAGATTCGTCGTAGTGCAGGAAATAGTCCTTGATGCAATTGCCCTTGTACCCGAGGCAGAGGATGAAATCCGTGTGTCCGAAGTGAGCGTAGTATTTCATCAGGTGCCAGAGAATCGGCCGCGTGCCAATCTGTACCATCGGCTTGGGGACGTCCTCCGAGTAACCCCTGAGTCTCATTCCCGCGCCGCCGCAGAATAGTACAACTTTCATCTTCTCACCTCCACCGTCTAATAAACCGCGACCTCGGGGATGGGGACCACAAAGCGGCCGTGCCACGCCCGGATAAACTGCAATTGCTGCATGATTTCGTCCTCCAGGTTCCAGGGAAGGATCACTACATAGTCGGGTTTCGTCTCAGAAATCCGGCTTGGATGATAAATAGGAATGTGGGTCCCCGGCAGGAAGCGCCCTTGTTTGTATGGACTGCGGTCTACCGTGTACTCGACCAGATCCTTGCCGATGCCGCAGTAGTGCAGTAGTGTGGCGCTCTTGCCTGGTGCGCCGTAAGCTGCAACGGACTTGCCCTCCCGCGCGGCGGCAAGTAGAAATTCTACAAACGCCAACTTAGTCTTTCTCACCCGTCGGGCGAATGCCTCGTAACCTTCCGGCGAAGCCAATCCTGCGCCGTGTTCCTCGTCGATGACACGCTGAACGTTTGGCTCCGCCGGGTGCGTCCGGCTCTCCGAACGGCAGGCATAGACGCGGAGCGAGCCTCCGTGGCTCGGAAGTTCGTCCACGTCGAACGCCCTAAGACCGTGGCCGCCGAGAATGCGCGCGGTCGTAAGCATGGAAAAATACGAGAAGTGCTCGTGGTAGATGGTGTCGAATTCGTTGCGCTCGATCAGCCGCAGCAGGTGGGGAAACTCCAGGGTAAGGACTCCTTCCGGCTTCAGCAGAACCTTCAGCCCTTCCACAAAATCATTGAGATCAGGCACCTGTGCCAGCACGTTGTTACCGAGAACCAGATCGGCGCAACGGCCTTCGGCCGCCAACTCCCTCGCGAGTTGTGCTCCGAAGAACCGCACCAACGTTGGAACGCCCTTTTCGACGGCCACTTTAGCCACGTTTGCTGCCGGCTCGATTCCCAGGACTGGAATCTGCCGCTGAACGAAATACTGCAACAAATAGCCATCGTTGCTGGCTACCTCAACCACGAAGCTCTGCGGGCCCAGGCCCAGCCGCTTCGTCATTTTGCCGCAGTAGGTCTCCGAGTGTTTCAACCATGAATCGGAGTACGAGGAAAAGTAAGGGTAGTCGCTGAAGATGCTTTCCGCACTTTCGTATTCGCCCAGTTGTACTAGAAAGCACCGTTCGCAGACGTACACGTGTAGCGGGTAATAGATTTCACCATGGTTCAGATCGCTCGCTGCAGGGTATGTCTCGCACAGGGGCGACATCCCCAGGTCAATAAAGGTTCGCTGCAAGCTCTCTCCACAAAAACGGCATATGTTGATAGCCGTCTCTTGCTGAATATCAATAGGAAGCGTCATTGTAGCCATAGGCGTTTTTACTCTCTCTCGGACCAGAAAATTATGCGACCACCGCCGTCTCGATAGGTTGCCGGCTAAATCGGAGGGAATTATCCAACTGGCCGGAGTCTTGGAGCCGCTGGATATGACGGATGCGGATATAGCGGCCGCGCTCCACGTCCTGGCGGGTAAGGCCAACCGCTCGGTAGGCGTCGTAAAGCTCTTGGGCGCCTCGACGCGCGGTCCACTGGGGCCGGAAATCCGGGAGCACACGTCGGATCTTGTCGCAGTTGATTCGATAGCAACGCTTGTCAGGGCCGCCGTCCGGGGCGTATTCAACCCGGTACCCTGGAACGATGTCAGCCACAATTGCGGCAAGCTCACGAATGCGGTAGTTCTCCGCCGTTTGGCCGACGTTAAATGTCTCGTTGTGAACTGACTCCTGCGGCGCGTCGAGCACAGCGAGCACCGCTGCAATAATGTCGCGGATGTGGACGATCGGGCGCCAAGGCGTGCCATCGCTCTTGATATACACGCGCCCTGTGGTGTACGCCGACGCCACCAAATCATTCAACACGATGTCCAACCGCAGACGGGGAGAAGCCCCATAAGCGGTCGCATTTCTCAGGTACGTTGGGCTAAAGTCATCGTCTGCCAGAAGCGCTATGTCTCGCTCAGTGAAAACCTTGGATTCGCCGTACGGCGTGACTGGGTTTAGCGAGGCCGTTTCGTCGTGAATTGCCTCCCCGGCCGCACCATAGGTGCTGCAGGACGACGAGAATACGAAGCGTTTCGCGCCGGCTATCTTGGCCAATTCCGCTAAACGAACCGAGGCTAGATGATTGATGTCATACGTCAGGCTTGGGTCGAGGTTGCCCAACGGGTCATTCGACAGGGCGGCGAGATGTACAACGGCCTCGAAACCGTCGAGGTCCGATTTGGTTAAGTCACGGATGTCCTTACAAACCTCCGGAATTTCTGCAGAAGGGCTGCCGAAGTCACAGCCGGCAAACAAATCGGAGTCCAGACCAATCACTTCATGGCCAGCGGCACGCAGCATGGGCGCCGCCACGGCGCCGATATAACCCTTATGTCCCGTTAACAGTACTCTCATAATCGACTTAGTCCCTTTCTAAACTATACGAAGCGCATTAAGTTGTGTGCAGTGTGAAAGGGCACGGCTTCAGCCGTGCCGCCCGGCAGCGGCATCCGTTGCTGTTCCGGAAGTGGGCCTGGGCACTCTCCGGTACGGCTGAAGCCGTACCCTTATGGGCTCCCTCTTGCGTCACAACTTAATGCGTTCTGTATAAAGTGCAGATTTTACCGTCGTGTCGTGATCAGGAAGGCTTGATGGTATTAATCCGCAACGATCCCGCCGCAAACCGACGGCCCAGATGACTTCGCGCCTCTCGATCATCCGTAACAACGGAGAGCAGTCCGTTCTGATGCAGAAGGTCGGCAGCTTCGCTCAAACTCGAAAACGAGACCCCGGAGCGCTCGGCGATATCGAGTAGCGAATGCTGGCGGTCGGAGAGGTTCAGAACCCAAAGGCGCGCGTTAATCTCGTCTCCAATCGTATCGCCGCCTGTGGACCGGTACAGATTTCTCCGCCCTAGTTGCGGCTCGCAGCACGGATTGAGATTGCAAAAGCGCCGGTTGTTTTCAAGCACGTCGAGGATCGCGGTACAGACGCGGAGGGACGCGGCCAATTTCAGTGGCCGGATGAAATCGAGATTGTCAGCCGAGGTGTGATATTCCGGAAATGTCCCCCAGACGCTTCGCATGAGACACCCGACTGCAAGATTAAATCCCGGAGAACAGTACTGGCGCTCGTCATAGCCGTAAGGCGAAAATTCCAAAACCTCCGAAGGTTCGCCGCTATGGGCGAGAACATGAGCCGCGGCCCGGTCGATTTCGGCGTTTCCCTGGCGAGACTTCTTGTAGTGGAATCCTCCCTCGTCGCCGAGGCAGGTAAGCACCAGTCCGTGGCGAATACGCTGTGCAGCCTCGGAGTTTCGCGCCAGCCAGGTAATCGCTCCGATCGTTCCGGGAATGAACAGGAACCGGTACGAATATCGAAGCTCCCGTCCGGCGAGAAACTGGGCCAGATGCGTCGCCACAGTTAGTCCCGAGAGATTGTCATTCGCCAAAGATGGGTGGCACGTATGGCATGAGATCAAAACCTCATCGGCGGACCGGCCCGGCAGGTAGCACTCCCCATAAGTCAAATGGCCGTCGGCGAGGGTGGAGTCGATACACACCTCATACTCCCTGTCTTCCATCGCCATCATCTGGTTGTGGGAAAGACAAAAACCCCAGTCTTGCTTGTAGTAGGACGTTCGGTACGGGATCCAGTCCGGGTGCTCAGGTATCGAGAAGAGATGCGGTCGAAGCTCGCCCAGCGGCATCGTGGCGTGCACGGGAGCGCTGTAGTTCATCACCTGCAGGTTGCATTGCTGAAAGTCCACCAGCCGCTTCCCGTTGCCATCGGCGATGTAGGCGTCTCGAATATTCCACTCTTTAGGGACGGTCCAATCGAAGACCTGAGTCCCGGTCGGCACTTCGGACACCCTCAGCGGAACCCGTTGGTTGATTGCGGACAGAGTCTGTCGAAGCCCGTCGCCGGTAATGCTTCGGCAAATCGGGTACAGGTCGGCGGCGAAACGGTGTAGTTCCTGGCCGAGCTGCGTCAAGTCCCTTTGATCGAATTCTCGAAGCAGGCCCATCGCGTTATTCGAAGTTCGGATACGTCCGATCCCTTTCGGAAATCACTTCCACGCGCTCCGGCCAAGCAATCTGAAATGCCGGATCGTCCCAGCGCACCCCTCGCGCCGAGTCTGCGTCGTAGAATTGCGACATCTGATAAAAGACCTCTGTCTTGTTCTCTAGTGTCAGAAAGCCGTGCGCGAGTCCCTCAGGCACGTAAGCCATGTTCCGTTTTTCGGCGGTGAGAACAACCGCGACCCATTCTTTGAACGTCGGCGACTCGGGACGCAGGTCCAGCAAGACGTCGTAGATGGCTCCCTGCGTGCAGCGTATCAACTTACTCTCCTCGTAAGGCGCCGCCTGGTAATGAATGCCCCGAAGCGTGCCCCTCCGCGCGTTAAACGAGACGTTGCACTGCGCCAGCCTGGTGTTGAGCCCTTGAGCTTCGAACTCTTTCTTGCACCAGGAGCGCGCAAAAAAGCCGCGTTCGTCGCACTTGGGCTCGAGGTGGATCTCAAAAACGCCCGGCAACTTGGTTTCATGAAATGTCATTACAGACTCGAGTTTTTCGGGCTCGCCCCAAGGTTGAACCGGCGCATTATTCAAGGACTGCTGGGCCAACTGAGTTGGCTATGCCGCAACCAATCCTTTATCTTCAACGGGTGGCCGCTTCATCAGGCCACGGAAAAGATCCAAGTAGAGCGATTTCTGACCTGCGACGAACAGGAGCAGCACTGAAAACGCACCCAGAAGAACCAGACTTTCGAGCGCCAGCCGCGGAAAAGGCGGCAGCGAGTGACCGTACACCGTCCGCACCGCGAAGGCAAGCCCGGCGGCGACGATACCGCACGCCAGAGGTTTGTAGGCCGTCGCTAGAATGTCACGGAATGAGACCGGCGTGCCATGCAACGCCCAGGCGATGAGTGGAAAAAGCCACAGCGCCATCACCGTCGAGTAGGCCAAGGCTACACCCGTCGGCCCGTAAGGCAAGCCGACCAGGTAGCTCGCAATCATGATCGGCGCAATGACGAGGCCCATCTTCAGAAGCCGGCTGATCATTCCAAGTGACATCAGCAGCCATGACAGCGGGTTGGCGATGGCGAATACCAGGATAGTGGGCGCGAGGTACCGGAAGATCGGCGCAGCCTCACCCCACTTGGGCCCCAGAAACACCCGAATCACGTCCGGTGAAAAGAGCGAGCACAGGAGGGTCAGCGGGACGGTCATTGCCAGGATCAATGAATAGCCCCGCAGAAAATACCGCCTAAGCCGCTCCCCGTCGTCCTGAACTCGCGAAAGCCCTGCGAATGCCACTTCGCCCGCGGCCGTGTTAAGGTTGGCCGTGGGAATGTTCACAAGCTGGAACGCCCTGCCGTAAAGGCCGATGGCATCGGCGCCCCAGTAACGGCCCAGCAGCACCTTCTCGAAATTGCTCCCGACATACACCACCAGGCCGTTCAGCGTCACGGTACCGCCGAATCGCATCAAGGAGCGGATCCCGGTTCGCCGCCGTGGCCGGCCCGGTACCCAGCCCGTCGCTATCCAGAATCCGCTGCTGGCAACAAGTGGGCCTGTGACTGTCATCGCCACCAGCGCCCAATAGCCGTAACCCGCCAGCGATCCGCCGATAGCGAGCGCGACACCCGTCACCAAGCTGAGCGTATTGATCACCGCCACCGCGGTGAAGCGCATCTCGCGTTGCAGCATTGCTCCGTGTTGTATCCCGACTGCGTTGAACAGAAAGCTCAGCGCCAGTACCGCCGTCACCGCGCGTAGCCGAGGTTCGTGGTAAAAGGCCGCCATCACCGGCGCGCCGGCCGCCAACAGAAGAGCGAGCACTGCACCGACAAGTACATTAATCCAGAATAGGTTCGAAAGCTGGTCCTCCGTAACGCTACCATGTTGTATGACCGCAGCCGAGAGTCCAAAATCCCGGAAGAGCATCAGCACTCCAGTAAACGCGGTGACCATCCCTACCAGCCCGAAGTCTTTCGGGTTCAGGAGCCGCGCCAAAACTGTCAGGGAGAGCAGGCGAAGGGAAAAATCGGCCCCTTGCGCCATAAACCTGGCCAGGCCGCCCCGGATCGCCTTCTCTTTCAAATCTTTCATTGGGCCTCGACTTCGACTTTCGATCGTTAAGCTTTCCGCGCCCTGCAAATGAAAAAATACTCCACAGCGAATATGCGGCTGATGATGCGAACATTCAGATTAATATGCATCTGGATGGCCTTCATCATGCGCGTCCTGGGCTCCTCGTGACGCCAGCGCTGAGAGGTGGGGAAGAATCTGTCGATGCGGAAGTACTGCTCGAGGCTATTACGAAAATCACCGAACGATTGAATGTTATTGTAGGGGCTGTACCTGTGCCAGTTGAGGTGATTGAAGTTCACGTAGGAAACAAGGAATTTGCCGCCTTCATTCAGCAGCCCCGCTATTTCCCGAAACTTCTCAGCCTGAACCGCGCCGATGTACTCAAACACGCCTTGGGCCACAATCAGGTCAAAGCGCTTGCCGTCAAACCGGATCGGGTTCTCAGCAAAATCCAATTCGAGTAAATTGGGCGCAGGATTATGGATGGCAATGTCGATCCCGTAGTAGCGTACATTCTTAGTGAGAAGGCGCGCCAACGTCGCCGGCCCGCAGCCCACGTCCAACAGGTCGCACTCTCTTCCTCGCGCCAGCCTGTCGATAATCCGCGCGGCCTTGGCAAGCCGAAAGTGCGGCTCGACGTAATTCAGATTCTCCTTAATCCAAAAATCGCGTTTATGATACTTGACGGCTACCGTACCCAAGGCCACTCCCCTTCCCGACGTCTGCAGCGCGGACCTCCGCTCTTGAGGTCTGCAGGTCTTGCCTGAATTTCAAATTCGGCTCTTCCCTCTCGCCCCGCGATCAGACGCTGCTCTTTGGATCAGATCGAAGATTGATAGCAGGAGCCAAGGCCCGCCGTTTGTCGGGCCAGATCACCTGAAGGATAGCGCTGTACTGCTCATCCAGAGCATCGCGGCGCTCTTCCACCTTCTCTTTCAGCATCGCCTTCAGGCTGTCAGCATTCTCCTTGAGCCGGCCGAACTGTTCAATCAACCGGTCAGCCTGCAAGTGATTAATGTCCTCGCAGTAGTCTGCCAGTCCCATCTGGCTCATCAGGGAGGAACACTTGTGGTGGAACGAAATAGCGATGGTCGGCTTGTTCAAAAGAATTGAAAACAAGATGTTGTGGAACCGGGTGCCGACCACGAAATCGGTTGCGGCAATCTGTGACAAGACGTCCGGAAACGCCGACACGGGCTCATCGATAATCCGATCCTCAGGTGTCGCCAACCGCTCCCTCAGCATTGCCCTGAACTCTTGTGTTACGGCCGTGTCCGCCATGTCTCCGATCAGGAGCCGGACGTTGTAATCGTGAGCCACTAACCACTCGACAAACTCTGCCAAGGTCTGCAGGTACGCCCTATGGACGGTGCTTGTACGCCGCTCGATGCCGTACTTGCCGGCGTACTCCATCAGCCCAAGGCCAACAACCAATCGACGCCCATTGCTCTCTCGCGTTGGCGGCAGCACCGTCGCAGGCAAGCTGAAGGCTAGATCGGGGTAGACTGGGTCCTTATCCGCCGCAAATCCGATACGCTTAAGCCATTGCCTCGAGGCTTCGTCGCGGTACGAACGAAAGTCGGCCAGCCGAAGTGCTGTCCTGACGAAGAATCTGCCGGCGCGACTGTAAATGGGACCCGCTCCTACGCTTACAATGAGAAGCTTGCAGCGGCAGAGCTTCGCAGTTAGCAACCAGCGGAACATGTCGTAGGGGCCCCAGCCGAAGAGGCCGTACGCGTCGTTTAGTATGCCTGTCCCCGGTACGACTAACGCATCTACGTTCCACAAGGTCTTAAAACCCTGAAGCCATCTGCAAATCTCACTGGGCAGGCCCACCACGACTGCACGCATAACTTTGAGCGAGACGCTGTCTGACGTCCAGGGCTTGACGATGGCACGTCTGGTAGGCACTGCAGTGATGTTGTAGTCCGCCGCGACTGTCTCGGGATCGGTGCACACGCAACTAAACTCAGCACTCGGAAAAAGACGCCGAAGATAACTGAGCATTGCTTCAATGGTGCTCTCATTTCCAAAATTAGCCCAGCCGAAGTGCCCAAAGAACGCGATCTTGTTCACCCGGCGGGTGACTGCCGTATGACGCCCGCGAGTGGGCGTCCTGCCCGCCAAGTGCGACTCCTGAGTCGGCTGTCTGGTGCGCCCAGAAGTGTTCAACGTTCTGCTGACTTTCACCGCAGTGCATCCATCGGCGAGTGTATCGCCTCTTCTACGAAAAACTTCCACATTGTCAGAAACCTCTTGAAGACAGCAGTGATGGATCGCAGCTTGCCTCGCAGCGGCATGGGACTATCCAGTACAGCAACCAGGTGCTCTTTCAAATTCCGGCACCATGGCAACACCAGCCTGCGATTATCGTCTGCATAGGCGCCCCTTGCCCGCTCTCTGACCGTGGCTCCTCTCCTGCACGTCTCGGCGCCAGGATGCTCGCGCCGGAAGAACATCTCCTCATTGACTTGCTTAATACAACCGCGAAGCGCCAGCTTAAACAGCAAGACCTGGTCCGAGGCGGCGTACCAGCCCATCGAGCCAACGTGCTCGAGGACGTCGCGTCGTATCAAGCCGTAAGCGAGCCAAATGAAGTCCATGCCTCCAGCCGCCAAGGCCATGAACTGCTCTGCTCTGGACTCGATCGTAGGTCCCATGACCGACAGCTCGCGAGACTGACGCCGCAGTACTCGGCGGTTGGCATCGACGAAGCAAAACCTGGGAATAGCCAAAACTACCCGGTCGTCACGTTCTAATTCCCGAAGGCAACGCTCCACGAACTGGGCCGCAAACAGATCATCATGCGTAATCCACTTGAAAAACCGTCCGCGTGACAGGCGAAACGCCCTGTCAAAATTGAAACACGCGCCCATGTTCCTGGCACTCTGATGGATACGGATTCGGCTGTCCCGTTCGGCGAAACCGCGGCAGATTTCCAGCGTGTGATCAGTGGAGCAATTGTCGCAAATCACCAGCTCCCAGTTCGAGACAGTCTGATCCAGCACGCACTGGATCGCCTCCGCCACGAAATTCTCGCCGTTGTACACTGGCAATCCGAAGGTGACCAGTGAGGTGTGTGATGTCATCGAGTGGTGCCTGCGAGACCGTTCTTAGCCGCGCTCAAGGACGCCTTCCGGGACGTGCCCGTCACGGCGCACAGTACTGAGCGTTTCTCCGCCATCACGATCAGCCCCGGAGACGCCTCGGACTTGACCCATCTGCCAGGATCGGGTGTTGGGATTGTATTGCCGGATAATTTTCGCTGGCATTCCAAAAACTACCGAGTAGTCGGGGACGCTTCGAAGTACCACAGAATTAGCCGAAACAACGCAATGCCGGCCGATGCTTAGCTCGCCTCTTGAACAGAGAATGGCCGCCCCATGGCCGATCCAGGAGCCTTCACCAATTCGAATCGTGCCACCTTCCGTAATCCCCTGTTTGATGATCGGCACTTCGACGTCTTCATACTCGTGATTGTGGTCTTGAATGACGACGTGCTGGCCGACGAGTACGTCGCGCTCAAGATGGACACGGTTTTTGCCAGATATAATGGAGCAATAACCGATGCTGCATCCATCCTCGATTACCACCGTGGGCTCACCGTATGGGTCGTCCGTGGCCACGTTAATCCACACACTCTCTAAGAGCTTTACCGAACTGCCGAGGCTGATCCGGGCCGCCCGCTGCCGGGTCACCTTAGTCGTGGGGTGAAACCACACGTTCCGTCCGATCGAGGAAAATGGGTACGTGTTGGCCACCCACACGCTGTGCAGCTTCGCCCATCCCCTCGACACCAGTCGCATCGGATCCTCCATCGGACGACGATGATTCGAATGTCCCACTCTTATTCCTTCCGGAAGATGGCATGAATGGATTCCCCACCGCCCACAAGAGGCGCCATAGCTAGGAGAGCACGCAGGACAGTCACGCGAACCAGCTTTCGCGCCGCCCTCCAGGGCAGGCTGGGGCTCTTCAGGTATGCTGCCGGCGTCCGCCGGATACCTACCGCCTCGAATGCGTCGTCCCACACGTAGCGCAGGCTGGTGCCCACGGCAGGGTTGCGGCGGGTCTCAAGAGACACTGGCTCCAGTCCGGCCGTCTCAGCCAGGAACTCCAAAGACGCCGGCGAGTAATGGAAAAGGTGCCGCGGCGCCTCCAGGCCGTGCCAATACGTCCCAAAAACGCGCGCCTCGGAAGAGTCAATGTTAGGCACCAGGACGTAGAAAATACCGCCCGGCTTCAGCCACTCGCCAATTTTCGCCATCACCCGCCGCGGCTCGTAAAGGTGCTCCAGCACGTCGAAGCAGGTGATGACGTCGAAGGATTCCGGCGCGAACCGCGCCTCCAGAATATCCCCGACAAAAACCTCCGCGCCGCTCTTGTCCTGCGCCGCCCTCGCAGTCTCGCCGGACATCTCAATCCCGTAAAGCTCCCAAGCGCCGCCCTTCATCGATTCCAGAAACGCTCCCGAGCTGCAGCCCAAGTCCAGCAGCGCCCCCGATCGCTTGTAGGGCGCCAGCGCCACCTTGCGGTGCCGCCAGCGGTTCGGAGAGTTCTCGCCCCCGGCTGAAATCAACCGGTGATAAGCGTCCGTGTAGTGCAGGTGCATTTCTTCAGGCTTGGGCGGGTTCTTCAACCACACCAGCGAACACTGCGGGCACCGCACCAGCGTGTACGGATCGTGCCTCCCGTGCAGCCGGTCCGGCGCCCACAGCCATTCCTGCGCTCCCGCTTGTCCGCACACCGGGCAGGCGTCCAGGCCGTGCATAGGGGGGCCAGTCACGTTCTCGCCGTCAACAACCAAGTCCGGCCCTGCACTTGTAATCGTCATGTTCTTCTCGACGCGCGAGCCTTTTATTTCAAGTGGCGAACAAGGGACAGTGCTTCAGCCCCGCCGCTAGCGGCGTCAAATCAAATGGGGCCTTGGTTTAGAGTCTGTGTGAAAGCTTGGTGCGAGGCGTCGTAGAGGCCGCCTTTAGGCGGGCAACTCATTGATCCGAAATGCCGCCCTGAAGGGCGCCTCTACGATCTGCGCTTGATTTTGCGGTTCTGACACGGACCCTTTAGCCCCTTCTGCATAGGAATCATGTCTACGCGAGAGGCTGTCAGACTACGCCTGCCAGGTCTTTTCTTCTTTCCTGGTAGTGCCTTACCGTCCGTAGCGCCAGGCGCGGACTCATCCACGTCAGCAGGAATTTCACCGCAATGCTAAAGCGCAGGTCCAATCGTGCGGCTTTTAAGGCGGCCTCACGCGCCTTCGCATACTCTCCCCCGGCCAGATACCAATTCGCCCATCCGCTATGGATCGCAGCCAACTGCTCTCGAATGAGATTGCGAATTCTCGGGGGCACGCGGTCGCCCAGCCCTAGCAACCCTTCCAGACGGAGCTGGCTGTCCTCAAGAAAAAAGTCCATGTTGTTCCAAAGCGCGCTCACGCCCACATGACGAAGTTCCGCCGGCGACCGGTCAAACCGCACCAGCGGGCGGTTGACGTAGCAGAAGCCCGTGTGCAGCGCCAGGCGGAACAGCATCTCGCTATCCTGGCTGTAAAGGAGCTTGGGGTCGAACCCTCCCGTGCTTCTCACGGCATCGGCGCGAGCCATGATCGAAGAGAGGCACACCACCATGCCCGCGCCGCCCGGCCTTACCAGCAGCTTCAGCACGTTTGGGTTCACGCCCATCGCTCCTTCGTGCGCATCGCCCCGCTCCGCCATCTGAAACATGGTGCGCGTTTCCTCATGATTGAAGAACCGAACGTCGGTATAACACGCGCCGCACTCAGGGGCGAATCGCTCCAGGGCCTTGAACTGCCACTCGAGCTTGTCCTGCTCCCATTCGTCGTCGGAGTCGAGGAAGGCAATCCATTCTCCCCTCGCTTCCTCAATTCCCCGGTTGCGTGCCACGCTCGCTCCTTGATTGGCCTGAGCGAAGTAGCGGATTCGATCACCAAAGGTATGCTGCAAGACCTCGTTGGTTTCGTCCGACGAGCCATCGTCCACCACGATCACTTCGAGGTCGGAGAGAGTCTGGGCCAAGGCGCTCTCAATGGCGCCCTGAACTTTCTCGGCCCGGTTGTAGGTCGGGATAACCACCGATACCTTAGGATTCATGAATCGGCCTACCTAACAGACTCCGGGAGAGAACAGCTTCAGCGCCTCGACGCCTCTCCCTTCGTTTCGCTTACCGTAACGAGCAGGCAAAGTGCGTGCCGCCGGCTTCGAGCCCTACGTCTTTCGCCGTACCGATCGCTGTTCTTTGTCTCGAGAAAACGAAGATGGGGTTACCCAGGACCGCAGTGCTCTCACAGTCGAGCCGCATCCCGTTCCTGGCAAACAGGCTGACCAGGACACCTCGCGACAAGTGATTCTTCCAGGCCTTTTGACGGCGCCTGTCCAGATCGGGGTAACACTCTGTTGTACAATAGGATAGAATACAGCGTTGGGAGTGAGAGCATACTTGTTCTACAAACCATTCGAAGTCCTGTACATATTCCAAGGCCCCCGACAGAAAGGCGACATCAGCCCGAATATCGGGGTACTCACGTCGGTTGAAATCGGCAATTACCGTCGCTTCGTCGCGAGTTTTGTAGTCAACCGGATAGTATAAGTTGTCGCGCAGCATAGGCTTCAGCCACATCATCCCGCAGCCCAAATCCACTACGCTTTCCCCCGGCTCAATGAAGCCAGCCATCTCCTGGATTCTTTTCTTCCAGCTTTCGTCAAAGTATTCCAAACTCTGCCAGTCTCTGCGCCGCCATGCTAGCGATAGCAGCCGGGGGAGAGCGTTTCTCAGCAGACGGGTAACAGAATTCATACTAGACGCAACTCATTTCCTTGCGATTGTGCGAACTGTTTGAATTGCTTGGCGGGTTCTGAACGCACTCCGCAGGGGTGGCCGTAGCGCAGTCGGGCCTACTCATGCGAGCTACGGCGTTCTCGCACCTCTCCCTCAGCGCCTTGGCGTAGCCCAGATATGTGTCGGGATTCGGGTCCGGGTTGCGCCAGTCGATTTTAATGGGCGACGACGGATCGCTATGAAATCGAACCAGTTCTCGAAGGCCTGCGAATCTCGGATCTGATTCGACGCCAGGCCGCAGCAGAAGAACGGGAGTTCCCAAGGCTAGGCATGGCAGCGCGCAATGAAGGCGGCTCGTGATTACGAGCTTCGCCGAACTGTATCGTGACAGGATTTCTCGAGCCTTAGAGAGGCGAAACAAATGCCGGGAGCGATTAAGCCTTTCACCGGCTCCCGCCAGAATCGGTCGAGTTACATCCCACTTGTACAGGCCCCGAAGTAGCGTGCGGGCAGAATTCCACTTGGCCCTTGTCGGCAGGCCGGCACCAGGTGGCGGAAACTCATGCGACAGGCGGGCAGTCATCTTCTTGACGCCGTCGGGGATGAGCCTCTCATACAAAGCCGGGTCGACGTCAACCGCATAGATCTGGTCTGACCTTTCAACGGGCTCAGGTTTCAGAGTCAGCGTAAGGCACGCTGAAAAATAAGCATCAACCCCGATTCTGCGAAAGGCCTCAAGGGTGGCCAGGCTTCGACAACCAATCGGCTCGTGACGTTTGAAATAGTCAACATCCCTTTTGTTCACCAGCAGCTCCGGCTTGGCCGCGTGAAAGGCGACAAACAGAGGGAGGATGGAGTCGGGCGGCGGCCAGCACGGCTGACGGGTGAACCAGCCGTTGAAGATTACGAAGATCGGAGAACAGTTGCGATACCAGTGCAACCGGTCTCGCTCGATCAGAGCATCGACACGGGGTAGGAATTGCGTCGCCGCCAGGGTTTGGATCTCGTCCCCAACGTTGGTCGAGTAGGCATATGAGAAGGCTCCGAATCGCATGGTCATCCTGGGCTAACTGTGGAATTGAACGAACTTAAACGAATGCGTGGCACAGCCGGTCGCGCGGCACGCGTCGCCTCGCGTCGCTTGCACATTGAAAGGCCGCGATCGTCTCACGATAAACGTCAAGGAGCTTCGCGCCCGCAGCCGCCCACGTCAGATGATGAACCGTACGCAGCGACTCGGTGCGCAATCGGCGAAGAAGCACGCCATCCCGCTCCAACATCGAAAAGTGGCGCGCAAGGCTCTCGACATCGCCCGCGTGATGCACAAGCGCGTCTGCCATATGGGTACAGTTGGCCCCGGCGGCGTCAGAGACGAGCAGAACGCATCCACAACCGCGCGCCTCCGCGGTCACGAGTGCGCTTCCTTCTTCAATGCTGGGAAGCACGAGAATATCGCTGCTGCGCATCAACTCCGGCACGTCGTTTCGGTGGCCCAGCACCCGGACGCTGGGGTGTGAAAGCAAGGTGGCAAGCCTTTCTTGGTAAGCAGGCAGAAACTCACCGGCGATGAGGAAAGTGCCGGCCCTGCTGGCCGGAGACTTCAGCCATGCCTCCAGCGCGTAGTGTACGCCTTTTCTGACCGCGCAAGCGCCCACAAAGAGTACTCTGAGCGGCCCATTCGCCTCCCGGGCATCGGCGCCCGGGTAGTACTGCTTCTCGTCATATCCGTAAATGTGCCGGCTCAGCTTCTCTTTCTCGTATCCTTTGTCGAGAAACGTCCTCACCACAAAATCGGAAGGGCACAACAGCCGTGTAGCCAGGGCATATTCCTGCTCTTCCTTGCGTAGCTTCTCCTCGTTGTAAGCGTGTTCGTGTTCCGGTGGTAGTGCCACGCCCAGACGCTCGCACTCCCGCTGGACCACTTCCATGGCAAATCGGGTGTTGGCGTTTGGTCTTTCGAGTACAGTCGCGATGCCGCGCCGAGCCGCGGTCTTAAGGGTTTCGAGCGCTCCCAGCGGCCAGCAATGAATGATGTCGATCTGTCCAGCCAGCTTATCGAGCCTTCGCGCCACGATACGATCGTGCAGGGCACAGGCGCGAAGAGGTCCCAGCAGTCTGTAAGGAATGCCCAGCTTCCCCCGGGCAAGGGTAGGCCTGACTTCAACGCCTGCGGCAACTGCTCGTTTCAGCGCACCCGGGAAAACCAGCACGTCGGCGCCTGCCGCCGTCAACCCATTCACTTGCTGCCAGGCCGTGTAACAGATCCGTTCGGCGCCGAGCTTGTTTGGGAAACTATACAGCACGCGCACGCGCCGGTTCCCGCCATTCATGGTCTCGCCCACACGCCTCCCGTCAGGTCCGGCCCCAGAAGTCCGCGAGAGTACTCGAACGGCTCCTCAGAATACTCGTTAGTGCCGAACGCGGCCGGCTGCATAACCTCAGACGTCGCCACGGAGATGCAGGCCACCAGGAGCAGAAAGCACATCAAGAGCTGGAACATGTAGTTGATGCCCATCGCTGAGATCATGACGGCAAACAGGAATGAAGCCAGACACCAGAAGAACCATTCTTCGCTTCGGTCTCCTTCCACTTGCTTCCTCGCCTTGCCGAGCGCCCCGAAGCTCCGGCTGAAGATCATGATGTAAAGGACAAGCGTCACCAGACCGCCCGTGACTGCGGCGGCGACGAACTGGTCGCAGAGATCGAACATACAGAATCCCCACGTATAGTAGTACTTGTATCCCAGAAGCCACCACTGGCCGAAGTGGCGGATGCAGTTATCCACCAGCTCGTAGCGGTGATAGCTGGAAGAGCCGCCGGTGACGTCGATCTTCTCTATCAGGGACCAGACGGGTCCGTGCATGACTATCTGCAAGCCCACGAGCGTGGCCACGATGCCCCATCGAACCAGCCGCATCACTTTGCGCAAGGGCCAGAAGGCTAACGCGAGGAGGCTGGAGCCCAGGGCCATCCACGAGGTGCTGGCGTATGAGGCAAAGATCATGGCTCCCGCTCCGGCAAGCCCAGCAAGAGCTATCAGACGCGACTTTCCTTTCGTCCACAAAGCCAGGAACAGCGGAACCAGGGCTCCCGCGATGGCTCCGGCGTAAAGCGTGCCCATCGCACCTTCCGAACGAACGTGGCCGTCCCTGAATGACGGCTCGTTCGCTCCAAACATGCTGAAGAGATTGTGATGGGTGAACTGCTCGCTCATCATGAAAGCGCCCTGGATGACGAAAACCGCCGCTATGATCTTGATGGCGCGCCAGACGGTCTCGCGATCGGTGATTAGAAATCTCACTGCCACGTAGCCGCCCAGAAGCTCGATCAAGTCGCCCAAACTTTTGATGAAGGCCTGTTTCGCCATCCACTCGATGTTAAAGATTACAATGCCTGACAATACCCAGAGGAGCACTACTCTATCCAGGCGGTTGAGTCCGCCGGCGAATCTGCTCTCTCCCGACGAGCCTGGGAAGGCCATCATGCGAGCCAACACCGTTAGGATCAGAATTTGACGCATAAAAAAGTGCACACCTCCCAGCACCAACACTTGCGCGGCTGGGATGTTGAAATAGGCAAACACGAAAGGTGTAATGGCCTTGTTCCGCGGTAGAACGAGGATCAGCACGATGGCAATGAGCATACCTAATGCCACCAGCGGATGGAGAATCGTGGAGCTAGCGCCGCCGCCAAATCGAAAGTTTTCAGGCTGCATGGGTAGAGGCTGCTCGTCGGCCACCGCAACCGCGCCCGGTTGTGTGCAAGCAGTGGCTGAGGCAACAGGGTGCAGAGGGGCCTTCACGACCCTCTCTGCAGCAACTCGAAGCGTAAGCCCTTTGAATTCAGTACATACGTTCCGACATCGAGTTGCTGCAAATTATAGGGAGCCCGTGGGCTTCGGACGCTCGGAGTGAGGATGTCAGTCAAGGGAAGAAAGTGCCCTGCCCTTGTTCGAGCCGTGGATGTCCACCATGGATTCCGGCTCAGCGAGAGTAGGGCTTGGCTACCACAAGACCCTGAGAAACGCTAAAGCCGCTGTCAGAGAGAATCGGTCAACGGGCTACAGCCGACAGAGCCGTAGGAGGATTCAAGCTTGTCCCGTACTGATAGGCGCCGATATCCCAAGCCGCGCTCGCGGGCCGCGCAAGCTCGGTTCGATCTGGACACGTCACTGTGTGGTTGCTCGTGTTGTACGAGCAGGCGTATCCAGTGTCATTTTGACAGGCGCTTCCCGCCGCACTGCTAAGTCCAGAGATTGTGGTGCAGAGGCTTTGGTCGTTTGTTCCCGTTCCAACCGTTCCTCCTGTATTACCTGTCGGCTGAAAGGCGTAAGTCGAGCTCGAAGTGTAACCCTGGCTATTGGCTGTTGCTACCGTCTGCTGCAGGTCCGTGGTCTCAGTGGACGTGAAACTGTGCCCCGTCGTGTTGATGCAGAGTCCCCCTGTGATGCAGTGATTGTTGACGAGCGTTACGGTTCCTGCAGGCGTCGCTCCTGAACCGATGCAGTCCCCAGTTGAACTATTGTTTCCGCACTGCCAGGTGTTGTTGAAGATGTAGTGAGTTCCGCAGTTGGTCCCTAGCTGGCAGACATTGATGTTGTTTCCCGCCACCACGTTAAAGAGCACGTTGTTGAACACATACCACGTGGTCCCGGAGTTCCCTGAACCCTGAGCCCACCAGTATTTTGCGATCCCACCGTTTTCGACGTTCGTGACTACGTTGTTGTAAATAAATCCGTAGGTTTCGCCACTGTTAGCAGGACCAGCGATCTGGAAGGCATTCTGATGGGCCGCTGCCTGGAAGGAGACTGGAATCGTCGTGACGTAGTTCTGTCCGACGTAGGTTGCAGAGCCTTCCAGCCCATTGGTAACGGACCCAATATAATTTCCGATTACGTCATCAGGGGCGCCACCAATCGCCACCATCGAATCTGCTCCCCCTCCGGGGTCTGAACTATCGGATCCGTCAATCACGCTGTACCAGAGGCCACTGCCAACCGACGTATAAGGGGAGAAATTATTGTTATTGAAGGCCGTCACCTGCCCAAAATCGTGCGTCGAGCCGGGAGCCACCGTCCAGCCGTGAAAGTAGCAGTTCTCCACGATGTCGTGGTCCAGTTGGGTCGAAACGTAGGAGGGCGTTCCGCCGCTCCCATCTGTGTAAAGCCCCTTGAATTCGAAATTGTCTATGGTGACGTAGGACTCAACCACGAAGAGGTAGCTGATGGCGTTGCCCGTCCCAGTGCAAGCCGAAGCGCCGCATGAGAAGATAGGTCGGCACCACGAGGCTCCGCAGACAGATGAGTTATACCAAGTCTTGTCTACTCCGACATAAATCGGAGAACTAGATGTGCCAGCCGACCAATTGGTACTCGGTGCGATGATGATACCAAGGTCGGAATTGCCCCAGGTGTCGCCACCATAGAAGATGAATTGATCGCCGGCGACCGGATGATAGGAAGATGCGTTTCCGCTGGCTCCGGTCTGCCCGGGAATGTGCGCCCAGGGACTCGATTTCGATTGGGCTTGAGCTGCAGTGTTCGAGTCTGCGCCGAGGCTCTTCGAAATATAGTACGTGTGCTGCGCGTGAGCGACAGTACAAATCTGAAGTAGCCCCCAAAGCGCCAAAGAATAGGATATTGCGGACGGTGTCCGATGGTTTCTCACGAGCATTCTTGACCCCCGGCAAATGTTTGATCTTCATCGGCCGCCCCTCCGTGCGACCGACTATAATAAACCAGAAGTCAAGCTAACGCACCTCCGTGTATTAATCAAACAAATACTCGGTCAAGATTTGGCAATCAGAAGGTTGTTTACTGGTATTTAGATCGTGCATTCCGCTGATCACCAGTGGATCGGCATTTGGTGAGTCTTGGCCGAAAATGTGAATTTCCTGATGGGTCAGTTTTAGGTCACTCGCCGGGTTGCGCTGATTCCCGGCTGCCGTTTCGGTGGCTTTGCGACGGAAATTGCTCAAGCGAACTGTCTCCCTCTGAACGCTCTCTATTGCTGAAAAAATAGCTCAGTGTATTCCTATGAAAGCATTTGTGCATAATCTTCACACTTTAGGATGCACTCCTAAGCGGTGCCTCGTTAGCGGCGGGGGTACGCGGACGAAGATTGGACTCAGCCCACGATACGACGGTGCGGCCCAGGATTGTTACTTTTCGAGCGCGACCTAGAAACCGGAAGGGAGTTATCCTAAACGAAGAGAGGGACGCTTGATTCCACTCCGCCGCTTCCCCAAACGCACGCGCTAAACCCTCGGCCGCCAACCGGCGTAGGATATAAGTCATTAGGAACCAATCGATAGCCTTACCTCGATATCTCTGAAAAATGTAAAAGTCGAGGAACTGAACGTCGTCCGGTGCTAGCGGGAAATAGTGGGGTTCAACAGTCCGCCCCTGCAACGTCCAGCCGTAACCGGCCAGCTTGCCGCCGGACTTGATCAGCCAGAGCGAGGCTCCCATGGCAAACCTTTCCTTCATATTGCGCTCGGCCGCGCTGGCGTTCCAGGCGTTCAGGATATCTTGCAGGTCATCTGAGCCAAGCTCGCTAAGGCTTTTTTTGCGTTCAACTTGCAGGGATGCTGGCAGCCCTGCTGACGCTTTGACCTGCCCGGCCAGGTCACAATAAAACAGAACGCTGTGGCTTGAAAGCAAGGCCCTTCTCATGGCAAGCGTCGCGCGTTCCAACGTTGCCACCAAGCCATGGCGCCGCTGATATTCCCTTAGCCGCTGGATTCCATTGAAAATGCTCATGCCGTTATGCCGGGAGCTTGTTTATGCCGTCTGGGGCGCCCTCAGGCCCAGGAGTTCCCGCAGGCAGGCGCTGCTGATTTTCTTGCGTACCTCATTCTCTACAGGCGAGTTGGATTGAGTTGCCCTAGATGCCACCGCGGCTGCGAAGCGGCGAACGTGCTGTAGGATCATCATGCCTCGAATGCCCAGCCGGCCCCCGAGACCATGATGTTTGTCCCAGTAGTAGAGCACAGAGCGCTGTTGCGCGAGTGCAAAGCGCACGGGATAGGGCGCCGTGATCTTGCCCCGGTCATGAATGGCTTGTGCGCCTGGGTAAAAGACCACTTGCCATCCCGCCTTCCGCGCACGCCGGCACCAGTCCACATCATCCCCGTACATGAATAGGCCTTCATCAAGAAGTCCAACGTCATCAAAGGCTTCGCGGCGAATGAAGGAGAAGCAACCCACGATAACGTCGACCGCCAGGGTACGGTCATGCGGGAAGAAAAACATGTGCTCGCCCGCAAGGATCCGGGAGTTTTTGAATCTGGCCGCCAACCCCATGGCAGAGCAAAAGTTGTTCCACAGCGTCGGGAACCGCCGGCAGGTACTTTGCAGTGTCATGTCGGGATTGAGGACCCGAGGGCCCACGTTGCCCACGTACGGATTGCGGTCGAGGAAGTCCGCCAGGGCATCCAGGCAGCCCGGCAAAACGATTACGTCCGGGTTAACCAAAGCAATATATCGCCCCCGCGCCCGGCGAATCCCAAGATTATTGCCTCTTGAAAATCCCAGATTCTCCTGGCTTTTTATGAGCTTCACCCAGGGGAACCGGGTCGTGATCATTTCCGAAGTGCCGTCACTGGAGGCGTTGTCTACGACGATCGTTTCCATGCTGCGGCGGCTGGGTGCCGCGAGCAGGCTATCGAGACATAACTCCAAATACTTCTTGGCGTTCCAGGCGACAATGACGATCGAGATTTCCATCTGAGGCAATCGAAAGGCGGATTTCAGGCGTCAGCACTTGCGGTTAACTGCTTTGGATTCTGCGTCCGCCCGACCGAAGGGCCCACGACGCCGCGGAGCCGGCTCTGTAGGGCCACTCCGGCCCTGACGAGGGCAGCGGACAAGAAGCTCTTGGAAGCCACTAGCGGGCTGATCTGGCAAACGTCCCGGCCGGAAAGACCCTGCTTGAAGTGATAGACGCCGGGATTCAGTTGGGGATCGATGCCACCCAGGTCGTAGGTCTTGATTCCTCGATCCTTCAGCCACTTAATCAGGGTCCATTGCAGCAAATAGGCGCCCTTTGACTTCAATCCCTGCTCGCCCGTGGCACCGAGCAAATAAATCGCTGAGTCTCCCATGGCAGAGGCAACGATGCCAGCCACGGGCAGACCCTTGTCTTCACAGATCAGCACTTGCATGCGCTGCTGTTCCGGTAGCTCTCTTTGAATGTGCGCAAACTCATCGACGTCCACTGTGGTTTCAAAACTCTTGCGCTTCCGCATCTCTCTGTAAATAATGGAGAAATTCTGGTATTCCCGACTGCTGGTCCCGGCAATCACCTTCAGGCCGTTCCTCTCGGCAGCCGAAAGCTGGTTCCGCCACTTCTTGTCCAGCTTCTTGCGCAATTCCTCCAGGGAAGGACTCAGGTCTAAGACGAATGTTCTGTACGTGTTCTCGGCCACCGCAGGTTCCGGTGTGAACCGGCAAAAAGCAGCCTGAAAGGCTGTGGCGCGCGGCGAGCCGGCAAACGCATTGGGCAAAATCTTCAAGAAGAGTTTGCGCTTGAAGACATACTCCTGTTCGAGAGCCTGAGCCATCAGTGCCGCTACCTCGGAGTCGAAGGGCCGCCCCCGGCGTTCGAAGATCGGACCCCAACGCAGATACGCCATGCCGAACTTGAAGGGCGTGGGGCGGACCACCCGCACCTGCGCCATGCCCAGAATCTCGCTACCTCTCCGCAGGACCAAGCGACTGAGGTTCTTCTCTCCCCACCGGACTGAGCCGTAAGCCCAGGTTTGGTAGAGGTTTGCGTCGCTGAAGAGGTCCAGCATCTGCGACCACTCGGCAGACGTGGAGCAATCGACTTCGACTTGCCAGCCTTTATTCATCATCGCGCTCAAGTAATTCCATCAACAACCGGTTCCGGTTGATCCAAGCGATTCGACGGCCTTCAAAAGCAACGGCGGGTGTGGGAGGGGCCACGACGCCAAATCCCGCCCCCTTGGCCTCGCGGAGGGTAGAATCCAAATCTTTTACTTCGTAGCACATATGGTGCAGTCCGCCGCCCCGCTTTTTCAGGAAATGGCTCACAGGCGAGGCCTCGCTGGCCGGTTCAACTAGTTCGACTACCGGGTTTCGCGCATCCGCAGGGCGGAAGAACGCCACGCGAACTCCTTGCACCGGGTCGTAGGTAATCCGGCCATCCCAGTGCGCCGACATCGAGGCCGCGAAACCTTCGGCAGCCGCCGAGATCGACGGCACCACAAACCCCAAGTGGTGGAGAACGCCGCTCCCGGCGGAGATGGGTCCACCCTTAGTATGCCCCGCGGATCCGTTTCCAGAAACGAGAGTAATGGTTGCTTTTTCAGACATTTACGCTAAAGACGCGGCAGCGACGGCGTTCGCCTTCCTTTGAATATGCCGGGCTCGCGGCTCGTAATCCTTTGGCACTTCGTAACGCCACAGCTCGCCCCCGTCGGGTGTCTCGCCCGCCCGGCTGAATCCGAGGTCTGGGTAGTGCCCAGCCACCAGACCGTTCTTTTTGGAGGGAATGTAAAGGCCCAAAATCTCGCGAATGTCCCGTGCCTGGCATTCCTCCACCAAGGCATCGAACATCGCTAATTCCATGTTGCGCTTCAAGACCCGGCAGCTCATCAGCCAAACGTCCAGAATAACCGTCCTGTTATCAATGCGTCCTATGAGAACCGATACGAGTCCGTTGTCCCCAAATCGATCGGCCAAGCGTCCGTAAAGGGTCAAAAACGCCGGGTCCGTGCTAACGCTTTCGACTTCGGCGGTGGTATATCGTCGTGTCGTCAGGTTGAACTGGTTGGTCTTATTGATGAGCTGCGTAGTTCGTTCCAAATACAGGGGTAAGAAGGGACCGATCTCCGCCGACATCTCGAGCGACTCGAGAAACTCGTCATAGTTCTGGAAGGCCGACTCGGAGGCGGTTCGCTGGGCATTTGAGCTGTAATAGGTTGATCGGCTAAGATCCTCCGGCACAAGCTTGTCGACCTCGAAGTAGCCTTCGCGCTCAATGACTTCCGCAAAAGTCGTAACCTCGGATCCTACGTCGGGAACTGCAACCTCAGGTAACTGTTGAGAAACAAAGGCTCTCTCGGCCGGATTGTCGTCGACGAAAACGAGGCTATCAAGACCGATATTGAGCTCGGCCGCGATGGCACGTATGTTGTCGGGCTTCGGCTCCCAGTTAGCTTTGAATGCGCTGAAGTCCTCCAGTTTCAAGATGCTGTCCCTGTGCGAGAACCCCTTCCTGGCCATCTCGGGGTCGTTTTTCGAGCAGACAGCCAAAATGACTCCACGACGCTGCAAGTCTTTAACGTATTGCTGGAAGCTGAGATACGCCTCACCGACGGGGTGGTCGCGTCCGAGAAGCAGGTTCTCCAAACCGTCGTCCCCAATCACCCCGCCCCAAAGGGTATTGTCAAGGTCGAGGACCAGGCACTTCTTGGATTTCCCATACACGGACTTAATGATTGAGGCGACATTCTGCGCCAGAGTTACCGTGGCCGTGGGACTTACCGCCATGTGAAACCTATACCAGTAGTTGTAGCTGTGCCATTCGGCGTGGCCTACCTGGCAGGAAAGGTAGAGTATGTCATTGATTACAAAGCGCGAATGGCTCCTCGCGTAGCCCGCAAACTCCGCATTCAGTCTCATCAAGAAGTTCACACGACCGAAGGACTGGGAAGCCTCCAAATTTCCGAGGGGTCTGAGGTGCGGAAGGTCAAAGTTATTCTGGATTATGAGCGCCTCAAGCTCGGTGTGGATTTTTTCCCAGACCGGCACAAATCGAGCCATTTCGCTTTGGACGCGGCGTTCTACGTCGTCAACATTCTCCATCAGGTCTGGGAATTGCGATATGTCGTGCCATGTCGTGTGAATAAGCACTATATCGGGCTTGAAATTCCAGAGGTCCGGGTTCTCAAACAGGACTTCCTCGCGGTACCGGTTGTACCCTGACTCGTATAGAGCCGGCCGAATTCCTTGGGCGAGCAAGAACAACTCCAACATGCTCTTGAGCTCCGAAGTCGTAGAGCCGCCAAGAATCGCAATTCGCGCCGGAATGAGGCTTGTTCGCTTAATTAGTTCCTCTTTCAGGGCCCGCCGCTTAAGCAGGATCTCCTGAGTCGCGATAGGGAACTGCAGCGCTTTGGGAATGGTCCAACTTGATGTCGCGTTCTCGGTTAACAATTCAACCTCATGAAACTAGAGCACTTGATGCTTCGATCGCCCACTCTGGCGACCCGGCCAATGCATTCGCGAAGGTGACGCAAGGTCACGAAGAGGCGACTTCGAGCTGAGCCAGCCGCAAGAGATCGGCAACCGTAGAGCAGTTCACGATCTGCTCAAGTGGGATATCTACGCCGCTCGCGGTGTCCGCCAGCGCAATGAAACTAACCAGCGCCGTCGAGTCCCAGTTGTCGAGCTCCTCCAGCTTTTCATCGCCTCGGATAGTTCCGATAGGCAGGCCGAGGATCTCGTCCATATTCAAAAGAAATTCTTCTCGGGTCATCCGGTTCAATACCTCCTAGGCTCTCTTAAAAGGGGCACGGCACAGGCCGAGCTAGAGTCGGAAGATCTCAGTTCGGTTCCGTATTTCTGGTCTGGCAATCGTCTATGAGTGGTCGGACGCGCAATGTTCTGGGACCGAACCGGTTTCGAATGGAGCGAAGCCGAGGCAACACCTCCAATTCGAAAAAGAAAGCATCGTCTGCGTCGGCACGAACGCTGACCCGGTCAAGGTGGAACGGGCTGAGAACTGGTGGGTTGGCGACGCTCTCGCTGAGAAAGACGGCTTGATGCCCCGACAACTCCAGATGCTCGATCATGTCCCGAGTGAGGTCTGCCGAGCAGCCATACGGCACGCTGAAGGACCGCACTCGCTGCCCGGCCAGAGCCTCGAGTTCCGCTTTGTTTCTGTCTATCTCTTGGCCAAACGCTGACCGGTCCAAAGACCTGCAGCGCACGTGAGTATACGTGTGGTTCCCTAACTCGAAACCCCAAGAACCCAGCTCGCGGACCTGCTTACGGGTCAAGTACAGCCCTGCCTTTTCAGCCAGCGCAGTCTCGTCGATCTCCCCCAAGTCAGCTAGTGCTTCGAGAAAAGCACGTCTTTCGACGAGCGAAATCGCGGGGAAGAGACGGGAGAACACGTCAGTCAGACAGCTCAGTCTCGGAATGTCCACGCTCTTGACGACCCGTGCCGCCGCATTTATGACCTCGAGTCCCAGCGCGTTGAACACGTAACATACAAGGTTGTCGGGGGCTAGTCGACGGTTGTCCAGAAATCCGGCATTCAGAAAGAATACTGCGGGCACACGGAATTCTCTGCAAAGTGGTACCGCCCATCTCACAACGGAGGCGTAGCCATCGTCAAAGGTTACCAGCACCGCCCGCGGCGGAAGCTCGTACCTATCAGCGCCAGCTAGAACGTCCTGCAAACCGACTGGAGTGTAATATTTCACAAGAAATCTCAGCGCCGCCTCGAAGCTGCTGGGTGTTGTGCACACGCCCATGCCTCTAGTAAACGACGACTCTGAGGGCGAAACGTCGTGAAACACGACGCACCGCAGGGAGTGAGAGGGGCCCAGAGTGCGGGCAATTCCAAAACAACCTGGCATGTGCCAAAGTGCTCGCGCGGCCACGTTCCGGCAGACCCGAAAGGTGCTGCTCTGGCAGTCATGATTATTGAAAACCAAACCTAACACCTACGCGCAGATTGGTTTCGACGACACCAAAAACAGCGGGTGCGCCGACTCTTGGGGGATCGCCTCTTGAGGTAACACATGCGAAGATCGGCTTCCGCGGTGTGCCGGCTTCACATCTGCCATAAACGCCCTGTGCCAAAGCTCGAGAGCGACCAGCGAGAAGATCTCCTTCGAGTATCCTCCCTTGGCCTCGCTGCGGGCGAGCAAATCCTGAACGGCGGAGGTGACAAAATACCCACGGTTTGTAGTCACCCGATCCAGCAGAATCTCACGCACCCAACCGCTTAGTTCCTTCCGAAGCCAAGACTCGTAAGGAACCGGAAATCCGGCCTTAGGACGATCCAGGATCGCCCTGGGTACCCGAGACCGCAAGGCCTTCTTAGCAAGATACTTGGTCGTGAAACCTCGAACCTTTAATTCAGTGGGTAGGGCGGCAGCAAACTCAAGAACTTTGTGGTCTAACAATGGAACCCGTAGTTCGAGCGAATTGGCCATCGTCATCTTGTCAGCCTTGAGAAGCAAATCATCGGGAAGCCAAGACTTGGCGTCGATGTACAGCATCGCGTCGAGAGTATTCTGGTTTCGCACATGTGCGTGCAACCGGCGCACGGGTTCAACTGCAGCTTCCCTATCAATCGAACGCGCAAAGTCCTCGGAGTACAGTTTTCCCAGTCCGTTCTGCCTCGAGCGGAATGGGTTGGATGTACGGCTGTAGTAATAATCGGGGAAATCCGCACTCACCAGGGGAACGTAAGCGGTCATTCGCCGCGATTGCACCATCGAGTCAGCGAAGGAAAGGCCCCAGGCGGCGGCACCTCGAAGTGACGAGAGGCGATGCTTGATGCGTTCAAGCCATAGAAGGTTTCGGTAGTTGCTGTAGCCGGCAAAAGCCTCATCTCCTCCCTCACCGGAAAGAAGCACCTTGACATGGCTTTTCGCGAGCTTCGAGACGTAGTACAGAGCGATGGCAGGCGGTTCACAAACGGGCTCCTCCATGTGCCAGACATACGCCGGCATAAAGCTACTGAAATCAGCCGCCGTAATGGTCATGTCATGGTGTTGTGTGGCGAACGTCCTTGCCGCCAGCCTGGCATATGACCGCTCGTCAGCGACGCCATCCTCAGAGAAGCCTACGGTGTAGCTGCTGACGCTCTTGTTGGTATTCTCCACAGCGAAACTCAGAACTGCCGTAGAGTCTACCCCTCCACTTAGAAGAACGCCGACAGGAACGTCTGCAATCATATGCCTCTCGACGGTCTCACTCAACAATTCAACTAGCTGCGCCTCGGCGTGCTTCCTACTCGGGCGTGCGGCCGGTTTTGAGAAGCTCAAATCCCAGTATTGGCGTATTTCTGGCTTGCCATTCTTGAGCAGGAGATAATGGCCTGGGGCCAGTTTCGACACATTCTTAAGCAAGGTTTCCTCTCCCGGCAGATAGAAGAAGGTTAGAAACCTGTCGATCATGTCTGGCGCAATCTGCCGCTCGACCGCAGGATCAGCCAGGATGGCTTTGATCTCGGACGCGAAGACCAGGGAATGGTCGGTCTGACAGTAATAGACCGGCTTGATGCCAACCCGATCGCGCGCCAGAAACAGGGATCTCGCACGCTCATCCCAAATCGCGAAGGCAAACATGCCGCGCAGTTTGTCGAGACAGCCGGGCCCCAGTTCCTCGTAGAGATGTACGATCACCTCGGTGTCAGTTTGAGTCCTAAAGGCGTGCCCCTTGCTCAGAAGAAAGGCACGCAGTTCCCGGTAATTGTAGATTTCCCCGTTGAAGACGATCCAGACACTGCCATCTTCATTGGAGAGTGGTTGATGTCCAGTGTTCAGGTCAATGATTGAGAGCCTGCAATGACCCAACGCTACTTGGCCGCGCAGGAAAGTCCCCTGATCGTCCGGACCCCGATGCTGGATCGCATCCATCATCGATTGAATCAAATCGGGGTCGATCCTCTCATCGCGATCGAAGTTCAGCTTTCCACAGATTCCGCACATAAACTGACTGAGAACGGCCTGATAGTCTCGCTTACCTCCAGATAGTTTGCAGTCCGAAAAGACGCCGGATCTGCTGTGTTTGCATATAACGAATCAGTGAGGGATCGTTCACCCTTGGCGTCTGACGAGCAAAGGCTGCCAAATATCCATACAACAGCGCCAGCGAACCGACGATGTAGGGCTTCCGGGCAAGTCTCCACAAGCAGCTGGCAGCCACAAACAGCGGGTGGTATCCCGATATATAGCACGCTGCACCGTGTTTCGCCCGATCGCGCGCGAAACCATCCGCCGCCCCGGTAATGCGGTGATGAACGAGGCACAAGTCCACAAATGCCGAGCTTTCCCAGCCCAGCATGTTCGCCTTGACTTCATCGATGGTGTCCCAGCCGGGGCCGAGCCACAGACCGCCGATCGCGTTCCAGCAGGCCCGGCGATAAATCTTGGTCGCCCCTCGGACATGAAACCGGGGATTGGATTCCAAGGTGAGCTCCCCGCTAAGCTCGTGGTAGATTTCGCCGCCGCCAATCCCGAGTTTGGGCCTCTGCCTGAAGTGTTCAAAGCACCGCTCGAAGTATTCGGGAGCGAAGGTCAGGTCTCCGTCTAGCTTCACCATGAAGTCCCAGTCCTCGCAGCGAAGGGCGGCGTAACCCTCGTTGAACGCTTCGACGACGCCGCCTCCGGACTTACGATAGCCACGATTCGGATGATGAACGACGTGAATCCATGGCCGGTGAGACGCGTATTGATCGACAATTTCTCCGGTTCCATCGGTCGAGCCGTCGTCGACGATGACCCATTCCGCAGGCCTCACCGTCTGAGCGCTGACGCACTCCATGGTCGCCTGTATGTATTTCGCCTCGTCGCGAATGGGCGTAATCACGACATAGCGCGTCATCGTCTCGCCGCCTTCGCGTGGGATAGGGTCGCAATCAGGTAGTCGCGCAGACCATCCTGCCATCGCCCGAAGGTATTAAGCTGGCGTTGTTTCAGGGCGCCGTTTTCAAGCACCGAAAACTTCGGCCTGGGCACTTTAGCGGGGAACTCATCCTCGCCAGCCACGCTCAGCTTTACGCTTTTGTTAGCAATTCGCATGATCTCACGGGCAAACTTGTGCCAGGAGCAGCTTCCCTCGGCTGTGGCATGATAGAGTCCGTAAGCATCGGAGCGGCTGAGGGCGACCATCTGGAGTGCCAGTTCTCGCGTCGATGTGGGCGTAACGAATTCGTTGTTCACGACCCGGAGCTCGTCCCGCTCGTCGGCCAATTTGAGCATTAGATCCACAAAGTTGCGACCGCCCTTGGCTCGGCACGGGGCCATCCCGTACAGCCCTGACGTGCGCAACACAAAGTGCCGCTCCAGACTCGCGCAAACAAAGTACTCCCCGGCCAGCTTAGAATTCCCATAAACATTTAAGGGCTGCGGGCAATCGGTCTCGAGATAAGGGCTGGACTTACGTCCGTCGAACACGTAGTCCGTGCTAACGTGCATCAGCGACGCCCCTAACCCGCGCGCAGCTAGGGCAAGATTCCGTGCTCCTAGCGCGTTGACGGCAAATGCTCGTTCGGGCTCGCGCTCGCATTGCTCAACGTTATGCATCGCTGCCGTGTTCACCACGAGATCGGGCTGTAACTCGCCGAGCTTGGCCGCGACGGAGTCAGGCTGCGCAATCTCGATGTCCCCGTGAGTAAGAGCACACACCCCGTCCCCACTCGCCGTAAATGCCCAGACGACGTCGCATCCCAATTGACCGTTCGCGCCGACGACTGCGACCCTCATGCCATCACCTTTTCCATGGCGTAGGTTTCCATCCCTCGCTCGATCTCGCGGAAGCTGGCGATGTTTGAATAAGCGGGATTGTCCCAGTCGCTGTACTTATCGGCGTTGTCGATGAGGTTGGAGACGATTGACTTCACGTCTCCGGCGGGATGAAAACTCAACACGTTTCTCGCCTTGTCGATGCTGACTTTATAGTTCCGGAAGTCCTGGACCTGATTGATCGAAAGGCGCACACGGGAGCCGAGGCGTTCCTCGATGGTGCCTCGAACCAGATCTCCGACCTCGCCGACCGTATAGTTGCCCGAGGCGATGTTGAAGATTCCAGAAATGCTCTCGCTGGCCTCGATGGCGCGAATGTAAGCGGTAGCAGCATCTTCGATGCTCAAGATGGGCCGCCATATGGAAGGATTGTTGACCACAATCGTGTGGTCGCGCATGGCACACTTGAACATCGTGTTGATGATCAGATCGAAGCGCATCCGTGGACTGTACCCGCAGACCGTGCCCTTCCGCAGCGAGATCACGGAGAAGTGCTCATCTGCCAACTGTATCGCCGCCTGCTCCCCCTGCAGCTTGGAAATGCCATAGGGATAACTCGAGGAGACCGGCCGGGTCTCATCGTAGAGTTCGTTCACGGTGTAGCCGTACACCGAACACGAGCATGCGTAGATATACCGGCGGACCTGAGCATTCTTGGCGACGTATGCCAGGTAGGCCGGGGCCGCGGCGTTAAAGATGAAGTTCTTGCTGGGCGAGTATTCGGCCATGGGATCGTTCGACAATCCCGCCAGGAAGATCACCTGGTCGTAGGGTTCCAGATCTTCTGTGGAAAGCTGGAAGATGTCCTTGTTCAGTATTCCGACCTGGCGGGGCAAGTGGTTACCGAACCAGAACAGGTCGACCACGTCGACCTTATAACCTCTGTCCAGTAACTTGGGTATAAGGACGGAGCCTACATATCCCGCGCCACCCGCAATGAGAAGTTTCATGGTTAGCACCTCAGGTTTGTAATTGTTTGGCGACTCAAACGAGTGGGAAGTCATCGTTCCTACGACCAGCCTCGGGCGATGCTGGCTGGGCAACTCTGGCAAGTGAGGGTATTCCGAGGTTTCTTATTGTTGCAGTAATTTGTCGCTCCGCCTGGTCATTTGTCGCTAAGGCATCGAGACAACACCCATTTTTGAGCCGGCTCGAAATCGCGTTAGGCGGCCTCCGGAGCGCTGCCAGCCCCGAGGGTGCTACCCCTTCCCTAGGCGTCGCGTGTACACGCCAGGGAGGTTCTGTTACACGCGTGTACGGGGCATTCGTGGTAGCCGGGGCATGGCATCTCGCCCCGCGGGGTTGGAGGATAGGTTCTGTAACGCTTGTGATTGAAGAGTCAGAGACGAAAATGGGCGGATTCTGGCCTGGAAAGCCATTCCTCCAATGTTTGGGCCCTACGATCCTTGTCCGAGAGCGAGGGCTCTTCCACGGGCCACTCGATCCCAATTTGCGGATCGTCCCAGCGGATTCCGGATTCACCCCCGCTGTTGTAAGCTCCCGTACATTTATACTGTATTTCCGCCACTTCGGAGAGAACGCAGAATCCCCGCGCAAAACCTGCAGGGGCCCACACCTGCCGCCGGTTCTCCGCGGACACCTCGGTGCCGAACCACTTCCCAAGAGTGGGCGATCCCTTCCTGATGTCCACGGCCGTCAAGAATGCTGTTCCCAGCGTAACACGCATCAACTTGCCCATCGGCGGTTCCCACTGAAAATGCAGGCCCCGAACAACCCCTTTAACGGAACGTGAGTGGTTGTCCTGTACGAACTGTGTCGGCAGGCCCAGGGCAAGAAACTGATCTGCTCGAAAGGTCTCCATAAAAAACCCGCGAGCGTCCTGAAAGATCTCCGGGACCAGCACAACAACATCCCCGAGTTGGCGCGATTCCACTCTCAATTGCATCGTTAGCCTCAGCTCCTATAACGGCTTGCCAGCACAATCGTAAACGAAAACCTTAGTACGGTGGCCGTTGTAACGCTTCAAAGTGCATCTCAGTGCCAGCACGAAATTGTCTACTTCCGCCCAACGCTAGTGGCTTCCTCCACCAACTGCGGATTCTCGACCGAGCTTTCAGACCTTCTGCCTAAGCCTCGCTTTTTCAGGAAGGCGCGAAGGCCCCAGGCCGCCCCGAGACATATGAGCGCTGTGACCACCGCTAAGACCAGTGCGCCAAAAGGCCGGGGTTCACCGTCGGAATCGTAATAGACGTGAATAATCGCGCGTCCCGGCGCGCTGCGGTACAGCGTATTGTCGCGAAACTCGGAGGCCATTCTGAGCAGATAGACGCGAACCGAGCTTTGCTTGATGGCTACTCCTGATGCCGTCGCCTTGCCAGCGTACTCAATCGCAATGTCGCGTGTTGTTCCCGGGGCTATCGATACGCTGAATTCTAAATACCCGTTGTGTATGCTAAAGGGACAACTTTGGCCGTCGACACGAACGGACGCAACCATTGGGTGATTGAATTCCCTCTTTCGGATACGAAACAGGGAAGCCTGACCGGAAGCATTTTCTAACGCAACGCTCCTCGAAAATGCAAGGACGTCAAACGTCCCGTTGTCTGCTCTCCTCACCAGGTAAAAGTGCCTCACAATGTCGCCGACACCGCGCCAGCGAGTATCCGGCGCAAGGCGGTTTACCTGATCGGCAACGCCGTCAAACGCGCCTATGCCTTTCTCGAACAACTCATGATGGCAATAAAGAAGGATTGGATTGCCCAGGAACGCACTGATGGCAATAAATGCGTCAGAAACCGGAACGGCGGCGGAATAGCGAGTGATGCTGGGGAAATCTCCAAACAACAGCGTAATGGGCCGCAGGTTAAAGAGAAGACTGCTGGGCTCGGAAGCGCCCATCGGAACATTTGAAGAGTTGATCGTCGCAAGATAACCAAAGGATTTGAGCGCCTCAAGGGTTTCCTCCGGCGCGATGCTGTGAGGGAACACCATCACTTTCGCGTACGGAATCCCCGTCAGCGTCTCGAATGCGTCCATTCTGTCGAGAGCTTGCCGAAGGTCGGCGACCTGCACGTCCAAAGGCTTGCTACGATAATCGGCGAACTCTTTGTGGTCGTGGTTGTCTCCGTGAATACAAATCGAGAATTTTTCAGGGTGATCGCGGACCAGGGAGACCACCGCAGCGCTATTTCGGTCATAATTCCAGGGGATAAAGGCGATGGTCGTGTAAAAGTTGTGTCTTTCCATTTCTCCCAACAGGCCGCGGTAATTAAGGAACCCGTAAGGTTCCCGGAGCGTTGGATCATCAATTGTGAGGTTTGCGTATTGATGAGGGGTATGCCATCCACGCACGCCGGCGCAATACCTCATAAATATTAGCGCGGAAAAGATTTCCTGAAAGGCATCGACTACGCTCGCCGCCTGCGCTTGGGGTACGCCGTTGCTCGGCTCAGACCCCGTACAATCCAGAAAGACCTGCTCGCCCTGTAGGGTGGCTTCGATGAATACACAGACGACTTGAGCGTCATTCGTCACCTGCACGATCGTTTTGGCATCACTCTCCCTAGCTAAAGCAAAATAAGGCGAGTATTTGGCGGTCAGAGGGATTTCAATGCCTCCTAACTGGCCGGTGAGGTCTTGGACGTGAGCGAAGGCATATCGGAGCTGCGACTGACCTGCTAGGCGTTTGCACCCTAGCACAGCGCCGCCCGACCAGGTCTTAAGCAGACCGGGATCAGATGCTGGCGTCAACCCAATTATGAGGAGCGGTACGCTGCCGATGGACTGTCTTCGCAGGGCGCGAAGGAGTTGATTTCGATTGACTTGCGGCAGCGCATCAGCCGCAATCGCCACGGCCACGGTGGTGCGTTGGGAGACGGCACTGCTGATAGCAAACCCATTCGCCTGATTTGGTGCTGCTGCCAAGACCTTCAAATTCAGCCCATAAAACTGGGCGGCCAACTCTACCTTCCCTTGCGCAGTCGTAGACCCCTCAGCGGAGCGAATGAAGACCACGTCAGCCGACAAGGACAAGCTAGGTGATGTGAGGATGACAAGCACGATGGCGAGTAAAGGCAGGAGAATACGAATTGCTCTGCCCCCAAGGCTGCTCGTTCCGAACGCTCTGTGCGCATTTCTGGCTGGCCGGTGCTCCACACTTGCCTTTCCGAGCCCGCCTCTGGACAACGATAGGGTGTCTCCCGTTGGCGTGGCGACAAGTGAGACGGTGGTTTGCTCCTGAGCCAGAACCCGCTGGGGAATCACGGCGGCGTTAGTAAGCAGACGAGATGGAAGCAAGAGTGACGGCGACTTTGCCCCCGCAGGGTCCCCATGCTGCCGTCCAACCACTCCAACGAGCATGCCTGGACTCAAACAACAAAGGGTTGCCGGCCTGGTCCGCATTGCCGAGCGGAGCTCCTGCCGGGGAGCTTTGGCATGTGCTGACATTATGAGCTGCGACCACCGTTTAGCGCCGCCGAGTAGGCCTGCAAAAGCACTTTCTTCTCAACTTCCCAGTTCAAGCGCTCCTGAACCTTCCTGCGTCCGTACTCACCCAATTGATGGCGAAGTTCGCAAGAATCAAGCAGTCGGGTGATTTGGCGCGCAAAGTCCAGCGGATCGTTTGGTGACGCGTATAGAGCCGCAGACCCCGCAATCCGTCGCCCTTCCTTTAAATCAAACAACACCACCGGAAGTGCGAACGCCATATATTCAAGAATCTTTATCATTGTCGAGCTGTCATTCAGCGCGTTCTTGGGGTCGGGCGCGACCCCGATATCCGCACTCGACAGGTAAGTGATCACGTCTTCGTATGCAACCTGTCCGGTGAAGGTCAGAAACGGCTCCAGGCCTTTCCTCGCTGCGCTCCTCCGGAGCTCAGGGAGCACGATCCCGTCTCCCACGAGGATGAAGTGCGTGTCGGTCCGTTTGTCGTGGATCACAATACGCTCGATCGACTCCAACAGAAGCGGCAGCCCGTCCTGAATCCCCATAAAACCCACGTACGCTACCGACAACGGCTTACCCCGCTTGATGTCAGGGCGAACCGCAACCCGGCGGAATTTGATTAGGTCGGGACAGTTCCGAACTACGAACACTTGGTCGGGACGCTTTCCGCCCCTCGCGATTGCTACATCCCGAAAGCTCTCGTTGGTGGCAATGGAGACGTTCGCTGCCCGGAACGAGCACCTTTCGATAGACCCGGTAAGCGCCCGACAAAACCTACGCCTCTCGCCAAACTTGGCTTCAAAAAGCTCTGGGGCCAGATCGTGATGATCGAAGATAAAGTGGACGCCAAACAGCTTGAAGAAGAGTCCGATCAGAAAAATGTCATCCGGAGGATTGCATCCCTGCAGAATCCGAAATCTTGTCCGGGCATACACCTTGAGTGCGAGATAAAACTCGGCAACGAGGGTGAGAGTATATTCCGCCACGTAGCCGGTTAGACCTGAACCCTCCCAGACGCGATGGCGATAGATGTGGATCTCATCCAGAACTTCGTAGCTTGAAGTGCAAGAAGCCTTCCCTTTAGGGCATATTACGGAAACCTGGTATCCGGCATCACGAAGAGCACATGCCTCGCGCCATACGCGTCTGTCGGTCGGCACTGGCAGGTTCTCGACTATGATGCAGACCGAAACGGGTTTACTCTTCGTCATGCTGCGCGATTCAATTCCTCCGATCAGAGGAGTCAAGAGCCGTTCTTCACCCAATCCCGTAACCTGCACCGCCCTACTCATCGTGTGCCCGCAGCTTGAGCCTTAACGTGGACCCTCTATAGAGGTTTTGTCGGCGCGTCTCCCTCTTGCGGTTCATCAAGAGCATAATCGAGCCTGTCACCGACTAGCTTCGCGCATGCTACTCTCGCTCGCTCGCTGCCGTCCCCTCGAACACGCCATCGGCCGTTCTCGCGAAACAGCGTCATCTGGCTTCGCTGTCTCCACCAATGGTTAACATCCTGAGGGAGGGCAATCCACAGGTCTCCCTCGTCGCGCAAATCCGCCAGATATCCCAACAAGGTTCTGTACACCGCTAGCGACGGCCGTTCGAGGCTGTAGTCTGGATGAATTATGAAGCTCGCCAGCCCATGCTTTCGCATGATCAAACGAATTTGACTCTTCCAAAGCTCGACTGAATAGTCGCCCAGGATATGGAATAGAGAATAATCTTGCACAGTGGTTACAGGAAGCTCTAGAGTCCTGCCAATGTAGTACGGAAAGACTGTGCAACACCCGCCCCGCTGGGGATCCAAATGTGCAACATTCGGAATTGACATATCATAAGAAACATCAAGTGCCTCGTACCAGTCGGCATTTCGGTACAGTCGGCCAGACCGAAAGCCCTGGGCTGAATAGGCATGGGCGTAGCGGTTTATGGACTGAGCGCGAGCGAGAAACTTTTCGAAGCCATCGAACAGATTGCCGTCGTGATTTAGATCGTGAAGATTAACTTCGAAGCCTGCACTGCGGATTCCATCGACGAGAGTATTTGAGATCTTGTAAAGACCCTCCGGTATAAGTTGGAACGAAGCCTTTACGTCAAAGTCAGTGTCAATCTCCATGAGGCGTGGGATAAGCTCGCAGCCCGCCTTTGTATCCACGTCGTGCGTGACAATAGCGCAGCTCAAGGCGCCGTCCGGCCAGAACCAAATGAAGGGCACTCTCTCGATTCCCCGCGCCTTCATGGAGAGCGATAGCAGCTTTTCCATCAACTGCTCGACAGTCGTATCGACCGGCCATCTTGGAAAAGGCAACGAATCCCAATCTCGCAAGAATAGTCTTTGAAGATGCTTCCGCACCGATACGCCCAAAAGCGGGCGAAGCGCATAATAAACCTCCTGGACGAGCCGCCGCGAAAGCAGGGGTCGCTTGCTGGCATGCCCGTTTGTTGCGTAGCGCTCTCGGCGCAAGTTCTCGACGATATCGGAAGGGTCAAATGGCAACCGGAGAGTTGAGCCGTCCCAGGTTACGCCCTCCGACAAATCCGCGAGCTTGTTCCCATTGATTGTGTTAGAAGAGCTGCCACATGACCGGCCAAAGCAGACAAGTTCCTTGCCGAACCCAAAATATGTGGATTGTGAAGAGGGTGCGCCGGCCAAGGCAAAATCTATGAAGCTTTCAGGACAGCGATAAAAATCAACTAGGGGCGTGTTCACGACCTGGTGTATGGTGCCAGAGGTGCCGTCTTGGCGTCCGATCAGAGCCGTTGGGGCGAAGCACCGGCGCGCCACCAAACTGCGTCCAACATCGAATAGTCGCTCGGTCAGCACGGCCAACTAGTGCTACGCTGTTTGCGCACGTCGGGGTAAAGAACTGAATACTCCTTGGTCTGCTGGCCGTTACCCTCTGGCGTTCCCGGAAACAAGTGGAAAGAGATCTCCATCCGCTCAACCTCCTCCGGCTTCAGGTACCCACGCAGGGCTCCCTCCACCTTCGTGTTGAGCGCCTCTACCGTCGAATCCACCTCGGCAGGATTCACCTCTGTAAAGATCACCCCCAGGGTGTGATTCTGTCGGTACCAACCGCACAGATCGTTCTCCCGAATCGCTCCCTCTAAAGCAGCCGTCACCGCCAAAAACCTTGACCCGCCATTCCCGCCAAACCCTTCTGCACCCTCCAGCAGCATCAACAGGAAGGGCTGCCTCGACCGCTCGGCCCGCCTCTGCTCCAGCCTCAGCGCCTGCACAAAGTGCTTCTCCGCCGCCCAAACTCGCCTCACCTCGAAGTCCACCGCGGCCAGGCTGCGGAGCGGAGCTGCCGTCTTCACTTTGCTCCGCAGGCTCGGGACTTTGCGCTCCCCGCTGACGACCGAGGGTCTGAGGATACTCATGTTATTTTTCGGGAGAGCTGCAGGAGAGAAGATCGATCCGGCCTTCAGCGTCTATTCTAAATCCTGGGCTGAACTCCCCACCCGGGCCTCAGAAGGGTAGTAGTTTAAGGCCGCACGGGGTGGGACTCCGGCACGTGTTCCACTTGGTGTAGCTCCGCCGGTTGACTTACAGCCTGTCAAGTGCCGTAAGCCTTATTCCTTAAGCACTAGGCTGGTAAATGAGGCCTTGCCTACCTTATCGGCCCCTAGAATAGGAATCGTGAATATCAGCCCAACAACCTACTCAGCCGCGCGGGAATCGGTTCCACCCTGCATCTCAGGAGCGGCACGTCAGACTTTTTCAGTGCCTCAAGCCTCCACCGTTGCCAGCCGGTTCGCCTCGGGAAATATCAATCGCCTTACCATTAGATCGATGTCCACCAAGTACTGGCAAGAGGCCGAAGGTCACTCCTGACCGGAGAACTGTATACTCTGAGCCGCTTTAGACACAACGCAGCCCTATTGAGAGTAATTCTTCTCTCAGTAGATCGGGAGTCGCGTTTCTCATCACCTCGGAGACCAGTCCTGAGTTTTCGTGCAGGATCATTTCCGCTGCGCCTTTTTGTGCGCCGTCGCTCCCGATCGTCCGTAGTAGTCTTTGTAGGGAGTTCGTGGCTGCGATCCGTTTAGCACTGTGCCCAGCAGCGGCTTATTGCGAAACATCTGCAGCGCCTTACGGGCCATATCAACAGAAGTTATTCCAGCACGGATGACGAGGAGGATACCGTCACACAACGCTGCAAGCATTGTGGCATCCGTGACCAGCAGGGCCGGCGGCGAATCCAAAACAATCCAGTCGAAAGCCGGGGCTAGACGTTGGAGAAACACCTCGAGCCGGCCGTTACTGATGAGGTCAGCCGGGTTTGTTTTGGGCGTTCCGCCCGCCACAAAGAACAGGTTATCCATCGGCCCACGTTGGATGACCGAGAAAATATCGGCGTCACCCTCCAGGTATTCGGAGAGACCGGGGCTTGCCGCTGCTCCCAAAGGCCGGTGCAAGCGCGAGAGGCGAAGGTCACCATCTACCACCAGTACGGATTCGTTGGGGCGGCGAGCCATCGTCTGCGCCAGATTCGCGCTGACGAAAGTCTTGCCCTCGCCCGATAGAGCACTGCTGATGAGGAGTCTCCGCAGCGGCTGCTTCCGGCGCACCTCGTAGAGGTACGAGCGCAGCCTTCGAAATTCTTCGTGGCTTATCGTCGAGTCCAGGGCTTCCTCGAGCATAACGGACCCAGCATCCGGCTTCCACGAGCTCCTGCTGCAGCGTTGGCGGAGCGCTAGGGAAGTAATGGCTTCGTCGGCCCGTCGGAATCCTGATACCTCCGCATCCTTACTGGACCGATCCGCCGGACGCGTTTGGACCGGCAGACGGTCGAGCACCACAGCCGATAGCGTCTGTAGATTATGCTGAGAGTCGTGCTTTGACCGGCTGGACATTGCGGAATCGTCTTGCTTTCTCATCCTATCTGCTACGCCTGCACTGTTAAGATCGTTGACTCCTCTGGTTGTCGATCACCCGGTGGCTGTGTCTTCCAACCCTTAAGACTTTGGACAACCGGAAGCGTCGCCACATTGTGAATCTTCAGCAAAACCTCGATATCACGCTCGTCGCGGATGGATTTGTCCAACATTTCGAGAAGCAAAGCCAGGGCTAGACCTACAGCAATACCGCCCCCGAGTCCACCCGCAAGAAAGAGGCTGCGCTTGGGAAAGTCAGGCTTGTCGGGGAGGTTGGGTGAATCGAGGATACGAAACCTCTCTCCCTGTTCCCGTTGTTCAAGTGAGGCTGACATTTGCGCTTCGCTCTTTTTCTGCAAGAGATCGTTGTAGAAGTGAAGCGCCGTTTCGTGATCCCGGGTGACGTTCTTGATTTCCTCTTCGACCACAGGGCTCAGTTGCAGCCGCTGCTCGTAATCCGCGATCTGTTGCTTAAGATGTGCTTGTTCTTCAGTTCGAGTCCGAATGATCTCGTCGTCCTGATGAATCTGAGCTCGAAGCTGCTGAACCTGAGGTGATTCGGACGTGACCTCTTGTGTGCTGGCCGTCGGAGTCGCGCCAACCTTCTTTTCCTTTTCGGCAACGGAACGTGCCGCAATCTGCTTTTTGAGGTCTTCTACCGCTGTCTTAAGTATAGCAACTTCGGGGTATTTAGGAGTGTAATGCGCTTCCAATTCAGAGAGTAGTTGCTGTTTTTTGGCGAGTTCGTCCTGCAACTCATCGACAGTTGCAACGGGCGCCGACCCAGGCAACTTTGAGGAGCTAAGCTGTTGTTGCAGGAGCGATTGTGTATAGGTGCGGTCCTGGATCGCCCTGTCGAGCGATTCTGTGGCAGCCTCGAGTTCGGCGTTGTGGTCCATGAGTACGCGAAAGTTCGTTTCCTGGTCATCTGGGAGGCGGCCGAGGTTCCGGCTTTTCACATCTGCCAACTTAGCGTCCTCAGCGTCCAGTTTCTGCTTGGCCTCATTCAGCTGCGCGGACAGGAAGTCACTTGTCCCTTGCTCAAGCTGCACACGTTGCTCAAGGCTCTCCTCGATGAACATGGTCGTGATGTCCATACACAACTCTTGAGCCATCCAGGCGCTTCGAGCCGTGCAACTGATGCTGAGCCCCGGAATCGGTTCGCGTCCGCTACCAGCCAACAAGCTGGCGAACTCAGCAGGAGCGATCACGATTGCCTTTCGCAGAGCATTGATTGCCTCCCCGGTTACGCGCTGGGCGGCCGGTTCCAGACCGTACTTCCGGACGAGTGGTTCCAGCCTGGTTCGGCTCAGGATCTGCTCCTGAATGGCGTTAATTCGCTCTATGAGGTCGCCAGTCGTCATCGGCTTTACTATTTCCGAGGGTACAGTCGGACGGTCGATGAAAATTAGACTCGTCGATAGATATCTCGGTGGCAGAATTCGCGCGGCGACGTAAGCCAAGATCGGACAAATCAAGACTGGAATTAAGATCACCCAGTATCTCCGCCGCAGAATGCCGAGATAATCTTCGAGGTCAAACTTGCGATGGCCTAACATAAGGGGTCCAGAAGAAGATCGCTATTATGTAATTCTCGGACAGGAGCGCGGCCCAGACCCTCACGCTGAGCTGCCTTAATCACAGCTGATGTCTGAAAGACGCGTATTCAAGCGGCTGTCGCGGAGATGTCCGCCTGTCGGTTCTGGAGCGGCCAACAGGTACGTCCGACTTATGCAGCAAATAGAGAAGAGGTCCTAGAATCCCAAGGGCTAACAGTGAGAAGGGTATTCCTCCCCGACGATGCAATTCTCCGGTCAGGAACTGCTGGTCCGTGTGAACGCCAAGCCAGTACAACGTAACGATCCGCAAAGCGTTCTTGAAGATCGAAACCGGAACAACGCTGGAAGCGAACAGGGTCTTCTTCCACCCTGACCGGAGAAAGAGATGGCCTGCGACAATGCTGCCGATCAGCAGTCCCAGCGTCGAGCGGATGCCGCTGCACTGCTCAGCCACCTCGATGCCGCCTAGAGGCGTGGAAAGAACGAAGCCGTTCCGCAGCACGGGCGTGCCGGCAATTGTCATGAGCAGATACGTTAGATGGCACGACGCCTTCTGAAGGACAACGGTGACGCTGTCCAGAAGCTGTCCAGGAATTGGCACGATCAGAACCAAGAAGAGAAGTGGAAAAAGTGCGGCGCGAGCAGCACTCCTGCCGTAACACAGGACAAAACTCCCGATTACGAGGGTTACGACGCAGGCTGCCCCGGCTGACAGGGATGCCGTCGAGTTTCCGCTCCTGACATGGGGCCACAGCACAGTGCCAACAAGGCCGGCCGCAATCAGAGACATCCCGGGCAAGAAAGCCCAGCGAACTTCCGCGAAAATCGCTGACCTCTTGCGGAGGACCAGAGCAAGACTTACAACAGGTATCAAGATGATGTAAGAGTACAGGTCCTGGGCAAATGAAAAAGCTATCAGACTTGCCAGGTTGCCCCAATAGCTGGCTACCACGGCGGCGACCACTACCAAGAAACAAATGTGTTGCTGCCTGTCGCGAATCGTGTTGGGGGAGATTCCCGGTGTTAGACTTTGACTCGTCAATGAGGTTCTGGTTCAACCGATGTGCTTGTAAATCAAGTTCCCTAGTAGCGTGAGACACGTTTTCGGCGCATGCGAAAAGATCGTCTTTGCGACGTTTAACTTCCAGCCCGGTTGAGATGCCGTCGCGCATCCGGCCGGACATGCCCAGTATGTGAGCCTGGACCGCGCCGCGGCCCATCGATCCTTAAAGGTGATCAAGCCTGGGCTATCGAGGTCCGATCGGCCCATATCAAATTCACGAAGTCCGTTTGAGATAGCCTGCTCGATTGCCTTCCATAATAGAAGCTGCATACCGCCGAAACGATGAAACCTGCGATCCGAACAGCCGTACTTATAGGTCAGCACATCTTTGAACCGCAGAGTCATAATGGCTGCAATCGGCTGACGATCCTTTGAGGCGACGCCGATGTTGAGCTGGTCGCCCAGGCAATCCATCAAGTTGCGAAACCAATCCAGCGGTTGCGGCGGCAACTCCTGTCTGCGCCGGGAGATCACCAGTAGCCGATAGAACTGACCCAACAATTCGGCCGAGTGCCCGTCCTCCCAAGTTAGGCCCTCGCGCTCCGCGCGCCGGATCTTCCTTTGCACGCAGTCCTTGTGAAGTCTTCGAAAAACACGATCGCGACCGTCCTGAAGGTCCAACCTGTGAAAGACGAATTCTTGAGACTTTTCGAGCCCGCTGCCCGCGCAGAGAGTCGCGAGCGGGCGTACCTCAACTCGTCTGTATCGCCGCCTCCGGAATTCCTCCATCACCCCCCCCATCAAGGCGGCGAGCTCTTCTGGACTGCAGGCCAAAGGTTCGCAATGGTCTGAGAAAGGCAAAGAAACGATGCGCCGTCCGGTAAGCCAACTGTCGATCTGACAGAAAACGACCCCGCTTCTTAGCTCATCGTCGGGACTCGAGGGCGTAAATACAATAGGGCGGTAATCGTAAGTTCGCTGCAGGGCACGGAGCCAACCTATTGTGTGACAGACCGAGGCGGCTGGATGTGAACCGATAAAGACCGGCCATCGGGTGTCAGTCAGCGGATCGAGCGTGAAGAGCGCGTGCTGTTTGATTCTGTCCTTAGGAACCCAAACCGGTATGGCTGCCAAGCCCGGCCGTCGGACCGGGCTCCGCAGGTTATGGCGATGGAGATATAGGCTGATCGCTGCCAGCCTATACGCAATCGCCCGTAAGAATCGGGTTGTGGGGTTGATATTTGGACTTGGATCTACGCGCTGGCTGAAGCAGAGGACTTGACCGTGGTCTTGTCCATCAACTTGCAAGCCACACCAATCGCCGCCAGTGCCAGCAGCAGCGACCACAGTGTCATGGGTTCCGGCATGGCCACGGCCAAGAACTCTTGAGGCCTGTTGGAGGGCTGACCGGTCCACGTAGATGGTGTGTAGATCGTACCCGAATAACTGCAGGAGCCTGAACCGCAAGCGCTCTCGGCAGCCTGAAGATCGTTGGCAATCTCGGTCGCGTAGGCACCTACGCCCGCGCTGTCCGAGAAACCCGGATCAAAGAGATCCCAGAGAGCGTACTGGTACTCCCCGGCTGTCACAGTGTCCGTGATGTTCGCCATGATCTGCTGGGCGAGCCATCCCGCCTCCTGGTAACCGACCGAGCCGTATGTGCTGTAGAACAGGGCTCCGCTCGGGTTAGAGAAAGTCTCTGTCGTAGCCGTCCAGCTTTCGCCTTTGCTGATCTCGTCGTAAGCATCATCGCAGATTAGGCTGTACGTCCTACCATTAACAGAGATTGTATAAGGAGCAATGTAGTAGTCGCCGAGGTATTGGCTGACACCCGTGAGCTCCATTGACACGGTGTCAGCCCGCAGCTTCCCCGGCGGCCCAAGCATGAACGCCAGAAGCATAGCGAACATGCCCAGGGTATACTTTCTCACTGATTCACCCCCTTTCATTTGAGTGAGTGCTGCAGGATGCAGTGACAGGCCTCGCGACGACCTTAAGGTGAGAGCCGTCGACAGGCCGCACTAGGCTTTCGCATGAGCGCGACTGGTTGGCAGCACTGCATTCTGCAACCCTCCAAGATGGCGTTAACGTCCTCGCTAAATGTGTCCGACGAGTTGGCGGCTACCGGCGCTCTCAGATTCTGACGCGCTGAACTCGGCGATAGCCTCAACGATTCTCTCTTGTTGCTCGCTCCTAAGCTGCGGGTACATTGGCAATGACAGAATTTGAGCTGCAGCCCCCTCTGTTACCGAAAAATCTCCATTCCGGTAGCCGAGGCTCCTGAATGCCGCCTGGAGGTGCAAGGGAATCGGATAATGGATGCCGGTGTCGATCTGGGCGCTCGCCAAGTGCGCCTGAAGAGCGTCTCTCTCCTCAGTACGGATGACGAATAGATGATAGACAGGCTCTGACCACGCAGGGACAAACGGCAGGATGACTCCTTCAGGCCCAGACGAAAAGAGTTCCCGATAAGTGTCAGCCGCGGCTTGGCGCAGTTTGTTCCAATCGGCCAGGTGCTTTAGCTTGACGTCGAGGATGCCGGCCTGAATGGCGTCCAGCCGCCCGTTGAAGCCTTCGATGTCGTGATAATACTTGCGGGGTTGTCCGTGGTCGCGCAACATGCGTACGCTCCGAGCTATCTCGGGGTCATTGGTGGTTACGGCCCCGGCCTCACCGCAGGCACCCAGGTTCTTGCCTGGGTAAAAGCTAAACGCCGCTGCGGTTCCCATCGACCCCGCAGTCCTCCAAGAGTCCAGTCTCCTCGAGAAATAGCGGGCTCCATGCGCCTGGCAAGCGTCTTCAATCACTTTCATGTCGTAGCGTTCAGCGAGTTCTAGGATGGGATCCATGTCCGCCATTTGCCCATAGAGGTGTACGGGAATGATGGCAGCCACTCGTTTGCCGCTCCTCCGGCTCACCAGACTTCCAGAAGTCTCGTCAATGTCACATTGCTCGTCGAGGTACTCTTCGAGACGCGGGACGTCCATGTTGAAGGTGCGCGGATCGATGTCAACGAATTCCGGCTGCGCACCGGCCTGGAGAATGGCTTCGACAGTGGCGGCAAACGTATTTGGCACCGTAACCACAGCATCGCCGGGGCCGATGCCGGCAGCCAGCAGAGCGAACTTCAGGGCGTCAGTACCGTTGCTCACCCCGACAGCGAATTTCGTTCCACAGAACTCAGCGAAATTTCGTTCGAATCGCTCCACTGCGGGCCCACCAATAAAGGCCGCGTTCCTGAGTGCGGTCTGAAATACCGCCACCAGTTCTGCCTCTAGTTCGGAATGAGGTGCGACGAGGTCGAGGAAGGGAATTTTACTCGTATTGTTTATATCCATCTTTGATTTTACTTTCTGGATGCCTCTCGTTGATTTTGGCCGTTCCTATCACTCCGATGTCATCGTTTCGCAGGCCGTGAGTGAATTGAAGCTTTCACACGGCGGATATCGCTAATCCTGATGCTCACGACAGGATGGACGTGACGTTTGCCAACCTTGCCTCAGGCTCTGAGGCTGACGCCAGCGGTTCGCCTCTTTCAGCTTCGACTTTTGGGTCGATGAACCGGAGCACTCGAGCGGGGTTGCCGGCCACGACGGCATGCGCTGGCACGTCCTTGGTGACGACGCTACCAGCACCGACGAGGGCGTGTTCGCCAATCACCAGGTTCGATAGGATGGTGGATCCCGAACCGATCGAGGCACCTTGCCTCACCAGGGTTCTTCCAACTTCCCAGTCCTCTTCGGTCTGAAGCACGCCGTTGGGCGTGGTCGCGCGTGGGTAAGTGTCGTTCGTGAACGTCACGCCGTGACCCACGAACACGTAATCTTCGATGGTGACGCCTTCACAGATGAAGGTGTGACTGGAGATTTTGCAGCGTTTTCCAATCATGGCGTTCTTTTGGACTTCAACAAAGGCTCCGATCTTAGTCTCGTCGCCCACCGCACAGCCATACAGGTTGATGAACTTCGAAAGCTTGACCCCGCGGCCAAGCTTCACGTCGGGAGCAACGCAACAGTATTCACTCATAACAGAACCGTCTTGCCTCTCTCTTTCAAGGACTGATCGGCAGCTTCCAGCATCTGCACGACCCGTAACCCGGCAAGGCCGTCGTTGATCGGCCGCTCGTTATTCCGGACGCAAGTCAGGAAGTGGCCCAACTCGCTGCGCAACGCCTCGCTCTGCTCGATTCTGGGAGCCCACATGTCGCCGGTGCGATAGCTCACCAGCAGGTCGTACACTCCTTCCCGACGGGTTACCTGAGCTCCCTTGTCGTAAATCTTGAGTTTCTCGTCCGGGTCCAGGTCATTCCACACCAGCATCTTCTTCTCGCCCCCGATCAGTGTAGTCCTCACCTTCACTGGCGAGAGCCAGTTCACGTTGATATGGGCAATGACGTTACCGGGAAAGTAAACGGTGATGTAAGCCACGTCCGCGTGCCCGTTCAGGTGGGATTCACCTGTAGCCACCAAGGCTTCCGGCTTAGCCTGGATTAAGTGATCCATGATTGACAGATCGTGCGGCGCCAAGTCCCAGATCACGTTCACGTCATGCTGGAACAAGCCCAGGTTTACACGCGTCGAATCGTAGTAGTAGAGGTCCCCTAGCGCCCCTTCGTCGACCAATTGCCGGATCTTCCGCACTGCCCCTGTGAACAGAAAGGTGTGGTCTACCATGAGGGTGAGCTGCTTCTGGGCCGCGAGCTCAATCAAGCGTTCCGCTTGCGCGGAGGCACAAGTGAAGGGTTTCTCTACGAACACATGCTTTCCGTTCTCTAGCGCCTGCTTAGCCAACTCGTAGTGCGTCCACACCGGTGTGATCACCGCCACCGCGTCGATCTCGGGCGAGGCCAGCACCTCAGAGGCCTCAGCGGTGGTCTCAAGGCCGGGAAAGGCCTGTCTGGCCCGACGTAGGGCCTTGGCATCGCGATCGCAAACGGTCGTCACTCGTGCGCCTTCCAGACTCTGCAGATTGCGCACGATGTTGGGACCCCAGTATCCGTAGCCAATCACTCCAATACGGATCATGCTGTCCGGCATAAAGTTCAGTACGCTCCTTCACCCGAGAGCACCGCTCGGGGAGTTTGCGCCAGGATGCGCAGATCGAGCCACAACGACCAAGCCTTGGCATAACGCAAGTCCAGACGCACCATCTCATCAAACGTAGTGCGGCTCCGCCCACTGACCTGCCACAGGCCCGTCACCCCTGGTTTGGCCTCTAACAGACGCCGCCGGTGCCAAGCGTCGTAGGCGTCCAGTTCGTAAGGGATGGGAGGCCGCGGCCCCACCAGCGACATCTCTCCCTTCAGCACGTTCAGGAACTGTGGCAATTCGTCCAGACTGGTCTTGCGCAGCCATCGGCCGAGGGGCGTCACCCGTGGATCGTGCCTGATCTTGTAAACGGGCGCGCCTGCTTCACCCGCCCGGTTAGCCTTGCCTTTTCCTTGGATCAAGCCCTTCACATACTCCTGGTGGACGGCCGCGCTACTATTCGCGTACATAGAGCGGAACTTCAGAAACGTAAAGCGCCGCCCATACTGTCCGATCCTCATTTGCCGGTACAAAATCGGCCCCTTCGAGGTCAGTTTGACGGCAGCAGCAATCACAGCGAACAGGGGAGAAAACACGAGCAAAGCGACGGAACTGCCTCCCAGGTCCACGAGCCGCTTGGTCAGCAAGGCCAGCTTGCGCCCCCCATTGCGTTTGCTCATCTCGGGATAGAGCACCGAGTTTTCTGAGGCTCGCCAACCATCCCCATCCGAGGGTTCGGGAAACAAATGAAAGGAAATTTGAATACGCTCGATCTCCTCCGCCTCCAAGCGCTTCCGCAGAGCCTCCTCCACCTTGGCGTTCAACGCCTCCACGGCTGAGGCTACCTCGGCGGCATTTACCTCGGTGAATATCACGCCCAGGGTCCGGTCCTGCCGATACCAGCCAAGCAGATCAGTCTCCCGGATCGTTCCTGCCAAAGCCGCCGTAACCGCAGAAACCATCTGGCCGTCCGGCTCCCGCTCACCAAAGACCTCGGCGGCCTCCAGCAGCATCAGCAAAAAGTGCTGCCCCGAGCGCTCCGTCCGCTTCCGCTCCCGGCTCAGCGCCTGCAGAAAGTGTATCTCCTCCGCGAGCACCTGCTGCCTCTCGAACTCCACCGCAGCCAGCCTTGGGGAAGGAGAATGAATCTTCACCCTCCGCCAGAGGCTCAGAGGTTTCCGTTCCTGTGCTGGAACCGAGGGTTTGAAAATACTCACTGGTGCTCGGAGGAGTTGCAGAAAAAAGACGATCGATCAGGAGTTCAGCTATGTTCCTTGGGAAAGCGGCTTGGTATACCCGCCGCTGCACCGAGTCTACAATAGTCTCTCACGCCGCGCGGCGCCTTGACTCCGACACCCGCTCCACTTGATACGCGTCCACTTCGGTGGCTACCGACTGCTGCAGCAGTTCGACCGACAGCACTAGCCGGTATTGATTCTTCTTGCGTACAAGGATGCCCTCAAACCCCGCAAGCGGACCCGTCTTCACCCGCACTCGATCCCCCACCTTCAGGAAGGGATGCGGTTCCACCCGCAGCCGTGTCTCTACCAACTGCCGCATGGCATCGATCTCAGCCTGGGTCACAATCCCGGCTCGGTCACCCTCGCTCACAATCGAGTGGAATCCCGTCGTGGTCACGATGTCCAACCGGCGTTCCAGACCGCCTCGGATGAAAACGTAAGAAGGAAACAAGGGCACCGATACTTGCTTCACCCGGTCCTTCCACCGGTGACGTGCTTCGTAGAGTGGCAGGAAGGTCTCAAACCCCTTCTCGGCCAGAAGCTGCTGCACCACCCTTTCGTGCTGATACCGGGTGTACAGAGCATGCCACGCTACCGGACTGCCGCTGTTGTCTTCCTGATGCATATAGCTCCGCCCTTTGACTTACAGCCCCTTCAAGGACCTAAGCCTTCCCTTCTGAAACGATCGACCGTGTTTCAGAACCGCGCTAACCTTTATCGGCCCTTCGGCCGGATTCCCTGAACTTCGCCCCGACCACTCACCTCATGCTGAGCCGGGGCCGCTATCCGATCTCAGCGACGCCAAGCCACATCCCAGGCGCAGTTCAGGCCACGACCGCCCGTCCCGATCGCACGAAATGAAACTTGGTGATTCTCGCCGCCAGCCCGCTTACTCGCGCGCTCCCCGGCTTGCTGAGGGCCCGCACGATCACGCCGTAACACACCACCTGCGCCGCCCAGTTGCCCGAATTCACTGCGCCCAAGTTGAACCTGATCTCCACGGTGCTGTTCGGCCATGCCGCATGATCCGTCTCGAACAACACCCCCGACTCGCTGATGTTCACCATCGTTCCCTGGCGCCACTCCGCCTCACCGACTCTGCGGTAGCGCAGCACCGTCCGGATCGCGAACCGTTGCGCCCGCTGCCGTTCGCTTGCCGGGGATCGTCGCATTGCCGCTCCTGCACCATCGGCAGAGGGCCGATGCAACTCCTCGGTGTTCGGGCCGAAAGCTCGGAGCGATGCCTCAGAGCTTGCACCTTTTTGAACACCCTTCGAGTCAGGCTGCCGGTTCACGCCGGGGAATGTCATTCGCATTTCCATTACACCGGTTTCCCCACAAGACCGACAAGTGGACGAAGGTCACCCCCGCGACGGAATGGTGTACTTAGAGCTACTCTACCGGCTAGTAGGGCATCTGAGGGCGGAGTCTCGTTCATCAGGTCTGGGAGCCACATTTCTCATGCCTGTTAGAGACAGATCGTGTAAGACACCCTCGTATGCCTCGACTAGTTACTGGCACTCTCGGGCTATTGACAGCCCAAACGGCGGGTGAGAGAGGGGAGACTCAGAAGGCCCTAAAGACCAGATCGTCTCTGTTGGACACCCACAAAGCCAGTGCGTGGAGTGGGATATCTTTCCCGAGTCACATTAACTCAAGTGGTATTTCGAATGATTAAACAATGGGCAGGTCCTGCTCATCTCAGGTGAGTTCTCTAATCTTATTAGCGTCGTAATTGCGAACCAAGCCGGAGTACCGCCGCTGACCAAGCGCGGCATGGCAGTGGCGCAGTGGGGTCGCCGAAGGGCTCACCAACGCCGCGCTTTCAGTGCCGAGCTTGCGAATTGGGTCATCGGGAGAACGGGTGACCGGCGACGGCGCGGGCTGGTTCGCCGGCACAAGCTGTATAAGGCTACTTCCCGGCCATCCTCCCCATAAACATTTGAATGAACTCCTCAGCCTTCACCCCTACCGCCACATTCACGTTCGGCTGCACGGTATCGACGGCCTCAATCCACAGGTGCCCGTCGTGAGGCACGTTGCGTTCAACCGTGTCCCTCCGATTTGCCACGGTTTCTCCGCGTGTGAACTGCCCGCGTGTCTCGATGTCCACTCGCATCGACTGCGACGTGACAATGCTCGGATTGACGGCGACGCCCACGGCGAGCGGGTCATACATCGGCACACCCTGGTCGCCGTTCTTTTCTGACAGGTCCTCCAGGAAACTGAGGACGCCCACCACAAAATCGTTCTCCGGACCGTGAGTGCGGGCAAGCTGAGCCAAGTGGGCGCGCGTCACCAGCGTACGGTTGCCCACGTCAAGCCCCACCATGGTGATGGGCCATCCCGCGTTGAACACAATCTGCGCGGCCTCGGGGTCACCATAAATGTTGGCTTCGGCAGCGGCGTTGACGTTTCCTCCAGAGATCGAGCCACCCATAATCACCACGTCGCGCACCAGCGGCACGATCGACGGATCCTTGGAAACCGCCAGGGCGATGTTGGTCTCGGGACCGATCGGGACCAGCGTAATCTCGTGCGGGAGCTTGTGCACAAGCTCGATAATCAAATCGGGACCGAAGCGAGCGTCCGCCCGGCACTTGGGTGAGGGAAGCTCGATGTTTGCGAGACCGTTCAGGCCATGCCAATACTCCGCCGTCACCAGCTTCTGGTTCAGCGGATGCTGCGCGCCGGCAGCAACGGGAACATCGCATCGGCCCGCCAGCGAGACCAGGCGCAGGGCATTGTCCAAGCCCAGTGCCGCGGTGACATTGCCCGGAACCACCGTCAGCGCCTGCACGTCGAGCTCGGGCGAATTGAGCGCCAGCAGGATGGCCATAGCGTCGTCGGTGCCAGGATCGGTGTCGATGATCACCTTGCGCGGCGTGGAAGGCGCGGGTTGATTCCCCACGGCGTCGCCGACGTTTTTGGCAAGGGCGACCGAGCGAGGATAAAGAGCGCCTGCCATGAGACAGACTCCGAAACCAAAGGTCAACGCCGCACGCATCACTAAGCTTGTGGTCACCGCTTTTCTCCTGGGATTCGGACTTAACTCAGCGTTGTATCGTACCGCAAGCGCCGGATGCTGACCTACAGGTTTGTCGAGAGACTGTATACACAGCCGTCCACTCGGTTATTCCCAGGCGCAGAAGATATCGACCAATCCTGTCGATTAATGGCTTTCAGGGCGGGATTTCGCGCTCGAAATGACAGGTATCATGGAGTGGAAGTTCGAGATTATAGTAGGCTACGTGTATAGTCATCCACTAGCTATCGCTCAACGATTGAAGTGTGGGCCGCACGCTCAGAACCGAGCTGAGCAACGCCCGCCGACGGCACCCGGCGCTGCTCAATCATCTGCTCCACCTGAGCGGCCACGGCTTGCATCCTTTGTTCGGGAGGCCAGTGAGTCCAACCGAAGGGAAAAGCCACCGGGGTTGCGGTAGAGATGAGAGTAACTTCCGCGCCCAGCTTCTGATCCGGCGCGCTCAGGCCGGCGAGTACCCGCTTCTGCACAGCTTCCGCGCCCGCTGGTTCGGTAGCGGCCAGCACGAAAAGGCTCGCCGCGTCCGGCCCTGACTCCACCGGCGGCAGCACCACATCCACTTCCGGCCGCACGCAGCCCGTCACAAATTCCCGCAGGGACTCGAGCGTGGCCGCATCCAGCGGGACCGCGGCGTTGCCTCGAAGTGACTGCACCGAAAGTTCGATCAGAGATAGGGGCCCAGCAGGCGGCGTCTTGCGGCCCAACTCCGAATAGAGCTCGCCCACCACGGTATGAGCGGGCAGCACAAAACGGAAGGTGCTGCCGTGATTCACCGCGCTTTCCACCCAGATTCTGCCGCCCTGCCGCTGCACCAATTCCCGCGAAATATAGAGTCCCAAGCCCAGCCCCTTGGCTGAAGGGCCTCTTCTCGACACCTGGAAAAGCCGGTCAAACACTTTGTCAAGATCATCCGCCGCGATGCCGCAACCCGTGTCAGCCACCGCCACCTCGACAAACGAGGAGTGGCCGGCGAACGGCCGCGCCGTGACGGTCACGCTTCCCTTCTCGGGCGTGAACTTGATGGCGTTCTCAATCAGATTCGTCAGCACTTCGTACGTACGCTGAGGGTCCCCCCACACCACGGGGACTTCAGGCGTAAACTCCGCGCGTAGCGCCACCTGTTTGGCTTCAGCCCTTGGGCCGAGCGTCTGGAGGCTCTCCTTGATGAGCCGGGTCATGGAGAACGGTATCGGTTCCACCCGCAGCTTCCCGCTTTGGGCCCGTACCATCGCCAGCAGATCATCAATCATGCGGTTGACTTGGCCGGCGTTTCGCACCACCACTTCCAGATACTCGCGTTGCTCGGCGGCGAGCGGACCGGCGAGATTATCCAGCAGCAGGTTCGCAAATTGATCGATGGCCGCGAGCGGCGAGCGCAATTCGTGCGAAATGTGTGACAGGAACTGGTCTTTCAGATCAAACTGCTCGGTTTGCCGGCGGTGAAGCTCTGCCTCCAAACGCTGCTTCTCCAAGGCGTGACGCGCCACCCGCGCCAGCAGCGGGCCATCCACCTGGCCCTTCACCAGATAATCCTGCGCTCCCGATTGCATGGCCTCAATCGCCAGCGGGTCGTGCTCTTGAGCGGTTAACACCACCACGGCCGCGTCCGGCGCTGCGGCTACTACGCGCTGCAGCGTCTCCATTCCCCGGCTATCCGGCAGCGCCAGATTCAGCAGAACAAGGTCTGGACGGTTACCCGACAATTGCTCCAGCGCGGCTGACAACGCTGGAGCGGACCACACCTCAAATGAACCGATGGCCGCCAGAAGTTCGCGAATCAACCGCGTCTCGCTTAGATTTCCCTCCACAACCAGGACGCGCGGCGACGGCGCGACGGAGCCGTTACCCGAGAAGCTCGGTCGTGGGGACAATTCCAAAACGGACGATTGCCGTGTGTCAGGAATCATTTCGATTGCCAATTACCAGAGGGTCTATTTCACAATTACTTTACAAATCGCGGCTTAGGCGGCGGCTTTGCGCTGAACTTGCTTGTTTTCCTTGTACTCATAATAAAGGGCTTCTTGGCTTTGTGTAAATTTTACACAAAGCCACCAAGTTATTGATTGCACGTGGCTTCTTGGCTTTGGCACGAACCCAAAATTGTGTAACATGCTGATTCTAAATTACCTCTTGGCTTTGGGGGGTATGGGGGTGGGGGGGGTGGGGGGGTGCACGCCTCCTTTACCAGTTGTATAACTACCGGCGCATTTCCCTCCACCGGGACCTCGCCGTCGCCGCGAAAGGGCGGGGGCTGAAGCCAGGCTCTTAGGTGCTGAAGCTACGCCTTCAGTCGTTTGCAATTCCTGCGTGTGTCCAAACACTGTAACCAATTTCCTTTCAATATGTTGACGGCTTCCAATGAACTAAACTGCCTGTTTTAAGCAAGTTGACGGCTTTCGTTCCATGAAAAAATCGTCGGCTTTTGTTTTCAGTAAGTTCACGGCTTCGTCCGTAATGTTTTGCTTTGCGAAGGTCCCGTCCTGGAAGCTAGACGCCGTCCTTCGCGCGGCGAGCCTCCCCCGTCACGCAGTCATTCCCGCGTAGGCGGAAATCCGCTGCAGAATACCGACCCCACGAAGCCGAGAACGCCAACAGTCTTGCAAAACCTAAATGCCGATGGGCGCCGGTACGCTGGGAGAGGCCCTTGCGGAAGCTGGCCGTCGTGCGCGTTGACTACTGTCTGTCGCCCAAGTAAAAACATGCCGGTACCCACCGCACTCCTATTACTGGATAATATACAGCAAACTAGGATTGGTGGCCAGCGAAATGCCCGTGAGACCCGCGGCTGAAGAATTGAATGATTCCGACCGATAATCTGTCAGTTCAGCATTTGGTGAAACTGGCACGCCAGTATGACTCCAGGCGGAAAATCGGGATAGTCTCACGAGGATTCGGAAAGGGCGGGGCTTCAGCCCAATACTGTTCACTTTAGTATTCTGATGCATTGCGCGACCTCAACCCGAACCTTACTCAGTTTCTGGCGCCGACGCGTGGGGAACTTACTCTGTTGTCGCCGCACCCC
>Ga0335085_10000829_pt1 | contig 77136 bp, 83 predicted proteins | sample Lox_Sample_45_FD_206712 | JGI IMG/M metagenome (GOLD analysis project Ga0335085, IMG submission 206712) | Soil microbial communities from Loxahatchee National Wildlife Refuge, Florida, United States - Lox_Sample_4.5 | ecosystem: Environmental > Terrestrial > Soil > Wetlands | place: USA... | reverse complement strand
GCCCCGCGGTAACGCAGGCCGTCTCGATCCCGGTGCTCGGCGGCCTCGGCGGCGGCCCCTGGCTGGACGGTCGCTTGCGCCTCGCGCACACCGCGATCGGCTACGCGGCGAAATGGATCGACTCGGAGGCCGAGACCTACGGCAACGCCGCGAAGCTCAGCCTCGAGGCGTTTCGTGCGCTGATCGACGACGTGCGCGCGGGGCGGCAGATCAAGGGCGGCTGATCCGCTCTCGCAGCCGTCGCAATCCACGCCGTCGCATCGCGTGAGCGTGCAGATGCGTGCGAGAATGCGCCGATGGCGCATCCCGACCGATTCCTCCTCGCCGGCGTCATGGGCTGGCCGGTGATGCATTCGCGCTCGCCGATGTTTCACAACTACTGGCTGAGGAAGCACAACCTCGCGGGAACCTACGTTCCGCTCGCGATCCGGCCCGAGCATCTCGCCGGCGCGCTGCGCGGCCTGCACCCGCTGGGGTTCGCCGGGGTCAACGTCACGATTCCCCACAAGCAGGAAGCGATGAAGCTCGTCGACGAGGTCGACGCGCTCGCAAAGGCGATCGGCGCGGTGAGCTGCATCGTCGTGAGGCCCGACGGATCGCTCGCCGGGACGAACAACGACTGCTACGGGTTCATCCACGCGCTGAAGCAGGAGCATCCCGAATGGCGCGCGGACGCGGGGCCGGCCGTGGTCGTCGGCGCGGGCGGCGGCTCGCGCGCCGTGTGCTACGGGCTCGCCCGGGAAGGCGCGAAGGAGATCCGCCTCGTCAACCGGACGTTCTCGCGCGCGCAGCAGATCGCGCGCGAGTTCGGCGGACCGATCCGGGCGCTCGCCTGGGAGGAGCGCCACGACGCGCTCGAGGGCGCGGCGATCGTGGTCAACACCACCAGCCAGGGCATGGTGGGCAATTCGGCTCTCGACCTGAAGCTCGACAGGCTGCCGATTAGCGGCCTCGCCGCCGACATCGTATACATCCCGCTCGAGACGCGGTTCCTCGCCGAGGCGCGCAAGCGCGGCAACCGCACCATGAACGGCCTGGGAATGCTCCTCAACCAGGGCCGGCCCGCGTGGAAGGCGTGGTTCGGGATCGAGCCGGAAGTCACGGCGGAATTGAGGGCGATGATCGAGAAGACGATCTGAGCGCGGAATTGCCCTTCGCGCCCGCGGCGCTGCACCGCAATACGGGGGGTCGAAGCACCGTGCAGACTCCCATTGTGCTTCCCCGCCGCCACCACCCATAATGGCCACCGTCCAACCCGGGAGGATGCCATGTCCAACGCCGCAGCCGCAGCAGCGCACCCGTGGTACCGCAGCCTCGACCGCAAGCAGTGGAACACGCTGCTCGCGACCAACCTGGGCTGGATGTTCGACGGCTACGAGACGTTCGCCCTCATCCTCACCGTAGGCGCCGCGCTCCATCAGCTGCTCGCGCCCGCCGAGTTCGCGCAGATCCCGAGGTTCGCCGGCGCGACCATCGCGCTCACGCTGCTCGGCTGGGGCCTCGGCGGAATGATCGGCGGCATCCTCGCGGACTACATCGGCCGCAAGCGCACCATGATGTACTCGATCCTCGCTTACTCGCTGACGACCGGCCTTTCCGCGTTCGCGTGGAGCTGGGAATCCTTCGCGGTGCTCCGCCTCATCGTCGGCATCGCGATCGGTTCGGAATGGGCGACCGGCGCCTCGATCACCGCCGAACTGTGGCCCGACAAGGCGCGCGGCAAGGGCGCGGGCCTGATGCAGTGCGGCCTGGGCATCGGGTTCTTCCTCGCGTCGTTCGTGTGGCTGTTCGTCGGCAAGCTCGGCGCCGACGCGTGGCGCTACATGTTCCTCATCGGCATCCTTCCAGGCTTTTTCACGCTGTGGATCCGGCGCGGCATCCCGGAATCGCCGAAGTGGGAGCAGGCCGCAGCGCAGCGGCGCGCCGGCGCGACCGCGCGTTTCACGCTGGTCGAACTGTTTGCCCAGCCGGAGGTGCGCCGCAGGGCGATCCTCGCGTTCCTGATGTCGCTCAGCACCACGGTCGCATGGTGGGGCATCTCTGCGTTCCTGCCGCCCTACATCGCTTCGGCAGCGGCGAAGGCCGGCCTCGCCGGGCCGCAGTGGGCGAGCTACGCAGGGATGTCCTACAACGCCGGCGCGATCGCCGGATACATCAGCCTCGGCTTCCTCGCCGATCTCTACGGTCGCAAGCGCGTGACGCTCGCGTACTTCGCGCTCGCGTTCCTGTCGACGCCTCTGGTGTTCCTGTGGACCCACGACCTCGGCCTGCTCCTGGCCGCGGCCTGCGTGAACGGCTTTTTCACGCTCGGGCTCTACGGATGGATGCCGGTGTGGCTGCCGGAGCTTTTCCCGACGCATGCACGGGCGACAGGCGCGGCCTTCGCGTTCAACACGCCGCGCTTCATCGCATGGATCGGACCGCTCGTGGCAGGTACGCTGATCGCGAGCTTCGGCGGATTCGGCAACGCCGCCATGATGATCGCGGTGATCTACTTCCTCGGCCTGGCGAGCGCGCCGTTCCTGCCGGAGACCGCCGGCAAACCGCTGCCGGAGAGCGTGTAGCCCGACCCGAGGTTCTCGGGAACCGCCGGTGCTTCGGCTACGGGAGCTTCGCCCTGAAGTGATCCCAGGTGCGCTTGAATAGCCGCGCGTTCCGCAGCTTCTCGCGGCACAGCGCGATCTCCTCGTCGCTGAACACGTAGGGCTTGCCGATCTGAAGCGCCATGTACTGGCGGTACGAGTTCTCTTCCATGTAGTTCGCGAGCACGAAGGCCTCGACGATGTCCTTCCCCACGGTCACGGCGCCGTGGGACTTCATCAGCGCCGCGGGGCGGTCGCCGAGCGTCGCCGCGAGCCGGTCGGCCATGGCGCGATTGTTGATCGAGTTGGGCGAGTCGAGCAAGGGGACCGGGTACACGAGCGACCCCTGCGCGTACACCGGCTTGTAGCTCTCGCCGACCATGGTGAGGAAGGTCGACCATTTGGGATGCGCGTGCACGATCGCGCGCACGTCGGGCCGCGCACGGTAGATGCCGCAGTGCAGGTGGCGCTCCAGCGGCGCGTTCCCCTTGCCTTCGAGCTGGTTCGCCTCGAGGTCGATCACGCAGATGTCGTCGACCGTGAGGCTCGAGCGCTGGCATGAGCCGATGTTGATGAGGACGCGGTCGTCATCGAGCCGGATGCTGCAGTGGCCGTTGTAGTCGATGATGTCCGAGCGCTCGAGCATGCGGATGCAGTCGACCAGTTGCTGCCTGAGCTCCGGCAGCGAAGCCGCGCCTCCAACTTCCTTGAGTTTGGGCTGCGACATGGATTCTCCTTACCACTTCACCTGATTGCGGACCATGGTACGCCACAGATGCCAGGCGCGCATGCCAGCGCCCAGATTGAGGGCGTCGGCGAGCCGGCCCTCCTCGGGATCGAGCGCGGCGATGGGCTTGCCCTGGCCGAGCGCGCTCGTCCAGTGCTGGATGCGCGCGTTCACCTCCGCGTACACGGCGCGGAACACCGCGGCCTCGAGCGAGGGCCCGCAGGCGACGCTGCCGTGCGCCCGCATGAGCACGATGTCCTGCCTTCCCATGACCTCGGAGAGCACCGCGCCCTTGGCGCCGTCGCTCACCAGCAGGTCGGTCGCGCCGAATTTCTCGCGGATGTCGAACACCGGCACGCCCGCGGCGATAAAGGCCGCGTTGTGGAACATCGCTCGCATCGGCACGTCGACGAGCCCGAAGGGAATCACCGACGGCGAATGGCTGTGCACGACCGCCATGACCTCCGTCCGCGCCTTGTAGATCTCGCCGTGGATGAAGCGCTCGAGGAAGCTTCCGCGGCCCGCGGCGTGGCAGGGGTTGCTGTCGAGGTCGTACTCGATGATGTCCCTGGGCGTGACCAGCGCCGGCGCGAGCGCGCGGGCCATCAAGTAGCGGTCCGGCGCGGACGGATGGCGCATCGACACGTGGCCGAAGCCGTCGACGACCCCCTGCGCAGCGAGGATGCGGCTCGCCGCCGCGAGATCGGCGATGCGCTCGGCCGGGACCTTGCCTCCGGATTTCGGTGAGTCGCCCGAGGGCGACTGGCGCTTCGGTTTCGGCATGGCGTCCCTTGTATGATTGGCGGGAGCGATGATATCCGGATTCGGCCGGAAGAGTAGAATGTCGCGGCGCGCGCGGCCATGCAGTCGATCATCTCCGTAGCAAACCTCTCCAAGACCTACGCCTCCGGCTTTCAGGCGCTGAAGAACGTCGACCTCGAGATCCGGCGCGGCGAGATCTTCGCGCTGCTGGGGCCGAACGGGGCCGGCAAGACCACGCTCATCAGCATCGTCTGCGGGATCGTGAACGCGACCGAAGGCAGGGTCACGGTCGGCGGCCACGACATCGTGCGCGACTACCGCGCCTCGCGCTCGCTCATCGGGCTGGTCCCCCAGGAGCTGACGACCGACGCCTTCGAGTCGGTATGGAACACGGTGTCGTTCAGCCGCGGCCTGTTCGGCAAGCCCGCGAACCCCGCGCACATCGAGAAGGTCCTCAAGGACCTGTCGCTGTGGGACAAGAAGGACGCCAAGGTAATGACGCTCTCGGGTGGAATGAAGCGGCGCCTGCTCATCGCCAAGGCGCTGTCGCACGAGCCGCGCGTGCTCTTCCTCGACGAGCCGACCGCGGGTGTCGACGTGACGCTGCGCCAGGAGATGTGGAAGCTCGTGCGCGAGCTCCAGGTCGCCGGTGTCACCATCATCCTCACTACGCATTACATCGCCGAGGCCGAGGAGATGGCCGACCGCGTCGGCGTGATCAACAAGGGCGAGATCATCCTGGTCGAGGAGAAGGCGACGCTCATGCGCAAGCTCGGCAAGAAGCAGCTGACGCTGCACCTCGAGCCCGCGCTCGAGGCCGTTCCGCCGGAGCTCTCCGCGTACAAGCTCGAGCTCGCCGCCGGCGGCTCGCAGCTCGTATACACCTACGACGAGCGGGGCGAGTCCGCGGCGATCACGGCGCTGCTCGAGGACCTGACCGAGTGCGGCATCCGCTTCAGGGACCTGCAGACGACGCAGAGCTCGCTCGAGGACATCTTCGTCACGCTGCTCGAGGAGAAGAAGACGGCATGAACCTCTACGCGATCCGCGCGATCTACATATTCGAGATGGCGCGCGCCCGGCGCACGCTGATGCAGAGCCTCGTCTCGCCGGTCATCTCGACGGCCCTCTACTTCGTCGTGTTCGGCGCCGCGATCGGCGGGCGCATCCCCCACGTCGAGGGCGTGAGCTACGGTGCCTTCATCGTGCCGGGCCTGGTAATGCTATCGCTCCTCACGCAGAGCGTCTCCAACGCCTCCTTCGGCATCTATTTTCCGAAGTTCGTCGGCACGATCTACGAGCTGCTCTCGGCGCCGGTGTCCTATCTCGAGATCGTGGTCGCCTACGTCGGCGCTGCCGCGACCAAGTCGGTGGTCCTGGGCCTCGTGATCCTCGCGACCGCCGCCTTCATCGTGCCGCTCAGGATCGAGCACCCCGTATGGATGGTCGCCTTCCTCGTGCTGACCTCGGTGACCTTCTGCCTGTTCGGCTTCATCATCGGCATCTGGGCGGACGGCTTCGAGAAGCTTCAGGTCATCCCGCTCCTCATCATCACCCCGCTCACCTTCCTCGGCGGCAGCTTCTACTCGATCAACATGCTGCCGCCCTTCTGGCAGACGGTCTCGCTGTTCAACCCAGTCGTGTACCTGGTGAGCGGCTTCCGCTGGAGCTTCTACGGGCTCGCCGACGTCGACGTCTGGGTGAGCCTCGCCATGACCGGCGTGTTTCTCCTCGCGTCGCTGGCCGTCATCGCCTGGATCTTCCGGACCGGGTACCGGCTGAAGACCTGAGTTGACAAGGCAGGCGGTTTGTATTTAACCTATGGGTTAAATACATGACGCCCGACGCCCTCAGCGCCACCTTCGCAGCGCTCGCCGACCCCACGCGGCGGGCCATCCTCGCGCGCCTCGCCGGGGGCGAAACCTCGGTCCTCGATATCGCGAAGCCCTTCGACATCAGCCTGCCCGCGGTGTCCAAGCACCTGAAAGTGCTCGAGCGCGCCGGGCTGATCGAGCGCGGCCGCGAGGCGCAATGGCGTCCCTGCCGGCTGCAGGCCGGGCCGCTGAAGGGCGTCGCCGACTGGGTCGAGTTCTACCGGCGCTTCTGGGAGGAAAGCCTGGACAAGCTCAGCAGCTACCTCGAGGAGCTGCAGCGAATGGACAAGGAAGATCGAAAGGAGAAGAGAGATGGCCGCAAGAAGTAGTCCGGCGACGAAGGACGATCCGCTCGTCCTCGAGCGCGTGTTCGACGCTCCCGTCGCGCTCGTGTGGAAAGCGCTCACCGACGTCGACGACATCAAGCACTGGTCGTTCGACGTCTCCGGATTCGAGCCGCGCGTCGGGTTCGAATTTCGTTTTACCGGGGTCGGCAAGGATGGCGCGAAAAAGTATCACCAGTGCAGGATCACCGAAGTCGTACCGGGTAAGCGCCTCGCCTACACCTGGCGCTACGAAGGCCACGCCGGCGACTCGCTCGTGACCTTCGAGCTGCTCGCCGAGGGGAAGAGGACGCGGCTGCGGCTGGCGCACACGGGCCTCGAGTCCTTCGCCGCGATCCCCGCCCTCGCGAAGGCGAACTTCGAGGCCGGCTGGACCCAGATCATCGGCTCGAGCCTGAAGACCTTCGTCGAGACGCGACGCAGCGAGAAACTCGTCGGCGACCGCGAGATCGCCGCGACGCGCGTGCTCGACGCGCCGCGCGAGCTGGTGTGGAAGGCGTGGACCGATCCCGAGCACATCGCAAAATGGTGGGGACCGAACGGCTTCACCACGACGACCTTCAGCATGGATCTACGGCCCGGGGGCGTGTGGCGCTACGTCATGCACGGGCCCGACGGCCGCGACTACCAGAACAAGGTCACCTATATCGAGGTGGTCGAGCCCGAGCGCCTGGTCTACAAGCTCGGCGGCGCCGACGACGTCGAGCCGGTGACCCACCACGTGACCGTGACGTTCCGGGATGTCGGCGGCAGGACCCGGATCGACACGCGCATGGTGTTCGATTCCCCGGAGATCCGTACCCATGTCATCGAGACCTACGGCGCCTTCGAGGGCTTGAAGCAGCACCTGTCGCGCCTGGAGGCTCATCTGGCGAAGGCGTAGGCGTTTCAATCACTTAGCTAACCGCCGAAGAAAAGCAGGCGCCTTTGTCGATTTCGCCGTAATCCGTTCGTCGTAGAGTGGCGAGCGAGGCTTTCCTCGCTCCCTGACTCCAGGAGCAGACCATGCGGTTCATGATGATCGTGAAGGCCACGAAAGACAGCGAAAAGGGCGTGATGCCCGGCGAGAAGCTCATCAACGAGATGCAGAAGTACCACGAAGAGCTGCAGAAGGCCGGCGTGCTGCTCGACGGCAGCGGGCTCAAGCCCAGCCGGCACGGCTGGCGGGTGAAGTACTCGGGCTCGAAGCGCACCGTCGTCGACGGCCCCTTCGCCGAGGCGAAGGAGCTCGTCGCGGGGTACACGCTGATCCAGGTGAAGTCGCGCGAGGAAGCGATGGAGTGGGCGCGGCGCTTCCCGAACCCGTCGATCGACGGCGGCGAGGCCGAGCTCGAGGTGCGGCCGCTCTACGAGCTGGAGGACTTCGGCGACAGCGAGGGCATCCAGCGCTTCCGCGAAATGGACATGCAGCTGAAGAAGAAATAGCGCGCAAGGATCATGGCTCTCGACAAGCGCAAGCGCTGGATCGCCCTCGTCGTCCTGTGCCTGGGCGAGCTGATGATCGTGCTCGACACGACCATCGTGGGCGTCGCGCTCCCCTCGATCCGCGAGGACCTGCGCTTCACCGAGGCGACGCTGGTGTGGGTGGTGAACGCCTACATGCTCACCTACGGCGGGTTCCTGCTGCTCGGAGGCCGGCTCGGCGACCTCTACGGCCAGAGGCGCCTGTTCGTCGGCGGGACGCTGTTCTTCTCCGCCGCGTCGCTCGTCTGCGGGCTGGCGAGCTCGCAGTGGCTGCTGGTCGCGGCGCGCTTCGCGCAGGGCCTGGGCGGCGCCGTGGTGTCCTCGATCGCGCTCTCGCTCATCATGAACCTGTTCCAGGAGCCCGCCGAGCGCGCCAGGGCGATGGGCGTGTACGGCTTCGTCTGCGCGGCCGGCGGCTCGATCGGCGTGCTGGTAGGCGGCCTCCTGACGAGCGGTCTCAGCTGGCACTGGATCTTCCTCGTCAACCTCCCGATCGGCGCCGCGGTCTGCGCCTTCTGCGTCGCGCTTGTTCCCGACGATCGGCCGCGAGGCGGGGAGCGCCTCGACGTTTCCGGCGCGGTCCTCATCACCCTTGCGCTCATGTTCGCGATCTACGGCATCGTGAACGGCAACGACGCCGGCTGGACTTCGCCACAGACGCTGGGGTTCATCGGCGCGGGCGCCGCGCTGTTCGTCATGTTCGTACTCGTCGAGGCCTTCGCCAGGGTCCCGCTCATGCCGCTCGGGCTGTTCCGCCTGCGCAACCTGTCGAGCGCGAGCGTCATCGGAGCGCTGTGGTCGGCCGCCATGTTCGCCTGGTTCTTTCTGTCGGCGCTCTACATGCAGCTCGTGCTCGGCTACAGCCCGCTGCAGGTGGGCCTCGCGTTCCTGCCCGCGAACCTGATCATGGCGGCGCTCTCGCTGGGGATCTCGGCGAGGATGGTCATGCGCTTCGGGAACCGCCTCCCGCTCGCGGCGGGCCTCGCGCTTGTCGCGGCCGGGCTTGCGCTGTTTGCGCTCGCTCCGGTCGAAGGCAGCTTCCTGCTGCACGTCCTGCCCGCGATGACGGTAATGGGCATCGGCTGCGGCATGGCGCTCAACCCCATCCTGCTCGTCGCGATGGGCGAGGTCGAAGCGAGCGAGTCCGGCCTCGCCTCGGGCGTGGTCAACACCGCGTTCATGCTGGGCGGCTCGCTCGGGCTCGCAGTGCTCGCGAGCCTTTCGGCGGCGCGGACCGCAGACCTGCTTGCTGCCGGCGCCGCAATGCCCGGCGCGCTCCACGGCGGCTACCAGGTCGCCTTCGTCTTCGGCGCGATCTTCGCGGGGATCGGGGCGCTGCTCTCGGCGGTGTTGCTGCGCGGCGACCGGCTGTCGCCTTCGTACAAGGGAGCCTGACGATGCAAAAGATCACGCCTTTCCTCTGGTTCGATACCCAGGCCGAGGAAGCCGCGAAGTTCTACGTTTCCATCTTCCCGAAGTCGAAGATCCTGAAGACCGCCCGCTACGGCGACGCCGGCCCGGGACCGAAGGGCAGCGTGATGACGGTGGAGTTCGAGATCAACGGCCAGCGCATGATCGCGCTGAACGGGGGGCCCGTGTTCAAGCTCACCGAGGCGTTCTCGCTGGTCGTCGACTGCAAGGACCAGAAGGAACTCGACCACTATTGGAACAAGCTCTCCCAGGGCGGCCAGGAATCGATGTGCGGCTGGCTCAAGGACAAGTATGGCCTGTCGTGGCAAATCACCCCGACGATCCTCGGCAATCTGGTTTCCGATCCCGACCCCAACAAAGCGAAGCGCGCGATGGAGGCGATGCTCAAGATGAGGAAGATCGACATCGCGGCCTTGAAAGCCGCAGCAAAGGAAGCGTCATGAGGGAGCTACGGTACGGCTGGGTAATGGTGGGGCTCGGTGCATTCATGACCTGCATCGCCATCGGCGCGATGTTCTCGCTCGCGGTGTTCCTGAGGCCGATCACCGAGGCGACCGGATGGTCGACGACGGCCGTCTCGACCGCCATGACGCTCAACTTCCTCGCGATGGGCGCGGCCGGCTTCGGCTGGGGCGCGCTCAGCGACCGCATCGGCCCGCGGCCCGTGGTCCTCGCGGGCGCGGTGCTCCTCGGGCTCGGGCTCTTCTTCGCGAGCCACGCGCAAACCCCGCTCCAGTTCCAGCTCGCCTTCGGCCTGCTCGTAGGAATCGCGGTCGGCAGCTTCTTCTCGCCGATGATCGCGGCGGTCATGGGCTGGATCAGCGGGCATCGCGGCCTCGCGGTGTCGCTGGTCTCGGTCGGCGTCGGGGTCGCGCCGATGACGATGTCGCCGTTCGCGGCCTGGCTCATCACGCAGATGGACTGGCGCTCCGCACAGCTCGTCATCGCGCTGCTCGTGTGGACGACGCTCGTTCCGGCGGCGCTCCTCGTGCGCCGCCCGCCCGCCGCGCCGGCGGCCGGACCGGGCTCGGCCGAAGGACCGCGGCCGGCCCTGCGCGACGCGTTCTTCTCGGCGCCGTTCGTCGTCCTCGCGCTCACCTTCTTCTGCTGCTGCGCGGCGCATGCCGGCCCGATCTTCCACACCGTCACCTACGCCCAGGTCTGCGGCCTCGCGCCGCTCGCCGCGGTGACGATCTACAGCGTCGAGGGCCTCGCGGGTCTCGGCGGGCGCCTCGCGCTCGGCGTGGCCGCGGACCGCCTCGGCGTGAAGCGCGTGCTCATCGCGGGCCTGGCGATCCAGGCGGTCGCCGCGTTCACGTTCATCCTCGCCCGCCAGCTCGGCGAGTTCTACGCCGTCGCCGCCACGTTCGGCTTCGCCTACGGCGGCGTGATGCCGCTCTACGCGGTCCTCGCGCGCGAGTACTTCGGCCAGAAGATCCTCGGCGGGGTGTTCGGCGCCGCCGCCATGGTGTCCAGCCTCGGCATGGCGGCCGGGCCGGCCATCGGCGGCTGGATCTTCGACACCTTCGGCCAGTACACATGGATGTACGTCTACTCCGGCGCGATCGGCCTCGGCGCCGTGGCGATCGCGCTGGCGTTCCCGCCTTTCCCCGGAGCGGCAAGAGCGCTCAACCCCACTTAAGGAGGCAATCATGTACATCGACGCAGTCGTGGTCCCTGTCCCGAAGAAGAAGCTCTCGGAGTACCGCAGCATGGCGCGCAGGTCGGGCAAGGTGTGGCGCGATCACGGAGCGCTGCAGTATCTGGAATGCGTGGCCGATGACGTGAAGCCCGGCAAGCACACCTCCTTCCCGCAGAGCGTCAAGCTCAAGTCCGGCGAGACCGTGGTGTTCGCCTACATCGTCTACAAGTCGCGGGCGCAGCGCGACCGCGTCATGAAGAAGGTCTTCAAGGACAAGCGGCTCGCCGACATGATGGACCCCAAGAAGCTTCCCTTCGACGGCAAGCGCATGTTCTGGGGCGGGTTCAAGCCGCTGGTGCGGGCGTGAAGGAGGCCGCCATGCGATTCATGATGCTGATGATCCCCAAGGGCTACGAGAGCGCGAAACCCGGCGCGATGCCCGATCCCGATGCGGTGAAGGCGATGATGAAGTACAACGAGGATCTGCAGAAGGCGGGGGTTCTCATCGCGCTCGACGGACTGCACCCGCCCTCGATGGGCGCGCGCGTGTCCTTCAAGGGCGGCAAGCCGAAGGTCACCGACGGCCCCTTCGCCGAGGCGAAGGAAGTGCTCGGCGGCTACTGGATGATCCAGGTGAAGTCGCGCGACGAGGCGATCGAGTGGGCGAAGCGCTGCCCGGGCTCGGACAACGAGATGATCGAGATCCGGCAGGTGCAGGAGATGTCGGACTTCGACGAGAAGGTCATGCCGTCCGAGGTCGCGAAACAGGCGCAGCGCATCGAGGCTGGCCTTCCCAAGAAAGGCAGAAATCGCTAGCGTGGCTTCGGCGACACACGCTGCGATCGACGCGGTCTGGCGCATCGAGTCGGCGAAGATCGTCGCCGTGCTCGCGCGCATGACGCGCGACGTCGGCCTCGCCGAGGAGCTCGCGCAGGAGGCGCTCGTCGCGGCGCTGGAGAAGTGGCCGGAGTCCGGCGTGCCCGACAAGCCGGGCGCCTGGCTCATGGCCGCCGCGAAGAACCGCGCGCTGGACCATTTCCGCCACCGCAAGCTCGCCGAGGAGAAGCACGCGGAGATCGCCCGCGAGTCGGAGGAAGGTTTCACGCCCGACTTCGACGCTGCGCTCGAGGACGACATCGGCGACGACCTGCTGCGGCTGATCTTCGCCGCGTGCCACCCGGTGCTCTCGACCGACGCGCGCGCGGCGCTGACGCTGAAGCTCCTCTGCGGGCTCACCACCGACGAGATCGCGCGCGCCTTCCTCGTCGCCGAGCCCACCGTCGCGCAGCGCATCGTGCGGGCGAAGCGGACCCTGTCGGAGGCGCGCGTGCCCTTCGAGGTGCCGCGCGGCGAGGAGCTGGGCGCGCGCATTTCGTCCGTGCTCGAGGTGATCTACCTCGTGTTCAACGAGGGCTACTCGGCGACGGCGGGCGACGACTGGATGCGTCCCGCGCTGTGCGAGGACGCGCTGCGGCTTGGCCGCATCCTCGCCGAGCTCGCGCCGGAGGAGCCCGAGGTGCACGGCCTCGTCGCGCTCATGGAGATCCAGGCGTCGCGCTTCCGCGCGCGCACGGGGCCGGCGGGCGAGCCGGTGCTGCTGCTCGACCAGGACCGCGCCCGCTGGGACCACGTCCTCGTGCGCCGCGGCCTCGCCGCGCTCGAGCGCGCCGAGGGCCTCGGGGGAACGCTGGGACCGTACACGCTGCAGGCCGCGATCGCCGCCTGCCACGCGCGCGCGAATGCGCCCGCGGAGACCGACTGGAGGCGCGTCGTCGCGCTCTACGACGCTCTCGCCCAGCTCATGCCCTCGCCCATCGTCGAGCTGAACCGCGCGGTCGCGGTGGCGATGGCGTACGGGCCGGAGGAAGGCCTCGCGCTCGTCGACTCGATTTCATCCGAGCCCGCGCTGCGCGGCTACCACCTGCTTCCCTCGGTGCGCGGCGACTTCCTCGAGAAGCTGGGGCGCTTCGACGAGGCGCGCGGCGAATTCGAGCGGGCGGCGTCGATGACGCGCAACGTGCGAGAGGTCCGCCTGCTCCTCGACCGCGCCGCGGCCCTGCACCCCGGGCTGCGCGTCGTAAAATAGGCAAAAGCCGATGACAAGAAGCGATGACCTCGCACGCCTTTCACGCCGTCGCCTTCGTGGAGAACCTCGTCCTGAAGGAGCTCGCGGCCTCCTTCCCTGAGGCCAAGCGCACGCCGCGCGAGCTCTGGTACACGACACCGGCCGGCGGCACGGTATTCGTCTATCCCTTCGGCGCCGTGGTCTTTCACAACACGCCGCCGGCCGAGCGCGAGCGGCAGATGAGCCGGCTGCACGCCGCCCGGCCTGGCCTCACGCTGGGTTCCGAGGAATCCTTCTCGGTGCGCGAGGAGCCGGGAGCGCGGCCCGACGTCAAGGAGGGCGTGCTGATCGTCGACAAGCTCAGCTTCGAGGGCGCGAGCGTGGTAGCGATGACCATGGCGCAAAGCGCCGAGATGGAGTACTACGAGCGCATCGTCGAGCAGATGTTTGCCCGCACCGACCGGCTGGTCGACCAGCTGGAGAAGGCCGGGCGGGCGCCCTTCTGGACGCGCCCGCTGCACCGCTTCATCGGCACCGCCATCGGGACGCGCAACGAGGTGCTCTCGATCCTGCACCTGCTCGACAAGCCCGACGCGGTCTGGGAGGACTACACCGCGGACCGCATCTACAACGAGCTGCGGGCGGAATTCGACCTCGCGGACCGCTACGCGGCGCTCGAGCTCAAGCTGCGCAGCGTGCAGGAAGCGCTCGAGCTGGTGCTCGACATGACCCGGGATTCGCGGCTGGTGCTGCTCGAGGCCTCGATCGTGCTGCTCATCGTCATCGAGATCGTTCTCGGCTTCGTCCGGCACTGATCCAGCCTAGATCACCACCTTGGTCTCGATGCCCCGGGGAAAGATCTCCTCGGGGGTGAAGCGGCGGCGCGCGATGCCCTGCTGGTGCGTATACAGCGCCATCTGCTCCCAGGTCGACCGGTTCGCCTCGACGCCGTAGGGAAACGGGTCGCCGCCGAAGAGGTCGCGCATTTTCCGGGCGTAGGTCGGAAGCCAGGCGAGCGGGTAGCGCGACACGGCCGGGTCGAGCAGGCGCTCGACGCTTCTGCGCTTGGATTCCTGGAACGCGTTGTAGAGGTTGCGCGCCGCCCAGGGATGCGCGTCGACGACGCTCTTCTTCATCGCGATGATGTGCATGATCGGCCACACCTTGGTGCGCTCCCAGTACTTCTCCTCCATTTCCAAGTAATCGGGGAAGAGACGCACAACGTCCGGGTGGCCTTCGAGGAAACACGTCGGCGGACGCGCAATGATGGCGCAGTCGATCTCGCCCGAGGAGAGCAGCTGCGACAGCGACGTGTCGGCGATGCGCGTGAGCTTGACGCCTTTCGGCAGGTCGAGCTCGACCTTCTCTTCCCGCCCCGGCGAGTTCGCGCCCGCCTGCACCCATTGCACCTCGTCGAGCTTCACGCCCATGTCGTTGTGCATCCAGCCGCGCATATAGACCGCGGCCGAGTGCGCCCACTCGGGCGAGCCGACCTTCCTCCCTTTCAGGTCTTCGACCTTCCTGATTCCGCTCTTCCGGTTGACGTAGAACGAGGAAAAACGGAACAGCCGCGAGCACACTACCGGCAGCCCGACGATGTCGCTATCCGGGCGGGTCACCTGCGCCGCGAACTTGGCGAAGGACAGCTCGGACAGGTCGAACTCGCGATTGGCGGTGAAGCGCGCGAAGCACTCATGGTGGCCCAGCGTCAGCCAGTTGTGATCGATGCCCTCGGCTCGAACTTCGCCGGTCCTGAAGTCGCGGAAGTGGTCGTAGTCGGTGGTGGCGATGCTGAGGCTCAGCTTCGACATGGCGCGATGATAGCGAAAAATGGGCTACGATTCGTCCGGAATGAAAATCGCCACCTGGAACGTCAACGGCTTCCGCGCGCGAGAGAAGCAGTTCGCCGAGTGGATCGCGCGCGATCAGCCCGACGTCGTGTGCCTGCAGGAGCTCAAGGCCGAGCGCACGCAGATCCCCGATCTGCCGGGGCTCGCGGGCTATGACAGCTACTGGCACGGGCTGCGCGCCTACTCGGGCGTCGCGCTGCACGTGCGGAAAGGCCTGCTCGACACCGCCCCCGCCTTCGGCCACCCCGACTTCGACATGGAGTCGCGCATCGTGCAGGCCGAGATCGGGAACCTCGTGCTCGCCTCCGTCTACGTTCCCAACGGCGGCAAGGACTACGAGGCGAAGCTCCAGTTCCTCGTGCGCCTGGCAGACTGGACGAAGCAGCTTGCGCGCGAAGGCCGCGAGCTCGTCCTCTGCGGCGACTTGAACGTCACGCGCAGCGACATGGACCTGCACCCGAAGGAGGTGAAGCCGGGCGCGATCGGCCAGCGCGAGGAGGAGCGGGACCTGCTCGAACGCGTGCTCGGCGACCGGCTGGTCGACGTGACGCGGGCGCTCCACCCGGACGATTCCAATCTCTTCACCTGGTGGGCGCCGTGGCGGAACATGCGCCAGCGCAACATCGGCTGGCGCATCGACTACGTCCTCGCCTCGCCCTCGATCGCCTCGCGCGCGTCGAGCTGCGCGGTGCTCGCCGACGTGGGCACGAGCGACCACGCGCCGGTGATGATGACCACGGCCTAAGCCCGCACGCCGGCGAGCCGGTGCAGCAGGCAGCCGTTGGTCCGCCAGCCGTGGCCGGGCTCGCGCAGCATCGGGTAGAGCGCGAGCCATGCGCCTCCCGCGGAGTCGGTCATCCTCACCGGCTGCACGACCTCGCCGTGGACGAACTCGGGCGGCTGGAACTGGACCGACTTCGGCCGGTACACGACCGGATACTGGGTCCTCACCATCTCCATGAAGGCTTCGGGCGTGCCGAACGTCGCCTGGATTCCGGCGGTCGCGAGCGAGAACGCCCGCGGCCCGTCGTCGTGCGCGAAGGCTTCGAGCTGGTCCGAGATCACCTTGCGGATCGCAGCGGCGTCTTCCCTGGAGACCTCGGCGGCGAGCGAAGCGGCCGATGCGAGGAGAAAGAGCGCGAAAAGAAGCGGGCGGGTCACCCGATGCAGTCTGCCATCGTGCTACAGTATTTGAAAGGATCGCACGGGACAGGAGCTCACATGAAGGAAGAGGGAAAGGTTCTCGGGCACATTCAGAAGCTGGTCGCCGAGGAGCACCAGCTGTTCGGACACCCCTCGCCTTCCGCGGACCAGTCCAAGCGCCTCGCCGAGCTGCAGAGCGAGCTCGACCAGTGCTGGGACCTGCTGCGCCAGCGGCGGGCGAAGCGCGAGTTCGGCGACGACCCCTCGCAGGCGCACGTGCGGCCCGCTGGCGTCGTGAAGGGCTACGAGGGCTAGAGCCCGGTGGACGAGTACCGCAGCAGAAGCATCGTCGTGCGCTTCGACGGCGCGAAGTGCATCCACTCGCGCCACTGCGTGCTGGAGCAGCCCGCGGTATTCAAGGCCAACGTCTCCGGCGCCTGGATCGATCCCGACGCGGGCGTTCCCCAGGCCGTAGCCGAGGTGGCTCACCGCTGTCCCTCCGGCGCCATCACCTACGAGAGGCGGGACGGCGGACTCCAGGAAGCCCCTCCTCCAGTCAACACGGTACACGTCCGCGAGAACGGGCCGCTCGCGTTCCGCGCCGAACTCGTCTTCGCCGGCAGGCCCGCGGGATTCCGCGCGACGCTGTGCCGCTGCGGCGCGTCGAAAAACAAGCCCTGGTGCGACACCAGCCACGTCGCCGCGGGCTTCAAGGCGAGCGGCGAGCCGGCGACCACCGAGGCGCCCAAGCCGCTCGCGAGGCGCGACGGACCGCTGTCGATCGCGCCGACCCCGAACGGGCCGCTCGAGGTCAACGGCAGCCTCGAGATCTGCAGCGGCACGGGCCGGACCGTCGTGCGCACCGCGCAGACGTGGCTGTGCCGCTGCGGCGGCTCGGAAAACAAGCCGTTCTGCGACGGCACGCACAAGAAGATCGGCTTCGCCGGCTAGGACGCGACGTGGCCGCGCAATGCTCCCATCTCGACCAGGTCCGCAAGGTGAAGCCGCGCACGCCCAGGGGCTGCGAGGAGTGCCTCAAGGCGAACATGAGGTGGGTGCACCTGAGGCTGTGCCTCAGCTGCGGCCACGTCGGCTGCTGCGACAGCTCGCCCGGCAGGCACGCGACGAAGCATTTCCACGACACGCAGCACCCCATCATCCGGGACTACGACCCAGGCGACGACTGGGGCTGGTGCTACGTCGACGAGCTGATGATCCAGCCCGCCCCGAAGGCGAAGTGAGCGCCTAGAGCCCCATCATCGGCCCGAGCGCGGCCGAGCCGTCGCCGAGCAGCGCGAGCACGAGAAGGCCCACCGTCCAGAACGCGGGGTATTCCCAGCCGCCGTCCTTGTTGGTGAACATCCATCCGTTCTTGCCGTGCACGAGCACGATGGTGCCGAGCATGAGCGGCACCAGCAGCAGCGCCACCCAGCGCGTCTCGATGCCGAGAAGCAGCAGCGTCGCGCCGCCGATCTCGGCCGCCATGGTCGCGTACGCGAACCACCCGGGCACGCCCAGCGACTCGAAATACTTCACCGTTCCCGCCGGCGTGAACACCTTGATCTTCACCCAGGCGTGCGCGAAGAACATGATCGCGAGCGACAGTCGCAGCAAGAGCGCCGCGATGCCGACGAGCTCCGGATTGGTCATGGCTCCTCCCTCGAGTAGACGTTTACCATCCTGCCACAATTCATCCGCGCCTTTCCAGAGCGCGGCCTCCGGCAAGCCATCTTCCCGCGCTCCAATGCCATGATCATCAAGGGAGTGGAGGCGCGAGACGCTCAGCCTGCGATCACGGGCTCGTTGACGAGGACGGCTTCGCCTTCGTCCAGTTCGCGGTGCTGCACTTCCACCACGGCATCCAGGCGGGCGCCGCCTCCCCGGACCTGCTACGTCCTCGTCGGCATCTGGTTCGAGAAGCGCGATCTGATCGGAAGTTCGGCGAGCGCCGCCGCGCGTACCGCGAGCAGGTCGGGATGCAGATGCCGCGGGTCCGTATCTCCCGCGCGGAGGAGCGCTAGTCGTCCAGGTGGATGTTGCGCTCGCGCGCGAGCTTGGTCCAGCGCGCGATGTCGGCCTTCATGAAGTCTCCGAACTGCTCCGGGCTCATCGGCATGGGCGTGATCGCCTCGCTCGACAGGCGCTCGTGCAGGGCCGGCGAGGCGAGCGACTTGTTGATCTCGGCGTTCAGGCGCCTGGTGATGTCGGGCGGCAGCCCCGCCGGGCCGACGATGCCGTACCACTGCACGCCGTCGAAGCCCTTGTAGCCCGACTCCTCGAAGGTCGGGACGTCGGGCGCGAGCGGGTGGCGCTTCAGGCCGGTGATCGCGAGCGGCTTCAGCTTCTTCGCGCGGATGTGCGGCAGCGCGGCGGCAAAGCCCGGCATCAGCACGTTGATCTGCCCGCCGAGCATGTCGGTGATCGCCGGCCCGATGCCCTTGTAGTGCGCGTACACCTCCTGGTCGAGGCCCGCCGCGGCGCGGAACTGCTCGAGCGCGAGGTGGTTCAGCAGGCCGATGCCTCCCGTGCCCCAGTTCAGCTTCTTGGGGTTCGCCTTGACGTATTCGACGAAGGACTTGACGTCCGAGACCGGCACCGAGGGCGTCACCACCAGGATGTTGGGGGTGCCGCCGACCATGGCGATCGGGGTGAAATCGCGCACCGCGTCGTACTGGAGCTTGCGCACCGCGGGGTTCGTGCCGTGGGTGCCGACGTAGCCGACCATCAGCGTGTAGCCGTCCGGCGCGGCGCGCTTCGCTGCCAGGGCCGCGAGCGTGCCGCCGGCGCCTCCGATGTTCTCGACGACGAAGGACTGTCCAAGGGCGCGCCCGAGCTCGCCGCCGACGGTGCGGCCGATCAGGTCGAGCCCCCCGCCCGGCTGAGCGGGAACGATGATCTTCACGGGACGCGAGGGATAGCCTTGAGCGGCGGCGAAGGCAGGCAACACCAGGGCGAAAACGAGGAGAGCGGAGCGCATGACGCCGCAGTCTAACCCGAGGCTACGGCCTCGATCCAGCCCGCGAGCGCGCCCAGCAGCTCTTCCCTCACCTGCGCGTCGGTCCGCCCCGAGCGCTTCGGGACGCGAAACGAGTGGTCGGCGCCGGGGAAGGTCTTGAGCATTGCGCGCGCCCCCAGCCGCTCGACCAGCGGCGCGAGCAGGTCCATCGCGGCGAAGTCGTCGCGGTCTCCCTGGAGGAACAGCATCGGGACCTCCACGTCGAAGAGGTGCTTCGCGCGCTCATCCGAAGGCTTTCCCGGAGGATGCAGCGGGAAGCCCAGGAAGGCGAGGCCGCGAACACCGGGCAAAGGCGACTCGCTCTGAGCCTGCGAGGTCATGCGCCCGCCGAAGGACTTGCCGCCCGCGAAGAGCGGAACATCCGGGAGCAGGCGCGCGGCCTCGGCGGCCGCCGCGCGCACCACCGCCTGCGCGACCGCCGGCGTGTCCGGCCGCTTCGCGCCCCGCTCCATGTAGGGGAACTGGAAGCGCAGCGTCGCCACGCCGCGCTCGGCGAGCCCCTCCGCGACCGCCGCCATGAACGGATGCCTCATGCCGGCGCCAGCGCCGTGCGCAAGCGCGAGGCAGGCGCGCGCGCCCGTGGGCGACAGCAGGATCCCCGACACGCTGCGGTCGGGACCGACGGCTATGTCAACGCGCAGGCTCACCGTCCCGCGGCGAGGGTCGCCTCGACGCTGATGCGCTTGTCCCCGCGCAGCACGAGCAGCGTGACCTTGTCGCCCGGGCTGAAATCGTCGAGCCGCGCCTGGAGCTTGGCGACGGAATCGACGGGCTTGCCGCCGACGCCGACGATCACGTCGCCGGGTACGACGACGTTGCCGCGCTCGATACGCGCCCCGCGGAGCCCCGCCGCGGCCGCCGGCCCGCCCGGCCTCACCCTGAGCACAAAAACGCCCTCGACGTTGAGGCGCTCGGAGAGGAGGTCGTTGAGGTCCGGATCGATCTCGATGCCGAGCGTTGGCGGCGCGTACTTGCCGGTCGCGATGATCGCGGTGGCGACGCGGTTGATGGTGTCGATCGGCACCGCGAAGCCGATTCCCGCGGATGCGCCGCTCGGGCTGTAGATCGCGGTGTTCATGCCGATGAGGCGCCCGGCGCTGTCGAGCAGCGGGCCGCCCGAGTTCCCCGGGTTGATCGCCGCGTCGGTCTGGATGAGGTGCTCGATCACGGTGCCGTCGTCGTTGTCGAGCGAGCGGTCGAGCGCCGAGACGATGCCGCGGGTGAGCGTCCAGTCCAGCCCGAAGGGATTGCCGATGGCATACACGCTCTGCCCTACGCGCAGATCGCGGCTGGTGCCGAGCGCCAGCGGCGGAGGCCGGTTCGACGGCACCTTGATGCGCAGCACGGCGATGTCGTGAAACGCGCTCGCGCCGACGAGCGACGCCGGATAGTCGCGTCCGTCGTTCAGCCGCACCCGCGCCTCGGACGCTCCGGAGATCACGTGGTAGTTGGTGAGGATGTCGCCCTGCTCGTCCCAGAAGAACCCCGACCCCGTGCCCTTGGGGATGCTGCGGATGTCGCGCGTCCAGAGATCACGCACGCGCTCCGAGGTCGAGATGTACACGACCGAGCGCTTCGAGCGCTCGAACATGTCGATGAGCGCGCGCTCGTCGGCGCCGAGCGCGCCGCGCGGGGTCACCGGGCGCGCGGCGGCCTGCGCCGCGACCAGGACCAGAGCGACGAGCGCCAGGCGCGCGGCTGTCATCCGGCCTCGATCGAGCCGACCTTGTCCGGATAGAAGGCGAGCCGCTCCTTGATCGCGACCATGTCCTCGTACGGGTCCTCGTAGCTCCACACCGCGTTCTCCGCGCCGCCCTTGAGCGACCAGTACGACGCGTGACCCTTGAACGGGCAGAAGCTGCGGTGACCGGTGCGCGCGAGACGCTCCATCCTCACGTCCTTGCGCGGAAAGTAGTAGACGACGGGATACGCGCCCTCCCTCAGCGCGAGCGCGTCGCGGCTGGCGGCAAGGACTTCGCCGTTCGCGGTCACCCGCACGCGCGCGCCGGCGGCCTCGATGGTGATGTGGGGTGCGGGGGCTCCTTTCATATGTCCGGCTATTCTCCTACGATTCGCGCTTCACCCTCCATCACCGCCTGAAAGGAATGACCATGCCGCTCGTCCGCATCGACCTCGCGAAGGGAAAGCCCGCCCAGTACCGCAAGAGCCTCGGCGACGTCGTCTACCGCGCCATGACCGAGGTGATCAACGTCCCGAAGGACGACAAGTTCCAGATCATCACCGAGCACGCGCCCGAGGAGCTGAACGTCGCGCCCTCCTACCTCGGCATCCGCTACTCGTCGAGCATCGTGCTGATCCAGGTGACGCTCTCGCAGGGGCGCACCGTCGAGCAGAAGCAGGCCTTCTACCGGCGCGTCGCCCAGGACCTGCAGCGCGAGCTGAAGCTCGATCCGCAGGACGTGTTCATCAACCTGGTCGAGGTCGTCAGGGAGAACTGGTCCTTCGGCAACGGCGTCGCCCAGTACGTGACCTGACCGCAGACGCCCGCTCGTGTAGAGTTCCGAAAATCGCGACCCAAGGGAGGGGAAATGACAAGAACAGCGCTCGCAATTCTCGCAATCGCGTTTTCCGCATCCGCGCCCGCGCAGCAGGCCGATCTCGCCCGCGGCCGCTACGTCGCCACCATCGGCGGCTGCAACGACTGCCACACCGCCGGCTACCCGCAGAAGAACGGCGCGGTGCCCGAGGCCGAATGGCTGCTCGGCAACCCTGTCGGCTTCCGCGGGCCCTGGGGCACGACCTACCCGACGAACCTGCGCCTCTCCCTCTCGAAGATGAGCGAGGCGCAGTGGGTCGCGTACGCGAAGAAGCTGCAGGCGCGGCCGCCGATGCCCTGGTTCAATCTGAACAAGATGGGCGAGGCCGACCTGCGCGCCTTCTACCACTTCGTGAAGAGCCTCGGAGCGCCCGGCAAGCCCGCACCCGAAGGGCTGCCGCCGCAGGCGGAGCCGAAGACGCCGTTCATCGTTTTCGTGCCGCAGGCGCCGAAGTAGGGAGGACCACCATGCTCGGATTGTCGGCGCTCGGCCTGATTCACACCGCGATCAGCCTCGTCGCGCTCGTGACCGGGTTCATCCTCATCGTCCGCGACGGGGTCATCTCGCCCAGGGCCCGCTTCGGCCCGACCTACCTCGTCGCGACGCTGCTCACCGCGCTCACCGCGCTCGGCATCTTCCGCCACGGCGGCTTCGGCCCGCCGCACGCGCTCGCAATCCTGACGCTCGTCGCGCTCGCCGCGGGCTGGGCGGCGTCGTATGCGGGGACCTTCGGGCGCGCCTCGCACTACGTCGAGGCGGTGTGCTGGTCCGCGACCTTTCTCTTCCACCTCGTGCCGGGGTTCACCGAGACCCTGACGCGCCTGCCCGCCGGGGCGCCGATCGCCGCTTCCGACCAGGCGCCGATCCTGCAGGGGATCGACTCGGTGCTGCTGGTGCTTTTCCTCGCGTGGCTCGCGTGGCAGATCGCGCGGCTGCGGCGGCAGGCGGCCTAGCGCTCTCCGCCGCTTTTTCCAGTAGCCAGGCCCGGAACGCCTCGACCGCGGGACGCGCCGCGATCAGGTCGGGGCACACGAGATAGTAGGCCGAGCCCGGCGTCACCTCGACCGCGAAGGGCTCGACCAGCCGGCCCGAGGCGAGGTCGGCGTCGACCATGGGACGCAGCGCGAGCGCGACGCCGAGCTTCTGCGACGCCGCCTCGATCGACAGCATGTTGGTCGAGAAGCGCGGGCCGCGGCTGCCGTCCACCGTGTCCGCGACGCCGGCCGCCTCGAGCCACTTCTGCCAGGCGTTGCCGTGCGCCACGAGATCGAGCGCGTCGTCGTGGAGCAGCACGTGGCTCGCGAGGTCCGCGGGCTCGCGCAATGTGGGCTGGAGTTCCGGGCTCGCGACGAGCGCCATCGACACGCTGAACAGGCGATCGGCGCGCGAACCCGGGTAGTCGCCCGCGCCGAGGTGGATCTCGACGCCCGAGGTTTCCCCGCGCAGGTCGAGGCTGCCCAGGATCTGCGCCGAGTCGAGCGCGCCCGCGTCGACCATCCGGCTCGAGGCGACCACGCGCACCTCGATGTCGGGCGCGCGCCGGGAGAACTCGGCGAGGCGCGGCATCAGCCAGCGCGCGGTGAACACGGGCGGCGCGGTGATGACGAGCTCGGTCTCGGCGCTGCGCTCGTGGATGGTCTCCACGGCGGCGGCGAGCGCGTCGAAGCCCTCGCGCAGCCGCGGCAGGCTCGCTCTTGCCGCCTCGGTGAGCTGCACGCCGCGCCCCGCGCGGCGGAAGAGCTCCACGCCGAGCTGCTCCTCGAGACTCTTGATCTGGTGGCTGACCGCGGCCTGGGTGATGTGCAGCTCGGCCGCCGCTTCCTTGAAGGAGAGATGGCGCGCGGCGGATTCGAAGACGCGAAGCGCGTTGAGCGGCGGAAGGCGGTAGATCACTTTTGCCGTGAGTTTTTCTTATGCCTGACGTGAGAATACATCGTTTGTCGTTGCATCCTCCAGCCCATATTCTACGACGCATGAAAAACCTTCTTTACCACTATCCCACCATGGAAGAGCTGCGCGCGCTGGAACTGGCCGCTCACCGCGCACGCGCCCGTGAAATCACGCGGTTGATCCGCACCGGCTCGGCCGGGATCAAAGGTCTGTTCGATCGCCTCGCCCACGCCGCGCCCGGCGGAGGAAAGGTTGGACATGCGTAAGCACAGGGAATTCGTCACGCCGTTCTGGACCCGGGCGTCGAAGTCGCTGCCGGCTTCGGTACGCCAGCGCTATGCGCCGCAGCTGAAGTCGGCGGAGCGCCTGGAGCTCGCGCTCGACCGGGCCGTCGAGTTCATCACGCGCCGTCCCGCGCACTGATCTGGCAGTACCCCCGGGGCGCTTCTCCTCCTCCTCCTTGGCGCCCCGGGGATTTTTCACGCTTTCCGCGTGCGTACGGCACAGGAACGCTATGCCGCATGACGGCGATAGCCTCGGGCCTTCCGCCTAAAGTGGTCTCCATGGGAAGGCGATTGTCGCCGACCGAACGGACAAGGGAGACCGATCATGACCAAGCGCATCAAGCTCTACCCGACGATGGACGAAATGGCCGCGCTCGAAGCAGCCGCCCGCCGCAACCGCTCCCGCATGATGAAGGCGATCGTGCTGAAAGGCGTCCGCGCCCTGAAGTGGAAACTCGCGCACTTCTTCGCGGTTTCGGCTCCGCGCCGCGTCAGCCACGCGTAGCAGTTACCAGACCGCCTGAACCTGCGGCGCACGGCCCAGCCGTGCGTCCGCAGTGACCAGTTTCAAGCCAAGAGCCACAGCGGTCGCCGCGATGATGCGGTCGGCCGGATCACCCGGAAACTTCTCGTCGAACGAGCCCGCGATCTCCGCGATCTCGGAGCTCACGGGCTCGATTCTTAGCTCCGGCAGAAGGCGCAGGTCGGTCAGCCACTGTTCCGGCGGCGTCTCCAGCACCAGGCGCCCGCGGCGGATGGCCATCGCGATCTCGAACAGGCTGATCGCGGAAGCCGCAATATGCCCCTCGCGCAAGGCCGCGGCGATCGCGCGCCTGGCCCGCGCCGACAGACGCGCGGCATCGGCGGCCCACCAGACGAGCGCGTGGGTGTCGAGCAGGATCACTTGTTGGCGTCCCACTGCTTCGGATCGACGACCGGCTCGAGCGGCCGCTCGTAGCGCCGCACGCTGCCGCGCAGGCGCTCGCGGGCCGCGTCGGCATCGTCCTTCGCGGCGGAGGGCGGCGCCAGCTCGGCGATCACCCTGCCCCTGGACGTCACGCGGACGCGCTCGCCGCGCTTCACGCGGGCGAGATATTCGGGCAGCTTCTGCCGCAGGACGGTGACCTTGACGTCTTTCATATGTACAGATGAACTGTACAGAGCGAGGCCACGCGCGTCAACTGGGCCCGGAAATATTTCACGGTGTTCCCGCCCATAGGGCACAGAACCGCTGTGCCGCGGGACGGCGAGACCGGCGGGCCGGAAGTCTAGAGTATCCCAATGGAAAGGCGATTCAGAAGGGAGGGCATCATGACCAACCGCATCGTGCTGTACCGCTATCCGACGCCCGAGGAAGTCCTGGCGCTCACGACTGCGGCCTGCCGCAGGTGCGCGCGCCTGACGAAGGTCGTGTTCGTGAAGGGCGGCCGCGGGACGTGGCGCTTCGCGCACGTCGTCGAGCGGCCGGCCCGCCGCCGCGCAAGCCGCTAGAGAATCCTCTCCCCGAATTTCTTCAGCGCCCGCTCGGACAGCGTCAGCCCGAGCCCTGGCGCTTCCTTCAGCGTCAGCACGCCGTTTGCGATCCTCGGCGGGTCCTCGAACAGCTCGGCCTGGAGCGGGTCGCGCTCCGGATCGGTGAAGGACTCGACGATGACCCCCGCAGGCGATCCCGCGACGATGTGCGCGTGGATAAAGCAGTCGTGGTGGGGCGCGACCTGGACGTGGTTGAACTCGGCGAGCGCCGCGAGCTTCCGGCCTTCGGTGAAGCCGCCCATCATGGTGCAGTCGAACTGGAGGATCTGGATCGCCTGCTCCTCCAGCAGCGCCCGGCAGCCGTAGGCAGTGAGCTCGCTCTCGCCGGCGGAGAGCGGAATGCGCGTCTTCTGCGCGAGGAGCTTGAGCATTCTCCGGTCGTCGTGCCAGCGCACCGGCTCCTCCAGCCAGCGCACATTGAGCGGCTCGAGCTGCCTCGCCCCCTCGATCGCGGTCGGCAGGTCCCAGCCGCGGTTCACGTCGACCATCAGGTCGGCCTCCTCCCCGATCACCTCGCGCACCACCTCCAGGCGCTCCATGTCCTCGGCGAGCGGCAGCCCGCCCGCCTTGGCCTTGAAGCCGCGGTGCCCCTGCGCTTTCAGCATCTGCATCTCGTCGCGCAGCTCCGCGAGCGACTTCCCGTCGCGGTAGTAGGCGCAGGTCACGTAGCACGGCACCTCGCTGCGAAAGCCGCCGAAGAGGCGCCACAGCGGCAGCCCGGCTTTCTTCCCGATGATGTCCCACAGCGCGATGTCAACGGCCGCCGAAATCCGCACGATCGCCTCGCGCGTCCACTTCCTCTCGAACGCGTGCCGCTGCCAGGTCAGCGCGAAGAGCTTCTGATACAGCGCCTCCGGCGCCAGGGCGTCCGCGCCGACGACGAGATCGGTTATCCCCGTCTTCACCGCGTGGATCGCCGCCTCGATCGGCGTGTATGACGTCGCGATCCCGATCCCCTGGATGCCGGCGTCCGTCTGCATCCGCACCAGGATCTCGTTCGCCTTCGGGACCACGAAATGCGATACCCAGTGCGGGCGGTCCGTGTCCGGCACGCGGAGGATGTGGACCTGGAGGGAGGTGATATTCATGAGTGCAAGAGTCTAGCCGAATGCAAACTCTGTCGCCGAACGACGACAGAGTTTCCTTGTCGAACACGAGCACTCAACGCTCGTCAACCTTCGCCGCCTTTCCGCGTCAAAGTACAATCCGCGCCATGTTCCGCCGCCGCATTTTCGGTGAGATCGAGTCGCCGCGCTCGAAGCGCTGGCGCTATTTCCGCTACGCCTGTCTCGCGCTCGCGCTGCTCGCAGTGAGCTTCACCGCATATCTCGATTTCCGCGTCCGCAGCGAGTTCGAGGGGCGCCGCTTCGCGCTGCCTGCCCGCCTTTACGCGCGGCCGCTGGAGCTGCACGCCGGGCTGCGCGTGTCGGAGGCCGACGTGGTCGACGAGTTGCGCGAGAACAGCTACCGCGAGGGCCGCGTCGAGGGCGATTCGGGCTGGTATGTGCGCGACGGCGAGCGGCTGCTGATCTCGGTGCGTCCCTTCCGCTTCTGGGACGGGCCGCAGAACGCCTTGCTGCTGCGGGTCGATTTCGACGCGAACGGCGTCGCGAAGGTGCAGGACGGGCAGGGACTCGACCTGCCGCTCGCGCGCCTGGAGCCCCTGGCGATCGGCGGGATCTACCCCGGCAACAACCAGGACCGGGTGCTGGTGCGGCTGTCGGAGGTACCCAAGCCCCTGGTGCAGGCGCTGATCTCGACCGAGGACCGCAGTTTCTACCAGCACCACGGCTTCGACCTGCGCGGCATCGCGCGCGCCTTGTGGAGCTTCGTGCGCTTCAAGGGCCTGCAGGGCGGAAGCACGCTGACGCAGCAGCTCGTGAAGAACTTCTTCCTCACCCCCGAGCGCACGCTCCAGCGCAAGGGCACCGAATTCATCATGGCGGTGCTGCTCGAGCTGCACTACGGCAAGGACGAGATCCTCGAGACCTACCTCAACGAGATCTACCTCGGCCAGGACCGCGACCGAGCGATCCACGGCGTGGGCCTGGGGTCCCTGTACTACTTCGGCAAGACGGTCGACCGGCTGACCCTGCCCGAAGCCGCGCTCCTCGTGGCGCTGGTGAAAGGCCCCGGCGTCTACGACCCCTACCGCCACCCCGACCGGGCGCTCGAGCGCCGCAATCTCGTGCTGCGCGAGATGAGGAACACCAGCGCGATCACGCCCGAGGAATACATGCTCGCGCGATCGACGAGTCTGGGCGTGAACGCCAAGTCCGGCCGCGGCACCTCGCCCCACCCCGCCTTCGTCGACCTCGTATACAGGCACCTGCGCCGCGACTACGACGAAGCCGACCTGCGCTCGGAAGGCCTGCGCATATTCACGACCCTCGACCCGCGCGCCCAGAACCGCGCCGAGACCGTGCTCGAGCGGCGCCTCGCCCAGTACGACCGCGACAAGCGCTTCGGCGAGCGCGGCATCGAGGGCGCGGTGGTCATCACCGACAGCCAGACGGGCGAGGTCGAGGCGCTCGTCGGCGGAGCCGACCCGCGCTTCCGCGGCTTCAACCGGGCCCTCGACGCCGCGCGCCCGGTCGGCTCGCTCCTCAAGCCCGCGGTCTACCTCACCGCGCTCTCCGACCCCGCGCGCTACACGCTCGTCACCCCGCTCGACGACGGCCCCTTCGTGTGGAAAAGCCGCGGCGCGCCCGACTGGGAGCCGATGAACTTCGACCGGCAGTTCCACGGCAGCGTGCCCCTGCGCACCGCGTTCGCGCAGTCGCTCAACGTCGCCACCGCGCGCCTGGGGACCGACATCGGCATCTCGCGCGTGCTGGGGACGCTCGAGCGCCTCGGGATCCAGCGCGAGATGCCGCCCTACGCGGCGACGCTCCTCGGCGCGCTCGATCTTTCGCCGCTCGAGGTCGCGCAGATGTACCAGACCATCGCGAGCGGCGGCTTCCGCGCGCCGCTGCGTGCCATCCGCGAGGTCACCACCGCCGACGGCAAGCCCTTGAAGCGCTACCCGCTTGCCGTCGAGCAGGCCTTCCCGCCCGAGCCCGTCTACCTCATCACCGCCGCCATGCAGGGCGTGGTGCGCGAAGGCACCGGGCAGGGCCTCAAGGCCTGGCTGCCTCCCGACATCGCCGCCGCCGGCAAGACCGGAACGACCGACGAGCAGCGCGACGCCTGGTTCGCCGGCTTCACCGGCGACCGGCTCGCCGTCGTGTGGATCGGCTACGACGACAACCGCGCGGCGCGGCTCACCGGCGCCGCCGCGGCGCTGCCCGTGTGGGGCGAGATCGTGGGATCGCTCTCGCCCGAGCCGCTCGCGCTGCCCAAGCCCGAGGGCATCGAGAACGTGCGCATCGACCCGGCGAGCGGCCTGCGCGCCGACGCCGGCTGCGACGGGTCGCTCGAGCTGCCCTTCGCGAACGGCTCGGCGCCCGTCGGCCGCGCCCCGTGCGCGACCGCGGTGGGCATCGCCGTCGAGAGCGTCAAGCAGACCACCAAGAGCTGGTGGCAGCGCCTGTGGGGACGATGAAATAAAATGCGGGGATGACCCGGCGCTTCGCCGCAGTCCTCGCCATGTTTCTCGCAGCCTGCGCCAGCTCGCCCAAGTTCGCGACCGTTCCCCCGCCGCCCGGCTCGCCCTTCCCGCAGCCCAGCTACACCGAGAGCCCGGCGATCGCGAGCCTCATGAAGGACGCGCACACGGCGAGCGAGCAGGGACAGACGGCGAACGCAGCGGCGCTGCTCGAGCGTGGCGTGAGGATAGAGCCGCGCAACCCGCGGCTGTGGCAGGAGCTAGCGCGCGTGCGCCTCGACCAGAAGGATTACGTGCAGGCGGAGAGCTGCGCGCAGCGCTCCAGCTCCTGGGCGGGCGGCGACAACGCGCTGCGCTTCGAGAACTGGCAGCTCATCGCCAGGTCGCGCGAGGCGCGCGGCGACGCGCAGGGCGCCCGGGCCGCGCTCGACGCGGCCGACCGGCTGAAATAGGAGGAACCGGTGCGATCCGCTCTTCTCGCCGCCGTGGTCCTGGCCGCTTCCGCCCAGGCGCAGAACTATCCCTCGCGCCCGGTGAAGCTCGTCGTCCCCTTCCCCGCGGGCAGCGCCACCGACCAGGTCGCGCGGCTCACCGGGGCGGAGCTTGCGGCCGCGCTCGGGGCGCCTTTCATCGTCGAGAACAAGGCGGGCGCTCAAGGGAGCATCGCCGCGGCCGAGGTCGCGAAGGCCGCGCCCGACGGCTACACGCTGCTCGTGACGACCAACACGCCGCAGGCCGCGAACGTCAGCCTGTTCAGGAAGCTCTCGTACGACCCGGTGAAGGATTTCGCGCCCATCGCGCGCATCGCCACCACCTCCTTCATGCTGATGGCGAAGCCCGACTATCCCCCGAAGACGCTGAAGGAATTCCTCGCGTACTCGCGGACGAGGAGCCAGTCGGCGGGCTACGGCTCCTCGGGCTCGCAGGTGTCGCTCGCGCTCCTCAAATCGATGGGCAGGATCGACGTGCTCGAGGTTCCGTACAAGGGCATCCCGCAGGCGATCACCGACACGCTCGGCGGCACGATCGCCTTCACCTTCGTCGACCTCGGCAACGCGCTCGCGCAGGCGAAAGGCGGAAAGCTGCGCGGCCTCGCCGTGACCTCGGCGAAGCGCACGCCGCTCGCGCCCGACCTTCCGGCGCTCTCCGAGGAGCTGCCCGGCTACGAGCTGATCGCGTGGTTCGCGCTGATGGCGCCCGCGCGCACCCCGCCCGAGGTCGTGCTCAGGCTGCACAGGGCGACCGCTGCCGCGCTCGCCAGGCCCGAAGTGAAGGAGAAGTTCGGCGCGATCGGCACCGACGTCGCGCCGCTCGACCCGGCGCAGCTCGGAAAATTCATCGAGGCCGAGATCGCGCACTGGGCGAAGCTGGTCAAGCTCGCGGGGATCCAGCCGGAGTAGCGAGAAGCGCGGCGGCCGAAATCACCAGCAGCGCGGCGGCGGCGATCAGCGCGGCCGAGAAGCCGCCCGTCGCCCGCACGAGAGCCGAGACCGCGAGCGGCCCTACGATCTGCCCCACCGCGAACGCCGAGGTCATCGCGGCGATGAGCGCGCGGGCCCGCTCGCCCGCGACCGCGCGCGCCTCCTGCACGCCCGCCTGGGTGATGACGACGAAAGTGCCGCCGACGCACAGCGCGGCGGCGATGATCCCCGCGAGCCCGGGCAGCACGAGCGGCACGACGACGCCGGCGGCCATCACGACGTGGCTCGCCGCCCAGACGCGGCGGTGCGAGCGACGCATCCGCTGCGCGATCAGCGTCGAGGCGACGGCCGCCGCGCCGAACACGGGCCAAGCCCAGCCGAAAAGTCCCGGATCGGGCACGACCTCCTTCGCCATCACCGGGAGAAACGTCGCGGGGATGATGTAACCGAAGCCGTAGGCGCCGTAGCACAGCACCATCCGCCAAAAGTCGCCCACGCGCCCGCCCGATCGCTCCGCGGGAGGCGCGTGGGCGGTGCCACCCGATCCGAAGACGGGCCAGATGACCGCGCCCGCGGCGAGCGCGACGAGGCCCAGGCTCGTCCACGCCGCGGACGAGCCCGCGTGCAGATGCATGAGGATGAGGCACGCCGCTCCGGCGACGACGATGCCCGCGCCCACGCCCGCGTAGACCACGCCGCTCAGGCTCATTCGCCCCAATGCCGCGAGCCGCTCGAGCGACCAGGCGGACACGAACACCAGCACCCAGGCGCTCGCGACGCCGGCGAGCGCGCGCAGGACGAGCCAAAGCAGGAACCCGTCGCGCAGTGCCATCGCGAACGTCGTCAGCCCGATGACCGCGAGGCCCGCGCGGATGGCGGCGCGCGCGGACAGGCGCAGGCGCACCGCCCAGAGCGCGCCGACGAGGTAGCCGAGATAGTTCGCCGAGGCGAGCCAGCCGCCTTCGGGCACCGACAGCCCGACGTCCTGCTGCATCATCGGTAGGATCGGCGTGAAGGCGAAGCGGCCGATGCCCTGCGAAACCGCGAGCGCGGCGAGCGCCGCCAGCGCGACGCGCAGGCCCTCGCGGTCTCCGACAGAGCTCACGCGCCCCGCGCGAGCCGGGGCAGCAGGCGCAGCGCGTTGTCGCGCTCGACCGCGCGCAGCTCAGCGGCGGGGAGGCCGAGCTGCGCGAGCCCCGCTCCGGTGGTCTCGCTCGGCCAGTAGGGGAAGTCGGTGCCGTAGAGCAGCTGCGAGATGCCGGCGAGCTGGCGGATCGCGTTGAACGCGATCGGCGAGGTGGCGCTGCACACGTCGTAGTGGAGCCGGGTGAACTCGTGCATCACGCCCTTCGGCAGCTTCTCCAGCAGGTCCGGGCGCACGCGCATCAGCCCCGCGATGCGGTGCGCGAGCATCGGCAGCGCTCCGCCCGCGTGCGAGAAGATGAAGCGGATGTCCGGGCAGCGCGACAGCGTCCCGCCGAAGAGCAGGCTCGCGATCGCGCGCGTCGTGTCGAAGGGAAACTCGATCGTCGCCGCCGGAATCCCCGGGAGCAGGTTGGCGCAGGCGCTCGCCGCCGTCGGATGGAAATACGCGACCGCCTTGCGCCGGTTGAGCTCGTCGAACACCGGCGCGAGCCTCTCGTCGCCCGGCCAAACCTCGCCGTAGCTCGTCATCAGCCCGACGCCGTCGGCGCGCAGGACGTCGAACGCGTGCTCGATCTCGGCGAGGCTCCCGTCCACGTCCGGAAGCGGCAACGCGGCGAACACGCCGAAGCGGCCGCGGTGGTCGCCCGCCATCCGCGCCGCGTACTCGTTGCAGTCACGCGACAGGCCGCCCGCCGCGCGCGCATCGCCGAACCACACGCCAGGCGCCGAGATCGAGGTGACCGCGGTCGCGATTCCCGCGCGGTCGAGCGCCTCGACCGCCGCAGCCGGCGTCCACGCGAGGATCTGCGGCGCGAGCCGGTGCGCCACGCCGAGCACGCGCTCGCGCTCCGCCTCCATGTAGCGCGCGGGGAAGATGTGGTGGTGCGTGTCGATGCGGTGCGGCGCTGTCATGGCGCCGCGAGCGAGCACGTGATCTGCCCGATGCCCCAGGCGTTCGTGTTCCCGAGATCGTCTCCTGCGAAATAGAGCCGCAGGGTGGTGCCGTCGAGGAACGCCGCCGGCGAGCGGATTTCGCGTGCGGTCCAGGCGAAGTCCGTGAGCTGGCGCAGGGGCGCCGCGTCCTGCACCCAGACGGTCAGGCCGTCGGCGGAATACGCGTGGTGCAGCGCCTTTTGGGTCCACTGCCCGCTACCGTCGTTCGCGACGTCCACAAAGACGTGCATCATGCCGCCGATCACAACGGCGTTGGGAGTGGAGTAGCCGACCCAGTGGTCTGTGCGTGGATACACGGTCTGGTCGGGCTTGAACGCGAGCGCTGGCGTGTTCCAAGTGGTCCCATCTGTTGAAGTAACGACGCCTATCGTTTGGAGGCTGCTCGACAGCCCCGCGTCCACGCCCACCGCGGTGAAGTAGAGGTAGAGCGTGCTGTTGAACACCACCGGGCCCGGCTCGCCCACGATGTACTGATCGAAATTCCCCAGCACGCCGGAAGGCTCGAGCACGGGATTCGCAGCGTCCTTGGTCCAGACGATGCCGTCGCTCGAGGTGGCGTGGCCGATCTTGAAGTTCATCGCGTTGAGGCTGGGCCAAGCGTCGGGGTAGCCGGTCCAGAACATGTGGTACTGGCCGTTGAAGAACACGACTGCCGGCGTCTCGTTGCCGCCCTCGTCCCATTGCCCCGCGCTGACTGTCAGAACGGGCGTCGCGGGATCGAGCGTCCAGCTGGCGGCGTCGCTCGAGGTGAAGCGATAGATCTGCACCGGCGAAGGCAGAGCGGTCAAGCCCATGTTCGACGACGCGTACATCCAGTACTGGGACCCGACCTTGAGCACGTGCGGGTCGTTCCAGTCGGCATTCTGGAATCCGGTTCCGATTTGCAGCTCGGGCGTGGCGCCGCCCTGAAAGCACCCCGGCGTGATCCGGCTCGCGTCGATCGTCGGCCCGGAGGAGCCACCTCCGGATCCTGCACCACCGCAGGCGGCGAGACCGAGCGCAAGAAGCGACGCGATCGCGCGCGAGTAAGCCATGCTCGATCATGCCACAATCGCCGTACCATGACCCTCAAGCGCTCGAAAGGCCACCCCGGCACGCTCATCTTGCTGGACCACGACTCGAGGATCCTCAGGGGCAATCCGCTCGGCGATCCGCACGTGCGCAAGCTCGCCGTGTGGCTGCCGCCGCAGTACGGCGAGGGCCGGCGGCGCTTCCCCGTGCTCTACGACCTCGTCGGCTTCACCGGCTCGGGGCTGTCGCACGTGAACTGGAAACCCTTCGGCGACAACGTGCCCGAGCGCGCGCTGCGCCTTCAGCGCGAGGGGAAGATGGGACCGGCGATCTTCGTCTTCCCCGACTGCTTCACCGCGCTCGGCGGCAACCAGTACGTGAACTCGAGCGCGATCGGCGACTACGGCGACTATCTCGTGCGCGAGATCGTCCCGTTCGTCGACCGGCGTTTCAGGACGCTCGCCTCGCGCGAGCACCGCGGCTGCTTCGGCAAGTCCTCGGGCGGTTACGGCGCGATCCTCCACGCGATGAACCACGCGCGGACCTGGGGCGCAGTCGCCGACCACTCGGGCGACGCCTATTTCGATTTCGTCTACTGGCACGACTGGCCGAACACGCTGAACGAGCTGCAGAAGCACCGCCTTCCCAGGCGCAGGGCCGGGTCCTACGACGCCCGCGCCGAGTCGCGGCGCAAGGGCCTCGCGAGAGGCGAGGACGACGGGCGCATCCGGCGCTTCCTCCGGCACGTCTGGGGAAAGGAGAAGCTCTCGACCGCCGAGGGGCACTCCATCATGAACCTCGCCATGGCGGCCACCTACGATCCCGACCCGAGGGCGCCGAACGGCTTCCGCGTGCCCTTTAACCTGGAGTCGGGCGAGGTCATCCCGGAGCGCTGGCGCGAGTGGCGGAAGCACGACCCGGTCAACCTTGTCGGGCGCTACAGAGCCAGCCTCAAGTCGATGCGAGGCATCTATATCGACTGCGGCTGGCGCGACCAGTACCATATCCACTACGGCTCGCGCATCCTGTCGGCGCGCCTCGCCGCGGCCGGCATCCGCCACCGCTACGAGGAGTTCGACGACAACCACTCGGACATCGACTACCGCATGGATGTGAGCCTGCCGTTCCTGTACCGTGCACTCAAACCATGAGGCGAACATGGCCTACGACCTGAAGCAGTTCATCGACGATTGCAGGATGGCGATCAAGCGCGACCCGGGCGCCGGCGGGCGCGAGAAGGTCCGGACGCTCCTCGAGCGCCTGCTGAACGACAAGGACTTCATCGCCGCGCACTGCTCGGAGCGCACGCCCAAGGGCCTGTACATGCTGCACGACGACGCCGAGCTCGGCTTCCAGATCCTCGCGCACATCAACGAGAAGGCCCGCGGGTCTCCGCCGCACGACCACGGCGCATCCTGGGCGATCTACGGGCAGGCAGTGTCGCACACCGACATGACCGAGTACCGTCGCATCGACGACGGCTCCGACCCCGCGACGGCGAAGCTGGAGGTGACGAAGAAATACCGCCTCAACCCCGGCCAGGCCGGCATCTTCGCCGACGGCGCCATCCATTCGATCGACTACCCCGACGGATCCATGTTCGTCCGCGTCACCGGCACCAACCTCGACCGCATCGCGCGCTCGAGCTTCGATCCCAAGACCGGCGCAATCAAACAGATGTCGGCGCAGCGCGCGACGTGAGCGTCGCCGCCGCGCCCACCGCGCTACCCCCGGCCAGGCTCAGGGCGATGCTCGCCGACGGCGGCGAGCTCGCTCTGCTCGACGTCCGCGAGGAGCTCCCGTTCTCCGAGTCGCACCTGCTGCTCGCGCGCTCGACGCCCCTCAGCCGCCTCGAGCTGCGGGTGCCGCTGCTGGTTCCGCGGCGCGCCACCCGCGTCGTCCTCGTGGACGGCGGCGAGGGCCTCGGCGGGCGCGCGGCGCAAGTGCTGCAGCGGCACGGCTACACCGACGTCTCGGTCCTCGAGGGCGGGACGCCAGCCTGGGAGAGCGCGGGCTTCACTCTCTTCTCCGGCGTCAACGTGCCGAGCAAGGCCTTCGGCGAGGTGGTCGAGCACGCGAGCGCGACGCCGAACGTCGACGCCCGCGAGCTGAAGCGCATGATCGACGCGGGCGAAGACCTGGTCGTCCTCGACAGCCGGCCCTGGGACGAGTTCTCGCGCATGTCGATCCCGACCGCGCGCAACGTCCCCGGTGCGGAGCTGGTGCTGCGCGTCGCCGACATCGCGCCGTCGCCGCGCACCACCGTGGTCGTGAACTGCGCCGGGCGCACGCGCAGCATCATCGGCGCGCAATCGCTTATCGACGCCGGCGTGCCGAACCGGGTGGTGGCGCTGCGCAACGGCACCATGGGCTGGGCGCTCGCCGGCCTCGTCCCCGACCGGGGCAGCGACCGCCGGCTCCCGGCGGCGCCGCCGTCGCCGCGAGCGCTCGCCTGGGCGAAAGCGGCGGCAGGGCGCGTCGCCGACCGCGCGGGCATGGCGCGCATCGATATCGCGACGGTAGAACGCTTGCGGCGCGAGGAGCGCACGCTCTTCGTCCTCGACGTGCGCGACCCGCGCGAATACGCCGCCGGCCATCTTCCCGGCGCGCTGTCCGCGCCCGGCGGGCAGCTGGTGCAAGCGACCGACCAGTACGCCGGCACGCTGAACGCGCGCATCGTGCTCGTCGACGATCTCGAGGTGCGCGCGCTCATGACCGGCGCCTGGCTGCGCCAGATGGGCTGGAAGGAGGTGTTCGCTCTCGCCGCGGGCGGAAGCGAGACCGGCTGGCCGAAGCCGCCGGTGCTCGGGAACGCGGAGCGGACCGAGGCATGTCTCGACGTGCAGGTCCTCGAGGCGATGCTCGGGCACGGCGGCGCGACGGTGATCGACCTGTCGCTCAGCCGCGAATACCGGAAGGCGCACATCCCGGGCGCCTGGTTCGCGATCCGCTCCCGCCTGGACCGCGCGATGCCGAAGATCGATCTCGTCGGCACGGTGGTGCTCACCTCCGAGGACGGCGTGATCGCCGCCCTCGCGCTCGACGAGATGCGCGCCCTCACCGCGTTGCCCGTGCGCTATCTCGGCGGCGGCAACGCGGTGTGGGCGGCGTCGGGGCGCGCCTTGACCGCGAACGACTCGCGCCTCGCCGACGAGCCGGTCGACGTCTGGCTCAAGCCCTACGACCGCGCCGGCGGGCAGACCGCGGCGATGCAGGCTTACCTCGACTGGGAGGTTGACCTGCTGACGCGGGTGGAGCGCGACGGCACCTGCCGGTTCGACCGCCACGCGATGGACGCCTGAGCGCATGCCCACGCTCGAAGTCCGCGGGGTCAATCTCCGCTATCGGGTGCTCGGCGGGCACGGCCCCTGGGTCGCGCTCACCACGGGCGGACGCCGCGGCCACGACGAGTTCGTGCCGCTCGCGGAGAAGCTCGCCGCGCTGGGACACCGCGTGCTGCTTCACGACCGGCGCAACACCGGCGCTTCCGACGTCCTCATAGAGGGCGACGAAGTCGAGGAGGCGGTCTGGGCGGACGACCTCGCCGAGCTCCTCTCGCGCCTGAACGCCCTGCCCGCCTTCGTCGGCGGCTCTTCCTCCGGAGCGCGGACCTCGATCCTGCTCGCGCTGCGGCACCCCGAGGCGGTGCGCGGCCTCCTGCTCTTTCGCGTCACCGGCGGCGCCTTCGCCGCCCAGCGCCTCCCCGAGAACTACTACGGCCAGTTCATCCGCGCCGCGCAGCAAGGCGGCATGGCGGCCGTGTGCGCGACGCAGCAGGTCCAGGAGCGCATCGCCGCAAACCCGGCGAACCGCGAGCGCCTCATGGGCATGGACCCGCAGCGCTACATCGAGGTGATGAGCCGCTGGCGGGACCTCTTCGTCGCGGGCGCGCAGCTGCCCGTGATGGGCGTCACCGAGGCCGAGCTTGCCTCGATCCGCGTGCCGGCGATCGTTATTCCCGGCAACGACAAGACGCACTCCTCGGAGAGCGGGCGCGCCTGCGCACGCCTCGTCCCGGGCGCGCTGCTGCACGAGCTGCCGATCCGCGACCAGGACGTGCCCCTCGTTCCGTTCGGGGAGTGGGCGCCTTACGAGGAGGAGATCGCGCGAGTGTTCTCGGAGTTCATGGCGGCATCGGGATAACAGCTCCGGCTGTCGGTAAAAACCCCTGGTCGACATGTAGGGGATCTCCCGATTTCGGCGCCAGCCCCGCGGGCCTACACTGGGCGCGCACAGAAGGAGGAAACCATGGCTGATTTCGATCCGGCCGTGGCCAAGACCCTGATCCGAGAAGGGGGCGCGAGGTTCACCGACAACCCCGACGATCGCGGCGGCCCGACCAAGTACGGCATTTCGCAGAACGCCTACCCGAACGTCGACATACGCAACCTCAGCGAGGACCAGGCGAAGGCCATCTACAAGAAAAATTATTGGGACAGGGTCTCGGGGGACACGCTGAAATCGCAGGCGATCGCCGAGAACATCTTCGACACCGCGGTAAACATGGGGCCCACCACCGCGACCAAGCTGGTGCAGGTGACGCTGGGCCTGGAAATCGACGGCAGGTTCGGACCCGCCACCGCGAAGGCGGTGAACGCTTCCGATGAAAGCGAATTCCTCGCCGGGTTCACGCTGGCCAAGGTCGCGCGCTACGCCGCCATCTGCAACAAGGACAGGACGCAGTCGAAGTTCCTGCTCGGCTGGATCAACCGGGCCCTGGGGAGCGCGTCATGAGCTTCCTGAGCGGGCTCCTGGGCGCGGGCGACGTCGTCCGCGCCGTGAGCAGCGGCCTCGACAAGCTGCTCACCTCGGACGACGAGCGCCTGGAGAAGCGCCTCGAGATCGTCAAGGCGGAGCGCGAGTTCCGCCTCGCCGCGATGCAGGTCCTGGGGAAGAGCGACGAGAAGCAGGCCGATACCAACATCGAGGAGATACGCTCAGGCAGCCTGTTCATGGCCGGGTGGCGGCCCGCGATCGGGTGGATCGGCGTCTTCGCGCTCGGCTACCAGTTCGTGCTCTATCCCTTCCTGCTGTGGCTTCACCTCACCGAGACACCTCCGCCGCCGCTCGACGCCGGAGTGCTGTTCAGCATGGTGACGGGGATGCTCGGCATCGGCGCGATGCGCTCCTTCGACAAGATGCGGGAGACCGACACGCAGATCATCGGCAGGGCGCCGCCGAAGTGAGACCTGCGCTACCATTGGGCCCTCAAATGTTCGAGGAGGAGCCCGTGAAATTGCCCGTCCGTACCCTGTTTGCCATCGGCGCCGTCGCCTGCGCGGGCGCCGCCTTCGCGCAGACCTATCCCAGCCACCCGATCAGGGTCATCGTGCCTTGGCCGCCTGGGCAGGCGACCGACGTGGCCGCGCGCATGGTCTCGGAGAAGCTGGTGCACGTGCTCGGCCAGCCCCTCGTCGTCGACAACCGCCCGGGCGCGGGCGGGGTCGTCGGGTGCGACGTCGCGGCGAAGTCGCCGCCCGACGGTTACACGCTGGTCGCCGGCTCGAGCGGCCCGATCTCCATCAGCCCCAACGTGCAGAAAGTCGCCTACGACCCGCTGAAGGACTTCGCCCCGATCAGCCTGCTCGCGGTCAACCCCTTCATGCTGGTGGTGAACCCCTCGATCCCGGCGAAGAACGTCAAGGAGCTGATCGCGCTGCTGAAGGCCAACCCCGGGAAATACTCGTTTGCGTCATCGGGCTCGGGCGCCACCAGCCACCTCATGTCGGTGCTGTTCAACTCCATGGCGGGCGTGGACGTGGTGCACGTCCCCTACAAGGGCAGCTCGCAATCGATCACCGACGTGGTGAACGGCCAGATCGCCTACACCATCGAGACCGTTCCCGCGGTGCAGGGCCTGGTGCAGGCAGGCAAGCTGCGCGCGCTCGGCGCGACCAGCCTGAAGCGCGCGGTGGCCATGCCCGATGTGCCTACCATCGCCGAGACCCTGCCCGGCTACGAGATGTTCGGCTGGATCGGCCTCATGGCGCCGGCGGGCACGCCCACCGCGATCACGGACCGGATCTCGGCGGAGACGCGCAAGATCATGCAGGACCCGGAGATCCGGAAGCGCTTCCTCGCCGCCGGCATGGAGCCTGCGGGCAACACGCCGGCGGAGTTCGCCGCGTTCATGAGGAAGCAGAACGACCGCTACGGCACGATCGTCAAGCAGGCGCACGTGAAGCTCGACTGAATCCCCGAAATCCGCGGAAGCGAAAACGGCGCCCTCGGGCGCCGTTTTCATTTCAGGCGTCCGGGCTACTTCATGCGGTCCTTGATCTTCGCGAGCGCGCCGGGAGCGCCGCACCCGGGCCTTAAACTACAATACGGCAGGAAGGAATAATCCGATGAACAAAGTGCTGGCCGCGGTCAGAACCGGGCCGAGCCGGACCGAGATCCGCGAATTTCGCATGCCGGACATTCCGGAGGACGGCGCGCTCATGAAGATGGAGGTCGCCGGGATCTGCGGCACCGACGTCAAGCTCTACAAGACCCCGCCTTCGGCGGCGCCGGTCATCATGGGCCACGAGAACATCGGCGTGATCGCCAGGGCCGGCCGGGAGTTCACGCGGCGCAAGGGATTCAAGGAAGGCGACCTCGTCTTCGTCGAGCACTACGTCATGTGCGGCAAGTGCGAGTGGTGCCACGCGGGACAGTACCGCCACTGCGAGAACACCGACTGGCGCAAGAACCCGGACGCGATCCGCTACGGCTACACCTCGTCCGAGCGCGCGCCGCACCTGTGGGGCGGGTTCGCGCAGTACGTCTACCTGCCGTGGAACGCGGTCGTGCACCGCGTGCCCGCGGGCGTGACGCCCGAGCTCGCCGGCCTGGTGACGCCGATGGCGAACGGGGTCGAGTGGTCGCTGTTCGACGGCGGCGTCGGCTACGACTCGGCGGTGCTCATTCAGGGGCCGGGCCAGCAGGGCCTTTCGCAGACGGTGATCTGCAAACAGGCCGGCGCGTCGCTCATCGTCGTCACCGGCACGTCGAAGGACGCCGCGCGCCTCAAGGTGGCGAAGGAGCTGGGCGCCGACCACGTCATCGACGTGCAGAAGGAGGACCCGCTCGCGCGCATCATGGCAATCACGGGCGGAAAAGGCGTGGACGTCGCGCTCGACTGCACCGCCGGCGCGGGCACCACCCCGATATTGCTCGGCGTCGAGGCGCTCAAGCGCAAATGCGGCACCATCGTCGTCCAGGGCGAAATGAAGGAGTTCCCGAACTTTCCGCTGGAGCGCGTCACCGTCAAGGCGATCACCATCAAGAGCGCGCGCGGCCACAGTTACCGGGCGTGCGAGCTCGCGCTAGCGCAGATCGCCTCGAAGCGCTTTCCTCTCGAGAAGGTCACCACCCACCGCTTCGGCCTCAAGGATACCGACCTCGCCATACGTTCGGTCGGCGGACAGGGCGTGCCCGACGTGATCCACGCGTCGCTGATGCCGTGGAGCTAGCTTCCGTTCATACCGCCAGATAGCGCGTTCGCACCGTCTCGTCGGCGGCGAGCTCGTCCATCGTTCCCGCGAAGCGGATCCGTCCTTTCTCGATGACGTAGGCGCGGTCGGCGACCGAGGACGCAAAGCGCCAGCTCTGCTCCGAGAGCAGCACCGCGACGCCCGAGGCTTTGAGCACGCGTATGGCACTGGCCAGCCGGTCGACGACGACGGGCGCGAGGCCCTCCGAAGGCTCGTCGAGCAGGAGGCACAGGGGGTTGCCCATGAGGCAGCGTCCGATCGCGAGCATCTGCTGCTCGCCGCCCGAGATCCTCGAGGCCGGGCGATCCCTGGCGTCGGCGAGGTTGGGAAACAGCGCGAACACCCGCTCGGGGCTCCAGCCTCCGCGCAGCCGCCCGACGTCGAGGTTCTCCAGGACAGTGAGATCGCCGAAGATGCGCCGGTCCTCGGGCACGTAACCGAGGCCCGAGCGCGCAATGCGCCACATCGGCAGGCGCTCGATGCGGCGGCCGTCGAAGACGATCTCGCCGCTTCGCGGCCGCAGCCAGCCCACGATGCTCTTCAGCGTCGTCGACTTCCCGGCGCCGTTCCGCCCGAGCAGCACCGCGACCTCGCCAGCGGCGACTTCGAGCGCGACGTCGCCGAGGATGTGCGCGCGGCCGTAGTAGGCGTTGAGGTCGCGGACCGTGAGCATCAGGCGTGCTGCCCCAGGTAGACGTCCCGGACGTCGGCGTTCGCGCGCACGTCGTCGGGCTTCCCTTCCGCGATGAGCCGTCCGCGGTGCAGGACCAGGATGCGGTCGGCGTGCGCGAACACCACGTCCATGTCGTGCTCGGTGAAGAGCACCGCGATCGAGCGCTCGCGCGCGATCGCGGCGGCGAGCGCCATCAGCTCCAGCCGCTCGGCCGACGCCATGCCGGCGGTGGGCTCGTCCATGAGCAGCAGCTGCGGCTCGCCTGCGAGCGCCATGGCAAGCTCGACGCGCTTCAGGTCGCCGTAGGCGAGCACCGCGCATGCGCGCCCGGCCTGCGCGAGCATGGCGACGCGCTCCAGGAGGCGGCCGGCCTCCTCGCGGAAGAGCCCGCCGGCGCGGCTCCACGCGTCGGCGAGGCGGCCCCGGTGCGAGAGCAGCGCGACCTGCACGTTTTCGCGCACCGTCATCGACGCGAAGGTCTCGGTGATCTGGAAGGTGCGGCCCACGCCCAGCCTGGCGATCTCGCGCGCCTTCAGGCCCCCGATTTCCCGGCCGTTCAGCCGAACGCTCCCCGAGTCGGCGGGAAGCTGTCCGTTCAGCATGTTGAAGCAGGTCGTCTTGCCTGCGCCGTTCGGGCCGATCATCGCGACGACCTCGCCGGCAGCGACGCCGAAGCTCACGCCGCGCACCGCCTCGACATCGCCGAAGGACTTGGCGAGGCCCGCGGCTTCGAGGATCACGACGCATCCTCCCCGGGCGCGAACCGCGCGCGCACGGCGCCGACCATCCCCTGCGGGAACGCGAGCACGATGCCGAGGACCGCAAAGCCGAGAGCCGCCCGCCAGTAGTCGGTGTTGCGCGCGATCGTGTCCTGCAGCCACGTATAGACGGCCGCGCCGGCGAGCGGCCCGGTGAGCGTCTGCACCCCGCCCAGGAGCACCATCACCAGCGCGTCGACCGAGCGCGACACCGCCAGGGTCGAGTCGGGCGAGATGCTGCCCTTGGAGAAGGCGTACAGCCCGCCCGCGAGCCCCGCGAAGGCGCCGGCGGCGGCGAACGCGGCCCACTGTACGCGCCGTACGTCGACGCCGATCGCGCCCGCGCGCAGCGGCGAGTCCCGCCCGGCGCGCAGCGCGTAGCCGAAAGGCGAGAACAGCGCCCGGTGCAGCAGCCAGACGCCCGCGGCGCACGCGGCGAGCGCGAGCCAGTAGAAGGCGGCGCGCGGCGCGAGCCACGCCGAGGGCCACACGCCGACGATGCCGTTCGAGCCGCCGGTGAGGCCGTCCCACTCGTACGCGATCGACCAGACGATCTGCGCGAACGCGAGCGTGAGCATGGCCAGGTACACGCCGGAGAGCCTCACGCAGAACCAGCCGAAGAGCGCGGCGCCGGCGGCGCCCGCGAGGGGCGCCGCGGCGAGCGCCGCCTCCATGGGCCAGCCGGCGTTCTTCAGGAGCAGGCCCGCGCCGTAGGCGCCCAGGCCCAGGTAAGCGGCGTGACCGAAGGACACCATGCCGCCGGGACCCATGACGAAGTGCAGGCTCGCCGCGAAGAGCGCGAACACGAAGACGTCGATGAGGAGCACGAGCGGGTAGCCGCCCGTGAGGAACGGCAAAACGGCGAGCGCGGCCGCGACGACGATTCCCGCCGCGGCGCCCGCGGGACGAAGCGGCGGCTCGACCTGCGCCGCACGGACGGTCTCCCAGGGCTTTCCGAGCAGCCCGCGTGGCCGGAGCACGAGCACGATCGCCATGACCACGAACTCCACGACGAGGGTGAGCTTCGAGAGCCCCGCGGCGACGCACAGCGCCTTGACCTCGCCGATCAGCACCGCGGCGAGAAAGGCGCCGGGAACGCTGCCCATGCCGCCGACGACCACGACTACGAAGGCGTCGGAGACTGCGGCGAGGTCGAGCGACAGCTGCGCCGGCTGGCGCGGGATCTCGAGCGCGCCGGCGAGCCCGGCGAGCGCCGCGCCGAGCGCGAAAACGCCGGTGAACAGCCGCTTCTGGTTCACGCCCAGCGCCGCGACCATGTCGCGGTCCTGCGTCGCCGCGCGCACCAGAGCGCCCCAGCGCGTGCGCCGGAGCAGGAGCCACAGCGCCGCCATCACGACCGGGCCCACGGCGATCAGCAGCAGGTCATATTGCGGAAACCGCGCCCCGAGAACCTGCACCGAGCCGCCGAGGTGCGGCGCGCGCGGCCCGAGCAGGTCCTGCGCGCCCCAGAACCACAGCGAGAAATCCCTGACGATCAGGGCGAGCGCGAAGGTCGCGAGGAGCTGGAGCATCTCGGGCGCGGCGTAGAGGCGCCGCAGCACGGCGGCCTCCGCCGCGGCGCCGAACGCGCCGACCGCGAGCGCCGCGGCGAGCACGCCCGTCCAGAAGCCCAGCGCGCCGATGAGGCTGTACGCGGCGTAGATGCCGAGCATGAACAGCGAACCGTGGGCGAAGTTCACGATTCGCGTCACCCCGAAGATGAGCGACAGCCCGGCCGCCACCAGGAACAGCGTGGAGGCGCTCGCCAGTCCGTTGAGGAGCTGGATCGCGACCGAGGACATGCCTACTCCGCGGGGCGGAGCTTCCTCACCTCCGCGTCCGGCGGCAGGAAGTTCGCGCCGTCCGAATACCTCCACGAGGTCATCACGCCCTTGCCGTCCTTGAGGCCGGTGCGCCCGACGAAGGCGCCCATGGTCGACTGGTGGTCGATGCCGCGGAACACGATCGGGCCGAAGGGCGTGTCGACCTTGAGGCCCTTCATCGCCTCGACCAGCTTCTCGCTGTCGGTGCTGCCGGCCTTGCGGATCGCGGCGGCAGCGGCCATGACCGCCGTGTAGCCGACAACCGATCCGGCGCGCGGGTAGTCGTTCCAGCGCTTGCGGTAGGCGTCGAGGAATTTCGTGTGCTCGGGCGTGTCGATGCCGTACCACGGGTAGCCCGTGACGTACCAGCCCCGGGGCGCCTCGTCCTTGAGCGGGTCGAGGTACTCGGGCTCGCCGCCGAGGAGGTTGAACACCTCCCGCCCCTTGAAGAGGCCACGCGTCTCTCCCTCGCGCACGAAGCGCGCGAGGTCGCCGGCGAAGAGCGATGAGAATATCGCTTCGGGCTTCGAGTCGGCGAGCGCCTGCACGACCGGTCCCGCGTCGAGCTTGCCGAGCGGCGTCGCCTGCTCGGCGACGAACTCGACGCCGGGCTGCGCCTTCCTCAGAAGCTCCTTGAACGCCTGCGTCGCGGCCTGGCCGTACTCGTAGTTGGGATACACAATCGCCCAGCGCTTCTTGTCGAGCCTCGCCGCGTCCGGGACGAGCATCGCAGTCTGCATCCAGGTCGAGGGACGCAGGCGGAAGGTGTAGCGGTTGCCGTTCTCCCAGACGATCTTGTCGGTGAGCGGCTCGGCCGCGAGGAACAGCACCTTGCGCTGCATCGCGAGATCCGAGACCGCGAGGCCCACGTTGGACGCGAACGTGCCCATGAGAAAGCTCGCCCTCTCGCGCGTCAGCAGCTCGTCGGCCACGCGCACCGCGTCGCCGGGGTTGCCGTTGTCGTCGCGCGAGACGATCTCCAGCGGGCGGCCGAGAACCCCGCCCGCTGCGTTCACCTCCTCGAGCGCGAGCTGCCAGCCCTTGCGGTAGGGCTCGAGAAAGGACGCGAACACCTTGTAGCTGTTCAGCTCGCCGATGCGGACCGGCTCCTGGGCGAGGACGCCCTGCGCGAGCGCGGCCGCGAGAACGGCGCCGAACATGAGGAGCCGCTGATTTGCCTTCATTTCGTCCTCCGGTGTAAGTCCGCGAATATACAACAGGCGGCCCGGGCACAGCGCACCCGAGCGACCCAATTTGGGGCACGGCGGACCGGCGTGCACGGCAATGATGCGGCCGTATCCCGCGCCGGCGGTCTTGGCCATAATCAGCCGATGAACCTGCCCCAGATCAAGGCGGGCGAGTGCTACGACGAGATGCGCGCCGACGCCGGCGTTCGCCCGCACTACCGCGCCTTCCACGCCTGGCTCGAATCGCAGAGCCCGGACTCACTCGCCGCCAAGCGCGCCGAAGCCGACCTGACCTTCCACCGCGTGGGCATCACCTTCGCCGTCGTCGGCGACGACCAGGGCACCGAACGGCTCATCCCCTTCGACATCATCCCGCGCATCGTGCCCGCCGCCGAGTGGCGTGAGCTCGAGGCCGGCTTGCGCCAGCGCGTGAACGCCCTGAACCGCTTCATCCACGACATCTACCACGGGCAGAGCATCGTCAAGGCGGGCGTCATCCCGCCCGAGCACATCTTCTGCAACCCGCAGTACCGGCCCGAGATGCAGGGCATCGACGTGGCCGGCGACATCTACGCGCACGTCGCCGGGATCGACGTGGTGCGCGCCGACGAAGGCAGGCTCTACGTGCTGGAGGACAACCTGCGCGTGCCGTCGGGCGTGTCGTACATGCTCGAGAACCGCAAGATGATGATGCGCCTGTTCCCGGAGCTGTTCGCGCGCAACAAGGTGGCGCCCGTCGCGCACTATCCGGACATGCTGCTCGAGGACCTGCGGAGCGTCGCACCGAGCAATGAGCGCGACCCGACGGTGGTGGTGATGACGCCGGGCATGCACAACTCCGCCTACTTCGAGCACGCTTTCCTCGCGCAGCAGATGGGCGTCGAGCTTGTGGAAGGCAAGGACCTGTTCGTCGACGACGAGCAGGTCTTCATGCGCACTACCCGCGGGCCGAAGCGCGTCGACATCATCTACCGGCGCATCGACGACGACTTTCTGGACCCGCTCGCGTTCCGCCTCGACTCGGCGCTGGGCGTGCCGGGTCTGCTCTCCGTATACCGCGCCGGGCGCGTCACGCTCGCCAATGCGATCGGCACCGGGGTCGCCGACGACAAGTCGGTCTATCCCTACGTCCCGGACATGATCCAGTTCTACCTCGACGAGAAGCCCCTTCTCAGGAACGTGCCGACCTGGCAGTGCCGCAAGAAGGAGCACCTGAGCCACGTGCTCGCGCATCTTCCCGAGCTGGTCATCAAGGAAACGCACGGCGCGGGCGGCTACGGCATGCTGGTCGGCCCGGCGGCGACCCGGGCCGAAATCGAGATCTTCCGCGCGCGTCTCGCCGCGCGTCCCGATAGCTACATCGCCCAGCCTACGCTCGCCCTGTCCGCCTGCCCGACCTTCGTCGAGTCCGGCATCGCCCCACGCCACATCGACCTGCGGCCGTTCGTGCTCTCCGGAAAGATCATCACCATCGTGCCCGGGGGCCTGACGCGGGTCGCGCTGCGCGAGGGATCGCTGGTGGTGAATTCTTCGCAAGGAGGTGGCACCAAAGATACTTGGGTGCTCGAATAATGCTATCGAGAACTGCAGACCACCTCTTCTGGATGGCCCGCTATACCGAGCGGGCCGAGAACACCGCGCGCATGCTCGACGTCAGTCTGCAGACTTCGCTGCTGCCGCAATCCGAGGCGAGCGTGGAGCTCCTGTGGCGCGGCATACTCGGCATCTGCGAACTACAACCCCAGTACGACGCGCGCTTCGAGCGGCTCGCCGCGCAGTCGCTGCTCGATTTCATGACGCGCGATCTCTCGAACCCCTCGAGCATCGCCTCGTGCCTGAACGCGGCGCGCGAGAACGCGCGCGCGGTGCGCGGCACCCTCACGACCGAAGTCTGGGAGACGATCAACGCGACCTGGCTCGAGCTGAAGGCGCGCCTGTCCACGGTCGAGCGCGAGCCGGGGCAGTTCTTCGAGTGGGTGAAGTACCGCTCGCATCTCTCGCGCGGCGTCACGGTCGGTACCATGCTGCGCGACGAGGCGCTGTATTTTTCGCGCCTGGGCACCTTCCTCGAGCGGGCCGACAACACGGCGCGCATTCTCGACGTGCGCTTCCACGCCCTTGCCGACCAGGGCGAGCCCGACGCCGCCGACGAGAACGCGGGCGGCCGATCGATCGATTTCTATCACTGGGCCGCGATCCTGCGCTCGGTCTCGGCGTTCGAGGTGTACCGCAAGGTCTACAGCGACACCATCACGCCGGCGCGCGTCGCCGAGCTGCTGATCCTGCGTGCCGACATGCCCCGGTCGCTGGCGAGCTGCATGAACGACGTCGTCGGGAACCTCGCGCAGGTCGGCAACGCGCATTCGCGCGAGACCGAGCGGCGCGCCGGCCTGCTCCAGGCCGACCTGCAGTACGGCCGCATAGACGTCATCCTGCAGCAGGGATTGCATGCGTATCTGACTACCTTCCTCCAGCGCGTGAACGACCTCGCCGACCGCGTCAGCCGCGACTTCCTCGTTCCGCTTGCGACCGCCTGAGCGCCATGCGCCTCTCGATCCGCCACGAAACCGTGTACCACTACACCACGCCGGCGCACTACAGCATCCAGCAGCTGCGCCTGACCCCCCGCGTCGAGCCGCACCAGCGCGTCCTCAACTGGCGCATCGAAGCGCCCGGAAGGCTGCAGCGCTTCACCGACGCCTACGGCAATGTCACCCACACCATGGTGCTCACGGCACCGCACGACGCGATCCACATCATCGTCACGGGGAGCGTCGAGATCGGCGCGATCGGCGGCGCGGACACGGCCGAGCAGGAGCTCTCACCGCTGGTCTTCGTCGTCGGCACGCCGCTCACGGCCGCGGACGAGCCGGTGCGCGAGTTCGCCGCACGGCACCTGCGAAAGAAGGACCGCGCGGCCGACTTCCTCGCGCTCGCCGAGAGCATCTGCGCGGCGGTGGCGTACGAAAGCGGCATTACCGAAGTCACGAGCACCGCGGCGCACGCCCTGAAGATGGGGCGCGGGGTGTGCCAGGACCATGCGCATCTCTTCATCGCCTGCTGCCGCGCGGCGGGCGTCCCTGCGCGCTACGTGAGCGGCTACGTCGACCCCGGGCACAGCGACCAGGCCGCGAGCCACGCCTGGGCGGAGGTGTGGATGGAGGGCGAAGGCTGGGTCAGCGTGGACGTCACCCACCGCGAGCTCGCGCGCGAGCGGCATTGCCGTCTTGCTATCGGGCGCGACTACCTTTCGGCCGCGCCGGTCCGGGGCATGCGCACCGGCGGCGGCGAGGAAACATTGCGCGTGCAGGTGTCGGTGCTCTCCAACCAATGACCGGGGACCCCTGTAATACAATGCGCGCATGACCTACTGCGTCGCGCTGCGCCTGAACTCGGGCATGGTGTTCTTGTCCGACTCGCGCACCAACGCCGGCGTCGACCAGATCGGCACGTTCCGCAAGATGACGGTGTTCGAGCGCCCGGGCGAGCGCTGCATGGTGCTGCTCACCTCGGGCAATCTCGGGGTCACCCAATCGGTGCGCCAGCTCGTCATGGAGCCGGGCGAGGGTCCCAGTGTCTGGAACGCCTCCTCGATGCACGACGCGGCGGCTGTCGTCGGCAACGCCGTGCGCAGGGTCTACGACCGCGATTCCGAGTCGCTGAAGAAGCAGGGCATCGAGTTCGTGTGCACGCTCATCTTCGGCGGCCAGATCCGCGGCGAGCGCTGCCGCCTCTTCCAGGTCTATTCGGCGGGCAACTTCATCGAGGCGCAGGACGAGAACCTGTATTTCCAGATCGGCGAGTCGAAGTACGGCAAGCCGATCATCGACCGCGTCGTGCGCCCCGACACCACGCTCGACGAGGCGGCGAAATGCTCGCTCGTGTCGATGGACTCGACGCTGCGTTCGAACCTCTCGGTCGGGCTGCCGCTCGACCTGCTGTGCTACGAGGCCGACTCCCTGCGGGTCACGCGCTTCGTCACCGTCACACAGGACAGCGAGTACTTTCAGATGGTGAGCCGCACCTGGGGCCAGCGCCTGAAGCAGGCCTTCGTCGAGCTGCCCGACCCGACCTGGGAAAAGATGGGGGGCGCGCAGCCGGTGCGCGCGCCGGTTCCCGCGGGCCCGCACCGGCCCGTCGCCGCGGTACAGGCCTTCGCCGAGTCGCCCGCCTCCGGAAAGAGCGCGGGCGGCCCGCGCGGCTAGTGCGCGCGCTCGCGTCGCTTCTCGCAGCGCTCGTCGCGGCGAGCGCTTTCGCCCAAGGCTATCCGGCCAAGCCCGTCCGCGTCATCGTCCCCTTCCCGCCGGGCGGCTCCGCCGACGCAGCCTCGCGCAGCATGGCGGAGAAGCTCTCGTCCCTGTGGGGACAGCCGGTGGTGCTCGAGCACAAGCCGGGCGCGGGCACGACCATCGCCGCCGCCTACGTCGCGGCGAGCGCTCCCGACGCCTATACGATCCTCTTCTGCGGCGCGATCTCGCACGCCGCCTCGGCGAACCTGTACCGCAACCTTCCCTACGACGCGCTGAAGAGCTTCGCCCCGCTCGGCACCATCTCGCTCTCGCCCTTCATCCTGGTGGTGAATCCGCGCGTGCAGGCCGACACGGTCGGCGCTCTCGTGGAGGTCGCCAGGGCGAAGCCCGGGGCGCTCAACTACGCCTCGTCGGGCAACGGCGCGTCTCCGCATCTCGCCGCCGAGATGTTCGCCCGCGCGGCGGGAATCCGCATCGTGCACGTCCCGTTCAAGGGCATGCAGCCTGCGCTGGTGGCGCTCGTGAGCGGGGAGGTCGATCTGACCTTCGCGGATATCGCGGCGATGCCGCTCGTGAGGAGCGGCAGGCTGAGGGCGCTCGCGGTGACGACGGCAAGGCCCTCGCCGCTCGTTCCCGGCGTTCCGACCCTCGCCGAGGCGGGCGTCGCCGGCGTGGACATCCCCAGTGTCGCCGGATTCATCGCTCCCGCGGGCACGCCTCGCGAGACCGTCGCGTTCATCAACGCATCGATGAACAGGGCGCTCGCGGCGGCCGACCTGCGCGAGCGGCTGACCGGCCTGGGCTTCGAGCCCTACGCGAGCAACCCCGAGGAATTCGGCGCGTTCCTCGCGGCCGAGGTGCGCCGCTACGCCCGGGTGATACAGGACGCCGGGATCAGGGTGGACTGATCCCGATCCCGGCGCGCGGGCCTCAGTGGAGGACCGTCGCCATGACTCCGGCGGTCAACGTGTTGGAAGGATCGTCATAGGTGCCGCCGAGGGCCACGAAGCTCCTAGCCCTCTCTCCGGAACCGAGGTCGGATTGCAGCGCCGCCTGATAGGCGCTCATCTGGGTATACACCTGCACCATGCCGTTGAACCCGATCACGAACAGGCCGTGGGCCGGATCCGTCGCGTTGACCGTCGGGTTGGCCGCAAGCGATGTATCGACCCCGCCGCGGAACACGTCGGCGATGAAGCTGCCCGAGATACTCGCGACCAGGCCGCCCGCGGGATAGCTCGTGAACGGAGTCGCCTGAGCGGGCGCCCAGGCCACGACGAGGTTCGCGGGCGCGCCGGTCGTGTTGATGAGCGTGATGGCGTTGAAGTCGTCGGCCGCCGTCGCAGCCCCGAACGGCTGAACGAAGCCGCGGACCTTGAGCGGCGTGCCGCTCACGATACCGGTCAGCGCCAGGGCACCCGTCGAGACCTGATACTTGGTCGGATCGGCGTCGGTTCCTCCCGGCGGCGTGCCGGTTCCCGTCCCCGCAAAGTTGAACAGTGCGATCGGCCGTCCGTCGATCCTGGCGAGACTCATCACGACGGGACCGCCCGCGCCCGGCGTGCCATTGACCGTGCCGTTGAGCTGGGTCACCAGAAGGCGCGCAAGGCCGTTGGTCGCATCCAGCATCGCAGTCCCCACGGCGGGGACTGTCGCCAAACCGAATACGGTAATCCGCTGGCCGACCGAGATGTCGCCGGCCGCAAACGCGCCCATCGTCCCTTCCTTGCGCACCTTGGTCGTCGTCGGATCGACCGTCACCGTGACTGTGTCGCGGAAGATCAGCGTCCCGTCGCTGCGCACCAGCTCGGCGCCCTTCACGACGAGGGTGTTGCCGCTGCGGGACAGGACGTTCCCGGTGACGACGTCGTCAGTACCGAAAGGAACGCTCGACCCGGCCAGTACCTCGGTCGCGACGAAGTGATGGCTCGCCTGATCCAGCGTCCCAATCGCGACAACCGCGGTCAGCGAGGGCTCCGTGGCCAGTTGTGCCAGACCCGCGGCCCCGGTGAAGGTGCTCTGGTCGATCTCGAACGTCGTGTTGGAGTCGGTAAAGAATGTCACACGCCCGAAATCGCCCGTGCGGAGATGAAAAGGCTGCAGGATCAGCGTGAAGCTGCTGTTCATCGTGTCGACGCTCGCGAGCGGGCCGCGCACGCGGTGAGGCTTGGGCGCAGCCAGGTCAACGTCGCCCACGAGCAGCGGGTTGACCGTAACGACGGGGCCCGTCATGCTTACCGAGTTCGAGGCCGCGAGGTTGAAGTCGAGGTCGAACAGCGCGGGAATTCCGGGCGCGATGACGAGCCGCTTCGCGTTGTCGAGATGAACAGTCGTCATTAGGGTCGTGAGCGGGTTGCCCTGTCCGTCGACAATACTGACCGCCTTCACGGGAGTGCCGCTGCCGTCGTCGACCTCGATATCGGCGTTGGTGTAATCGAGCTGAAGCGTCGCGCTGACGTAGGCACCGGCCGGAATCGTCGCCCCCGTGATGAATTCAGTAAGGTCCACGAGCTGGGCAAAATCGACACGCGTCGTCCGTGGCAGCGTCTGGACGACCGTTCCGTCGGCCTTGGTCAGCGAGAGCGAGGTCACATCGACAGCGTAGGTTAGGAAATCGCCCGCCGCGTCGGTCATACCGATGTTGACAGCACCCACGCTGTTGTCGCCGCCAGACGACATTCCTCCGCCGCAGGACGAAAGACCGAGCGCAAGAGCCGCGATAAGGAAAGGACGCTTCAGAAACCTCCGAATGGCGAAACCAGTTTGCGGAATCATCTTGGTGTCTCCGTAACAAAGTGGGATTCGGCTCCGCCGTAACATTTCGAAACTTCTTTTCTTTCCGGCGGAATGCGAACCCAAACGTGCGGCATCAACTGCGGTTGACGCGCGCAGCCGCGGATGGTTCCCGCCGTAAGCGCGCCGTCAGACGCGGAACGACGCGAGAGTTTCGGGAGCGAAGAGCTCTTCGGCCTTCAGCCTGCGCTTCGACAGGCCTTGCTCGTGGTGGTAACGCAGGAACGTGTCTAGGACGACGCGGTTGGGCTCGAGACCGTAGGGCCACCAGTCCTCGCCCAGAAGCGCGCGCGCTTCCTCGACGTGCGCGGACTGCCACGGCAGCATGGTGGTGAGCGCCATGCTCGTGTTCAGGTACTCGTAGGCCCTGCGCTGCGCCTGGGCGAAGGCCTTGAAGAGCGACTGCGCGACCCAGCGGTACTTCTCGTACAGGTCGCGCCGGATCACGACCGTATGCATGATGGGAAAGATCCTCGTCTTCCGGTAGTACGCCTTCTCGACCTCGACGAAGTCCTCGAACAGGCGCCGCACCCTGTCCGGCTGCGTGCGGAAGGTCGAGGGCGCGCGCGCGGTGTGCATGGCGTCGATCTCGCCCGCGGCGATCATCCCGGAGAGCGTCTGCTGCGGCCCGATCGGCGTCACCCTGAACTTCGAAGGCAGGTCGAGCGAGAGCTTCTCGTCGCGCCCCGGCTCCTCCTCGCCGCCGGTCAGGTACTCGCAGGACGCGGGATCGACGCCGTACTCGTCCTGAAGGATGCCGCGGATCCATACCGGCGCGGTCATCTGGTACTCGGGGACGCCCACTTTTCTGCCCGCGAGGTCCCCCGGCTCGCGTATGCCGCTCTTCGCCGACACGAAGATGCAGGAGTGGCGGAAGAAGCGCGACGGGAACACCGGGATGGCGACGAAAGGCGCGGGGTCGCGCATGAGCGACACGCAGTACGACGACAGCGACATCTCCGCGACGTCGAACTCGCGGTTGCGCAGCATGCGGAAGAACGTCTCCTCCACGTACAGGCTGTTGTAGACGAGATCGATGCCCTCCGGGCGCACGCTCCCGTCGGCGAGCGCGCGCGTGCGGTCGTAGTCCCAGCAGGCGAGCGAGAGCTGGAGCTTGGACAGGGGAGGACCCGGCTACACCGACACCGGGTCGGTGTCGAGCTCGGGGAACAGGCCGTGCTTCGCGCCTTCCTTGTAGTGCTGCCCGACCGGCAGCTCGATCGCGCAAGATCGCACGCGCTGCTGCGCCGGGTCGAGCGCGGGAACAGGCTTGCCCTCGCGGTTCGCCTTCGCCGCGCGCAGCAGCCGCGAGCGCGTCGCGACGATGCCCTTGTCGGTGAGGCAGAGGTTCTCGCGGGTGCGGTCCTGGATCGGGCCCATCGACTCCTGCAGCGACGCGTCCTGCATGGCGATGCCCTCGACGCCGCTGTACCTGCGGCCGCCCTTCTGCAGCGCGCGGTCGATCAGGTAGTCGTTCGTCCGGTTCGCGAGCGGGATGAAGGTTCCGGGTACGTACTTGACGTGGATCCCCGCGCCCTCTTCCATCGCCTTGCGCTCGGCGGGAGTAAGCGCACGCTTGGGGTGGTAGTTGATGCTCCAGGCCCAGCAGCGTTCGTCGTCGACCGGCACCCAGACGTGCGCGCCGAGCGGATGGCCGGCGCGCGGCGGAATGATAGTGTGCCAGGGCATGATCCACGGCGTGATGCGCCAGTAGTACTTGCCGTGATCGGCCTTGCGCCGAGCGCCGATCAGCAGGCCGCCGTCGAAGTCGACGACCTCGAATACGGGCATGCGGTCGTCGAGGTTGTACTGGTTCGCCTTGCTGCCCTTGAACAGGGGATCGGTGTTGAGCTCTCCGGAATGCAGGAAAGAGACGTGGCTCGAGTCGATCCCGCCCTCGATCGCCTGCAGGTAGTTCGATTCCTGAAGCCGCTTGGACACGAAGCGCCGCTCCGGCGCCACCCTCGTCCATTCGAGCTCGGGCGGCGCGGGCTTCAGGTGCGACGGCCCCATGTAGATCCAGATCACGCCGCCCTTCTCGATCGCGGGGTAGGACCGCAGCTTGATGCGCGCGGCCATGTCCGGCTCGGACGGAAGGTCCACGCACTGCCCGGTGACGTCGAACTTCCAGCCGTGGTAGGGGCAGCGCAGGCCGCACTCCTCGTTCCGACCGAACCACAGCGACACGCCGCGGTGCGCGCAGAATTCGCTGATCACGCCGATCCGCCCGTCGCTGTCGCGGAAGGCGACGAGCTTCTCGCCCATGAGCTGCACGCGGACGGGCGGGCAGTCGCGCTCGGCGATCTCCCAGTCGAGCAGCGCCGGGACCCAGTAGCGGCGGAAGAGGTCGCCCATCGGCGTGCCGGGGTCGGTGCGCGTGAGCTGGTCGTTCTGCTCTTGCGTGAGCATGAGCCTTCCTCTAGTCGGCGTGGGCGCCGGAGGCGCGCACCACCGGAGCCCAGCGCTTGAGCTCCGCGGCCACGAACGCAGTGAACTGCTGCGGGTCGAGGTCGCCGGGCTCGATGCCCTCCGGCCGCAACCGCTCGCGCACGTCGGGCAGCTGCAGCGCGCGGCGCACCTCGGCGTTCAGCCTGTTTACGATCTCGGGCGGCATGCCGGCCGGGCCCGACAGCGAGAACCAGATCGCCGCCGTGAGCTCGGGATAGCCGAGCTCGCTGAAGGTCGGCACGTCGGGAAACTCCGGAATCCTCTTCAGCGAGCTCACCGCGAGCGCGCGCGCTTTCCCCGCCTTGATCTGGCTCGCGGCGGTGGTCAGCGTCGTCGAGGTCACCGGCACGTGCCCGGCGATGAGATCGGCGACGGCGAGGCTCGCGCCCTTGTAGGGGACGTGCGTCATCTGAATCCCCGCGACCTGCTTCAGCTGCTCGGCAATCAGGTGTCCCTGCGTGCCGTTGCCGGGCGATCCGTAGGCGAGGTTGCCGTTTTCCGCCTTCGCGTAGGCGATGAACTGCTTGAGATCCTGCACCGGCAGCGACGGATTGACCACCAGCACGCCGGGCGGACCGCCGAAGAGCGCGATATGGGTGAAGTCGCGCAGCGGGTCGAACGGGAAATTCCTGGACATCGCGGGAGCGATGCAGTGCGAGGCGACGCCCGACACGACCAGCGTGTAGCCGTCGGGGGCGGCCTTGGCGACGAGCTCCGAGCCGACCACGCCGCCAGCGCCGCCCCGGTTTTCGACGACGAAGCTCTCCTTGAAAGTCTCACCGAGCTTCAGCGCCACGAGGCGCCCCAGGGTGTCGGCCGTGCCTCCGGGAGCGAAGGGCACGACGAGCCGCACCGGCTTGGAAGGCCAGGCTTGCGCGGGCGCTTCGCTCCACGGAAGCGCCATCGCGAGCAGCAGCAGGAAGGCGGCGCGGAAATGCATGGGGCAGGTATTTTAACCGACGCAGCGCGCTACAATACACTTCTGCATAGAGGAACATCCCCATGGAAATGACCGGCGAGCAGCTCATCCCCGTGTCGCAGGAGAAGGTCTGGCGGGGATTGAACGATCCCGAGATGCTCAAGGCCTGCATCGCCGGCTGCGAGTCGATCGAGAAAGTGTCCGACAGCGAGTACAAGGTCGTGATCGTGGCCGCGGTCGGTCCGGTCAGGGCGAAATTCAACGGCAAGCTGCTGCTCTCCGACCTCAACCCGCCGAATTCCTATTCACTCTCTTTCGAGGGATCGGGCGGCGCAGCGGGCTTCGGCAAGGGCGGAGCACAGGTATCGCTCAAGCCCGAGGGCGCGGGAACGCGCCTGAGCTACGCGGCCAAGGCGAGCGTCGGCGGCAAGCTGGCCCAGGTCGGGTCGCGGCTGATCGACGGCGTCGCGAAGAAGATGGCGGATGATTTCTTCGCCGCCTTCAACGAGAAGCTGGCCGGCCCGGCGGGACGCGAAGAGATCACCGTCCCGGTCGGGGCGAAGAAGCGAATCCACCCGGCCTGGTGGGTTGCGGGGGCCGTGCTGGTCGCGCTTCTCGTGTACCTAGCCTTCCAGCCGGCGCACTAGGCCGCCGATACGGCGGCGGGAGCGAGAAAGCCCGGTCCGGGTTTCGCGCGGTTCCTCTCCAGTCGCTCGTCGACGCGCGCGACGATCTCGTGCAGCGCCTCGCAGTGCAGGCCGCGCTGGCGGGCGATGCGGCGCACGAGGCTGTCGACCCGCTCGATGTGCTCGGCGCCGCCGAGGAGAGCGCGCGCCGCCGAGGACGGCTTGCCGAGGGTCTCGGCCGCCTTGGCGTACTTCTCGAAGGGAACCAGGTCCGCCGATTCCGCGCCGAGACCGCAGCACAGGCCGGCAACCCAGTCGTAGATCCTGCGGGACTCGTCGACATCGCCGTGGACCGCGTCGCGGATCGCGATCATGCCGTCGCGGCGGATGCAGCGGTAGTTGCCGGCGATCAGCATCGGCCACTTGGCGAGCGGCGCAAACACCGAGTCGTGCACCTTGAGCTTCACCGGGACCTCGATCGCTTCCCCGTCCGGGTCGAAGCGGGTCGCCTCGATGTCGGCCTCGAGGTCGCGCAGCAGCGCGGTCGGCTCTTCGGTCTCGAAGCGCGCCGCCTTGAAATTGGTCGGCAGGCCGACCTGGAGCACGTTCTTGGGGCAGTCGGCCGGGCGGAACGCCTGGGGGTCGGGGCTCGAGAGCGTCACCAGCGCGGGGTCGAAATCCCTCCAGACGCCGGGGTCGGCGTAGCACGCCTCCAGCGGCCGCGTCGACAAGCCGGGAATGCGCTTGAGGTAGGGCAGGGGCGGCATGTTCATGATGGCGAGGCAGGGCTTGCGCGACCGGGCGATGCGGCCCATCAGCTCCCGGACGCCGCGCTCGCCGTAGTGCGCTTCCTGCATGCCGAGCACGACGAGGTCGTATTCGCCGGGGTCGGCCTCGTCGGGGGTCATCGCCGACAGCGCGCCGGGCAGCCAAGCCGAGGCGACCTCGAGCAGGCCGTCCCAACCCTTGATCGGGAAGCGCACCCGCGTGCCTTCGCGCTTGATCAGGTCGGCGGTCGCGCGCGTGCACACCAGGGACACGCGGTGACCGGCCATCAACAGCTTGGTGCCGAAAAGGGAGCCGTAAGAAGCGCCGAGAATCAGAACGCGGTAGGCCATGTTGACCTCCATCGGGTGGCGGCTGTACATCAGCCGTGATGCGGTGCATCATATGCGAGGACATAGCGAAATTTGACTATAGAAATTTCACAATGTTAATTTCACACGCATGAGCCTCGCTACCCGCAAGAGCCACTTTCTCGGGGTCAAGCTGCACGGCCTGCGCAAGCGCAACGGCCTTACCCTCGAGGAGCTTTCGGCGCGCTGCATCCAGCTCGACCCGAAGCGCGCGCCCTCGGTCTCGTACCTGTCGATGATCGAAAGCGGAAAGCGCGTGCCCTCCGAGGACGTGCTCGGGCTCCTGTCGAGCCTGTTTCAGCGCGACCCGCGCTGGTTTCTCGACGGCAATCCTGAGGGAGAGACCCCCGCGCTCCCTCAGCGCGCCGGCGCCACCGCGGTGCCGCTCGAGCCCGCGTTCCTGTTCTCGAAGGAGCTGCTCCAGGCGGCGATCCCCGAGCTGCTCGCGCAGACCGGCACCACCGGGCGGCAGTTCGCGCACCTGCTGATCCGCTCGCACCAGGAGATGTCGCGCAACGACTTCCCCGACCTCGAGCGCTCCGCCGAGAGCGTCGGCGAGCGCCGCTTCCCCCTGAGCGCCGACGACCTGATGCAGCTGTGCAAGCACCACGGCCTGGCGCTTCGCTGGTTCGACCGCAAGCCCGTGCTCGCGCACGACCGCGACGGCGAGGTGCGCAGCATGGTGCGCTCGTTCTTCGAGGCGCCGCGCACCGTCTACCTGAACCGCGAGCTGCAGTCGGATCCGGCGCGCCTCAAGTTCGACCTCGCCTCGCACCTCGCGCACAAGGTGCTCCACGGAGGCGACGGCCTGAAGTCGGCGCACGCGACCGGCGGCGAGATGGGCGGCAGCCCGGAGGGCGCCGAGTTCACCGCCGGAATGGACGCCCGGGACGTGCTCGAGGCCTGGCGCGACTTCGAGTGCAGCTTCTTCGCCGGCGCGCTGCTCGCGCCCAAAGTGCCGTTCCGCAGGTTCCTCGCGCGCGAGTCCTACCGGGTCGAGGCCGGCGAGAAGATCCAGCTCACTCCGGCGGTGGTGATGCGGCGAATGACCAAGGTGTCACCGTACCCTTACTGGCACTTCTTCGACGCGTACCCGCCCGGAACCCTGCGCGCGGTCTACCGCGGCAACGGCATTCCCCTGCCTTGGGGCAACATGGCGCAGGTCACCGATCCCTGCCCGAACTGGGCGGTCTTCCGCATGCTCGGCGCTCAGTCCCGTCCGGAACGCGGTCCCGACCGCGGCTCGCAGATCTCCGTGCTGCGCGACGGCGACCAGTCGCTGCTGTACTGCTGCCACTCGCGCCGCACCGACGACATGGCCGGCAATCCCCACGTGCTTTCGGTCGGGATCGACCTGCTCCCGGCGCTGCACTCGCATCGAGCCGACGCTCAGGAAATCGTCGCGAGCATCACCGGAGAATGCATGAACCACCGCGGCGAGGGCGCCATTCCCGGGCCGGCCGCCGAGGCGATCCGCGGCGCGGCGCGGGTGCTGAACATCGCCTGGGTCGAGGACGCCCTCGCGAATCCCGCGCGCATTATCTGCCCCCGGAGCACGCACTGCCCGAGGACGCCACACTGCGACGGCGCGCGCGCCTCGCGGGCGCGCGACATCACCGATGTGCGCGAGGAGATAGTCAGCAAAGCAAAGCGGGGACACTAGCGGCAGGCTGTTTTGCCAAGCGCTGCCTTATAGTGGAGAATGCCCTGCCGGTAAGGGAGGCGTAGCCGGCGCGAGGAGGGGACCCGCGTGCAACACCTGCTGTCGCTGTCGCGCCTGATCGACGCGCTGAACGATCGCGTCGGGCGGGCCGTCTACTGGCTGATCCTGGTCGCAGTGCTCGTCAGCGCGGGCAACGCGGTCGTGCGCTACGCCTTCAACCGCAGCTCGAACGCCTGGCTCGAAGTCCAGTGGTACCTGTTCTCCGCGGTGTTCCTGTTCTGCGCGGGCTATGCGCTGCTGCACAACCAGCACGTGCGCATCGACGTGATCACCGGGCACCTCTCGAAGCGCGCGCAGGCGTGGATCGACATCGTCGGGACGCTGCTGTTCCTGTGGCCGATGGCCGCGCTCATCATGTGGCTCTCCTGGCCCGTGTTCGTCGACGCCTTCGCGAGCCACGAGGTCTCGACCAACGCGGGCGGCCTGATCATCTGGCCCGCGCGGCTGATGGTGCCGATCGGCTTTTTTCTGCTCGTCGCGCAGGGCGCCTCCGAATTGATCAAGCGGGTCGCTTTCCTTCGCGGCCTGATCGCCGACCCGGCCGAGAAGCACGAGGGCCCGAGCGAGGCCGAGGCCCTCGCCGAGGCCATCCGCAAGGGGCGCGGCGAGTCGGCATGATGGAGTTCGTCGCTCACAACATGGCGCCCCTCATGTTCGGGGCGCTGATCATCTTCCTGCTCATCGGCTATCCGGTCGCCTTTGCGCTCGCAGCGGTCGGGATCTCGTTCGGCCTCATCGGGATCGAGCTGGGGCTGCTCCAGACGACGCTGTTCCAGGCGCTGCCCCAGCGCATCTGGGCGATCATGTCGAACGACACGCTGCTTGCGGTGCCGTTCTTCACCTTCATGGGGCTGATCCTCGAGCGCAGCGGCATGGCCGAGGACCTGCTCGACACGATCGGCCAGCTCTTCGGGCCGCTCCGCGGCGGACTCGCCTTCGCGGTGATCTTCGTCGGCGCGCTGCTCGCAGCGACGACCGGCGTGGTGGCCGCCTCGGTCATCTCGATGGGGCTCATCTCGCTGCCGATCATGCTGCGCTACGGCTACGACCGGCGCTTCGCCAGCGGCGTGATCGCCGCCTCGGGCACGCTCGCGCAGATCATCCCGCCGTCGCTGGTGCTCATCGTCATGGCCGACCAGCTCGGCCGCTCGGTCGGCGACATGTACGAGGGCGCGTTCATCCCGGGTGTCACGCTCGCAGGACTCTACGCCCTCTACACCGTCGGCATCACCTTCTTCAGGCCAGCCTGGGCCCCGGCGCTTCCCTCGGAGGCGCGCACGCTGCGCCAGCCCGGCGGCTCGAGCGGCACGACCTCGCTTGCCGTGCTGACGGTCGTCGCAACGGCTTCCGCGGTCGCGTTCGCGAAGTACTACCTCGCGGCGGACGTAGCCACCGACGAGATGCTTGTCATCTCGACCGCCGTCGGAGTCGGCGTGGCCTTCGCCGCGTCGGTGGTGAATCACGTGCTCAAGCTCGGGCTGCTGTCGCGGATCGCCGAGCGCGTCACCTTTGTCCTGATCCCGCCGCTCGCCCTGATCTTTCTCGTCCTGGGGACGATTTTTCTCGGCGTGGCGACGCCGACCGAGGGCGGCGCGATGGGCGCGAGCGGCGCGCTCGCGATGGCGATCGCGCGCCGCCGCCTGTCGCTCGGATTGCTCAAGCAGGCGATGGATACGACCGCGCGCCTCACAGCCTTCGTCGTCTTCATCCTGGTCGGCGCGCGCGTCTTCAGCCTGACTTTCTACGGCGTCGACGGGCACCTGTGGGTCGAAGCGCTGCTCTCCGGCCTCCCCGGTGGGCAACTCGGCTTCCTGATCGTGACGAACATCTTGATCTTCGTTCTCGCCTTCTTTCTCGATTTCTTCGAGCTGTCGTTCATCGTCATTCCGCTGCTCGGCCCGGTGGCGGAGAAGCTCGGCATCGATCTCATCTGGCTGGGCGTGCTCTACGGCGTGAACATGCAGACCTCGTTCATGCACCCGCCGTTCGGGTTCGCGTTGTTCTACCTGCGCAGCGTCGCGCCGGCGCGCGACTTCACCGACAAGATGACCGGCCGCCTCACGGCGCGCGTCACCACGGGACAGATCTACTGGGGCGCCGTGCCCTTCGTGGTGATCCAGGTCATCATGGTGACGCTCATCATCGCCTTCCCGGGGATCGTCACCGGCGGAATCGCCAAGAAGCAGGCGGTCGACGTCAACAAGATCCAGATCATCGTGCCGGAAGAGGCGCCCGAGCCGGGACAGGGCCAGAGCACCGAGCAGGAGGACGCGGAGAAGGCGCTCGAGCGCGAGCTCGGAGGGGGCGGCGGCGCGAAGACCAAGTAGCCGGACTCCGGCTCAAAAAGAAAAACCCCGCTTGCGCGGGGTTTTTCTTCGCGAGAAAAAGCCTCTACTTCTTGGATCCGCGCTGCGACAGGCGCTCCGCAGCGATCATGAAGTTGTCGAAGCGGCTCTCCGCCACCGCGAACCACTGGTCCTGCTCGTTGCGGAACTTCTTCCACGGGTCGTAGACCTTCTTGAACTTCGCGTTCTTCGCAGCGAACTCGTCATAGACCTCGGTCGCGGCCTTATAGCACGCGGCCATGATCTCGTTGGAGAACGGCTGCAGCTTCACGCCCATCGCGAGCAGGCGCTTGAGCGCGTCCGGATTGACCGCGTCGTACTTCGCCATCATCCACACGTTCGCCTCGGCGCACGCGGCTTCCAGGATCGCCTTGTACTCCGGCGGCAGAGCCTCCCAGGCCTTGATGTTGACGAGCAGGTCGAGCTCGGGACCGCCCTCCCACCAGCCCGGGTAGTAGTAGTACTTCGCGACCTTCGCAAAGCCGAGCTTCTCGTCGTCGTAGGGACCGACCCATTCTGCCGCGTCGACCGTCCCCTTTTCCAGGGCCGGATAGATGTCGCCGCCCGCGATCTGCTGCGGTACCACGCCGAGCCTGGTGAGGGGCAGGCCGCCGGTGCCGCCGATGCGCATCTTGAGGCCCTTCAAGTCCGACACCTTGTTGATGGGCTTCCTGAACCAGCCGCCCATCTGGCAGCCGGTGTTGCCTGCCGGAAACTGGATAATGTTGTACTCCTTGAAGAACTCCCGCATCAGCTCGAGGCCGCCGCCGTGGTACATCCAGGCATTCTGCTGGCGGCAGTTCATCCCGAAGGGAATCGCGCAGGAGAACGCAAACGTCGGGTCCTTGCCGAAGTAGTAGTACGTCGCCGTATGCCCGCATTCCACCGTCGCGTTCTGGACCGCGTCGAGGACCTGCAGGCCCCCGACGATCTCGCCGGCGGCGAACACCTTGATGTTGAACCTGCCCCCGGTCGCCGCCGCGACGCGCTTGCCGATCAGCTCGGCACCGCCGTAGAGCGTGTCCAGGCTCTTGGGCCAGCTCGCGGCCAGCCGCCAGTTGACCTGCGGCAGGGCCCCGCTCTGGGCCTTGGCCTGCGCCGCCAGCAGTGTCGCCCCGGCGGCCGCGCCCAGCCCGGCGTTTTTCAGGAATTCGCGTCGCTTCATTGTCGCCCTCCTCGATAGAGAAACCCGGCCGATTATACGCTCAAGGCCCGTGCGCCTTTCAATTCCCGGCGATCGTCATTTCCTCGATGAGGATCGATCCCGTGGTGCGCGACCCGCGCGTGAGCGCGTCCGACCCGATGGCGGCGATCGAGCGGAACATGTCGCGCAGGTTGCCCGCGATGGTGATCTCCTCGACCGGGTGGCGGATCTCCCCGCCCTCCACCCAGAAGCCGGCCGCGCCACGTGAGTAGTCGCCGGTGACGAGGTTCACGCCGAAGCCGATCAGCTCGGTCACGAGCAGCCCGCGGCCCATTCTTCGGATCAGTCCCGGAAGATCGAGCTCCCCCCCCTGCAGGATCAGGTTGTGGTTGCCGCCGGCGCTGCCGGTGGTTTTCATCCCGAGCTTGCGCGCCGAATAGCTGCCAAGGAAATACCCGCGCAGCACCCCGTCCCTCACCACGTCGCGATCGCGCGTGGCCACGCCCTCGTCGTCGTACCAGGAGCTCGCCTGGCCCCGCGGCAGGTGCGGCCGCTCGAGCAAGGTCACGGCCGGCGAGAAGACCGTCTTGCCCAGGGCATCGACGAGGAACGAGGCCTTGCGGTAGAGATTGCCGCCGCTCGCGGCCGCGACGAAAGTCGAGACGAAGTCGTTCGCCACCGGCGCCTCGAACAGCACCGGAGCCTGGAGCGTTCCGATCTTGCGGCTGCGCAGACGGGCGAGCGCTCTCCTGCCGGCGTAGTCCCCGACCGCCTCCGGCCGGGCGAGGTCGCTCACGGAGCGCTGCGACACGTGCCAGTCGTCGCGCTGCATCTGGCCGTTCTCCGCGGCGATCACCGCGCAGGAGAGAGTGTGGCGCGAGGTGGGAAAACCTTCCATGAAGCCGTGGCTGTTGCCGAGAGCGAACTGCCACTGCTGCGCGGAGACGCTCGCGCCCTCTGAGTTCACCACGCGCTTGTCGAGGCGGAACGCGGCGGCCTCGCAGGCCTTCGCCATCGCGATCGCCTCCTCGACCGGCGGATTCCACGGGTGGAACAGGTCGAGATCCCCGGGGTTGCGCGCGAGGTCCTCCGGATCGGGAAGGCCGGCCGCCTCGTCCTCCGCCGTAAAGCGCGCGATCGTGAGCGCCGCCTCGACCGTGTCACGGACAGCGCGCCCGGTGAAATCGGCCGTGCTCGCGTAGCCCTTGCGTTTGCCGACGTAGACGGTCACGCCCAGGCTCTTGTCGCGGTTGTACTCGATCGTCTCGACCTCGCCCTTGCGCACCGTCACGGTCTGGCCGTAGCCGTCGGATGCCTCCGCCTCGCAGGCGCTCGCGCCCTTCGCAGCGGCGTGAGCCAGCGCGTCGGCCGCGATCGCCTTCAGCGTGCCTAGGTCGTGCGAAAAACGGGGCTGCGCCATGCGGGGGTGCCGGGGAAAGACGCTATGATATACGCGCGTGCAGGACGAGGAAAAACCCAGCAAGACCCAGCGCAAGCGCGAGATGCACGAGCTGCAGGCGCTCGGGGCGCGCCTCGCTGAGCTCAACCCCGAGCAGCTCGCCGCCGTGCCGCTCCCCGACGGTCTGCGCGACGCGCTCGCGAACCTCCGCCGCATGACCAAGCACGAGGCGCGGCGCCGCCAGATGCAGTACATCGGCAGGCTCATGCGCTCGGTCGAGCCCGGGCCCATCCGCGAGAAGCTCAAGGTGTGGGACGGGGTCTCGGCGGAGCACACGGCGCAGCAGCACCGCGTCGAGCGCTGGCGCGACCGGCTGCTCGAGGACGAATCCGCGGTCGACGAGCTCGTGCGCGCCTACCCGAGGATCGACGCAAGGCATCTGCGCGCACTCGCCCGCAAGGCGCGCGAGGAGCGCGCAGCGGGCTCGCCGCCGCGCGCTTACCGCGAGCTCTTCCGCGCGCTTCGCGAAATCGTCGCGGGATCGGCGCGCGAGGACGACGCGGCCTGATCCCCCGGCTATACTGGCGGCCATGACGGCAGCAGGCGACGAGCTGCTCATCGGGCTCGTGTCGATCAGCGACCGGGCCTCGAGGGGCGCATACAGGGACGAGGGCATACCGGCGCTCGAGGAATTCTTCGCGCGCGCCCTGACGAGCCCCTGGCGGACCGAGAAGCGCCTCATCCCCGACGAGCGCCCGGTGATCGAGTCCACGCTCGTCGAGCTCGTCGACCGCGAGGGCTGCCATCTCGTGCTCACCACCGGCGGCACGGGTCCCGCCCCGCGCGATGTCACCCCGGAGGCGACGCTCGCGGTCGCCGAGAAGGTGATGCCGGGGTTCGGCGAGCAGATGCGCAGGATCAGCCTGGAGTTCGTTCCGACGGCGATCCTGTCGCGTCAGGTCGCGGTCGTGCGCAATGGCGCTCTCATCATCAACCTGCCGGGCCAGCCGAAGTCGATCCGCGAGACGCTCGAGGGCCTCAAGGACGCTCACGGCAAGACGCTCGTCGCCGGCATCTTCGCGGCCGTCCCGTATTGCATCGACCTGATCGGCGGCCCTTATATCGAGACCCGCGACGAGGTGGTGAAGGCCTTCCGCCCCAAATCGGCTATCCGGCCGAAGCAGGCCTGACGATGGCCGGGCTTCTCGACGCGATCGAAATCGAGACCGCGACGAATCCGGGCGCGAGCGTCATCTGGCTGCACGGGCTGGGCGCCGACGGGAACGATTTCGCCCCCATCGTGCCCGCGCTGCAGCTGCCCAAGACACCGGTCCGGTTCGTGTTCCCCCACGCGCCAGTCCAGCCGGTGACGATCAATGGTGGCATGCGCATGCGCGCCTGGTACGACGTACGCGACGGCGCGATCCGGCGCGAGGACGAGGACGGCGTCCGCGCCTCGCAGAAGCTGATCGAGGCGCTGATCGAGCGCGAGAGGACGCGCGGCACGGCGGCCGATCGCCTCGTGCTCGCGGGCTTCTCGCAGGGGGGCGCGATCGCGCTGCAGACGGGCCTGCGCCACGGCGAGCGGCTCGCCGGAATCATGGCCCTTTCGACCTACCTGCCGATCGCCGACAAGTTCGCCGCCGAGGCCGCCGCGGCGAACCGCGGCGCGCCGATCTTCATGGCGCACGGCAGCTACGACCCGGTCATCGCGCTCGCGCGCGCCCAGGAGTCGCGCGCTCTCCTGCAATCGCTCGGCTACGCCGTGGAATGGCGCGAATACCCCATGCCGCACTCGGTTTGCCCCGACGAGGTCGCCGACATCGGCGCCTGGCTGAGGAAGGTGCTCGGCGCCGGGAACTGAGGCGCGCTAGTCGCCCGAGTCGCGCCGCAGGACGCGGCAGCGGACGATCTCGTAGTCGTCTCCCCGCTCCATCGCCCCGGTCGGAAGCAGGAGGTAGACTTTTCCGTCCTGCTCGAGCTGGAGATTCTGTCCGGGTGCAAGAACGCCCGTGCGCAGGAGCAGCTGCGCCTCGGGCGCGGCGTCGATCGGGCCGAGCATGATCGCCGTTTCGGTGTCGCGGCTGACCACCGCGTGGCCGCTCACCAGCCGCGCCGGCGCGGGCTGCGCGGTCCGCCCGAGGGTCTGGATGCCGACCGCTCCGGTCTGCGTGGCGTCGCGCTGAAAGCGCCGCACCACGCCGACGATCCAGTTGGAGCCTCCCTCGGGCTGAAGCCCGAGCAGGCACCCGATCTTCAGCCAGTCGCCCCTCAGCTGCGGCACGAGCGCGCCGAAGCCTCCCGAGCTGACGTTCTCCACGATCCAGCTCTCGATCTTCTCGGGATCGAACAGGGCCTCGCCTCCGGGGTCGAGCGCCGAGAGCACGCCGTCGAAGCCGTGGGTGATCGTGACCCGGGACTTGACCTGGTGACGCGGCGCCTTTCTCTCCGGCGGCTGCGCCGACCAGTTGAGCGCGAGATGCTCGAGCACCTCGACGACCATCTGCGGTTCGTAGCTGCCGCCGAGGCTTACGCTCGAGGGCACGGCGTTCGTCGACTTCACCACCTGGATCAGTTGCTTCACCTGACCGACCGCGGCGGACGCCGAGAAGAATCGCAGCGGCGGAGCGGGTGGCGGGGGCCGCCCGATCCGCGCCGGCGGCTGGGTCGCCGTGAGATCGATGCCATAGGCCGTGTCGACCTGGGGAACCGGCGTGAGCTTGAACGAGCCGGCGAGATGCGCGACCAGGCGTTCGACGAGCTCGATCTCCTGCGGCAGCAGGCTGTCGGGCGAGGACACGGCGAGCATAACCGCCTTGAGAAATTCCAGCTCCGCCGACGTCTCCTCGGGCATGCCGGTGACGACGGCGATCCTCGCTCCGGAGTACTTGCGGCTCTCGGCGAAGGCGTAGATCTTGCAGATCGAGCCCCACAAGGACGCGTCCTGGAGCCCGTAGCGTATGTACTGCCACTTCATCTGCCCCGCGAGCGCGTGCAGGGCGCGAACCGTGAGCATGGGCATGCGCGCCTTGAGGACCTCCCAGCCCTTCTGGCTGGTGACGAAGACATCGACGCAGGTCGCGTAGGCGAAAGCGGACTGGCGGTAGGACTCGCGTATCGTGGTCCACAGGCGGTTCTCCTGATACTTGGAGAGCCGCGACGTCGACAGGTAGTCCCGCTGGAGCCTGCGCAGGTGGGCCTGCGCGGCCTCGTCCACCATCTCGACCAGGTCCGCGCGGTGATCGTGCGTGAACTCCGGCCAGGTGCGCACCGATTCCAGCCAGTGGTTGAGGTCCTCGAGCGCCTTGAAGGAGTCGGCTCCGGGGATCGCATCGACGATCTTCCGGGCCTCCTTCGCGTCGGCCATGGGATGATCGGACTTGTCGGCCCCGAACAGCTTCATTGTGTCTCCCCAGTTGCGCGCGCTGCGGAGGGGCAGCCAGGATGCCGTCCTGGTGCTGGCGAGTGGACTCGAACCACCGACCTACTGATTACGAATCAGTTGCTCTACCAGCTGAGCTACGCCAGCCCGCGCGCGCGCACGAGGGGACGCATTATAACAAGCGGGATATCCCGGGAACGCTCCCGGAGGCGGCTTACACCGGGCGGGTGCGGACGATGATGTCCACGCCCTCGGCGATCGTTCCCTCGGGGAGCGGCGGCAGGCCGACGACCCGGACGTTGTCCGCGGGAATGTCGGTCAGGCGCCCGCTCGCGGCGTCGTAGAGGTGGTGGTGGGGCTCGGTGTTGGGGTCGTATACGATCCTGTCCGGGTCGACCAACAGCTCGCGGATGAGCTTCCTCTCGACGAAAAGCTTGAGCGTGTTGTAGACCGTCGCCTTGGAGGCCTCGGCGTAGCGCGAGTTGACCAGGGCGAGAATCTGGTCCGCCGAGAGGTGCTCGCGCCGGGTGAACAGCGCGTGCGCGATTTCCATGCGCTGGTGCGTCGGCGTGATCCCCTGCCTGCGCAGCAGCTGCGCCATGCTCTCCTGGTCGCGTTTCTGGGGCTTCTTCATCAATGCGCTATTCTAGACCCGCATCTGGACTCTGTCTAATTTGCCGGTCCGCGCCCCCGAAACCTCGCGATTCGCCGCCCGGCGAGAGCGTGAAATAGTTCCGCTAGAATCCGCGGCGAGGCGCCGTGCGTACCCGGATTTCGTCCACTCGTCGGGGAGTTTTGCGGCGCGCCCCCCGGGTTTTCTATCATTGACCGCCAAGAAAGGGAGTCTCCATGAAGCGCCATACCGGTTTCACGCTTATCGAACTCATGGTCACGGTTGCGATCGTCGCGATCCTGGCGGCGATCGCCCTGCCGAACTATACGGCCTATCTCGCGCGCGGCAAGATCGCGGAGGCAACGACCAACATGCTGGCGATGAAGACCAAGCTTGAGCAGTACTTCCAGGACAACCGCACCTTTGCCGGCGCCTGCGCGGCAGGAACGACGGCCCCCCTGCCGCCGCCGTATCTCAGCGGAGGCAATCCGGGCGAACTGAGGTACGTCAAGATCACGTGCTCGAACCTCACGGCCACGACCTATACCATCCAGGCGGATGGAATGGACAGCTCCATTGCAAACCTGACGCTGACCATCGACCAGGCCAACGTACGCAGGACCGTGTCGGTTCCCGCCGGCTGGGGCATGCCCACCCAGAACTGCTGGGTATCCAAGAAGAGCGGGGATTGCTGATGAGCCTGATCCGTGGTCAGGACGGCTTCACCATCGTCGAGGTCATGATCTCGCTGACGGTGCTCGGCGTTCTGATCGCGCTCGGCGCACCCGGTTTTGTCGAGTGGCTGCAGAACCAGCAGATCCGCGCGGCGGCCGAGGCGGCGCTGAACGGGCTGCAGACGGCGCGCACCGAAGCGGTTCGCAGCAACCTCCCGGTACGCTTCCAGTTCGTCACTGACCTGACGAGCGGGTGCTCCCGCATCAACGACCAGCAGAACTTCAGCTGGGTAGTGAGCTACAGCGATCCCACCGGCAAGTGCGACCAGGCGGCCAACCCGGCCGATCCGGCCAACCCGCAGATCGTCCAGTCGCGCGCCGGCGGCGAAGGCAGCTCGAGCGCGTGGGTGACGGCAGTATGGGTCGCGACGCCACCCGCAGCGGGGCTCGCCGCCGCCGACACCGTAACCTTCTCGCCGCTCGGCAACGTCATCGCGAACGCGGATACCACCCCGAGCATCGTGAAGATCGACGTCACCAACCCCAACATCCCCCCGACGTCGCGGCGCAACCTGCGCATCATCGTCAACGCCGGGGGAAACCTCCGCATGTGCGACCCCGCCGTGGTCTCGGCTACCGATCCGCGCGGGTGCCCGGCGTGGCCCTAGGAAGGGAGAACGGCATGCGAGCCGGCGGATACTCCTCCATGCGCGCGCGCGAGCGCGGCGTGATGCTGATCGAGGCCCTGGTGGCGATCCTGATCTTCTCGATCGGCATCCTCGCGGTCGTCGGCATGCAGGGCGTCGCGATCAAGGACGTCGCCGCCGCCAAGTACCGCAGCGAGGCCGCCTACCTCGCGCAACAGCTGCTGTCGCAGATGTGGACCGACAACGGAAACATCATGGCCTACGCCTACGCGGGCGGCCCTCCCCCGGCGAAGATCCAGGAATGGGTCACCAACGTCCAGAACAAGCTCCCGGACGCAGCCAACCAGCCTCCGCTCGTGACGATCTCGAATGTGGTCCCGCCGGCGCCGGCAGCGCCCGTAGGAGGCACGGTACAGATCACCCTGAGATGGCGCCTGCCCGAGGAGATCTCGCAGGGTCTACCCCCGCACAGCTTCACCGTCGTCGCCTTCGTTTATCCGGCCTCGCAATCCTAGATCATGCGCGCTCCCGCCTACCCGTCAAGCCGCGGCTTCAGCATGGTCGAGCTGATGGTCGCCATGCTGATCGGCCTGATCGGCATGATCATCATCTTCCAGGTGTTCGAGGTCTCGGAAAGCATCAAGCGCACGACCACCAGCGGCGGCGACGCGCAGCAGAACGGCGTGGTCGCCCTGTATACGATGGAGCGCGACCTGAAGAACGCCGGGATGGGGATCAACTACACCACGCTCGCGGGCTGCAGCATCGTCGGCTGGGACAGCATGCGCGCAACCCCGGCCATTCCTCCGCTGGGCCAGACGCTGACGCTCGCCCCGGTCGTCATCACGCCGGGCGCGGGCACGACCAACCCCGACCAGTTCACCGTGCTCTACGGGTCGGCGGGCCAGGCCGCGGGCGCCACCCCCCTCAGCCTGGATTTGAAGGTGGCGACGGACCCCCTCGCCCTGACCAACCCCTTCGGCTACAACCCCGGCGACATGCTCCTACTCGCCGAGACGCCCGCGAAGAACTGCTCTCTCATGGAAGTCACCAAGGTGGACTCGAGCGGCGTCTACCACGACCCTGCCGCCACCTACACGGTCGCCACCAAGGGGGGCACCACGACCTACGCGCCCAGGTTCAACAAGGCGGGGGGCCTGGGCGTGACCTATACGGCGGTGACGACCAAGGTGTTCAACCTCGGCAATCTCTATTACGTCCCGCCGGATTCGACCGAGCAGATCTACTCGCCGGTGTACAACACCTATGCGATCAACAACAACAGCCTCACGGTGACCACCCAGTTCGCCGTCGACGGCGCCGGGCAGCCGCTCACGACGGTCGTCGCCGACAACATCGTGCACATGCGCGTGCTGTACGGCCTGGACGACGGCAACAACGACGGCATCACCGCGAAGTACAACGCGGCCACGAAGGTCGCCGGCGACGGCATCGTCGACCGCTTCGTCGACGCGGCCACCTTCAACGCGATCGTCCCCGCGCCCTGGGCGCAGGTCATCGCGATACGCCTCGCGATCGTGTCGCGCAGCGCGCTCCCCGAAAAGCCCACGCAGGGCCTCAACGCGGTCTGCGACGCGACCCCGAACGAGCCGTGGTGGACGGGAACGGACTACAGCATCAACCCGCTGCGCTACAACACGCGGCTCGACCTGACGGCGACCGGCGACCCGGACGCGACGTCCCTGGACAACTGGACCTGCTACCGGTACCGCGTCTTCGAGACGACGATTCCCCTGCGAAACTGGATCTGGAAGTCGGGCTGACATGAGAACCCATCACCCTCGCTTGCACCACGGGCGCGCGAAAGAACGCGGCACCATCCTCATCATCGCGCTTATCGTGCTGGTGGCCATGACGCTGGCCGGCATCGCGACCATGCGCTCGGTCGACACCGCGACCATCATGGCCGGCAACATCGGGCTGCGCCAGGCCGGGTCGAACGCGGCCGACCAAGGCATCCAGGCCGGAACCGCGTGGCTCGCGGCCAACCTCAACGTCCCCGGCGCGCTCGACAGCGACAATCACAACGGCTCGACGGCCTCGGCCGGGTTCTACTCGAGCGTTGCGCTGAACGAGCCCGACTTGCGCGACAAGGCGAACTGGGCCGAAGCCGCCCAGCTGAACGGCGGCGCCCAGGACGCTGGCGGCAACACCGTGTTCTTCCTCATCCACCGCATCTGCTCGCTGAGCAACTGCCCGTCGGCGGGCACCTGCAACGGGACGGCTAACTCCTGCGCCTCGACGGTGTCCGACGCGACGCTGTCGCTCTCCGGAGCCGACCAGACGCGGCCGACCGACGCGCACACCACCCAGCCCGCCGTCCACTACCGCATCACGGCGCGGGCCGAGGGACCACGCAACTCCGTATCCATCGTTCAAAGCCTGGTGAAGGCGGTCTACTGACCTCCTCGCCGAGCCAGGGAGCAAACCATGAAATCCAAGAACATCGTCCTGATCCAGAAGCTCTTCGCGCTCGCGGTCGCGGCCAACTTCGCGGCGCAGCCCGCGCTCGGCCAGGTGGTCATCTCGCAGCAGCCGCTCTCGGCGACCGGCGGCGCGGGCGCCCTGCCGAACGTGCTCTTCACCCTGGACAGCTCGGGAAGCATGCAGTCGGATTTCATACCGGACTACGTCGCCGGGGACAGCCAGTGCATGACCGACGACAGCAACAATACGGATTGCTCCTTCGGCGACCCGCCCTACAGCGCGGGCGGCCAGTTCGGGTCGAACGGCGTCGCCTACGATCCGGGCTTCAGCTACCTGGTCGGCGTCGACTCGACCGGTGCGTTCCATACCAACGCCCCGACCGGCGCCTGGCCCGATCCGACGACGAACAGCGTCCCGAACGACGCCTACGGGGCTCAGTTCACAGGAAACACGAACATCTCAAACAACGTCACCGACAGGAACTATTGCAACAACAACGGGAACAACCCCAAAGTCTGCAAGCGCAACGGGCAGCTCGACGCGAGCGGCGGCGCGCTCGTCACGGGGCCGGACGATCTCGGCAATACGATGCCGGCGGGGCAATTCCCCTACCGCACGAACCGCTCGAACAAGAGCACGGTCGACGCCTCCGGCAACGCGGCGGTGGTCTTCGGGCTTCCCGAGATGATGCAGCTCGGCAGCGGCGCGCGCAGCGGCACGACGGTCACCATCACCACGACGGAAGCGCACGGCATCAGCACGGGCGACAAGGTGTGGGTGACGAGCAACAGCACCGGCATCACGGTGAATTGCGCGAATGTGCTGACCTCCAGCACGGGCACGGTCACGCCCGGGTCGCCCCTCGTCACCAGCACGTTCACTTACACGACCGCCTCGGGCTCGGGCACCGTCTCGTCGAGAACCGTGTCGTTCCGCAAGTGCGTCAGCCTCGGGAACAACACCTTCGTCCGGAGCAGCGGCAGCAACACGGTGACTGTGACCAGCACGGCGCACGGGCTCGTCAGCAACGACATCATCACCACGGGCAACACCGGCCAGACCAGCATGAACGTCAGCAACGTGCAGATAACCGTGCTCGACGCGAACCGGTTCACCTACGCGAGCAGCTGCAGCGGCAGCGGCTGCAACACCCAGAGCACCGCGGGGACCTGGGTGCGCACGGGCCTGTATAACGATCTCAACAACGTGAACAGCCAGGCACCGGCCTCGTACCGCATCGTCCCGGTGGAATACTGCGCCGACGCCGCCCTCACCGACTGCATACTCGCCTCCACGCCGGGCACGGCGCCCTCCGGCACGTTCAACAGCAAGACCTACAACAAGCCGGCGTACGTGCGCTTCTGCAAGACGCAGGAGGACGCGCTCGCTCACGGCGCCGTCAACGGCCAGTCTGGCTCGCCCACTGCGACCAACCGCTGCCAGGGAAAGTACATCACCGGGGTCAGCGGCATCCAGAGCTACACCTTCGCGCGCTACGGCCTGTTCGTCCGCGACACCATCCGCTCGGCCGCGTCCCCCTTCACCGGCGGACGCTCCGGGCGGGTCGAGTGCCCGGCGAGCGGCTGCACCTATGCGCAGGAGCTGCAGAACTACGCCACGTGGTGGGCCTACTACCGCACGCGCATGCAGATGATGAAGAGCTCGGTGGGCATCTCGCTCCGCGGGTTCGTCTCCAACCCGAGCGGCACGCCGCCCAAGCCCGACAACATGCGGCTGGGCTTCATCACCATCAACCCGTACTATCCCAACGACGGCAACAGCAACAGCAACGCGTCGAGCTCGCTCCAGAGCGCGAACTACCTGAGGATAGATAATTTCAACCTGACGAACGCGGGCAATTTCTACAACAAGTTCTACGCGCAGAAGCCGGCCCACGGCACCCCCCTGCGCGAAGCGCTGTCCCGCGCCGGCTGGATCTACGCCGGCAAGATGAACCAAGGCCTGACGACCGGCATCCCCGCCGCGGATGATCCGGTGCAGTCGTCCTGCCAAAGAAACTTCTCCCTGATGACCACCGACGGCTTCTGGAACGGCAACGGCGGGCAGGACATTGCGGGCAACGCGATGGGCAACTTCGACAACACGGACGGGACCAACCCGTACTCCAGCCGCGGTCAGGTGACCTTCGACGGCGTCGCAGGGGCGAACTCGTCGGCGGGCAGCGCCGCCGGCTCGAGCGCCGGCACCCGGGGCACGCTCGCCGACGTCGCGATCTATTACTACATGACCGACCTGCGCGGCGGGAAGGACGCAAACGGGAACCTCACCGGACCCGCCACCAGCCCCAGCGCCACGCCCGCAGGGAGCGACGTCTCGGCGAACAACGTGTTCACCACGGCCAAGGACTTCGCGACGTTCCAGCACATGACGACCTACACGGTGGGACTCGCCGACGGGCTGATGCTGTACGACCCGAGCTACGAGACCGCCGCCTCCGGGGACTACCCCAACATCAAGGGCGCGGCTCCGAACGCCTGCTTCTGGACGTCGGGCGCGTGCAACTGGCCGCAACCGCAGCAGGACCAGCAGTCGGCCCTCGACGACCTGTGGCACTCCGCGGTCAACGGGCGCGGGACCTTCTTCAAGGCGACCGACCCGCGCACGCTGTACAACGCGCTGAGCAACGCGTTCCTGGACTTCTCGAAGTCGACCCACGCGGCGTCCGCGGCGGCGACCTCGAGCCCGAACATCACGGCGACGGACAACTTTGCCTTTACCACGACCTACCAGACCAACACCTGGTCAGGCGTCGTCCAGGCGCTTGCCTTGAATCCGGCCACCGGCGCGATCGACACGAGCCGGGGGACCCTCTGGTCCGCGGACGTGCAGCTCTACAACCAGATCACTACGGGCCCCGGCCGAACCCTCTTGATGGCCGATCCCACGACCGCGACCAAGGTGAAGCCCTTCGCTTTCGCCAGCATGAACGCGGCCGAGCAGGCCCTCTTCACGAACCATTGCACGACCGCGCCGATCCTGTCGCAGTGCACGACCCTCCTCAGCGCAGCGCAGAGATTGCAGGTCAACGCGGGCACGGCGCTCGTCGGCTTCCTGAGCGGCCAGGTCGCCAACGAAGGCATCCTGTTCCGCGACCGGACCGAGAGCGACCCGATCACCGGCGTCACCACGCAGACGATTCTCGGCGACATCGTCGATGCCGAGCCGGCGTTCGTCCGGCTGGCTCCGTTCCAGTACACGGATACCGGATATCTGGGCAGCTCCGGATTCCAGCAGTCGATGCTGACGCGCGCCGGCGCGCTGTATGTGGCGGCCAACGACGGCTATCTGCACGCCTTCGACTCGACAACGGGCAACGAGAACTGGGCCTACATGCCGAAGTTCGTCATGGCCGGCGTGTACCAACTCGCCGACATGCAATACGCGGGCGCGCACAGCTTCTTCCTCGACGCAACGCCGGAGACCAACGACGTGTTCGACGCGACCGCCGGCGTGTGGAAGACCATCCTCGTCGGTGGCGCGGCGGGCGGCGGGCGCGGATACTACGCGCTCGACGTCACCGACCCCCTGAATCCCAAGGGCCTGTGGGAATTCTGCTGGAACTCGCAGTGGTGCCCCACGAGCCCGGACGGGATCGTCCACAGCGACCTCGACCTGGGCTTCACCTACGGCAATCCGGTGTTCGGCAAGATTCCGATGACGAACACGGGCACCTCGATCAGCGGAAAGGCGCTCGCCGGGAAATGGGTCGTCATCCTGACCTCGGGGCTGAACAACACCGGTGTGCCCAGCGGGTTTCCGGCCACCCCGACCGGCTCGGGCGGCGGCTTCTTCTTCGTGCTCGACGCCATCACCGGCGAAGTGCTCGCCAAGGTGCCCACCAACGACCCGGCGACCGGCCTGAACGTCGGCACGACCACGCTGCCCTCGGGCCTGTTCAAGCATGCCGGGTTCTACAAGAATGGCCTGACCGATGCCACCATCAGCTTCATGTACGGCGGCGACCAGCAGGGCAACGTATGGCGCATCGACATGTCCGCCTCCCCGCTGACGGCGAATCACATGGTGACGCTGAAGGATGGCACCGGCAAGGTGCAGCCGATCACGATCAGGCCGGTGGCGACCAACATCAACAACGGCGCGACCCGCATCTTCTACGTCGGCACCGGGCGCTATATCGCCACGGCGGACGCCACCGACACGTCGCAGCAGTCTATCTACGGCATCAAGGACCAGGACACGGACTACGGCACCAACGTCCGTTCGATCGGACTGGTTCAGCAGGTCCTGAGCTCGAACAACGGGTCCGACCGTACGATCAGCAGCAACGCCGTCAACTGGTCCACGCAGAACGGGTTCTACATCGACCTCAATCCGGGCGGTACGAGCCCCGGCGAGCGCATCATCCTTGATCCTCGCCTCGAGCTGGGCACCCTGGTGTTCGCGTCGAACACGCCGGTGGTGGGAGGCTGCTCGGCCGGTGGGACGTCCTTCGTCTACAACCTGGACTATCTGACTGGCAGCTACGTGCCGGGAACGGCGAACGGCGTCGCGGGAAGCTACATCAACCAGTTCCTCGTGGGCGTCACGCCGATCCAGACGACCACGGGCGACATCAAGACCGTCAACACGGATTCGACGGGCAAGGTCACCACCGGCAACGTCAACATCAACAAGAGCGCGAAGGGTGTATCGCGGTTCACCTTCCGCGAGCGCTGAGATCGACACCCCCCGCGCCGAGGCCTGTCAGGGCTTCGGCGCGGCGCGCGCGGAAAGCTCGCGCGGCAGGGTAAATACCACGCTTTCGTTCACCCCCTCGAGCTGGCGCACGCTCGCCGCGCCGAGAGCCTTCAGCCGCGCGACGAGCTCGGTGACGAGAATCTCGGGAGCCGAGGCGCCGGCCGTGATCCCGACGCGCCGCTTGCCCGCCACCCACTCCGGCTTGAGCTGCTCCGCGCTGTCCACCATGTAGGCCGGGATGCCGCGGCTCTCCGCGACCTCGCGCAGGCGGTTGGAGTTCGAGCTGTTGGTCGAGCCTACGACGATGACCACGTCGCACTGCGGCGAGAGGAACTTGACGGCGTCCTGCCGGTTCTGGGTCGCATAGCAGATGTCGTCCTTCTTGGGCCCGGTGATCGTCGGAAATCGCGCTTTGAGCGCCGCAACCACCGCGGCGGCGTCGTCCACCGACAGCGTCGTCTGGGTCACATAGGAGACCTTCTGCGGGTCGCGCACGTCGAGGCGCGCCACGTCGGCCACCGTCTCGACCAGATGCATGCCCTCGGCCGTCTGCCCCATCGTGCCCTCGACCTCGGGGTGGCCGCGGTGGCCGATCATCACGATCTCGCGCCCCGCGGTGCGCATCTTGGCGACCTCGGCGTGGACCTTGGTCACCAGGGGGCAGGTTGCGTCGAAGACGCGCAGGCCCCGCGCCTTGGCCTCGGCGCGCA
>Ga0335085_10000828_pt1 | contig 77184 bp, 77 predicted proteins | sample Lox_Sample_45_FD_206712 | JGI IMG/M metagenome (GOLD analysis project Ga0335085, IMG submission 206712) | Soil microbial communities from Loxahatchee National Wildlife Refuge, Florida, United States - Lox_Sample_4.5 | ecosystem: Environmental > Terrestrial > Soil > Wetlands | place: USA... | reverse complement strand
CCGATCTGGGGTGCCGAAAATGCCGAAATCAGGTGCCGGATTGGAGCGAAATCAGGTGCCGCTTTCCGCCGAAATCACCCGCCGCTTTCAACCGAAATCCGGTGCCGGTTTGCTCCGTTTTTTGCACACCTGACGACCGCTTGGTGAGCCGAGAGCTATGTCGGGTGATCACGGGGCTGGACCCGAACGAAGGTGTTATCGTCTTCACATTCAAGTCCCGCGACGGCTCCCGTTCTCCTGACATAAGGCAGGTTCTGGAGCAAGACCTCAGGAACGCAAACGTAGATGTGGACGCGCTCCTGCCCCCAATCGGCGGAAACGAGCAGAAGCCCCGCTTCAGATGGTTAACCTGGGGCCAAGAGACAGCCACGAACGACCATGCCGACTGTGCGAACGTGATCTTCGCGGGAGTTCTTCACCGATCTGATGCAGACCTTGCTGCTGCCATCATCGGGCAACAAGACAACCTGTTGGCGGAGGTTCCCCCATTACAGATCGCCGACGTCAAACGCTCGGAGTGCGCCCATGCCCTGTATCAGGCGATGTCTCGTGGATCGTGTAGGCAGACCATCAGTGGGCAAGCAAAGCCCATGAACGTCTGGTTGATGTTCTACGACCAACAGCTCCTGAAGTTGATCAACAAGGTCATGCCGGGAGTGAGATGGCAGCCGTGGACACCGAAGTACCTCGATACGAAGCAGACCAAGGTCGAGGGGGTTGCCCTCGCGGTGCTCACTTATTTGCGCCAACTCCCAACCGAGACAACCAAGATGTCCACGAGGGCATTGAAGACAGCAGCAGGGTTGAAGGATGTAGCCCAACGGACATTTACACGCGCCATTGATCTTGTGAATGAGCAAGACACAGGCTGGGTACTCCGTAATCGCTCGGTACTGCGGATTGGTTGATGACTGTACTGGGGAGTTAAGGGCCAGCTTCCTATATATTATCTTTATAGGAATATGGCGTCTAAACGGCACTAAAGCTCCTACTATCGCGGTGACTATGGAGATACTGGGTTGTTGCTGAGCAACCCAGACAACCACGAATGTGGCCACTATTGTCACCAGTATAGTAACACTGAGGATGGAGAAGGAGGATTGGGGTTCAAAACCCTATTGCCACCATAGTGTCCCACTGGTCTGTCTCACCTGCTAGGGCTAGGTTGTGCCTTGGCCTGTAGTGGCACGGAAAGCTGCTCAGTATAGCTCCCACTACGTGTTGATCTCCTCGGATTAAGTCGCTTCAGTGAGACCCTCCATCCGGGTGTCTCGGCAATCCTCGGTGTCTTCTCTGGCGCTTTGGCCAATTTGATACACCACGACGAAACTGTCGGGAGGCGGTTAATGACGAAGTAAGTGTCAAAGAACTGACCTCACAATCACACTGCCGGTCGATATCGGCGAGTCACCAGCATATTAACGCCAAAGTCACCTACCCAACACCTTCAACGCAACACTGTCGTGCCCTGTGGCGGCAAACACGACAGATGTGTCTCGTCCGCCAACAAACTGGAGAAACATGTCCAACGAAACAACAACCACATACCTTGAGCTTACGAACATCGCGGTTGATCAGGCTTGCCAGTCTCGGGCAGCCATCAACGCAGCGACTGTCGCAGAATACGCCGAAGCGATGGGTGAAGGCGATGATGCTTTCCCGCCCGTAAGGGTCTTTCACGACGGGACGGCCTACTGGCTCGCGGACGGCTTTCACAGATATGCGGCGGCGAAGAAGGCCAGCCTCTTCTCCATCAGGGCCGAAATCCAGTCAGGCGACCGGAGAGATGCGATCCTGTTTGCGGTCGGCGCCAACGTGGCTCATGGCCTCAGACGAACGAATGCCGACAAGACCCGTGCCGTCGACATCCTGTTAAAAGACCCCGAATGGTTCGCTTGGAGCAACCGCGAAATTGCTCGCCGATGTGGCGTCGATGAGGGACTTGTCCGAAAGCGCAGGGCAGCGGCATCTGCGGACGATCCGCACATGGCTCGCAAGGTGGAACGCAATGGTGCAGTCTACGAAATGCACACGGAGAACATCGGGAAGAAGGATGGCCTTGAGGACCTGCTGTCTCAGCCCTGCGACGCGGACGAGCCATCTGCACTGAACTGGATAGCGGCTCCGGTCGGTTCCGAGGGCGGTTACCCCACCGCCGATGCCGTGGCGCATCGGACCGATCCGGCCTCCTTGTCCGACAACAATTCTGCGAAACAGTTTGAGGAGTTGAAATCTGCCTGGGATCAAGCAAGTCATCCGGCGCGGATGCGTTTCGTCCGAACCGTCGTCACGCCCGAGTTTCAAAGTGAAGTCGGTCAGGCAACAATGAAGGGTCAACCTGCGCCCGAACCCACCGCGTTGACGGACAAACCGGCCCCCGCAGGAGTCCTGGAAGAAAACCCGCTGGTGACGATCTGGGACACTCTGCGTGGTCATACGCGGACCTACGGTCGCAAGTGGGTAGCGGATGGTTGTCCCGACCAGTTTGACCCGCATGAGCACTTCACGTTCACCGAGAATCTCAAACCGTTCCGGGCCGCTGTTCGGGGCGCAACGCAGGAGCGGCGCGATGAGTTCTTAAAGCTCACGGAAAGCATGTCGATGGCAGCATAGCAGAGATCGGCATCGGCAGTCTCACGGCGGGCTGCCGGTGTCCGCTTTGGCCTTCTTCATCTAGCGCGCGTTAGCCGAGTCCCCTAGCACCCTGTAGACGCTCGCTCTGCCTATCCCGAGCCGCTTGGCAATCTCGGTGGCCCCCAGCCCTTGAGCCTTCAGCACAATAGCCTCGGTTGTCTTGGCGCGAGCCGTTGGTGCCCTACCTCGGTACTTTCCTTCGGCCTTAGCCTTTGCAATTCCTTCGCGTTGGCGCTCCAACATATTCTCCCGTTCAAATTGGGCTATCGCCCCGATCATCGTCAGCAGCAGCTTTCCCGTGGCCGTCGTTGTGTCTATGCCAAGGTTGAGTATTTGCAGATCGGCGCCCTTGGTCTTCACCCTATCGGCAATGTCCAGCAGGTGCTGCGTAGAGCGGGCCAGTCGGTCCAATTTCGTGACCACCAGCAGGTCGCCCTCGCGGATGAACTCTAGCGCGGCTTCAAGTTGCGCTCTGGGGGCGACTGAAGAGACCTGCTCGCGGAAAACCTTGTCGCACCCCGCCTGTGTCAATTCGGCTAGCTGTGCCTCAAAGCCGGCCATCTGATCCGTCGTTGATGTTCTTGCGTAACCCACCTTCATGGTTGTCTCCGTCTCACACGCCTCAAATACGTTGTGAGAGGAGTGTCTCAGAAGACAGTATCCCATTCCTATGAGTCACAATGACTCATCTGGGCGCTGGCTCACAGGGGCAAGGGCTGTGGGACGTAGGCCGACGATAGGCTGGCGCCGCGTATCATCGCCCGAGCTTCTTCCACGGGCCGGAAATGAAGTACGCGCAGGACGGAAACGCATCAGGCATCAAGCCCATGTCGCTCATGCGCTGCTCAAAGGCCTTCAACTTCTCGGGGTGGGAATAGTCGGAAGCCAGTTGCCCAAGCAGGCTGGCATACCTTGCGCCAGCAATGAGGCAAGACTCTTCGTCTGGGTAACTGTTCGACGAGACCTCACCGTCATAGAAGCCTTCCGTCCGGTAGTTTTTGTCCATGTACACCAGACGCCATGTTCCCCCACCGCTCAGCGTCACCTTATCAGCGGCATGCGCGGGAGCCACGATCAGCAGCATGGTAAGTGCGGCGGCAACTTGGCTTGCTCTGCTCCCCATCATGTTGAGCCGTCTTGTTGGAATGCTACCGAAGGCTAGCACAGGAACGCCGCGCCGAAGCGGGTTTGAATGCGTCAACTCATCATGAGGCGAAGGACGCGACGCGCTGCTACAGCCACCCCCATCCTTTTGGGTCCCATCTCGCCCATCGCCGTTTTCCGTGCCCCCTCCAGGAGTGAGTTTCAAAGAATGGGGTTTCGCTGGGTTGTTGTTGTTCCCGATCCCGGCGGTGAAGTGCTCTTCCTTGAGACCAACGTAGCGGTCTACAGGAGCCACCCCCAGGGACCCACGGCAGCGGGACCACCCCCGGGACCTTCGGCAGCACACTGCGCCGCCGCAGCCCCGTTTCACGGCGACGGATGGTCAACCAGCCATCGGTTCGCGTCGCTCTTGGCGATTACGTCCTCTGATGTCGCAGCCTTCTTGATCCATTGCCGCGCTTGTTCCTCGTCTCGCGGGACGCCAAGGCCAAGCTCGTATGTGGCCGATCTGAACCAAAGCAGAGTCCGCACCGGCGTCAGCCGCCTTGCGAAACCAGTGCATGGCTATGGCGTAGTCTTGCGGCACGCCGTGCCCCTCTTGGTAGAGTTCCGCTACATCCATCATCCCCTTGCCGCTGCCCAAATCTGCCGCCTTCCGAGACCAGCGCATCGCCTCAGTATAGTCCTGGGGCAAGCCGCTCCACCCGTGTGCGTAGTCGATACCCAGCGAGAGCATTGCGTCGGTGTTGCCATGATCGGCAGCCATCCTGACCCAACGCATACCTTGAGCATCGTCTCTCGGAACACCTTTGCCGTTGAAGTAAATCCAACTCATTCCGGTCATCCCCCCGACATCACCGAGGTCAGCCGCTTTGCGGAACCACTTCTCCGCCACTCCCCATCGTTCGGCCTGGTAAGCGTTCTTACCCCGCTTCACCATCTCTGCCGCCGACAGCCCCTTTGCATCGAAGTCCTCGGCAACAACCACTGGCGGTGGCTTAGGGGCCGCGTTCTGTCTTGCTTCCTCCCAGTGCTTGCTTGTTGTGAATTGGATTTCATAGAGGGTCTGACTCCTGCACGTTACCGTCTTGTCGATATTATCGAGCAGGGCTGAACGCTTGGCAGCCTCATCGGGGGTCACGGCCTGGCCTTTTGCAAGCAGTGCCCGAAGTGTGGTGACCTCACTCTGGGCCGGTGCAGGCCCGCATTTGGCAGCCACGGCCGACTCGTTCTCACGCGCGAAGGCCGCGTCCTGCATATCCGACAGTACAGTACGCTCGCATTCGTCAAATACCTCCGTTTCGCGGAAGATTTGTTTCACCGCCGCATCGTCTGCGGAGGTCCACGGGCCGCTTCTGGTGGAACGGAAGACCTGGAGCTTGGCATCTACACTGGGGTCTTCCTTGCACTTGGACAGGACGACTTCCTCCAGCGACGGCACTACTCCCATCAGATTGTGTCCCTGATTGTGAACCTCATCCCATGTAGGGGTGTACTGCTCTTGTGAGTTGGCTCCGAACATCCGGTCGATCCAATGTTGGTCAACGTCCATGTCGGCGAGGTACGCTTTGACCTTGGATGTCACCTGTTTCTGCGCCGCTACATATTCGGTGTCGGACAGTGCTTGAGCGTCTCTCCTGGCCAGATGCGGCCTGTGCAGCACAAGGTAGTCGCCAAATCTGGTCGCGCCAGCCGCGTAGACGAGGAAACAGGCGCTGGCGCAGATGGTGTCTCCGGGGCGATCCACCTTGATGTTGTCGATAGCCGGATGGCCCGGGTTCATTAGTGGGACCCTAGTCGTCAGACGAAGGCGGCGGATGATAATCCCAATCCGCATGGCTTCCTCAACATCGCCGCCCGTCGAACGGAGGTATACCGGGGAAATCGATGTCCCGTACTCGACGTAAGCGTCGAGCAGCCGTTGGGCATCACCAGGGACTATCTCGCCCTCGATCCGTAGCCCTTGGATAATGGTGCCATCCGTCCGCCTCGCGAGGTCGAACGTAGCGGCGTCCGTGGCGCACGCCCAGATGACAGAGAACGCACCGAAAACGACGGCAAAGAGGGCCGCTTTCCCCGAGACGTATCGGGCATGGCTTATGAACCGATGCGTTGCCAAGTCCCTCCCGTATCGCAAAGGACGAACTGAACTGATGTGCCTTATACCACGACTTGCAGTTGTTGTGGCTCGCCAACAGCCAGGGGCTTGAGTCGCCCTGTCCTTTGGGTCCCATCTGGCCCATCGCCGTTTTCCGTGCTCCTCTCAGGATTGACTTTCAAAGTTCGGGGTTTCGCTGGGTTGTTGTTGTTCCCGATCGCGGCGGTGAAGTGTTTTGCGGGAGATAATGGGACCCATAGGGGACCCCAGGGGGCGCCCATATGAGGCAAGGGGGGACCAGCCTCCAACCCTAGGGGCATGTGACAGGGGGACCCACCCCACCCAGGCCAGGGCCACCACCGGGGCCACCCTAGAGGGGCCACCCCAGAGGGCCACCAGCGGGTCAGACCGTGCGATCCGATTTGGTGCGCCGCGTCGGGCTGGCGCTCAATGTCCTACAGCGCAAGGGCAAAATCGAAAGGCTTGGCAATGGATCGGCGCTTCGTTGGAAGCTGGTAGACAAGGTTTAGCGCTAGGCCACCTTCCCGGCTATCTTGCCAATATGGCAAACCGACCCCCGATCCCGAAACCATTGCAGATTGCCGTGTTCCGTCGCGATGGCTGGTTGTGCTGTTGGTGCAAGCGCCCGGTCGTCTTCGCGCCGGTCATGAAGTTTCTGGAACGCGAGATCAGAGCATCCGGCAATGGCGACGAAGTTGCCTACTACCACGCCCATTGGACCCGCGCTGGCGCGCCGCTACTCGACGAACTCGGCGCGGTCATCGACCATGTCGAAGCGCTCCGGGGCGGTGGAGCGGACGATATTGATAACCTCGCGACGGCCTGCAACAAGTGCAACGGACGCAAGAGCGCGGCGACGCTCGACAGTTGGAGCGAGCGGCACGTCGAGAAGCCGGTCAAAGGCAAATACGGCGAGCCGCAGCGTTGGGATGGTCTAACGTCGCTGTTCGTGATGCTGACGCAACGGCATCCAAGTGCTGTCACGGCGGGCGAACGAGGTTGGCTTAAGGCGCTGGCGTGACCGCCAGATGCCGTTGCCAATATGGGCGACGAGTGTGCATCACCGCTCCACATGCAAGTGGGACAGGTCGAGGCCCTTGTAGCGGACCTTCGCCACAGCCTCTGCGAGGACTGAGAGCGGAACTCCCTCTCCGTACTTCCGCCCAACGCTGGCGGTTGTATGACCTGTCAGCCTGTCATGAACTTCTTCAGCGATCTTCGCGTCCCGGCAGGCGTCCTTGAAGGCGTGGCGGAAACTGTGAAAGACCTTACGCGGGTCGGTGATCCCGAGGCCGTCTGTGTAGCGGCCCCACCACTTGGACCAGTTTCCAGTTACCTGCCTTGTGACCGATGGGTGAAGGTCTGGGAACAAGCGCTCGTCTCCCACTCGCCGCCGCTCCTCAACGTATTCCAGCAGACCGCATCGTAGCAGTTCAGGGTGCAGCGGGAGTTGGCGACGCGAACTCTTGTTCTTGACCCGCTTCCCGGCCTGCCGATCCAGAGTGTTGATGTCCAGATAGGCGATGCCCTCTTCCGCCTTGATGTCCGCGACCAGCGCCTGCCCGATCTCCTCCTCTCGCGCTCCCGAGAGCAGGGCAATGAGCGGAAGCCACTTCGCAGCCTCGCCACCACCACCGCGTGGCCGTTCCGCGTTCCGAAACACCCCGGAACCAAAGATCACCTTCAAATCGTCGGCATCGTAGGGAAGACGGTTGTCCTCTTGCTCCGCAGGGTCGTGCATTTTCATTTTCGACGCGGGATTGGACCAGTTCGGAAGCTCGTCGAGGTAACCTTGACCTTCAACCCAACTCAGGAGGGTCTGTAGAGCGCCAGTGGCTTTGTTGATAGTGCCTGGCATCAAGGTGGTCCCAGCCGGAGCCGGAGATGTCTCTAGGTGCTCCAGCACTTGTGGCACGGTCATCTTACGCATCTTGCCGGAGAGCGCGCGTGGAAGCCGAGACAACGCCTCCTTGTAGGCCCGGACATGCGGCTTTGTGATCTCGGTTACCGACAGGTCCCCATGCAGTTCGGTGAACCGGCGGATCGCAGTGCCGAAGTCGAGTTCGGTCTTCCTCGGCGGCTTCCGTTCGTCGAGCCAACGGTTGAACATCACGCTCAGGGTGACACCGACGCCGATCTGCTTGGGACGGACAAATGAAACGGCTGGCGGCGGCGGTGTATCCACGACCTCGCCATCAAGTCGCCGGAGAACCATCTCATTGGCTTTGATGGCGACCTTCAGGAACTCGTGGCACAGCTTCCTGTAAGATGGCGAAGCTCGATCGAGTTTGACGCCGTGCATGTCCAGCAACGTCCGTACCTCGAACTCCTCGATGCGGGTGTCGCCTCGCGCCAGCTTCTCCTTCAGGGCCGGCAGCACGAACTCAAGCGTCTCCCTCCGCTCTTGATAGGCCCGCTCGCTCAGCCCGATCTCAGCGGTGGCTTCATCGTCCGACCAGCGTCCGACCATGCCGCCAATGTGCTCAGCGATCTGTAGGTTGACGGACTTGTAGAGGTCATCGTCTTTCCCGCTTCCCTCTATGCGCCGAGCGTCATCCTCTGCCAAACGAAGATGCAGATAGTCGGCCGCCAAGGAGCCGATCTCAGCATCGCTCAGTTCGGTCCGCATGGGTGCGTCTTGCCACGCTTTGGCGGCGTCAAACTCTCTGTCAGTCTGAAGGGCCAGCGCTGGGACCTTACGCTTCGCCACGGCAACGTCCTTGGTGCCGAGCGACTTCTTGATCATCGTCCTCTTGATGACCGCTCGCAGGTCGTCAGGAACCGCCCGGCGGAAGTAGTAGGTGCCGCTTGGATGGCGCCACAGATACGTCATTGCAGACACTGATTGCACTCCGGCTCTGTACCACCGAAGCGACGAAAGTGCCAGTGTTTCTGCGGATATAAGGCATTCTGCCGCGTTTCAAGCAGTATGGCGTCCCCGACAGGACTCGAACCTGTGACCCTCAGTTTAGGAAACTGATGCTCTATCCTGCTGAGCTACGGGGACATGTTCGAATTTTCAATGCATTATGTCTTCCGTGATTTTGGTTAGGCTCCGCATAGGCTCCTCGAATGCGATGGTAGAGTTGGTTAAAATCCGCGACGACACTGGCGTGTTTTGGCGGCGATCACCGTATCACCGCCCCGCCGTATACCATAGCGAGGGTGATAGCGGGAGAGTGGGCAAAGCGCGATGTCGTCTGCCTGCTGCAAGTTACGTCCGACGCCTTAGGCTCGCGCTAGCTGTTTAGTCCCGGACTGAGTTGGTGCGGATTGATGATGAAGGCTGCCGGGTCTTTCGTCCAGGTATCGCAGATGGCTTGAAAGGGTGTTCGCCAGCGCAGCGATTTGAGGTGCTTGGCGAGGTCGATCAGGGCATGGATTTTGGTCGTGCGTCCGCCGCGCGAGCGGCCGATGGCTTGGCCGCGCTCCCCCCTTTTGCCCCGCTCGCCGCCCGATGGGCACGCACCGCCGTGCTATCGATCATCACCACCGCCGGGGGCTCGGCACACCCCACCAGTGCGGAGAGGATGTCCTGCCACAGCCCGCGCTTGCTCCACCGATTGTATCGGTTGAACACCGTCGTATATGGCCCGTACTCGGCCGGCAGCGCCCGCCACCGGCAACCTTCCCGCAGCCGGCGCAAAATGCCGCTGATGACGCGGCGATCGTCTTGCCGCACCGGTCCAGTATGCACCGCCGGTAAATGCGGCGCGATCGCCACCCACTGCCTCTCGCTTAGCCAGAAATTGTCCGCCATGATCCAAGCCCTCCCAAGGAGCTCGAAGCACATTCCCTCTATTTGAGTACAGACCCTGATTAACCGAGACACTATCCCTATCGGCGCGGTAACGCGCATGGGCCTCCGGCCAGCACCCTATAAGGTGCCGGCCGGGTTGCCGCTCTCGGTCGCGTTAGTTCAAGCCGTAGAAGCCGAGCGCCCCGCCGGCCATCACCTGATGCTTCGCCTCGGCGGATAAGGGTCCGAGCCGGTCGCGGATCATCTGCGGCGCACCGGGGAAGAAGCCGTCCTGATGCGGGTAGTCGGTCGCCCACATGATCTTGTGCGGGCCGATATAGTCGGCCAGGACGGCGATGCTGCTCTCGACCGGCTCAAAGGAAATCCAGCAATTGCGCCGGAAAAGCTCGGTCGGCCGCAGGCTCGGCGCCGTGTCGTTAAACCCGTGGTCATCGAAATGGCGATCCATCCGGTCGAGCCAGGGTGCGATCCAGCCGCCGCCGGATTCGAGGAACGCAACGCGCAGCCGCGGATGCCGGTCGACGACCCCACCCCAGATCACCGCCATCGCCACCAGCATCATCTCCATCGTGTGCGAGATCATGTGGCGCGCCGCACGGTCGTTGGCGAAGCGGTCGACCCCGACCGTCGGCATGGCGTTGGTGGAGCCTTCATGGAAACCGATCGAAAAATCGAGCGCCTCGGCCATTGCCCAGAACGGCTCGTATATCGGGTCGTTGATCATTTTCATGCCGTGATACGGATTCGGCCGCAAAAAGCCGCCGCGCATCCCCAACACCTCGTGCGCGTAGCGCATCTCCTCGATCGCCAGTTCGACCGACTGCATCGGCAACATCGCCACGCCGTACAAGCGGTCGGGGAAAGGTTTGCAGTAATCGGCCAGCCAGCGATTGTACGCGCGGCACATCGCGGCGGCGAGCGGTGGGTCCTCCACCGCGCCGGTGAAGAGGCCAAGGCTGGGATAGAGGAAGGCGGCATCGATGCCGTCGGCATCCATGTCGACAATGCGGGCGTGCGGGTCGAACCCGCCTTTCTTCCCTTCGGCATATTTGAGGCTGTCGAGCTTTACCGTGCCCTGACGGACGCCGACCGACCCGAGACTGCCGATTCCTCTCGGGTTGCCGAGCAGCTTGCCTTCGACGGTCAGGCGCTCCTTGCCGTTATCGTCGATCACAAAACGCGGCCGGCGCTCGCGGAACGCCGGGTCGATATAATCGTCCCAAAGGGTGAGCGGTTCGAGGATGTGGCCATCGGCGTCAACGGCGCCGTATGCGCGTGTCGTCATCGTTCCCTCCCTGAGCGGGCTGACCGCGCGGGCATGTTAGCGCAGCAGCCGCAGCTGAGCGAGAAGTGCGCGAGCCAACCGCGCCACCTGCGCGCATCGGATGGCGGTCAACGGGCTTGTCTCCGGCTCACGCCGGCGCGAGTTTGGCGGCGTGACGATGACAGCCAAAAATCCGGTGCTTGTGGCGCCGGAAGACCTCGATTTTGCCGCGCTTATCCGGCCGGGCGAGACGGTCGGCTGGGCCGAAGCAACGGCGGAGCCTGTCCTGCTCACGCGCTTGCTCGACGCCCAGGCCGCGCGCTGCGCACCGTTCCGGGTCTTCTTCCCGTTGACCTTCAGCACCAGCTTTGACGCGGAACACCCGAACGTCACGGTGACCGCGCTGGGAGGCGCCAGCGCTGGCCGGCACCATTTCGCAAGCGGTGCCGGCAATGTTATCCCGGCGAACATCTCCGACATTCCCGGTCTGATCTCAAAGGGTCAGCTGGGCATCGATGTCGTCCTGCTGCAGGTCTGTGAACCGGACGAGGCGGGTCTCTACAATGCCGGGCTTGGCATCGAGCATTTGCATGCCGCGATGGAACGCGCGCGTCTGGTCATCGCCCAGGTCAACCCCGAGTTGCCATGGACCTATGGCGATACGACGGTCGAGCCGGACGTGATCGACCTGCTGGTGCCCGCCGCCGCCAGCCCGCTCGAATTGCCGGCGCGGCCGCTGGGTCCGAGCGACCGGGCGATTGCCGAACATGTCGCGCGGCTGATACCCGATCGGGCGACGATCGAGCTCGGGCTCGGTGCGATCCCTGAAGCGGTGACGCGCGCGATCGGCCACAAGCGCGGGCTCGGCGTGCATTCAGGTGCGGTCGGTGACGGCATCGCCGATCTGATGGAGGCAGGCGCCATCGACAACCGCCATAAGGAGATCGACACCGGGGTCACGGTCGCGACGATGCTCATGGGCACCTCGCGGATCTATCGCTTCGCGAACCGCAACTCGGCGCTGTGCGTTCGCGCCACTTCGTACACCCATGACGCGCTGGTCCTCGGCAATTTCCGGCGTTTTGTGGCGATCAACGGGGCGCTGGAAGTGGATCTCACGGGTCAGGTCAACGCCGAGACTGCCGGCGGGCGGCATATCGGGCTGGTCGGCGGGCAGATGGATTTTGTCCGCGCCGCCAACCGCTCGCCCGAGGGGCGGTCGATCATTGCGCTGCAATCGACCAATCGCGACCGGTCCCGCTCACGCATCGTCGCGCGACTCGCCGACGGGGTGGTTACGACCCCGCGCGCCGAGGCCGATGTCGTTGTGACAGAGCACGGCGTCGCCGAGTTGCGCGGCCGCACGCTCGCCGAGCGCGCACGCGCGCTGATCGCCATTGCCGAACCCAGCTTTCGGCCCGAACTGGAACGGGCGGCGGAGCGGCTGCTCTAAAGTTGTGAGTGTCCGTGACGCGACGCCACGGACGGCGAATTTCGACTTTATTATCGAGTATGATTACAAAAGGTTTCAGGTCGCTTCGGTAAAGACTGCGGAACTCTTGGAGGACTATCGAATGCGGACTGCACCGTGAAACGAGCTGCTCTTCTCGCTCAAGCAATCGCCACCTTCCTGTTCGTGCTCCCTTTCCGGGTGGCGGTCGCGGACGATCCGGTCATCCTCGTCTGTCGCGACCGGCAAGACCCGGGCATCGGTGCGACGCTCGTCTTTGATTTGGCGCTCAAGCGACTGGCGCGATCGACCAATATCGGCCCGAACATCCTCTTTGACGACCATAATGTGCCGGTCAAGGTGACCCCCGGCACGATCGAGTGGGAGGTCGCCCATAACGATTACGTTCTCGACCGTGCGACCCTCGAACTCACGGTAATCGGCCGGGTTTACGTCTGCCAGATTGCCCCGCGCCAGCTTTAGGCCTGCCCCGCCCGCGTCGGACGCCGCAGCTTTACGGGTTCCACCGGAGCGGGATCGCGGCGGTATTCGGGCACGAGACGCTGCAGAAGGTCGAGCACGCGCGGTTCGTCGGCGGCACGGGCATGTTCTTCCAGTTCGTCGAGCGAGCGGGCAAGCACCGCGTAGTCGGCGGTGCGCGGCGCGGCGAGGCGCAGCGCCGGGTTCTTGGTTGGCATCGCCGCCTCGGCATCGTGGAACAGCTCTTCATGGAGCTTTTCACCCGGTCGCAAGCCGGTGAATGCGATCGCGACATCGCGCTCCGGCACGCGGCCCGCCAAGCGGATCATCTGCCGCGCCAGATCGACGATCTTGACCGGCTCGCCCATGTCGAGCACGAAGATCTTGCCGCGCGCCTCGCCCACCGCCTTTGCGCCGTCGGCCGCCACCGTGGCGGAGGCTTCGAGCACCAGTTCGACCGCCTCGCGCACGGTCATAAAAAACCGCGTGACCTCGGGGTCGGTCACGGTCAGCGGCCCGCCGGCGGCAAGCTGGCGAGTGAAAAGCGGCACGACCGAACCCGTCGAGCCCAGCACATTACCAAAGCGGACCGTGACAAACCGCGTTCCAGCTGGGGCGGCGCCGGGCGGGCCGCGCCGCTGGCGCTCGGCTTCGTCAAGATCGAGCGCCTGGCAAACCGCCTCGGCAAGCCGCTTGGTCGCGCCCATGACGCTGGTCGGGTTGACCGCCTTGTCGGTCGAAATTTGCACCACCAGCCGCACGCCGTAAGCGCGCGCCGCCTCGGCCACATTGCGGCTGCCGATAACGTTGGTCAGCACTCCCTCGACCGGGTTCAGCTCGACCATCGGCACGTGCTTCAGAGCGGCGGCGTGAAACACCACCTCCGGCCGCTCCTCGGCCAGCACCTCATCGACCCGGCCGCGGTCGCGCACATTGCCGAGCAACGGCCGGATCGCCAGCCCCGGGAACCGCTCGCGCAGCTCGATGTCGATCGTGTAAAGCAGGTATTCGCTGTGATCGAACAGCACCAGCCGCGCCGGCATCAGCGCCGCCAGCTGGTTCGCCAGTTCGGCGCCGATCGTGCCGCCGGCGCCGGTTACGAGGATGCGCCTTCCCTGCACCAGCCTGGCCATCGCTTCGCGGTCGAGCACCGCCTGCGACCGCCCAAGCAGGTCTTCGAGCGCGATCGGCGCGACGGTGGCGGGGTCGACGAGGCCCTGGCGCAGTTCCGTGGCACGCGGCAAGCGGGCAAGCGGGATCGCCAGCGCGTCGGCGCGCTCCAGCAGGTCGCTCATCGCCGCGCCGTCGAGCCCTTGGGCCGTGACGATCAGCTTTTGCGGGCGCGTGCCGCGGCGCCCCAGGCGGGCGATGACCGCCTCAAGCTCGTGGATCGTGCCCAATACCGGCACGCCATAGATTTCGCGTCCTACCCGCGATCGCGTGTCCGACAGGACGCCGATGACGCGATAGGCGGTGTGGCGGTCACGCAGGGTTTCGCGGATGAACGTATCGGCACCTTCGCGCGCGCTGATCAGCAACACCGGCACAATCTGCGGCCCGGCGGAGCGTTCCAGAACGTGATCGAGGCCGCGATCCTTAAAGAGGCGGTAGCCGAGCCGCGGTCCGCCAAGGAAAGCGATCAGCACCAGCCAGTTGATCAGCAGCGTCGAGCGCGGCAGCAGCTCCAGCCGGGTGACGACAAACATGACCGGCAGAAAGATCAGCACGGTCAAGGTCGCCGCCTTGGTGATGCTGAACAGATCAGGCAGCGAGGCATAGCGCCAGATGCCGCGATAGAGCCCGGTAAACAGAAACACCACGGCCGCGATGCCGGTGAACATCAGACCGTAAAGCAGGGTCAGCCGCGGCTCATAGCCGAGCGCGTCACCCCCCAGCCGCAGATAGAACGCCGCGCCAAACGACAACGCCGCCATCACGACGTCGTGCAGGAAAGCGAGAAGCGCGCGGCGGGAATTCGGTAGCAACGACACGCGAGAGGCCAGGATGTCCCCTTGAGAATGCCGCATCCTATACAAGTTTTGGCGGGATCGTGAAACTGCCGCGCCGGCGCGGCGGCGCTCGCGGCGGTCTTGCGGGTCGCGCCGGGGAACGAGTGACATTACAATGACCTGATGGATCGCCGGCAACTTTACCGCATGCTGCAGCCGGGCAGCCAGGAGACGGGCGCCCTCGCTTGGCGCATCGTTCACCACACTATGGTCGCCGCCGGTATCGGCGTGATGCTGGTCTTGACGGTGCCCAGGCTCTACGAGCTTTACGGCGATGCGCTCACCGACGCGTTTGATCTCATCGCCTTGTTTTTCGTGCTCAGTTACCTCTTGCGCCTTTACGCCGCACCGGGCGCACCGGGCGCCGAGGATCGCGCCGCGTGGCGCACCCGACTGGCCTGGGCCACGTCGCTCGCGGGGATTTTCGACCTTGCGGGCGCAGTGCCGGGGCTGATCGCGCTGCCCGACAGCCGCGACGCGACATTGATCGGGTTCATCTGGGTTTTCAAATACGTCCGCTATGCGCCGGGGCTGTCGATTTTGGAGCGCGTGATCACCCATGCCCGCCACGCGCTGCTGTCGGTGCTGCTGGGCTTGGCCATCGTTCTGCTGGCGGCGGCGAGCATTGCCTATCTGGTGGAGCGCAATACCAATCCCGAAGCCTTCGGCTCCATTCCGGCGGCGCTGTGGTGGGCGATCGTCACCTTGACCACGACCGGCTATGGCGACGTCGTGCCGCAAACGATCGCCGGGCGAATGCTGGCCGGCGTGGTGATGGTGTGCGGCATCATGGTCTTCGCGCTGATGGCCGGCATCCTCGCGACCGGTTACGCGGATGAAATGCGGCGGCGCGAGTTTTTGCGCACCTGGGACCTCGTCGCCAAGGTGCCTTTCTTTCACAATCTCGGCGCGACGTTGATCGCCGATGTCGCCCGCCTGCTGCGCGTTCGCGAATACCCGCCCAACGCCGTCATCATCCGGCGCGGCGAGGCGGGCGACTGCATGTATTTCATCGTCGAGGGTGAAGTCGAGATCGTGCTGGAGCCGAACCCGCTGCGCCTCGGCGCGGGGGCCTTTTTTGGCGAGTTGGCACTGCTCACCGGGGCGCCACGCAACGCGACGATCATCGCCCGGCGGCAATGCGTGCTGCTGGCGCTCGATATCGTCGATTTTTTTGAGCTGCTCAGCCACCAGCCGGAGTTGGCGCGGGTAATCCACGACGAGGCCAGCCAACGGCTCGGTCCGGGCGCGCCGGTACACGCGGCACTCAGGGCAATGATCGTCCGCGACAAGGAACCCGCCGCGTGACTAAATAGCGCCATTCGCAGAAGGAGGCCGAAGATGCCGGCAAAACCGCAGGTTATCGCCCTCGAGGAGCATTACCTCGACCCTGAGCTGGCGACCCATTTCAAGGGGCTCGACGCGGTGCCGCCGCATGGCGCGGCTAACATGCCGAAAGTGCCGGAACGGCTTTACGACGTCGCCGCGCTTCGCCTCAAGGAGATGGACGAGGCCGGGGTCGACTTCCAGGTGCTGTCGCACGCCGCGCCGTCATTGCAAAAGGTCGACGGAGAGACCGGCGTCCGGCTGGCGAAGAACGTCAACGATCGGCTGCATCAAACCGTGCTCGCCCATCCCGATCGCTTCGCGGCCTTCGCGGCGCTGCCGACCGCCGACCCGAAAGGCGCCGCCGACGAACTGGAGCGGACCGTCACCAAGCTCGGCTTCAAGGGCGCGATGATCCATGGGCTGACAAACGGCCTTTTCATCGACGATCCGCGCTTCTGGCCGATTTTTGAGCGCGCGCAGGCGCTCGACGTGCCGCTCTACATGCACCCGTCGATCCCCGACCCGCGGGTGATCGAGGTCTATTACAAGGATTATGTCGAGAAATTCCCGACCATCCTGCGCGCCGCCTGGGGCTTCACCGTCGAAACAGCGACCCAAGGCGTGCGGTTGGTGCTGAGCGGTGTGTTCGAGAAATATCCAGGGCTCAAGATCATCCTCGGCCATCTCGGCGAGGGGATTCCGCTCTATTTGTGGCGCATCAATATGGGTTTCGCGCGCGACGGGCGCGGCAGCACCTGGTTCCGCGACATCTTTTCCGAGCATTTCTGGGTGACGACGAGCGGCTTCTTCTCGGACCCGGCGCTGCTGCACTGCATTCAGGAGATCGGCATCGACCGCGTGCTGTTCTCGATCGACTACCCGTTTGTCGACAACCCGCCAGGGACGAATTGGGCCGATCGGCTGCCGGTCGCCGCCGCCGACAAGGATAAAATCCTCAGCGGTAATGCCAAGCGCCTGTTGAAACTATAGCAGCAAGAACCCCGTTTAAAGAACGGGGCGGATCGAGACGGAGGGGAGTTAATGCGGGTTCTGTGCGTGCATCCGGGCCCGCTGATGTATACGCGGATATTCCTGCGCCTCGAACCGCTGGGCTTGGAACTTGTTGCCGCAGCCGTGCGCCAGGCAGGCCACGAGGTTGCGCTGATCGACCTTCAGGTCGAGACCCATAGCGATTTCTTCCGCTGGGTCGAGCGCTGGAATCCGCATGTCCTGCTGTTCTCGTGCAATTATCTGGCGAATGTCCCGGAGATTGTCGACCTCGCCAAGGCAGCCAAGGTAAAGCTGCCGCGCGTGACGATCTGCGTCGGCGGCCACAGCGCGTCGTTTGTCGCGCCGGCGATCATTGAACATAGCGAAGGCGCGATCGATTGCGTGATCCGCGGCGAAGGCGAGGCGGCGATACCGCGATTGCTCGACGCGATCGAGGCCAGCGGCGATCTTATCGCAGTGCCCGGCGTCGTGACCGCCGGAGGCCAAGGACCGGCGCCGGGCTTCGTAAATTCGCTCGACGAGCTGCTGCCGGCGCGCGACCTGCTGCGCCACCGCCGCAAATATTTTCTTGGCGTGCTCGACCCGTGCGCCTCGATCGAGTTTTCCCGCGGCTGCCCGTGGGACTGCTCGTTTTGCAGCGCCTGGACCTTCTACGGCCGCTCCTACCGGGTGATGAGCCCCGAGCGTATCGTCGAGGATCTGCGCTCGATCCGTGAGCCGGGCGTGTTCATCGTCGATGACGTCGCGTTTATCCAGGAACGCCAGGGCATGGAACTGGGCGAGGCAATCGCCCGCGCCGGTATCAACAAGCGCTATTACCTCGAAACCCGCGGCGACGTGCTGCTGCGCAACAAGGAGGTGTTCAAGTTCTGGCAGAAGCTCGGCGTCGCTTACATGTTTCTCGGGCTTGAGGCGCTCGACGAGGAAGGGCTCGTCAAATACCGCAAGCGTGTCCCGCTTGGCCGGAATTTCGAAGCGCTCGAATACGCCCGTTCGCTGGGCGTGCATATCGCGATCAACCTGATCGCCGACCCGGATTGGGACCATGAGCGGTTCCGCATCGTGCGCGAGTGGTGCGTCGAACAGCCGGAGATCGTCAATCTCAGCGTCAACACCCCCTATCCCGGCACCGAAAGCTGGCTCACCGAGGAACGCCGGCTGACCAGCCGCGACTACCGGCTGTTCGACATCCAGCACGCGGTGCTGCCGACGCGCCTGCCGCTCGAGGAATTCTACGCCGAACTGGTCGCCACCCAGCGGGCGGTCTACTCAAAGCATCTCGGCTGGCGGCAGATGGCGGGCGCGGCAAAACTGGCGAGCGGTTTGCTGCTGCGCGGGCAAACCAACTTCGTCAAAAGCATGTTCAAGATGAACAGCGTCTACCGGCCCGAGCTCCTGCTCGCCGATCATGCACGACCGGTCGATTACGAGATCCCACTGCCGCCAGCTCACGAGGCAAAGGCAAGCGGCCGCTCGCTTTATGTCCACGCGCCACGCGGCCGTGCCGGCCGGGCGATCGACGCCGCTACCGAGCGTTTTGTCGACGAAACCCGCATGGGCGCGACGCCGTAAGCCGCTTTTGTCATGGCCGGGCTTGACCCGGCCATCTCTAACGGGATCATTTAATTAGTGGGTCAAGCCCGCGAATGATGTTCGGGAGGACGGCGGTATGGCGGAAGCTCAAGCGGTGAACGTCGCGACGTTGCGGAACTGGCTCGCCGACGGCGCGGAAATCGCCTTTCTCGACCTTCGTGAGGAAGGCCCGCATGCCGACGGGCATCCGCTGTTAGCGGTCAATGGGCCCTACAGTCGGCTCGAACTCGATGTTCTACGCTTGGTGCCGCGCAAATCGACGCGCACCGTTCTGGTTGACGGCAATGACGGTGTCGCAGCGCGCGCGGCGCGGCGGCTCGCCCATCTCGGCTACAGCGATGTCAGCGTGCTGACCGGCGGCGTCGCCGCTTGGTCGATGGCGGGTTACCCGCTTTTCCCGAGCAACAATGTGCCGAGCAAGGGCTTCGCCGAGATCATCGAGATCGACAGCCACACGCCGCATCTCACCGCCGCCGAACTACACGAAATGCAGCGCGCCGGCACCAACCTGAAGATCCTCGACAGCCGCACGGTCGAGGAATTCAACCGCTTTCACGTGCCCGGCGCGGTGACTTGCCCCGGCGGTGAATTGGTCTACCGCTTCGCCGACATGGTGCCCGATCCCGATACCTTGGTCGTCGTCTCCTGCGCGGGCCGCACGCGCAGCATCATCGGCGCGCAATCGCTGATCAACGCCGGCGTCCCCAACAAGGTCGTGTCGTTGCAAGGCGGCACGCAAGGCTGGCGGCTCGCCGGGCTTGAGCTGGAACGCAACACGCAGCAGAGCGTCGCGCCGGTTACCAATGCCGGCGTGGCGGCCTCGGAGCCGCGCGCCGCCGCGGTTGCAGCACGTTACGGCGTCACGACAATCGACCGGACTACGCTCGCCGGGTGGCAGCGCGAGGCGGCGCGGCGCACGACCTATCTGCTCGACGTGCGCACGCCCGAGGAATTTGCCGCCGGCCACCTGCCCGGCTCGGTATCGGCGCCGGGCGGCCAGCTGGTGCAGGCGATCGACCGCTGGGTCGGCACACGGGCCGCGCGACTGGTGTTGGCCGACGACCATGGGACGCGTGCAATCATGACAGCGCATTGGCTGAAGCAGATGGGCTGGGATGTGGTCGTGCTGGAACGCGCGTTTGACGGCGTCGAGTTGGAGCAGGGGCCGAGCGAGCCGCCGATGCCAAGCCTGCCGGCGGCGGCGATCGTCACCCCGGCGGAGGCGGCGGCACTGTTGACCGACGGCGCGGCGGCGGTCGCGCTTGGCTCCAGCGCCGCGTTCCGAGCCGGGCACCCCTCCGGCGCGGTCTGGTCGATCCGCCCGCTTCTGCCGAAGCTGCCCTCGCGCGTGCTCGGCGCGCGGCGCATCGTGGTTTTCGCCGAGGACGTGGCGGTCACCAAGCTCGCTCTCGCCGATCTCGCCGAGTTGAGCCAGGCGCAGACCGCGATCGTCGATGGCGGCATCCCAGCCTGGCGCGCCGCCGGCTATTCCGTCGTCGAGTCGCCCGACGCACCGGCCGATGAGGAGCGCATCGACTTCATCTTCTGGAACCACAACCGGCACGACACCGACGAGGGCGCGCGGCAAGCCATGCGCAATTACCTGCAGTGGGAGTTGGACCTGCCGGGCGAAATCGAAAAAGACGGGATGAGCGGCTTCCGCATCGCCGGCGCCAGCTAATTCCATGCTCCCGGCTCAACAATAAGACAAGATCGCCTGAAGCGAAAATCAAGCCGGAGGTAAAGTCCCTTCGCGCGATCTTCGCCATCCTCCTCTCCGCGCCCATTCGCGCGGTCGAGGAGGGTGACGATGCGGATCATGGCATTTCTGGACGAGGCCCGGTCGAAGACGGCTTGGCCCACGCTCGCCTTGTATCGGTTCGTCGGTGGCTTCGCTCGGCGCAGGCGCCGATCGCAGTGTGGTGGCGGCGCGAGCGGGAGCTCGAGCAGCTTCGCCGCTACACCGAATACGAACTGCGCGACCTGCCCGGCAAACTCGGCGACGCGGCGCGGTTTGAGCGCCGGAAACGGCTTTGGGAATCTTGACCTCTTAATAGGAAGCCTCTGCATAGCGCGGCGGCGACTGGGTGATGCGATTTCTGCGCGGCTGACAGATCGTAAGCTGAGCTATCTTTCCCTGCACAAATTGGGGAGGTAGCCGAGATGCACGATCTGGTGATCCGCGGCGCGACGGTGGTTGATGGGCTGGGACACGATCCGATCCACGCCGATGTCGCGGTCGAAGCCGACAAGATCACAGCGATCGGCGACGTTACCGGCGAAGCGCGCGAGACGGTCGATGCCGGCGGCCTGACACTGATGCCAGGCATCATCGACATCCACACCCATTACGACGCGCAGGTCACCTGGGACCGCACCTTGTCGCCGTCGCCCTCACTCGGTGTCACGACGGCGGTGATCGGCAATTGCGGCTTTGGCATCGTCCCGGCACCGCCGGCGCAGCGCGACCTCATCATGCGCAACCTCGCGGTCGTCGAGGGCATGGACCTCGACGCGCTGCGCCAGGGCATCGACTGGCAGTTCCAGTCCTTCGCCGAGTACCAGGCGATGGTGCGCCGCCGTGGCCCCTACATGAATCTCGCGGTGCTGGTTGGCCATTCGGCGGTGCGCACCGCGGTGATGGGCGAGGAGGCCGGCACCCGCAAGGAGCCGACCGCCGCCGAGCTCGCCGAGATGAAACGCCTCGTCAGGGAGGCGATGGATTTGGGCGCGATCGGCCTTGGCGCGTCGTATTCTCCCAACCATTCCGGCTGGGGTGGCATCCCGATGCCGTCGACGATCAGCGATATCGGCGAGTTCGAGGCGCTGGTCGAGGCGATGGGAGGACCGGGCCGCGGCATCGTCGAGATCGCCTCGGGCACCGTGCCGGTCGAAACAATCGGCGAGATCGCGGGGCGCCGCGGTCGCCGCATGTTCATGACCACCGGCCTGTCATTCTACAATGAGCAGTTTCCCGAGCGCGGCCTCGGCATGTTTGAGGCCGCCGCGGCGGCGCAAAAGCGCGGGCAGGAGGTCTATCTCCAGTTCACCTGCCAGCCGCTGTCCTTCGATTTCACGCTCGCCGCGGCCTACCCGTTCTACAGCCACCCGGCCTTCGATCCGATCAAGGCCTATGACCGCGAGCAGCTGAAGGCGGTGTTCGCCGATCCGAGCTGGCGCGAGCAATTCCGCGACAACCTGCGCAATCCAAAGCCCGGCACGATCTTTCAAGGCAATTGGGACCGCGTCATTGTCGCCGCACCGGTGAAGGCGGAGAATGCCGGCCTGGCCAACCGCTCGATCGCCGAGATCGTGGCCGGCGGCAACCGCGACCCGCTCGACACGTTCCTCGATCTCGGCCTCGACGAGAACCTCGATACCGGGTTTATCGGCCGGTTTCTCAACGCGGTCGACGAAGGCGTCGAGCCGCTGGTCAAGCACAAGGCCGGGGTCATCGCGTTGTCCGATGCGGGGGCACACCTGGTCTATCTGTGCGATGCCGGGTTCGGGCTTTATTTCCTCGGACATTGGGTGCGCGAGCGCGGCGCATTCGACATTGTCGAGGGCGTGCGTCGCCTCACGAGCCACCAGGCCGGCCTTTACGGCATCCCCGATCGCGGCAAGATCGCGCTCGGCGCCCAGGCCGACCTCATGCTGTTCGACCCCGCCACGGTCGCGGTGTCGCCGGCGCGCCGCGCCAACGACCTGCCGGGCGGCGGCACCCGCACGCTGCGCGATCCGGTCGGCGTGCACGGGGTCTTTGTCAACGGCGTGCGCGTCCATGACGGCAAAGACTACGCGACTCACGGCAAGGGGCCGGGCATGCTGCTCGACAAGTTTCTTCCCGCCGGCCCCAGCCCGCTCGCCGCCGCCGCGAACTGACCCCTTTCGCGCCCCGCTAACGAACGCTCCCCGACGGAAGTCGGGGTCCACTCTTCCTTTGTCCGAGATGCTGACAAGTGGGTCCCGGCTTTTGGCCGGGAAGCGATTTCAATTCGTACCGTTTGAGTCCGAATTTCCCGCTCACAGCTTGATTTTGTCGTCCCCACGCCCATCTCCTCGACATGGCGACGGGGGCTGCGCATCGGGCGGGCCTCGGCGGCGCCAGCCGTGCCTCCGATGAGGGCGGGACAAACGAGGTGCCTAGATGGACTTCGCGAATTTTACTGAGCGTGCCCGCGGCATTCTGCAAGCGGCACAGATGGAAGCCCTGGCCGGGCGCCATCAAACCTGTATCCCCGAACACCTTCTGAAAGCCTTGCTCGATGACGGCGAGGGCCTTGCGGCGCGACTGGTGCGCGATGCCGCCGGCGACCCGGAACTGTTGAAAACTGCGGCCGAAGACCGGCTGGCGCGGCTCGAGAAGGTGCCGGGCAACGGTCCGTTCCCCGTCTACATGACCTCGGAATTCGCCGCGGTGCTGCAGCACGCGCTGGAAGCCGCGCGCGCCGCCGGCGACAAATTCGTCACGGCTGAGCGGCTGCTCGAAAGCGTCGCGCGACAGAGCGCACTGCGCGGCATCTTCACCCGCGCCGGTATCGACCCCAAGGCGCTGGCCGACGCCTCCGAACAGTGGCGCCAGGGCCGCAAGGCCAACGAGGCGCAGGCCGAGCAGAATTGGGAAGCGCTCGCCAAATATTCGCGCGACCTCACCGAGGAAGCAAAGAACGGCAAGCTCGACCCGGTGATCGGCCGCGACGACGAAATCCGCCGCACCATCCAGGTGCTGGCGCGCCGCACCAAGAATAATCCCGTCCTGATCGGCGAACCGGGCGTCGGCAAGACCGCCGTCGTCGAGGGGCTGGCGCAGCGGCTGGCCGCCGGCGACGTGCCGGAAGGATTGAAGAACCGCCGGGTGCTGGCGCTCGACCTGACGCAGCTGGTCGCTGGCGCCAAGTTCCGCGGCGAGTTCGAGGAGCGGCTGAAGGCCGTCCTTGCCGAAATTCAGGCGGCGGCAGGGCAGATCATCGTCTTTATCGACGAGCTGCATATGCTGGTGGGCGCCGGGCGTATCGACGGCGCGATCGACGCCTCTAACATGCTGAAGCCGGCCCTCGCGCGCGGCGAATTGCGCTGCATCGGCGCGACGACGCCCGACGAATACCGGCGCTACATCGAGAAGGATGCGGCCCTGGCGCGGCGCTTCCAGCCAGTGACGATCGACGAGCCGTCGCTCGACGACGCGGTGTCGATCCTGCGTGGATTGAAAGAGCGCTACGAGGTCCACCACGGCGTGCGCATCACCGACGCGGCGATCGTCGCGGCGGCGCAGCTGTCGAGCCGCTACATCGGCGACCGCCGGCTGCCCGACAAGGCGATCGACCTTATCGACGAGGCCGCCTCGCGCGTCCGCATCGCCATCGACTCGAAACCCGAAGCGCTCGATGCGGTCAGCCGCAAGGTCATGCAGCTCAAGATCGAGCGAGAGGCGTTGAAGGTCGAACCCGACCGGGCCTCGCAGGAACGGCTGCAAAAGCTCGAAAGCGAGCTGGAGGAAGCCGAGGCAAGACAGGCATCGGCCGAAGAAGAATGGCGGACCTCACAGTCGCGGCGTCATGAGGACCGCCGGCTAAAGGAAGAACTCGACCAGGCCAAGACCAATCTCGAACGCGCCCAGCGCGAGGGCGATTGGTCCAAGGCCGGCGAGCTGACCTACGCGGTCATCCCCGACCTCGAAAGACGGCTGACGGAAGCGGAAACGCGTGCCTCGACTGAGCGGGAGGAAGTTTCGGCGCGCGACGTCGCTGCGGTCGTCACCAAATGGACCGGCATCCCCGTCGAGCGCATGCTCGAAGCCGAGCGGCAACGCCTCAGGGACATGGAAGACAACCTCGCGAAGCGGGTGGTCGGCCAGAAGGAGGCGGTGCGCGCGGTGTCGAAGGCGGTGCGCCGGGCGCGCGCCGGTCTCAAGGACCCGGCGCGGCCGACCGGTTCGTTCCTGTTCCTCGGTCCCACCGGCGTCGGCAAGACCGAGCTGGCCAAGGCGCTGGCCGAGTTCCTGTTCGACGACGAGAACGCGGTCACCCGGCTCGACATGTCGGAATACATGGAGCGGCACACCGTGTCGCGGATGATCGGTTCGCCGCCGGGCTATGTCGGCTATGACGACGGCGGCACGTTGGCCGAGAAAATCCGCCGCAAGCCCTATCAGGTGGTGCTGCTCGACGAGGTCGAGAAGGCGCATCCCGACGTGCTCAACGTGCTGCTGCAGGCGATGGAGGACGGCCGCCTGACCGACGGCCAGGGCCGCACCGCGGATTTCCGCCATGCGATCCTGATCATGACCTCGAACCTCGGCGCCGAGGCGCTGCTGGCGCTCGACGAGCATGAAGATGTCGGCCACGCGCGGCTTGAGGTCATGGACGCGGTACACAAGGCGTTCCGGCCGGAATTTCTCAACCGGCTCGATGACGTGCTGATCTTCGGCCGCTTGGGCCGGGACGACATGGCCCGGATCGTCGATATCCAGCTCGCGCGGGTCAACCAACGGCTGGCGGATCGAGGGTTGTCGCTGGTCGCCGACGCGGCGGCGTGCCGGCGGCTCGCCGAACTGGGTTGGGACCCGGCCTTTGGCGCCCGGCCGTTAAAACGGGCGATCCAGAGCCTGGTCGAAGACCCGATCTCCGAACGGCTGCTCGACCAGCCGGAAGACGCCGGCGAGAAGCGGATCATGTCGCTGACCGTGAAAGACGGCCGTCTGGCGCTCGACGGCGAGATCGTCGAGGACGACCGTCCGCAGGGCTTCAAGGCCCCCGAACGCCCGCAGATCGGCTTCGCGCTGATGGGCAGCGGCGCCGCCTCCGGGTCAAGCGCCGCGGTCCACTGAGCCTCACGCCTCCCTAACCCCTCCCCGGTTTTCGGGGAGGGGTTTTTGCTGCCCTTCCCGTCGGCTGGAGCGAGCCCATGACTGGTCTCAGGTCTTCGCGGCGTCGTAGGGGTAGAGCGCCTCGCCATCCTTGTATTTGGGCGGCCATAGGATGATCGGGTTCTTGCCGTCCTTGAACTGGTCGATGTCGTTCCCCTTGATGTGCTGGTATTGCACCATCAAGTCGCGCGGTTCGGCAAGTTCGCCGTCTTCGCCAAAGGCGATGTCACCCATGATCGTCTTGAAGGTGTGACCGCGCAGGTAATCGGCGATCTTGTCCTGGTTGACGGCGCCGGCGCCGGTGACCGCGTCGCCCAGCACGGTCAGATAGGTATAAGCCCACGGCGCCAAGTAGTAGCCGAGCGGGTCGACCCCGGCATCCGGCGCCTTGGCTTGATATTTCTTGAGGAAATCCAGCACGCCGGGAAATTCCATTGTTTTGGCCGGGATCCAGAAATCGTAATTGACGATACCGTTAAGCAACGGCCCGAGCTGAAGTTTGACCGAGGTGGTTTGCAGCCCGACCATGCCGCCGCCAAACAGCTTGGTCTTGAGGCCGACTTCGCTGGCGGCGCGCACCATGCCGACGCTGTCGAGCGGGTAGGAAGCGACAAAGACGGCGTCCGGCTCGGTGGCCTGGATGGCGCGGACGATCGGGCTGAAATCGGTCGTGTTCGGCGGGTAGGTCTTGTCATAGACGACACGCCAGCCGAATTTCTTGGCGTTGGTCCGCACGCCCTCGGCCGACGTGCGCGGGTATTCGGCATCGGCGGCGACGATCGCCAGCGTTTTCGGCTTTGGGTTTTGCGCTTCGCCGACCTCGAAAAAGCCGATGGTCGAGGCGATCGGCGCGTTCTGCCCGGTCGGGGTAATCGTGAAGTATTTCGGGTAGTGGAACTGGCTGTTCACCGCCAATCCGAACAGCGACAGAAACGTCATGTTGTGCTGCATGACGATCGGCATCGCCGGCGCGATCATGTTGGTCGCGTAGCCGGAAATGACCAGGTCGACCTTGTCGACATCGAGCAGCTTTGTGTAGATGCCGGGCACGGTCGACGGGTTGCTTTGATCGTCATAAGTGATGAAATCAACCTGGCGCCCGAGCAGCCCGCCTTTCGCATTGGTGTCGTCGCGCCAGATCTGCATCGCCAGCAGCGCCGATTTGCCGTTGGCGGCGAGCGGTCCGGTCTGCGCCATGCTGAACCCGATGCGGATCGGCTCGGCCGCGCGCGCCGGCAGCCCCACCATCGCGGCGGCGCCAAGAGCGGGAACGGCCTTGAGAAGTGTCCGACGGCGCATGTAATCCTCCCCTATCGTCGCGGTGCCAAAAGCGTGAAGCCGCTTCCCGCGTGCCGGCCTGTATGGTGCCGCAGTAAACCCAAGGGCGGATGATGATGAAAGCGGTTTTCGCTGGTCTGATCCTGTTGCTGTCTTCGGTCGCGGCCTTCGCCGAATCGCGTCCGGTCGTCGTCGAGCTGTTCACCTCGCAGGGCTGTTCGTCCTGCCCGCCGGCCGACCGGCTGCTCGGTGAGCTCGCCAAAAGACCCGACATCATCGCGCTCGGCTTCCACATCACTTATTGGGACGGTGCACAGTGGCGTGACCCGTTGTCGCGACCCGAATCGACCGAGCGGCAGAAGGCCTATGACGATCATTTGACCCGCGGCCAGATCTACACGCCGCAAATGGTCATCGAGGGCACCGAAGATGTCATCGGCTCCGACCGAAGCCTGGTGCTGGCGGCGCTCGACAAGGCCAAGCCGGTGGCAGCAACAACCGTGAGCATCGCGCGCGATCGTCGCTCGGCGACGATTGGCGCCGGCGCCGCGCCGCGTGGGGCCGGCGTGCTGGTCGCGCGCTATGTGCTGACACATACCACACAGGTGAGAGGCGGCGAGAATGCCGGGCGCTCGGCGACCGACACCAACGCTGTCACGTCGCTGACGATGATCGGCGACTGGAACGGCCAAGCCGCGACGTTTCCGATCCAGCCGCCGGCCGAGGGCGAAGGCCTGGCGATCCTAGTGCAGGCCCCTGACGGAAGATTTCTCGGCGCCGCCTCGACCGAGGGCCCGGCTACATCACTGCCCCAAGCACCCAGGGCGTAAATTCGTCCTCGCCAAAGCCGAGGATTTCGCTTTTGGTCTTGGCGCCCGAGGCGGTGTCGAGCACCAGCTGGAAGATGCGCCCGCCCATCTCGGTGACGGTCGCCTCGCCATCGGCGATCGGGCCGCAATCGATGTCCATATCGTCTTCCATGCGGCGAAACAGCGGTGTGTTGGTCGCCAGCTTTAGCGACGGTGCCGGCTTGCAGCCGAACACCGAGCCGCGCCCCGTCGTAAAGCAAATGATGTTGGCGCCGCCGGCGACCTGACCGGTCGCCGAAACTGGGTCGTAGCCCGGCGTGTCCATAAACACAAAGCCTTTGGCGGTGATCGGCTCGGCATAGCGGTAGACATCGACGAGGTTGGTGCTGCCGCCCTTGGCGACGGCGCCAAGCGATTTTTCGAGGATCGTCGTCAGCCCGCCCGCCTTGTTGCCGGGCGACGGGTTGTTGTTCATCTCGCCGCCGGTGCGCGCGGTGTAGTCCTCCCACCAGCGGATACGCTCGACGAGCTTTTCGCCCACCGCGCGGCTCGCGGCGCGGCGGGTGAGGAGATGCTCGGCGCCGTAGATTTCCGGCGTCTCTGACAATACAGCGGTGCCGCCATGCTTGACGAGCAGATCGACGCAAGCGCCGAGCGCCGGGTTGGCGGTGATGCCCGAATACCCGTCCGACCCGCCGCACTGTAACGCCAGCGTCAGGTGACTCGCCGGCACCGTCTGGCGCTGCACGTCGTCAGCGGCGGGAAGCATCGCCGTGAGCCGGGCGACGCCTTCCTTGACCGTCTTGGTCGTGCCACCGCTGTCCTGAATCGTCATCGTCGTGAGCATCGGGCCTTGTTCGAGGCCCTCGGCCTGCAGCAGGCCGCTGATCTGGTTGGTCTCGCAGCCCAGTCCTAGCACCAGCACGCCGGCGAAATTCGGGTGGCGGGCATAGCCGGCGATAGTCCGACGCAACAGGTTCATCGGCTCGCCGTCGATGCCCATCCCGCAACCGGTGCCGTGACCGAGCGCGACGACCCCATCGACATTGGGGAACTCGGAGAGCGCACCGCCCTTGAACTGTTCGGCGATGAAGCGGGCGGCGCTGGCCGAGCAGTTCACGGTCGTCAAAATGCCGAGATAGTTGCGTGTTGCGACCCGCCCGTCGGCGCGCACGATGCCCTCGAAAGTGGCGATATCCCGCGCCGGCTCGACCGGGCGCGCGTCGATGCCGAACGCATAGTCGCGGGCAAAATCGCCCATCGCCATATTGTGCGTATGGACGTGATCGCCGGGCGCAATGGCCTCGGTCGCGAAGCCGAGGATCTGGCCGTATTTGCGTACCGCCTCCCCGGCCGCGATCGGCGCGGTCGCGATCTTGTGCCCTGCCGGCACATGCGCGCGAACGCCGATATTCTCGCCAGCGATCTCGGTTCCTGGCAGCAGATCGGCGCGGGCAACGACGACGTTGTCGGCGGCGTTGAGGCGAATGATGAGTGGCGGCATGGCAAGTTTCCTAAAGCGGGAGGGCAATTTACAGGGCACCGTTGGGCATGGCAATTTGGCCGCCTCATAAGGAGGGGCGATGGCGGGGCGGCTGGAGGGAAAACGCGCGTTGGTGACCGCGGCCGGCCAGGGAATCGGCCGGGCGACGGCGCTGGCTTTCGCGGCCGAAGGCGCCAACGTGCTGGCGACAGACATCGCGCCCGAAAAGCTCGCCGACCTACCCGACAAACTGATCGCCACCCGCCCGCTCAATGCGCGCGACGAGACCGCGATCATGGCGCTGGCCGCGGAATTGCCGCCGTTCGACATCCTGTTCAATTGCGCCGGCTTTGTGCATCACGGCACGGTGCTGACGACCACGACCGAGGCGTGGGATTTCTCCTTCGATCTGAATGTGCGTTCGATGTTCCTGATGATCCGCGCCTTTTTGCCAAAAATGGTCGAGGCGGGCGGCGGGTCGATCATCAACATGTCGTCGGGCGCATCATCGATCAAAGGCGTGCCCAACCGCTGCGCTTATGGCGCGACCAAGGCGGCGGTGATAGGTCTGACCAAATCCGTCGCCGCCGATTTTGTCACCGCCGGAATACGCTGCAACGCAATCTGCCCGGGCACCGTGCAAACACCGTCACTCGACGAACGCATCGCCGCGGCGGGAGCGCAGGCGCCGGGCGGTGTCGAGGCGGCACGGCAAGCCTTTATCGACCGCCAGCCGATGGGCCGGCTCGGCACCGCCGAAGAAATCGCCGCGCTGGCCATCTATCTCGCATCCGACGAAAGCTGCTTTACCACCGGCACGACGCAGGTGATCGACGGCGGTTGGAGCCTTTAACCCTTTTCCTAATCGGAGGACACCCCATGAAGCTTTTGCGCTACGGCCCGATGGGCCACGAAAAGCCTGGCATTATTGACCGCGACGGCCGCGTCCGCGACCTCTCCAGCGTGGTGAAGGATATCGACGGCAGCACGCTGTCGCCAGCCTCGCTCGACCGGCTGAAAAAGCTTGACCTTGCGACGCTGCCGCTGGTTTCCGGCTCGCCGCGCGTCGGCGCCTGCGTCGGCAGTGTCGGCAAGGTGCTGGCGATCGGCCTCAACTACCGCAAGCACGCCGAGGAAGCCGGCATGCCGATCCCCTCGGAGCCGATCTTCTTTATCAAAGCGACGAGCAGCATCTGCGGCCCGAATGACGACGTGATCATTCCGCGCGGCTCGGTGAAGACCGATTACGAAGTCGAGCTGGCGATCGTCATCGGCACCAAGGCCAGCTATGTCGAACCGAAGGATGTGAAGAAGCACATCGCCGGGTATTGCGTCGTCAACGATGTCAGCGAGCGCGAATACCAGCTCGAACGGCTCGGCCAGTGGACCAAGGGCAAAAGCTGCGACACATTCTGCCCGATGGGGCCGTGGATGGTAACAGCCGACGAGATCCCCGATGCCGGCAAGCTGCAGGTGACGACCGATGTCAACGGCGAGCGGCGGCAGGACAGCAACACCGCCGATTTGATTTTCGGCATCGAGCAGATCGTCAGCTATGTCAGCCAATTCATGACGCTCTACCCCGGCGACGTGATCCCGACCGGCACGCCGAGCGGCGTCGCGATGGGCTTCAAGCCGCCCAAGTTCCTGCGCGCCGGCGACCGCATGCGGGTGGCGATCGAGGGCCTCGGCGAGCAGAACAGCCGCCTCGTCGCCTGGCCGGGCTGAGCGGCGGCCACCGATGAGCTCGCGGACCCTCGGCACCGTGACGATCGGCCAGGCGCCGCGCGCCGATGTCGTGCCGATCATCGAGCGGCACGTGCCAAGAGAATGCCGGCTGATCCATCGCGGCGCACTCGACGGCATGACCCGCACCGATGTCGCCGCCCAGTTTGCGGCGGCGACGGACGAAGCGGCGCTCATCACCCGGCTGCAAGACGGCACCGTGGTCAACCTGTCGCGGCGCCGCATGCAGGATCAGGTGCAGGTGGTCATCCGGGACTTGGAGCGCGACGGCTGCGATGTGATCCTGTTGCTGTGCACCGGCACGTTTACCGGGTTGGAATGTCGGCGCGCCTGGCTCATCGAGCCCGACCACATCATCCCGGCGACCGTCGCGGGCCTGATCGAGCGGCGCCAGCTGGGTATCATCGTGCCGATTGCCGGGCAGATCACCTCGGAGGCGGAAAAATGGCGGCCGCTCGCCCGTCCGCCCCTCTTCGCCGTCGCCAGCCCTTATGACAGCGGGGAAGAGACAACGGTCGCGGCGGCGCGCACGCTGCGGGGCAAAGGCGCCGACGCGATCCTGCTCGACTGCATCGGTTTTACCGAACGCCACCGCACGGCACTCGGTCAACTCGGACTGCCGGTGATCCTCTCCAACGCCGTCGTCGCCAAGGCAGTCGGCGAGCTGCTCGAAGGCTGAGCCGGACTACGCGTGCTTGGCCGCGCCACGCTGCTATAATGGCGGCATGAGCGAGAGAGACGAGGTGCTTGCGGCATTGCGCGCCGCGCTGCCCGGATTACGGCATCGCTGGCCGATCCGTGGCCTCGCTCTGTTCGGCTCGGTTGCCCGCGACGAAGCCGCCGCCGACAGCGATCTCGATGTATTGGTCGATTTGGAGCGACCGGTGCCGTTGTCGGCTTTTCTCGCGCTTGAAGCGGAACTCAGTCGCCTTGCGGGACGCCGCGTCGACTTGGTGACGCGGCCCGCGCTAAAGCCTTTTATCGGCCAACGCATCCTCGGCGAAGCGGTTGTCGTGTGAAGACACCCCGCGACTATCGCGATTTTCTCAACGACATCGTCGCCGCTTGCCGATCGATTATATCATTCACCAACGGTATGGACCTTGATGCGTACCTAACCGACGAAAAGACGCGATTTGCGGTCATGCGGGGATTTGAAATTATTGGGGAGGCCGTGCGGCATGTCCCTGACGACGTAAGAGCCGGCAACCCGCACATTCCGTGGAGTTTGATGGCGGCGATGCGAAACAGGATTATCCATGGTTACTTTGGGATCGACGACTCGGTCCTATTTGCCACCATCGAGGCCGACCTGAAACCGCTGCTTCCCGCCCTGCAAACGCTCGCTCGACAGCACGGCGCCGGGCGACTGGAAACTCCGGAATGACCGACGATTTTAGCGCCTTTGTTCCCGGCGAACGGTTTCGGATCGAAGGCAAGCCGGGCGGGCCGCTCACCGGGCTGACCTTCGCCGCGAAGGATCTGTTTGATGTCGCCGGCCATGTCACCGGCGGCGGCAACCCCGACTGGGCGCGGGTCAATCCGGTGCCGACGCGACACGCCTGGGCGGTGCAGCGGCTGCTCGACGCCGGCGCGGTGTTGATCGGCAAGACCATCACCGACGAGGTCTCGCTCGGTATTCTCGGCGAGAACCCGTTCGATGGCACCGCGCGCAACCCGCGCGCGCCGAGGCGAGTGCCGGGCGGTTCTTCGTCAGGTTCGGCAGTCGCGGTGGCCGCCGGGTTGTGCGATACGGCGCTCGGCACCGATACCGGCGGTTCGGTGCGCGTGCCGGCGAGTTTTTGCGGATTGTATGGTATCCGCCCGACGCATGGCCGGCTCGATGTGACCGGCATGATGCGCCAGGCTCCCTCATCGGACACGACCGGCTGGTTCGCCCGCGACCCCACCACCTTCGCCCGTGTCTCCGCGGTCATGCTGGGTGAGGACATCCCGAGCGAGCTGCCGCGCCGGCTCGTCATCGCCACCGATGCGTTCGCCGTCGCCAATCCCGCCCCCGCCGCCGCGCTGCAGCCGCTGGTCGAGCGGCTGGGCAGGCTAATCGGCGAGGTCACGCAAGAGGTGATGGCGCCGCCGGGCCTCGTTGCCTGGGCGAATGCCCAGCGCACCTTGCAGCCCTCGGAAGCCTGGGAGACCTTCAAGGACTGGATCGACCGGGTCAATCCGCGAATGCAGTTCAGCGTCGCGCGCAATCTCGCCGCGGCGGCGCAAATCACCGGCGCCGAGCGCGCGCGCGCCGCTTCGGTGCGCGACATGGCCCGCACGCGGATGAAAAAACTGCTGCCACCGGGGACGATCCTCTGCCAGCCGACAACGCCGTTCCCGGCGCCGTTGTGCGGGCAGGCACTGTCGGTACTCGATCCGCTGCGCGAGCGCATCACTCGGCTATGCTGCCACGGCGGGCTTACCGGTGTGCCACAGGTCGTGATTCCCGGCAGCGCGGTCGATGGGTTGCCAATCGGCCTGTCAATCATTGGCGCATCTGGCAGCGATGCCACACTTGTCGCAGTGGCGCGCGCGCTTACCTAAGCCCGCATGCATTGTCGCATTGCCGCATCCGCATACGCCGCCATCAACCGCGATGCCCTCATAGGAGGCCTTGGATGATCCACCACGTCTCGATTCCGGCCCGCAATCCCGAGCATGTCGCGAGCGTGCTGGCGGAGGTGATGGGTGGCAAAAGCGTTCCGTTCGGACCGCTCGAAGGCGCCTTTATGGCGATGAGCGGCGACGCGCACGGCACGATGATCGAGGTCTATCCCGACAAGGCGACGCTCGACATCCCGGCCAATGACGATCAGGTCGTGTTTGGCGAGAACGCCGCGCCGCCGCAAAATTGGCCGTTCCACGTGCTGCTGTCGGTGCCGCGTCCGCGCGACGAAGTCGAGGCGATCGGCACACGCGAGGGCTGGCGCGCCAAGACCTTTGGTCGCGGCATGAAAGGCCACAAGCCATTCTTTCATGTCATCGAGTTCTGGATCGAAAACCGCCTGATGATCGAGGTGGCGCCACCCGACATGGCGCAGGAATACGAGGATTTCCTCAAAGGCACGGCGAGCGGGATCCGCAACGACGCTGAAGCGCTGCGCCTGATGCGCGCCACCCATATCAAAGAACCAGCCTGACTACAGGTCGTCATTGCGAGGAGCGCAGCGACGAAGCAATCTCCTGCACAGAGGGCCAAGGTGGCGGGAGATTGCTTCCCCGCGGGTCGGAGCCCGCGGGTCGCAACGACGTTACGTCTTTAGGGGAGGAAACCATGCCGAAAATCCAGGCGGACCGGCTCGAAGAGATCGGCCGGGCGCTGTTCGTCGCCGCCGGCACGCCAAAGGACGAGGCCGAACTCGTGATGCGCCACATCGTCGGCGCCAATCTCGTCGGTCACGATTCGCACGGCATCATCCAGGTGCCGACCTATATCGAGCGCATCAAGGTCGGCCATATCGTCCCCGGCGCGCCGTGGACGATCGTCAAGGAGTCGACAAACCACACCGTCGTCGATGGGCATTGGGCGTTTGGCTATGTCGCCAACGACAAGGCGATGCGGCTGACGATCGAGAAGGCCCAGAAGGGCAATGTCGCTGCGGCAACGGTGTTTCGCCAGGGCCATATCGGCCGGCTGTCGAGCTACACCCAGATGGCGGCGAAAGCCGGGATGATTGGCCTCGTCACCGCCGATAGCGGACGTTCACCCAAGGCGGTGGCGCCGTTCGGCGGGCGCGAGGCGCGGCTCGGCACCAATCCCATCTCGATCGCCATCCCCTCCGATCTCGATGGCCCGCTCTATCTCGACATGGCGACCTCCGCGGCGGCCGCGGGCAAGATCGCCGTCGCGGTCGCGCGCAACGAGCCAGTGCCCGATGGCTGGGTCATCGGCAAGGACGGCAAGCCGACCAACGACCCGCGCCAGCTACGCCAGGGTGGCGCGCTGTTGCCCATGGGCGGGCCCGATGGCGGCTATAAGGGCTATGGCCTCGCGGTGATGGTGGAGATTTTGTGCGGGCTGCTCACCGGCCTTGGCTTTGGCGTCGAGCCGACCGGCCGGCACAATGACGGCTGCTTTATGGCCTGTTTCAAGGTCGATGCCTTCCGCCCGCTCGACGAATTTAAAAAGGAGGTCGGCGAGTTTATCCGCTACCTCAAGGCGACGCCGCCGGCGGAAGGATCGAGCGGCGTGCTCTACCCCGGCGAGATCGAGCATATGAAGGAGCAGGACCGCCGTAAGAACGGCATCGAGGTCGAGCCGGCGACCTGGACCCGCCTCAAGCTGCTCGCCGAGGAATACAAGCTGCTCGACCAACTCGGCATGGGAGATGTCGAGTGATTGGCCAGCCGGTTAGTGCCGATCGCTTCACGCTTTACGGCAGCTTCACCTCCAGTTCCAGCTACAAGCCGATGCTGTACCTCGCGTTGGCGCGAGTGCCGTTTTCGTTCCGCACGGTCAACCTCAAGACCGGGATGCAGAACAGCGAGGAATACCTCGCGGTCAACCGCTGGGGCGTCGTGCCCAGCCTCAAGCACAAAGGGCTGACGATCCTCCAGTCGAACGTGATCCTCGATTACCTCGCGCGCGAAACCGGGATTTTCGAGGGCAAGACCGAACAGGCCAAATGGGATGCCCGCGCCTGGCTGTCATGGGAGGCGGATCACATCACCGCGGTCGCACGGGTGCGGCACTCCGCGCGGTTTCGCAAGATGCATGACGAGGTGATCAAGGAATTCCGCCCGCGCGCCGAGGCGGCGCTGTCGTTTGTCGACAAGACCGTCACAGACCGGCCGTTCCTCGTCGGCGACACCATGACGATTGCCGATATCGGCTGCTGGGGCCGCATGGTGTTCATGGCCGAGGGCGGGTTCGAGATCGGCCATTGGCCGCATCTCGAAGCCTGGGCCAACCGTATCAAGGCGATGCCGGGCTTTGCGCTGCCTTACGACCTGATCCCGAGCAAGGACCGCGAGTTCGACCCCGCCTGACATCGCGGACCGCGAAGGGTGGACTTGCCTTTGTCGCGTCGGCATTATCCGCCGCCGATGAGCGGACGAACCTTGAAATGGCTGGCCGTCTTGGCGGTGCTGGCAATAGCGGCGTGCGCCGAGGCCTCGCTCCAGACCGGCAATATCGAGCCGGCGCTACCCGATATAGAGGGGTGGCGACTGGCCTCGGGCAAGGCGCCGACCAAAGCCGAATTCGCCGCGCTCGCCGCGACCTGCCAAGCCAAGGGCGGTGCCGTCGCCTCCTGTCTGACCGAACTCGGGCTGAAACGCACGCCTTAGCGTGCTTTGTCTTCGTACAGCAGGTCGGACGGCCGCACATTGCGCGGCCGCGGCTGCGCCGCTATGATCCGCCGCCTCGCCAGAGATGCCCCGGTCGGAGCGTAGCGCAGCCTGGTAGCGCATCAGCATGGGGTGCTGAGGGTCGAGAGTTCGAATCTCTCCGCTCCGACCAATTCTCTTAATCACTTAGCTGGCGTTCTGCTACCACGAGAATCGATGCGGTAGCACTATGGTAGCAGCATTAGCGTTCCAAGCGCGAAAGAACCCGCCTCTTGCGAGAGCGGGCTGGCACCGTCCCGGCAATCTATTGTCGGGCCGAGGCTCGGCGAGCAAATCCCATCCTGCCTCCCGATAGGTCTCGACGAGTAATCGGAGGGAGTTGCGCACCAGCTTGACCGCGGCGCGCCTGGAGGACATCCCCCGGCGAACGGCTTGCGGCAAGCCTCCCCTGTGGGGCGCAAAACGGGCCGCACCGGGACGATTCCCTACCCCGTCGCGTGTTTGTCGGTACGGGCCGATTCTGGGGCAACTGGGAGGCCCAGGAGCGGCCTGAACATCCGCTGTAAGCCCTGGATAAGCACGTTGGTTTCCTGATCGCGTTCGAGCATCGCTCCGATCTGGCGATCGCGCCTTTCGAACTGCTGGTCCAATCGTAGGAGGTTCAATCCTCTCTGGGCGGGACGGCCGACCATCTGGTTGCGCGCCGATCAGCACATCGTGGCAATTCAGCGTATCGCCTCGGCCCGCGACCATAGTGCCACGATCGGTCAATGAGTCGCGCTGGCTCAGCTCCAGCGAGACTAAGTCGGGGACATGCACCTGCCGGTTGATCTATGCTTGAGCACCCTCATGCCGAGGATAAGTATCGGCATAAACAGGAGACCGCCGCATGAGCGCGATCTTCATCAGCTATCGTCGCGAGGACACCGAGGGGCAGGCGGGCCGCCTTTTCGATGACCTAGCTAAGATTTTCGGCGAACAATCCGTCTTTATGGACGTCGCGGCTATCGAGCCGGGGCGCGACTTTCGCAAGGCCATCGACGAAAACGTCACGGCTTGCGATGTGCTGCTCGCGATGATCGGCAGGAACTGGCTCGATGCGCGAGACCAGACCGGACGTCGCAGGCTCGATGACCCGCTCGACTTCGTGCGGCTGGAGACAGCAGCCGCATTGAAGCGCGATATTCCTGTCGTTCCGGTCTTGGTCCAAGGCGCCTCGATGCCGACGGTGGACCAGCTTCCCGCAGACCTCGGCGATCTCGCCTTTCGCAATGCGGTCGAACTGACACATGCACGATGGAACTCTGACCTCACCGTGCTGAAGCGCGCACTCAGCCGATACATCAGTCCGCCGCTAGAGCCGAACTCAAACAGCAGTACGAACCCGGAGGCGCAGGCACGACCTGTTCCGTCCCCATCGGGGGTTTGGAAAAGGACAGCGGTCGTGATCGGGGTTGCGCTTGTCCTGGCATTGGGAGCCGCGGGTGCCTACAGGTTCCGGTTCCAGGATCGGCATCCGGATTGGCATTTTGCCGAATTTCCGCCGCCGAACGCTGGCAAATTGACCTTCACCATCATGCCTGATGGTAACCCGGCCTGCGCCTCTTACGACGAAAGCAGCTGCCTTTGGGGGGTCGCAAAGGCCGATATCGACTTCAACCGATTAAAACCGTTGGTCTGTGGTGACATGCATCGCGCGAAGTACGGTGTTACGGGTTATGAAGACCCCAAGCATTGGTGCAATTACGCCAAAGTCATCTCAACGGCGCATTAAATTACCGCATCCAATCTGACGGACTAATCCGGTTAAGGTGTTTCCACAGCCTCGGGCGCCAGCGGAGGTTATCCCTCGGCAGCGGCTGCTTCCTCCGGATTGGGGGCCGTCGCGCCTCCTGCGCGAAGCTGGAGCATGTACTTCGCGAGCGTCTCGCTCGAAGCGATCGCGTTCGCCTGGTGCAATTCAATGAGCCGCTTGTTAGCGTCGATCATCACTTCCTCTGTCCGGCGGACCTGCTTGTCGAGTTTGTCGTGGAGGTGATCCACTTCCGCCTCAAGGCGCTTAACGTATGGGTGGTCGAAAATCTCAGCCGCGACAGGCCGCGACACGGGCTCTGATTGAGGCGCGACAGGGTGCGACAGCTTCCCGTCTGTCGCCGCTTGTCGCGGCCTGTCGTCGCTTGTCGCTGCTACCTCGCCCACGATTTCGTCGCGTATTTCCTGTGCGACCGCTGTCGCGGCATGCCGCGACAAGTCGCGACTTGTCGCGACAGGTCGCACCTCGTTGATGTACCCGATGTGGCGCTCAACCGATGCCCGCGTGATCAAAAACTTCTCGCCGAACGGCGTCTCAATCCGATGAGCATCTAAGTCACCTTTTGCGCAATAGCGCTGGACGCTGCGCATTGTCCGGGGGATGCCAGCCGCCTCATAAAGGGCAAGGGCCTCCTCAATCGAGAGGGAATAATCGCTGTCGCCGCTTGTCGCGGCATGCCGCGACAGGTCGCGACTTGTCGCCGCTTCTTGTCGGGGGTTGTCGTCGCTCATGCTGTCGATGATAGCGCGGCAGGGAAGCCAGGCGGCGCTTATCCCCAGAGTGCACCCGGAACGAAACAGGGATGTTGCTGGTTAACAATGGCCAACCATCCGAAGGTGCATTCATGCGCAAAATCTTCATAGCGGCGGCAGGACTCGCCCTTGTCTCCGGTGCGGCGCTCGCCCAGAGCCCGCCACCCGCGGCCAAGGGGCCGCAGAACAACGCCGTCAATACATCCAGCACGCCAACCCCGTCGCAGCCAGTGAAGGGGGCGAACAGCTTTACCGAGGGGGAAGCGAAGTCACGCATTGAAGCGAAAGGCTTTGCCAACATCTCCGACCTCAAAAAGGACGATGCAGGCGTGTGGCGCGGCCAGGCCACGAAGGACGGCCGCACCGTATCGGTGAGCGTGGATTACCAAGGCAACGTCGTGGCGCGATAGCCCGCGAGAGGTAGAGGGAACAAACAGATGACCGTCACCATTTCAGCGCTTTATGACGACTACGCCGATGCGCGTAGTGCGGTTACGGACCTCGAACGCGCAGGCGTCCCGAGCGACGACATCAGCATCGTCGCCAACAACGCCGAAGGCTGGTACGGCCGAGACCGAACCGACATTGTGGATCGCGACCGCGATGGCCGTGACGATCGTGCGGAGGGCGCGGCGGCTGGTGCCGGTATCGGCGCGGTGATTGGTGGCGCTGTGGGCGTGTTGGCTGGACTCGGTATGCTTGCCATACCGGGCATTGGACCCGTCGTAGCGGCGGGTTGGTTGGTCTCCGGAGCAGCGCTGGCCGTTGGCGGTGGCGCGGTCGGCGGCATTGTCGGCGCGCTAACGCAGTCCGGCGTGGACGAGGATGAGGCGCACGTCTATGCCGAAGGCGTCCGGCGGGGCGGCACTTTAGTGACAGCCCGCGTACCCGACGCGCAACGTGGCATGTTTGAGAGCATTCTGAGCCGCAACGCGGTGCGCATAGCCGAACGCGAGTCCGCCTATCGCGGGGAAGGATGGACCCGCTACGACCCCGCAACCGCGCCATATACGGCTGACGAAATTCGACGTGAGCGCGAGCGCTATCGCACGCGTACCCTTACATAGGGCATAGGGCTCACGGGACTTCCGGTCGATTGGTTGGAGGTGGCACCGCCTCCAACCAGTTCCCGCGTGGACTTATGCCATAGCGGAGGGTAGGCGGTTTCCAGCCGGTTGACCGCGTAGCGAAGCCCATCCGTCGAGCAACGAATACCCTTGGCGATGTCGCACCAATGCGACAGCGACGGGGATAACCCGGCGCTCGGTCGGCCCCGGGCGGCTAGAATGGCCGTATGGAATACGCGGACGGCCGCAGCATTGGCGACTTGATCAAGGAGCGCAACATCGAGCTTGCGTCCTATGACCCGATGCTTCGGGGCGGCTTCACGCAGGTCCCCAATCTCTTCCTCCGTGACCCGAAGTTGAGCCTCGGCGCCAAAGTCACCTACTCGCTTCTCCTGAGCTTCTTCTGGCACAACAACCAGGTTTTCCCCGGCCAGGGGCGCCTCGCTGAGGATATGGGCATGAGCACCTCGCGCGCGAACGAATACATCAAGGAACTGGAGAAGGCCGGCTACATCGAGATCACCCGCCGGGGGCAGGGGAAGACCAATCTCTACAAGCTCCATTCCGTCGTCGAGAAAGGGAAGGTAACGCGCTCGAAATCTTGATTTCGATATATCGAAGTCTAGATTCCGGTAGGTCGAAGACCAGAATTCGACAGGGCGAATGCCGGAATTCGGCCCGTCGAATTACTCATTAATAATATTCAGGTAAGAAGATAGAGATAAAAAGATTGAGTATCAGCCCGGCTTTTAAAAAGCCTGTTAAGCCCAAAATCCGGCGGGGTCCAGACCCGGTTGATAGTGGATGCATCTTAATTCTACTCGCTCACATGCAAGGCGCACGAAGTTTAGGGCGAGGCGGGGCTCTTTCAAATGCTATCGAACACACGCGCCCAGTCGTCGATCATGGTTTCGCAGCCAGGGGTGATTTGCACGACTACTTCGTCGTAGCCCGCTTCCTTCAGGCGTCGCATCCGGTCGCGCAGTTCGGGCGCGGCACCGGTCACGGTCATCGCGCGTATCAGATCGCCTGTGGCGAAACGGTCTTCATCCGGTCGCACAAACATCAGGTGCCCCTTGTGCAGCGTCAGATAGCGGGCGTCCGCCGGCGTGTAGGCATCATAGATAGCGCGGTATTCGCGCACGATTTGATACAATGCTGGATTGGGCGGCAGCGAAGCCTCGGCCTCCCCCATCAGCCTGCCGTAATTTAGCTGCTCCATCGCATTGTGCAGAAACATCATGGCGGCGGGCCCGCTTTCGGCCTTGACGCGCGGGCTGTCGTAACCCTCGCCCTCTTTCAGCACGGAGCCGAAGGAGATGATGGTTTTCCGCTTGCCGGCCGGATCCCTCCCGGCGGCGCGATACTCCGCCTCCATGTTCCTCGCCGTGATGGCCGCGAATTGCTCGGAAAAATTGATATTGATCCAATGGGCGTCGAGCGCTGCCGTCAAGCGGCGAGACTTTGAACCGACAGCCGAAACATAAACCGGGACCGGCTCCTCGATATTGACGAGCTTTGTCTCCGGATTGAGAAATCCGACCTTGCGCGTTTTGCCCTCGATACACAGTTCTGGCTTCTCACCTCGCAACAGCGCCATGATCGCGCGAATGTATTCGTCCACATCGGAAAGCTTGTGTGGCCCCAGGCCCATACTCATCCGACTGGCGAAACCCGTCCCGAAGCCGGCATTGATCCGCCCCGGGGCCAGCGCGTTTAGCGTGGCAAGTCCATTGGCTGCTACGGGCGCAATACGGTTGGAGGGGATCAACACACCGGTGCCAAGCCGAATTCGATCGGTTTTCACCGCGGCGGCACCCATCGCAACAAAAATATCGGCACTCATCAGCTGAGTGTCATAAAACCACGCCGTGCTGAATCCAGCGTCCTCGGCGCGCTTTACGGTCTTCCAGGCATCTGCAGGCGTCGGAAGCGCAATACCGAAATTCATTTCGTGCTCCTCCTAATTGCATTTGCCAGCTTTACTGGCCGGCAAGCAGCACTACCCGGACCGCTCGCCGCTGATGGTATCGCTGGTGTCGATACGGCGGACGCGGCGACGGTGGAGACTATTGGCGCAGCCGAAGGAAATCGGCACTGATCTAAATACGTTTCGTGGGCAGTGGCGGTTCAAACGTGTCGACCATCAGCCGGAAGAGATCGAAGAACGACATTGAGGGCTCCCCCGCGTCCGGGATGACGAGATAATCAAGCAAGTTGGCAAAGGCGATCTTGCCGAGTTTCGGCTACGTGCTCCTTTGCGATGGTCGTCTGGATCTTCGGCCGACATTTTTTGATATACTGATAGCCATGAAGAGGGAAGTGGCGAACCAAGAAGCGGCACCCGAGGAACTCGTCCACGAGCCGGTCGGCGACCACGCGCTCGACCGCGCCGTGGGCTTGGTTCTGGAGAGCCTGCGGCGCCGTCAGCCGGAGCGCACGATCCAATAGGGATATGACACCCGTCGCCACCGCCTTCACGACAGATGAGCTTGCCGAGCTAGACGAGCTCCGCCGGACGCACCGAACGAGCCGGGCCGAAGCGATCCGCACGGCCGTCCTATGGTATGCTCGTTGGGCTGACCAGCTTCCCGAAGACCCGTTGGAGGATGAGATCGCGGCATGAAGGCGGATAATCCTGATCCGTGCGACGCCGGTGCGCCTATCCACGACCAACTCATCGTTGAGCCCGATGAAGATCGCTGGCGCGCCTATTGTCCCGCTTTGGAAACCCAGGGCGCGTCCACTTGGGGCCACACGCGAGAAGAGGCTGAGAGGCGCCTGCGCGAGGTACTGGAAATGATCGCGACTGAGGAGGGCGGCACATAATCCGTCCTCACCCTTGCTACAGGTTCAGGTGTGATACAATGTGTTCGTATGAACACGGAACATGTAGACATGGCGAAAAGTGCGATGATGACCGTCCGGCTGACCCCGGAGACCAGCGAAAAGCTTGAAGCCCTCGCCCGCGACACCAAGCGCAGCAAAGCGTACCTCGCGAGCGAGGCCATTGAGACCTACATCGACCTCAATACCTGGCAGATCGCCCACATCAAGGAGGGCCTCGCCGAAGATGAGGCGGGCGGGCCGGGCGTGTCTCACGAGGAGGCGATGCGCTGGTTCGAATCGCTCGGCACCGATCACGAACTACCGATGCCGGAGCCGAAGAAGCGCTAGCGCCATATGGAAATCATCTGGCGCCGCGTCGCGCTCCGCGACCTCGCCTCCATCTACGATTACATCGCGCAAGACAACCCGGCGGCGGCGACGCGCGTGCGAGCGACGATCCGCAATGCGGTCGCCTCACTTGCCGAGCACCCGCATCTCGGGAGGGCCGGCCGCGTCGAAGGGACGCGCGAGCTGATCCTCGGCAGCTTCCCGTATATTGTCGCGTACCGCGTCATCGAGGAAACAGTCCGCATCCTTGCCGTTATCCACACGTCGCGACAGTGGCCGCGCCGGTTTTGAACTACTGACCGCCGGCACCGCCGGCTTTTTTGTTATGTTCGCCGGCCGGTTTGGGTACGGCCGGCGGGGTGAATGCACCCCTACAAACGGGGCTACAAACATGGTTTGTAGGGGTAATCGGTTCGCCAGAATTGGCGGAAAGGCGCATAGCGCCTTACTAAATTGTTCCCCCAACGATCGTCGGGCTAGCGCCCGACCTCGCCCCCCTTTCCGCCAACAAACGTCCGGAACCAACCAGACGTTTGAAGGCGGCTCCGCTAGCGCTGCGGGTCTCGGCATCGGCGCGCCAGGCGACGCCGGCCTCGACCAAAGGCGGGCGAGGTCGGCCGCTGCGCTCGCCTCCGAGCCGCTAGCCAATCGCGCCGTCAAACAGCGGCGCTCTTGGGCGGCACGGGGCGCCGACGATCGTTGGGGGGCGAACCGTGGCCGGCGCTGCCGGCGGTGCGCGCCAAGACGGCGCGCGGGCGAGCCCGGGCGAGGGCTCGCCTTGGACGCACGGGGTGCGGCAACCGATCGGCACCCGCGGTGCCGGGGTAATCGTGCTCGGCGTTGCCGAGACGGTCCGCGCCTATCCGGCGCGGGGGCGGCGGGAGCCGCCTCGGTGCGACCGCCATAGCGGGTCGCGCAAACAAAGACGGCCACCCCAGAGGGTGGCCGCCCGAATGCGCTAAGGCAGGACAATGAGCTTTTTGAGCGCGGCCTCGCCGAGCGTGTCCGGTTTTTCCCCGTCGGGGAGAACCGGAGCGCGCACAAAGAACGCGCTCGCGAGTGCGGGCAATACCCGCTCTCGCGCACGGGCGCCGGCCTCGTCGCCGTCCCAGAGGATGGTGAGATACCGGGTGCCGCGATCGCGCAAAAGCGCGATCTGCTCGGGCGACACCGACCAACCCATCAGCCCGACAACGGGCACGCCGAGGGCGCAGAGGCGGATCGCGGACCAATAGCCTTCGACCGCCACAACGTGCTCGGCATCGCGAACGCGATGCAAATTGTACAAGACGCGGCTCTTCTCGAATTTCGCCGGCAGCTTGTATTTCTCGACATCGTCCGGCACGTCATCGCTCGCCCAGCGGCCGGCATAGGCAACAAGTTCGCCGGCCGGGCTGTGGATCGGGAAGCAGACGCGTCCGGCCATCGAGCCGCGGCTGCAATAGCCGAGCCCGAACGCGGCGATGAGCTTGGCCGACAGGCCGCGCTCGACCAGATACGGGTGGTCGGGATCGAGCTTCAGCGTAAAGCTGAGTGGCGGATTGACGACCGCGGCATCTCCGACCGGCGTCTCCGCTGCCGCGGCTGGCGCCGCTTTCGCGGGACGCCGGCCCTTTGCGGCGGCAGCAGGCTTTCCCGCCGGTTTATCGCGCCGCGGCGGGGCGAGCGGAATTTGGCAAATGTCCGCGATCTTTTCCGCCGCCGCGCGCAGATCATCTGGCACACCTTCCGACCGCGCGACAAATTCGAGCATGTTGCCCTTGGCTTCGCAGGCGAAGCAGTGGAACAGGCCTTTGTCGAGTTCGACGCGCAGCGACGGGCGCTTGTCGGGGTGGAAGGGACAGAGCGCGGAGCGCTGGGTGCCCCGGCCGCGTAGCGCGAGCTTGTAGTGATCGAGCACGCGCTCAAATGAAGCGTTCTCTTTGAGGTAGGCGAAATCAATGTAGGCGGCCATTGCGGTGCTCCGTCTGTGAGGTGCAATCCGCTCCTCACTCTACCACTCCGCGTTGTCCCCAGGCGCCGGTTGCCGCGGCCCGTACAATCGGAATATGCGTTCGCCCGCGCGCCGTGCTTCAAGACCAGCCGCGCCCCCGTACCGTGCAAGCGGCACCCAAACGCGTCACGGTAATTTCCGCGGCTGGTCGCGGCAGACCAGCACGGTTCCGCCGAGGTGTTGCCGTCCCTCGGCAGTCGCGGACGCGGTTGGTCTTGGCGTATGGACCTAGTAATTGGGCTGCGCGATGGGATTGCACACGACCCGGAATACGGGCCGGTCGTGAGCAAAGTCCCGTTCGGTCTTTCCGTCGCCGATCGCCGCCGGCATCTCTACGTAATCGGTAAGACCGGCTCCGGCAAATCGACATTGCTGCGCAACCTCATCGTGCAGGACATCGAGGCCGGGCGCGGGCTCATGTTGCTCGACCCGCACGGCGACCTTGCCGACGAGCTTCTCGATTACATCCCCTCGCGGCGCATCGAGGAGGTGGTCTACCTCGCGCCGGCCGATCTGGCCTATCCGATCGGCTTCAACATGCTTCAGCACGCGCCGCCGGATGATCGGCCGCGCATCGCCGCTAATGTCGTCGGGACCTTCAAGCACATATGGCGCGACAGCTGGGGGCCGCGCCTCGAATATGTGCTCTACAACACGGTGGCGGCGTTGCTTGATTTTCCGGCTGCGCGTGGCGGCGTATCGCTTCTTGGGGTGCCGCGCATGTTCACCGACGCGGCCTACCGCGCCCGCGTCGTGAAGGAAATCCGCGACCAACGCGTCCGGGCGTTCTGGGTGGAGGAGTTTGCCGCCTACGGGCCACAATTTGCGACTGAGGTAGTATCGCCGGTGCAGAACAAGATCGGCGCGCTGTTGGCGGCACCGGCGATCCGTAACATGCTGGGGCAAGCGACGAGCACGCTCGACATCGCCGAGGCGATGGACAACCGGCGCGTCGTCATCGCGAACCTGTCGAAAGGCCAGTTGGGGGAAGCGGCGACCAACCTCGTAGGATCCCTGCTCGTCACGGCCGTGCAACTTGCCGCCATGCGGCGCGCGTCGATCGCGGAGGAGGACCGGGTGGATTTCGCGGTCTATCTCGATGAGTTCCATAACTTCACCACCGACGCCTTCGCCGCGATCCTTGCGGAAGCACGAAAATACCGGCTCTCGCTCGTCTTGGGTCACCAGTATCTTGCGCAGGTGCCGGCCCCGATCCGAGCAGCGGTGCTCGGCAATGTCGGCACGCTGGTAGCCTTCCAGGTCGGCTACGACGATGCCGAGGCGCTTGCCGGCGAATTCATGCCGTACGGGACGGATGTGCTAACCGGCTTTAGCAGAGGAGAGGTGGTCGTCAGAGCTGTTGCCGGCGGGACGACGAGCGCGTCCTTTCTCGGGAGTACGATCGCCCGGGTCGGCTGGCGCTATGCGAACCAGGAGAAAGTCATCGAGCAGAGCCGGCGGCGATGGGGGAAACGGCGAGACGTGGTGGAGGAGAAACTAGCAAGGTGGTATGGGATCGTTTAAGGATGCTGTTGCTTGGATGCTTTTATCTGGTCAAGCGTATCACCTATTGAATGAAGTTTCCTGTAACTGCCATCTGAATATCGCTGGAAGGTGATCCAGGCGCGCGGCGTGCTGTTTGCATCCCCGAACCGAGTCAAGCCATCGAAATCCCAGTTTCGATCCGGATCGCCCCCGAGCCATACATCGCAAAACCACTCGTTCAATGGATTGACTAGCCAAACCAACCAATCGATCTTGTCTCGGAAATCCTGTGTTACAAGCCGATAATTCTCGGCTTTGGTGAGAACCCAGGGTAAGAGTATGCGCGTTATCTCGGATTCCAGATCACGCCAAGGAACGAACTCGTTGCGCATCGAGAACTCACCCTCGATGCTCCATACTTGAATTCCGGCCGGTAGGCCATTGGCTGGTCCCCAGCTAACTTTCTGTGGAAATATCAACTGTGACCGAACCTCGGCCCTATTGTCACCGATCGCTTCATCGATCACATGAGCTTCAACGCCGAGAACTTCTGCGGCGGCGGCGCGGTATTCCGGCGGCAATGCGCCGTGCCTACGCCAAAGGCGTACGTCACGCTCCAGATTTGCCAAGTCGACAGGCCTGCCTCGCACCTCTTTAACAAGCGGTGCGAGCCGCTGCACGAAGGTGGTGATCCGCGGCACAGGTTGCGCCTGGACCCACTCTTCGATACGCCTTCCGAGCGGCGTGTCGCTTCTCTCAAATTGACGACCCATTTTTGTAACTGATCGCTGCAAATAAAAGATTGCGATGGTCTGAGATATTGGATCGACCTCGCGCACGATCAATTTGTGATCCGTCGTCCTTTGGTTGCCCACCGGAATTTTCCGGAATCTTCCGGTTGCGGCGCATGCGCAAGGACAAGAACGATGGCCCCGCAGGTTGCCGCCTGCGGGGCCCCCGGTTCGCACCGGGGGAGGGTCCAAATCGGGTTTGGAGTCCTCCGTCGATGACACTCCCACAACGTCCATGTGATTTAAGTGAAGTTGTTGCCGCGGTCGGGTCGCCGGCTCCCGCGCCAAAGCCACACACCAGGTTTTTGCGGCTAAAGCAGGTGGTGGCACGTGTCGGCCTCAGTCCGATGACACTGTGGCGCCGCGAGCATGAAATTCCGCCCTCCTTTCCGCAGCGGGTGCGCCTTGGGCGCAACGCCGTAGGCTGGGCCGAGCACGAGATCGAAAGCTGGTGTACGGCCCGTGTCGCCGAGCGAGACGCGCAGCGGAACGATCCGGTACCCGCGAACACGCCGCCGCTGCCAAAACAACACTGACATTTCTGCGACGGCTCGGCCACCGGTCGCAGTGGCGACGGCTGGTAGTCGAGACCTCTCACTTCGCCACAAGGAGCATGACCATGACGTTTAAAGATGGCGATCCGCGGTTCAGCTTGGCGCGTCCGGGCGAACGAATGCCCGGCGAATATACCGGTCCGGCACAGGGTGGTGATTTCTCATGGGTTAGGACCTCATGGTTCGATCGACTCCGCGGCCGGCAGGTCACGCGCGCGGTAGCCGAACTGACCGAGGGTCTGAAAGAGGCCACCGGATATAATTATCAGGCGGCTGCGTATGAACACAGCAAGCAGGTGCACGCCCTCGCGCGGCGCGAAGAGGAGCTTCTCCCCCTAAAACATGAGCAGAGGCGCGCGAACTTAGAGCTTGGGATCGTGGAGACACAGTGCGCGATCAGCGAGGTGCTCGAAAAGCGCGAGCGCGCGCAAGCCGAGCACCGGCGCGTCATGATCGAACAGAAAGGACAGAAGCAGGCGGCGAAGGCACGCAATAAGAACCACAAGCGAGCTCGCCGCGAGGCGCGCCAGGCCGCGCGCGAAGCCCGCTATGCGATGCGCGATCGCCCCGCTGCAGCACGGCCGGCCGATACCGGTCCGGAGGCTTTCAATCGGCACTACAGAACCATGGAGGAAGCGAAGCGCAATACTTTGGAGGGCGAGCGCCGCATCCAGGCCATCTACGCGGCTGCCGCAGCCCAACGGCGGCACTTAACTGACGATGAGATGCTTGAGGTCGACGCGATCAACGACGCGGCGCAGGCCGCGCGCGATGAAGTGCGCCGGACCGGCGCAAGCGATTTCCGGCCATGAGCGCGGTCAAGAAACTCGTGGGGCGCGATCGCGCCCCACACCCGTCCTGGCCGGCGCACATCCCGCCGGGCAGCGTCATCCTCGGGACTACTTCGACCGGGAAGTACATCTGGCTGCCGCCAGAGCTTCGGAAACTCGGGGCCGAAATCGTGGGCCTGCCCAATCAGGGCAAGTCGAAGCTCATGGAGGGCATGGCCTGGCAGGACATTGTTGCCCTCTGCGGCACCGATCGGTCCGTCATATTCGGCGATCCGCATAAGCGGTCCGCTGAAGCGATCTATAACAAGTGTGTCACCTACGGCATCGATCGACTCAAGCCGATCAAGTATCTCGACATTTCAGACCCGGATTTCATCTTCAAGCTCAACCCGACGAAGCGACGTGAAGGCGTCGATCCGGCCGTTCCTGCCGCAGCCGCCTGCGATGCTGTTCTCAAGGGCAGCTGGCACGACAGCGGCCAAAGTCCGGACGCGCAGCCGCAGCTGACGGAGACCCTGAACATCGCCTTTTACACGGTCGCTGAATTCGGGGGAGCATTCGTTGACGCCGCCAAGTTGCTCGAATTGGATGACTTCTCGGGGCTACGCCTGCACGCGGCCGACCATAGCGAAAATCCTTTGGTCCGCTCGTTCTGGCGCATGGTCGAGATGCACCGGCCGCGCGAGCGCGAGATGCTGTTGGGAAGCGCCCGCCGTCGCTTGGTGAAGTTCCTCTTACCCCGGCGCACGCGCGAGATTTTCAGCGATCCGAACAGCTGCATCGATTGGCGCCAAGCCCTCGACGAGGGTCATGCCATCCTCCTGAGTCTCGCGCATGACGAGGCAGGCATCGTCTCAGAGCAGCAAGCGGTGACCGTTGGCACGCTCATCATGAGCGATATCTTTCTCGCGTGCCGCGGCCGCGGTGACGATGACCTGACCGCCTATTTGTACTGGGACGAGGTTCATCGCTTCGCAACCGAAGCGGCGGCGCGCTTCTTCACCGAAGCACGCAAGTTCAAGGTGCATCCCGTGTTCGCGCACCAGATTTTCGAACAGCTTGACGAGGCCGGGGCCTTCGTCAAAGGCGCCATCATGTCGGCGCGCAACAAGGTGTTCTTCGGCGGCCTGCCACCGGCGGACGCCGATCTCGCGGCTCGGTTTGCGTTCCGCGGCCAACTCGATTTCGAAAAGCCGAAGCACCGCTACGACAAGCCGGTGCAAGTCGGGCAGCAACTCACCTGGCTCCTCAACGACAGCAGCACTCATGGCGGCTCCGTTGCGGTCGGTACCCATTGGTCGCGCACCGAAGGCCACTCCACAACGACCAGCACGAGCTACGGAAGCAGTACGACGGTTATTGAAGCCGCAACTGAAGGTCAGTCAACCGCCACTGACGCCGCCGGTGACGACACCGGAGAAACGGAGTCTACGGCCGCGACCGCAAGTACCGCCACGACCGAGAGCTACTCTGCGAGCGAGGCGGTCACCGACAGCGTGTCGACCACGGCAGGCGGCAGCGACGTTCACACAACGAGTGACTCGCAGACCGCCGGCCGCGGCCAGACGTTCCAGCCGATCTACCAAGTCATGCCCACCGCGAGCTTCTCACTGCCAGAGCTCTTGGAGATGGCCTCGGCGCGGATCGCCGGGCTCAAGCAAGGGCAGTGCATCGTCAAAATCGGCATGCGTCCAGCCGCGCAGATACATACGCTGCCGGTGCGTGACGGCTTCGCGACACCCGAGCACATCGCCCGTGCCAAACGGCGAATGGCCGCCGAGACCCCGTACATGGCCGAGGCCACGATGCCGAAGCCAGCAGAGCCGCTCGTTCCGAAGGAGCTGCCACCACCCTCGGCAGATGACGATGTAACGCCTCGGATTGACGAGCGAGCAGACGCACAGCGCACGCCCCCCAGCAACGAAGGGTGGGGCTGACGGCTGCTATGATTGAGGCATGCCGGAAGTGGCCATCGTGACGACACGGAAGCCTCGCTTCACGCGAGTCGACCTCGACGGCGGCTTCGAGCTGACCGACCGCGACATTGCCATCATCATGCTGGTCGCTCAGCATCGGTTTATCCGGTCGACGGACATTGACGCGCTGCTCGGTGGTAGCGCGCAGAATATTCGGCGCCGTCTGGAGCAGCTTTTCCATCGGCGCTTTCTATCGAGGCCACCGGCGCAGATCGAGTGGTACCGGTCGGGTTCGAAAGCGATGGTCTATTCGCTTGGTGAGGCCGGGGTAGGGCTGCTGGTCCGGGAATTCGGGTATCAACGCAGCGTCGTAGGCTGGACGGGCAAGGCCCACTCGGTCAAGAACTGGGAGATAAACCACGCCGTCGGTGTCACCGGCATTATGGCGACGATGCAGCGCGCGTGTCAGGATACTGGCGCCTACAAAGTCCTGTATCTAGACGAAATATTGACTTCTATTGCACCGGCCGAGACGCGCAAGAACCCGCGCCCCTATTTTTGGTCGACAGTTGTGACGTGGAATGGAAAACGAGAAATCATTCATCCCATTCCCGACAAGACCTTCGCGGTGCAAGCTCTTCACCGTCCCGCTGGCGCCAACCTCAAAGGGTTCTTCCTTGAATTCGACACTGGCAGCCAACCCATCTTCCGGCCGGATTTAGCGAAGTCGTCCATTATTCGTAAATACGCCAGCTATGCGGAGACCTATCGCGCCGGTTTGCACAGATCGATTTATGGCTTCCCGAACATGCGCGTGCTGTTCGTTACCTCTACAGAACAGCGGAAGCTGAACATGATTGAGGCACACCAGCGGCATACGCGCCACCTCTGTTCTCCGAAGCTATTCCTCTTTGCAGATGCGCCAGGGCTACTCGCCGCCCCCGACCCTCTCCAATACGGATGGCTCGATGGCTCCGGCGAGCAGCACCGGCTCCTCGATTAGCCGGTGTCGGTGGCTTGCTATCCTATTCACCAGACCCGTTACCAAGCAGAAGGAGGGAGAAGTGGCCCAAGGAAGCAGAACTACCCGACCCGCATTCAACGTCCGGGCAAAGACCGGCCGGAAGGACGACGGCGGGAACGACATCTTCACCACGGTCGGTGCCGCCTGGCCGTTCAACAGCGGCGACGGATTCAACATCCGCATCAACATGCTGCCGGTGAACTTCGATGGTCAGCTCATGCTTGTGCCGCCGAAGGACGAGTGAAAATGCGACACCGCTCCCAATTGGGGGCGGTGTTTTGGTAGCCCAAGGAGAGCGACAGTGCCCGATCACATCGACGACTTGATAACAACGCTCCGTTCGCTGTCACCCCACCGACAGGCGCGGCTGATCTCCCACTTTACCGACATCGCGACGGCCGTCGTGGACTTTGATGCCACGGGCGACATAGGGTCGCGCTCGATCGGCTTTTCGTTCTCATTCAGCAGAGCCTGCCGCACTGCGTCAGGCCCTGGCTGGCTTTCGGATTAAAGACGAGGAGACGGTCATGACAGCACAGCGAACCAAGCGCAGCGTTCAAATCCCACTCCTAAAGGCCGCCATCCTGGCTCTCGCTGAGCGGGAAGGGGAGACAGTCATGTCTTCGAACTTTCCTGTTACGGAGGTCAAATTGCCAAGCCTGTACTTTTGGCTGACACCGTTCGGCGGGCTCGGCACATTCACTAACGTCGACGTGTGGGACGAAAATAGTGGCGGCAACAAGGTGCTGAATATGTGCTGGGGTCCGGATGGTGCTATCGAGGTCGTTAGCTTCCGTCGCGGCGAATGGGAGAACATCCTCCTGGCGAAAGCCAGGGCGCGACTACACTGAGCGATTTCGCATGCATCCGCTCGAAATCCGGTCTTAGCGCCCCGCGTGCGCTCGTCGCCACTGCGCTACCATCGCATCGCTCACGTCCGACGCATAACAAAGCGGGGAAGCGCCGCCCGGCCGACTGTACGCGCTCCGCGCGCCGCACCGCGATCCGTTACGAGCGAGATTGTACGGGCAGGCGCACGGATGTCCGGTCGCGAGGTAGCCGCGACGCTTTCATGAATGATGCGCTCGCGCACCTGCGTGTCGGAGAGCGGCTGCGCGACCGCCGAGCCTATGGCGCCGACCGACACCGCGATGACCAACAGCCACGGAACCAAGCGGAGCCGCATCCGCAGCGCCGCCTTTTGCCACCATGGTCGGCGCTTCGCCGGCCTGGGCGGCAGCGGCCGGAACGCCGGGTGACCGAGCATGAAATCGAGATAGGTTGGCGTCACGACGAGCGTGCAGTCGCCGCGCTCGGGTTGGAGTACGGGCAGATTGATTTTCACCGGCGTCGCAGCACCCTGCGAGGCTGGCGCCTGCGCTTGCAGGGTGCCGTCCGGATATCGCCAAGCATCCAGAAAATAGCCGTGGCGGCCAGCCGGTAGGGGGCCGTACAATTCCACGAAGTAGCCGATCTCTTCGTTGGTATCGAGCCGCACGACCTTCGCCATGGTCAGTGCACCGGCCCTGCGGGCGGCGCCTGGAGCACCGCGATGGCCCGCTTGATCCGCAGCCACACGAGTTGCCCGTCGCGGTCGCCATGGTCGAGCATCCGGTCAATGAGCCGCGCCGCCTCGACCTCGGCGTTTTCGCCGTACCGCGCAATCAACAAATTCGCGGCACGGTAGATGTCCAAATCCAACACCATCTCTTTTCATACTTCGAACGTTGACTTTACCGAGTCTGGCGCTACGCGATGAGGGCTTTCACCTGCCCGATACGCTTCTGGATTGCAACGGACTGGCCGAGGGATCGAAGGTCAAGCACCTGCCGAGCTTTGGCGATAATAGCCTCGCCAATCGGGTGGCCCCGTAGTCTTTCTTCAGCCATATCTCGCATTTCGTTGAGTTCTTGATATCCCACGCCCGATGGCACACGGTAATTCTGCACCGATTGAAGATAGCCCTGTATTTCCTGAGCTAAACTGCTCAGCATCTCCGGCGCACCGGATCTTCCTCTCAGACGCCGGTCATTGGAAACAAGTTCAATGTGCCCCTGCAAGTCGACCAGTTTTGGCACGATCTCTCGCCGTCGAAGATAATTTCCGGCAGCTCGCACATGTTCCCTCAGCAGGTTGTCGTCTTCGATAATCTCGCGTTCCGCAAATCCTTGCGTGATATCAAGTGACAGATTGTCGAGGGCATTAACGATCAGGTGCACCGCGTCTAAATCGTCAGCGATATCATCTAAGAATTCCCGCTGACGACCTTGGCGGCGTTGATTTATTTCATCCAGCGTCCTGATCACCTCGGCTACCCCAACATCCACCTTTATGGTCAACGGTGAAGTCATTCGAGCCTCCGGTTCGACAGTCAACTTGCCGTTTCCAGCCGCCGGTTAGACGGCCTCCCCCTGCCGTGGAACCTCATCCCCAAGAGGAGCCAACGCGCCACGAGCGGTCGTGTATACTGCTTGGTATTAGCTTATGCCGCAGGACTACCCGCGAACAGCTGAGGGCTTCCTGAACGACACGAGCCTGGCGCCGCATACCCAGAAAATCCCGTTCGATGAATTGAAGGCGATTATCCGCAACGCCATAGCAAGCGCAGCCAGAAAATCGCGGCGCGAAATTTTGGAATTTCCCGACAATCTCGATGAGGCAGAGAAGTCGCGATTGTACCGCCAGAAAGGGAAAGAGCTGTTCGCCTACTTCCGCCGCTATTACGGCGATCCGGCGTCCACGGCCTATGATTGCCTCGGCAAGCACTACCGTGAGATCGCACTGGAGCAGTTCCGAAACCAGACGTTGCAAAAGCAACGGATGAACTCGGGCTGGCGCTACCAATACATCGCGAAAGACTGCGCCCTCCGCTCGCAACGCTTCATCACCGTGTCCGACATTGGCGCGTCAGAGGCCGACTTCAACGCGACTATGGACATCGTCGAAGCTGGCAAAACGCTCAACATTTATGTCTCGATCAAGAACCGCGCCAACACCATGGGCGGGCAGGATTGGCCGAAGGCAATCTCCGCCCTCGAAAACGTTGCCCGCTCGGACAAAAACCGCTCAGGCCCTTACATCTGCGTCTTTGGCATTGCGATCGACAAAGGGCAGCGGCAGATTCGCCGCAACGGCAAGACCAAGGCGCCCTACTCGGTCAACACCGAGGTCTGGCTATCGGATTTCTTTTGGCCATTCTTCGCCAACTATACCTACGCTGAGATCGCAAAGGCGGTGTTGGAGGTGTTGATGGAGACGAGCGGGGGACAGCAGCAGTTGGTCACAGTGGTGCCCGACGAATTGATCGACAGCTTCGGAGCGGAGTGCCGCACTCGCGGCCTCCTCGATGCTGACGGACGATTCAACGACCCGCTCAAATTAATCGACCTGTTTTGTAATACCCCATCCTATGAGGTTGGAGTATGAAATCGTTCATGATGACGCACGCTTGGCGCTGCGGGGGTTCGCCGGCCGCGCCGATCTGATCGTTACCTCGCCGCCCTACGCTGACGCCCGGAAGCGGCATTACGACAGCATCAACCCGGATGAGTTTGCAGCGTGGTTCGCATCCTTCCACGAGCCGCTTGCCGCGGCGCTGAAACCGGAGGGCAGCCTCGTCATCAACATCAAGGACAAGGTGGTGAATGGCGTCCGGCACCGTTATGTCTGGGAGACCGTGATGGCCCTAGAGCGCCTCGGCTGGCACGCCATCGACGATTATCTCTGGCATAAGCCCAATGCGATGCCGGGTTATTGGCCGAGCCGCCTGCGTGATGCTTGGGAGTATTGCTTCCACCTGTCGCGTAGCAAACGCCCTTACATCGATTTTGACGCCGTGAAGCGGCCAATAGGTGATTGGGCCATATCCCGCCTTGCAAACCTCGGACGGAACGACACCAGCCGGCAGAACTCCGCGAATGCTAGCGGCTTCGGTCGCAACATCTCGCGTTGGGCCAACCGGAAAACGGTGCTGCCGGACAATGTGTTGAGCCTCCCGCTTGTTGGAAAAAACAAGGGGCACCCTGCCGTCTTTCCCGTCGAATTGCCGGCATTTTTCATCCGCCTGCTGACACCGGAAAATGGGCTCGTCATCGATCCGTTCGGTGGCAGCGGCACAACGGCGGTTGCCGCGTACCAGGAAGGTCGTAGCTGTGTGTTGATCGATAACAACCCAGCTTACTGTTTTCAGGCACGCGAGCGGTTGCAGCGAGAATGTGGGCTTGACTTCTCTCGTGCGGGGCGGAAACCAACGCGGGCGCCCGAAGGGGCGATGAAAGCCTGGCCAGCGATCTCCGAAAGGGAAGCGCGCGAGCTCGCGGCCTAAGCCCTCACAACATGATCTTCCCGACCTTCGTCGAGCGTGATCTTGGCGCCCCGCCGGTCGTAAAGCTTGGGTGCGATGGAGAACCCCGCCCGGCATAACCGGACGGGGCAGGGAAGGGCCCTCAACATATTCACAATTTGAGATCGAGTTGGCGCGGCGCTACGCCGTCCGCCGCTTCCGGCGCTCCGGCGTCGTGGGCGCCCAACGCTTCGAGCTTTCGCCAATAGAGCGTCCGCGCATCCGTTACCGAGAGCCCGTCGACTATCACTTCCTCCCCGCATCGTTCATCGTGCCGGACGAGCGCCCACCGGCTGCCGCAAACAAGCGTACCGTCGGCGGCGCGGACGGCCTCGGCGCGAATGTAATACCCGGCCGCCATCAGTATTCCTCCGCAAGCATGATTGTCAGCACGCGGGTCGTTTTCTCCGGATCGGCCGGGTCTTCCGACCCGAACTCCATCGCCGCGTCGAAGTAATCCAGCTTGAAGAAGAACTTGCGGCCCGAAAGCTCAAAGGAGCCGAAATCGTGCTCGCCGTGCGGGTCATTATCGGCGTTAAAGTCCGAGAAGGTCGCGACCCGCCGAACGATCATAGCCTGCACATCCGACGGAAGAGCAGCGACGCCGGCCGTCATCATGATGCGCCCGAGCCGCTGATCCATGCTGCTTCGGAAAGCATCATTGAGCTCTCGGATTTTCGCCCGGCGATGGGCGGCGCTCACGGCGCGTCCCTAAGATCGTCGCTCGCATACGGCGAGCATGACATGCGGCATGCGGGGCACCGGTCATCGCACTGGCATGACCATTCGTCCGTCCACTCGTGGCCGCAGTCTGCGCAGCGGTAGTAGTTACGGAACCATCCCTCATCCCGATCGGAGGCGCTCATATGAGGTCTCCGAGGACAAGCGCGGAGACCACGGTCCCGCGCTCGCACGCTTCGTACCAGCCTCTGTCCTGGTCAGGCTCCATCTCGGCGGTGTAGTCGCAGTCCAGACTATCCGGGTTGCAGCAGATCGCCGGACACACGCTGTCGGCTACGGCCGCGTCAAACAGCCCGTCCACGTTTTCAAAACCCTCGATTTCGGCGAGCTGCTGCAGTTTCGCTCGCCGCACTTCTCCGGAAAGAACTGCCATATGGTCCTCCGTCCCGCTACCGGCGCCCGAACAATTTCCGGCGCCGGATGGCAGGGCAGAGGTCCGCCCGCTATACTATCAGATCATTGTTCGCACCGAGGACCGCCTAGCCGTGCCGGTGCCGCCTGATGAACTAGACTAAAATCATGGGTCAAGCAGCGCGCCGGAAATCAGACGAGACCAAGTGGCTTGCTACGCTCGACGAGTCTGAGAGGACGGTCGTGCGGGCGGCGCGGCTCCTGCATCGCTTATTTCCTCTTGAAGGTGCGTGCTACCATTTATCATTTTTTCTTGAATACTATTTGATGCGCGAGTGCGGAATCGAAGGCCGTACCGTTGTCGGTTTCGTAAACGATGGTACCGACGATCTATACGGCTCCCACGCGTGGTACGTCTTCCGAGAGAAGATGACCGATATCGCGCTCTGCCGGCCGCAACATCCGCACCTTCAACCTGCGGGACCGCTTGTCGTGCACGGGCGAGAGATCACGCCGGGCAGGGCGAGGTACTCGTATCACACTGAGCGTCCTCCAGTCGGTCGAGCGGCGCTTCTGCGATTGCTGGAGGATCCTGAAAAAAGGGAAGCAGCGGGATTCGCCGAGCAGCTACACGAGCGGGTGTCGTCACTTCCGGGCGACTACGAAGCCATCGCCGAATACCTGTCAGGCGCTCCCGCAGGGATGGACTACGTAACCATGGCGCACGCTCTGGAGGCTAATCTTTGAAAGGCGCCGGGAGCTGCCGGCCATTTTCCGTAACCCATCTCGTCCATTTTTCGCAACCCATGTCGGCAGGGAGGCCCCAGCGCCCCACCAACGGCCTTGTCAAATCCCGAATAACTGCCGGTACATGCGCTCGCCCTCAGGTGTTGCGATCGGCGGCAAGAAGATGGCCTCCGACTTCCTGGGAGGGGTGAAGCTCGGCCTGCCGACCTTCACCATGTGGTAGCACGCCACATACGTGGCCGTCTGCCCCGCGAATACCCGGATAAATGCGTCGGGCCGATAGACTGGCCCATTGCTTTCCCACATCGCGCCGTCGCTCGCATCCGGCCGCGAGTGTGCAAAGGCGGACAATTCGTCATATAGGCCGTTCATCCACCCGCCCTGCTTGAAAAGGAGCGTGCTGGCCGGTTCGCCCGAAAGGCGGCGCAACTGTTCGCGCGGGAAGACCAGCCGTGCGGTGCTCTGCTTCCACCGGGCGTACACTGGGTCCGACGGTGAGAGGTTTCCGAGTGCTCCGATAGCAACCAGGTCAAGCGCAGCACGCAGGTTCGACAGCCCGGAGCGGTAATAGCCATGTAGAGCGTCGAACGTGCTCGACTGAAAGCAATCCGCCGCGTCGAGCATTGCATCAAAGAGAGCATCGTGGTCATCGCCGATCGCCTCAATCCAGTCTCCCCAAAGCCGGTACATGAATTTCAAGCGACGCCCATGATGATTCGACGTTTGGAGCGCGACGTCGTCGGGTAGGTGCATGATCCCGGACCAGTCACGCCTCCGGACGAGATCCGTTGGCCGTTCGCGGTTCCCCTTCGGTCGACTTGCAAAGATATTATCCGGGAGCAAATCTCTCGACGCGCGGAAATCTTTGATTCTTTTACGCTTCGCCATACAACCTTTATGCCACAGATCAGACGCCCCGCCCCAGGCGAGCTTGTGGTGTGCCCCGGCATGCGAATGCTGGTGGTACTTGTGGGCGGGAAGGCGGCTCAACGCCCTCCTACATCCTCCTGCCGTGGAACCTCTCACCCTGGGGGGCACGCCACCTTTGCGTTCTCGGGAGCGTCGTTGTATGAAGGGAACATTATTAGAACATAAGGGCCCGAGCCTGCGTATGGACACCATCATTAAATGCCCGAGTTGCAGCACCGAAATCCCGCTTTCCGACGCATTCCGCAAAGAAATCGAGGCAGACATACTCATTAGAGAACAGGAGCGGCACGAACGGGAACTCACCGAAGCGCGATCGACCGCCGCCGCTGAAGCGGTCAAAAAGCTCGAAGATGAACAGATTCGGCGCGAGGCAGCTCTGCGGGCCGAAGCAGCCGAGGAAAAGGAGCGCAGCGCCCGCCTTCTCAAGCAGCTTGAGGACATGACCGGTGAGTTGCGGGCGCTGCGCCGCAAAGATGAGGAGCGTGAGCTCGCGTACAAACAGCGGCTCGCCACCGAGGAGGATCGCATCCGAGCTGAGACCCGCAAGAGCGTTTCCGAAGAACACTCATTGAAAGACCGCGAAAAGGACAAGCGGCTTGCCGATGCTCTCCACCAAGTCGAGGAGTTAAAGGCAAAAATGCAACAGGGGTCACAACAGACCCAGGGCGAGGTTCTTGAGTTAGAGCTTGAGGAGTTGCTGCGGCGAGAATTCAAGGACGATGAGATCGAGGAGGTCAAGAAGGGCCAGCGTGGGGCCGACGTACTGCAGCGGGTAAATGATCGTCGGGGCCGCGATTGCGGCATGATCTTGTGGGAATCTAAAAATGCCCACTGGACCGAGACGTGGCTCCCCAAGCTTCGACAAGATCAGCGGGACGCCAAAGCGCAAATTGCGGTTCTGGTAGCCGTGCAGCCCCCGCCTGATGTCGATACGTTCCTACACCGCGAGGGCGTCTGGATAGTACGGCGCCAGTATGCCACGGACTTAGCGCAGCTGCTCCGGTACAGCCTAATTCAGGTACACGCCGAGCGCGCTAACCAGGCAGGCAAAGACGAGAAGATTGAGGTGCTGTACAGCTATCTGACCAGCGTTGAGTTTCAGCACCGCATTCAAGCGATCGTGGAAGGCTTCACTTACTTGTGGAACGATGTCGAGCGTGAAAAACGATGGTTTTCTACGAAGTGGGCACGGCAAGAAAAAGAAATTCGGAAAATCATCGACAGCACGCAAGGCATGTATGGGGATTTGCAAGCGGTCACGGGCCGATCGCTCGTCGCCCTCCCGGCATTGGAAATGTCGACCGACCAGCTTACTAGCGAAGCAGAGGGTTTATTGCCGGGGGTTGCGTAGCGCCCCTGTGTTCACGGAACGTCCCGAGATTGATGTAGATCAAATCTGAGATGCACGGTCTAGAAGCACTACCCCAGCAGTATTCGATCCATTTGACCGGACTTAGGTGGCTATAGCGATCCTCGGGAGTAGCCAATGACAGTCGAGGCACCTACCACTGGCATCATTGAGCAGTAAGACACCCCAGAGCAAGCTAGCCTGAAGTATATCTCAGGTAAAATCGCTCAGGGGCTCATGTGGAGTCGAAAGGCCAAAAATTATGGAGCTTCGCAAATCACGGAGCTACGGTAATCGTCGTCATCTTTAGTGCGTTAGCAGCAGTGCTTGCTCAGGTAACGGGTGAACCTCTGAATCGGTCAATCTTCTGTGGATTTAGGCCGGGCAGCATCGGCCGCGACGCGCGCCAAAGCGAGTATTTCTCGTGCAAAATGAATCGCGCAGGTTCGACGGGGGGCTTGGCCTATTCCATCGCCTCTTCAATCGCTCGAAGTATGGGGCGCTGCTATTCCCGATGACGGCGCTAACATCCTGGCCTCCTCCGGAGCGAACGCACCCGCCGCGTTGACTTGGGTCAATTTGAACACTCAAATTGGCAGGTATAGTGGGCCAAATCCAAAGCGGAGGGTGCCCCCATGCCAGCCGACCCGCCAAAACTCCGCGAACCGTATCCTGGTATCGCGAATTTGCCTAACGGGCGGGCGGCCCGGCAATCCGGTAAGGCCGACTGCGCACTGCCGAAGACCTCGGTGCGCAAACCGACTGCATCGCACGAGCCTTAGCTGTTCGATCCGAAGCCCAAACTGAGTGGTAGAGAAGCGGCACCATCGTCGGACCAGCTCAAGCAGGCCATTTGCGACCCAGCCTAAGCAGCACGGTCTATGACAGGGAGAAGAGAAATGGCGCTTCGCGATATTTTGGTTTGTCTCGATGTTACCGCGGGTGGCGCCGGCCGGCTTGAGCTGGCCCTCAATCTCGCGGAAGCCAGCAAGGGGCATCTGACGGCCGTTTACACCTTACCGGAGCCCCGCGATTCGGCCGCCCCGCCTGCCGGCGTGGGCCTGCCGCCAACGGTTCTCGGACCGGTTTCGCCGGACGGCGCCAGAGCTATCGGGAGGCTTCCGGTAAGCGCGGCTGCGCCGGTGGTGCAGGTCTTGCGCGAGGCCGAGCGGGCCGACGCAGTCGAGGAGCTTTTCCGCGCGGCGCTGCCGCTTCACGGACTCGACGGCGAATGGCACATGGTCGATCATACCCATCTGGCGGAACTGATCGAACTTACGAAGGCGACCGATCTGGCAATCCTCGGACAATATCCGGGCGATGACTCGGACGGCGAGACCTGGGTCCGGCCGGATCATGTTGTCACCGCCGCCGGAAGGCCGGTTCTTGTCGTGCCCTATGCCGGTACCTTTTCGTCGGTAGGGAAGCGCGTGCTGGTTGCCTGGGACGGCTCGCGGGAGGCGACACGAGCGGTGCACGACGCCTTGCCGCTTATTGCCGCCGCGGAAGCAGTCACAGTGGTCTCGGTCGCTGGCCGCGAGAGCGGCCTCGAAAGACAACACCCCCTGTTCGATCGCATCGTCCGCCATCTCGAACGGCACGGCCTTGCGGTCCGCAGGGAGGAAGACGTCCAAGCCGGGCTCCGGGTCTGCGATCTGTTGTTGTCGCTCGCCAGCGATCTGAAGGCCGATCTGATCGTCGCCGGTGCCTATCATCACTCGCAATTCCGTGAAGCTGTGCTCGGTGGCGTCAGCCGCGAATTGCTCGACCACATGACGGTGCCGGTGTTGATGTCGCACTAGGCTCTGGATTTGTCGTAGCCAGGGCCGCTTACCATAACATAAAGCTTCGGCAATTCAGCAGGCTCTGAGGCGTCGGCGTGTTGACGTAGACGGCGATGGCGTCGTTCATGACGCCGCGCGTGCCGGCGGGAGTGATTGACCACCCGGCGACGCCACAGTGCTCGTCAAGCCATTCCTCGATGCGGGTGAAGATCGCGCCGATGCCCCCTTCCGGCACCTTGATCACGATGCGTACCGGGAATTGGCGCTCCGCATCGGTGACGATTACTCGCGGGTTGCCGGGCATGAGTTTCTCCTACGCACGTACGCGAGCGAGAACACAATAGGAACATAAGATTGCCGTCAACGGTAAAACAAGCCATATATCGCCCCGCGAGGAGGGAAGTGCATGTGCGGGCGCGCGAAGCTCGAAGGCGACTTGCGGGAGCTCAAAATCCTGTTCGGCATCCCACCAGAGTACCCGACGCCGAACTACGCACCGAGCTGGAATGTTGCGCCAACCGACAGCTTGCCGGTTGTGCGCTACAACCCAAAAACCAGCTCACGCACGCTCGACCTCATGCGCTGGGGGCTCGTGCCATACTGGGCGAAAGACCTCAAGATCGGCTTCTCGACCATCAACGCGATGGCGGAGACTGTGGATACGAAGCCGGTCTTCAAGGATGCCTTCAGGCGCCGCCGGTGCCTTGTACCCATCGAGGCCTTTTACGAGTGGCAGAAGCTCGGCGAGAAGGCGAAGCAGCCCTACGCGATTGGCCTGAAGGACAGCCGGTACATGGTCCTTGCCAGCCTGTGGGAGACGTGGAAGTCGCCGGCCGAGGAGCTCATCCGCAGCTTCACCATTATAACGACGCGCGCGAACGAACTCTGCGCGCCGATCCACAACCGCATGCCCGTGATCCTGCCACCCGCGGAGTGGGCCGCATGGCTCGGCCAAGAACCGGTCGGCGACGATCTGTTGAAGGCGATGCTTGCACCCTATCCGGCCGAGGAGATGACCGCCTGGCCCGTGAGCACGCGCGTCGGCAATGTAAAGAACAACGACCCGTCCCTCATCGAGCCGACCCAGGCCGCCCACATTCGCGACTCGGTGGCGATGGAGAGGAGCGATGCCCGTTCCAGCGGATGCTGCTAATAGTGCCGCCAGTGGTGGTGGTGCCAGTGGTGGTGATAATGGTGCCGCCACCCGTGGTGTCCGTAACCATACGGAACGCAACCGCCCCAGTAGGTTAGATAATAGCCGGGGCCGCAACCACCTTCCACCCGCACAATATTCGATGAAGCCGTGAACTCAGTGTTCGGAACGGCTGGAGCGGCGTTCGCCAGCCCTGTCCAAACGGCGGCAATTCCGACGGCACCGATCAATTTGAGGCTGGTTGAACGCATCGCGTTCCTCCTTAGAAAGCCGGTTTTTTTAACGAGCTGCCCATTCGCGGGCCGGCGTGAGTGTGCCGATTCCCTGGGGCATCATACATCTCAGCGACCCAAAGGCTGCATCTCATTTGGAACATTCTCTCTCTCACTCCTAACTGCTGCGACCATTCGTCAAATTGACAGGAAATTCCGCTTTAGGCTCAATTCGATCCGCTGCGCGGGCAAACGCAGTACGAATCCGGTACGCAGGGTGAACTTGCATCCGTGTCGGTGTGACTTCCGGCCTCAACCAGCTCCTACCTGACAGCACGCCGCCCTGCCTCGGCTCCTGAAAGAGACGATTTTTTCGGATTGATAATATTTATGCAGCATTGCTGCATTCTGTACTTGGCTCGGCCGCGTACGGGCACAATCGGTTTCATGACGACACCGCACTCAGCAGCGACCCGCGCCGTCACCGACAGCAAATCGCGTGACCTGCCGGTGCGAATTCCATAGCCTTCGCTTCAGCTCTTTTCTCTCCATTATCCCGTCTATGACCGAGTTCGTTGACGATTGCGCTCGCACACCTGAGAGTAGCGGGGCATCGCATAGGACGCGGCCGTGAACACCAGAGACAGAGATTTTCGTCCGCCCCGCCGCCGTAGTTTCGACGACGACAATTATGAACGGCCGACACGCAATTTCGGATATGCGCCACCGAGCGGCCGGCAGTTTGAAAACCCCTCCGGCCCCCCCGTTCGAGCCACCGTCAAGTGGTACAATCCGGACAAAGGATTTGGCTTCGCCGAGCTTGCCGACGGCTCCGGTGACGCATTCCTGCATGTGAGCGTCGTCGAGCGCAGCGGCCAGGCCAGCGTACCGCCGGGCGCGACCCTTGAAGTTCGCGCCGGGCCCCGGACCGAAGGGGCCTCAGGTGACCGAGATCATCAGTGTGGACGCCAGCACCGCATCGCAAGAGCCACCTAGGCGCGCGAGACCGGAGCGACCCGCGTATCACGGGTCGGCCGGACGCACTACCGTCGAGGAGTTGGGTACGGTGAAGTGGTACAACTCGACCAAGGGCTTTGGCTTCATCGCCGCCGATCGCGGTGGCAAGGATATATTCGTGCATGCTTCGGCGCTTGAGCGCGCTGGGGTGATGGGGCTGGCCGAGGGCCAGCGTGTTGCCGTCGATGTGGCCGAAGGCCAAAAGGGACCCGAGGCCGTGCGCCTGCGGACGATCTGACCGCCGGTGAGAGGATCAACAACTTCCACGGCCGCCCGTGCTGCGCCCGAGTATGGCCGCGGCACTGGCATCCCCAATCCAATCGACGTTCATGTCGGCAAGCGCATCCGGATGCGCCGGCTTTTGCTTGGCATGAACCAAGAGACCTTAGGGAAGGCGCTCGGGCTCACCTTCCAGCAGGTGCAGAAATACGAGCGTGGCACCAACCGCGTGAGTGCATCGCGACTGTCGGCAATGGCCGACATTCTCGGCGTGTCCATCTCGTATTTCTTTCACGAAATGGCAACCGACGAACAACTCAGCTTGGAGGCGCAGCAGAACCGCGAGCGCATGGAGCGACCCGAGACAATCGAGTTGATACGCTTCTACTACGCCATCCCTGATGAACGCGTACGGCAGCAATTCCTTCAGACGGTTAAGGTCGCGGCGGCGATGAGAGCCAAGCCATGATTGACGCCGGCATCGATGAAGTTTTCTCTCGCGGAGGGCACCTGCGAAATCTGACCATCACGGGGCTTGGAATAGCTGAAACTGAGTATTAGTGAAATTATACTCATTCAACAAAACAGAGAAAATACGGCTTACCTACGGGGTATTTTCCCAATCGGACAATAAACAAGAAACGAAGTGGGCCGACTGGCCCGACAATTCGAGAGACCCAACGTCCCTCATGGTGGAACCATGCGCAACTGAAAGTTTGTTGCGCAAAGTTGCTGCGTCGGCACCATCTGCAGACCGTGCTCTTGTAAGGAATACGACATGGATCGAATTTCTGTCGGAAATTCCGAAGGAGATGTAGAGGCGCAAATCGTCCTGCCTTTGTTGACCCGGCCGGAGCTTTTGGGAATCCCGCTTCAGGACGTCCGAAGCAAAGAGGGCATCTCCGCACGCGACATTGGAAAGGGATCGAAGCGAAAAATCGGCTACATACCCGATTTCTGCGTGTACAAGAAATCTCTTCCGCTTCTAGTAGTTGAGGCAAAGGCTCCCCAGGGTAATGTCGTGCAGGCGTATAGCGAAGGACGGCTCTACGCTCTTGAGATCAACCGCTCATTCCCATCTGGCTGTAATCCTTGTTGTCGTGTGATAGCGACAAACGGAGTGAAGCTACTCGCCGGCTCGTGGGACGCGGACCCAGTAATTTCGGTTGATGTGGATGCTATAGCACAAGGCGCTCCCGTACTCATGAGCTAATCACGTTACTCGGTGACGATATTTTAGAAGAACTAGCAGGTTCCTTCAGCCGATCACTTAGGCGTGCTGATTTTGCCCGCCCCTTTAATCATGGAGCTGGTGCGACACAGATCGATTCCAGGATTGATCCAAACACTTTTGCGGCAGACTTGAGTCCAGCCTTGCGTCGTTATTTCTCTTCGCGAGATCAGACTACTGATCGTGAAATTTATAGCCGTGGATATATTTCATCCAACGAGATCACGAGTTACGATAGAATTTTAGAGTCTTTCCTAAAAGACAGATTGGCCCGGTCTAGCCGCCGAACAGAAATTACAACCAGCAGGCGTCGCTCCGACGAGATTACGAAAACGATATCAGCGTTCGATGAAAAACGACCTATTACGGGTGATATACAGCTCGTTACTGGAGGTGTCGGCGCGGGAAAATCGCTATTTGCTAGGAGGTACAAGGAATATCTGCAACCAGAAGCGCTAAAGCAGAAGAATCATTGGGCATTTATTAATTTTATCAATCCTCCAGGGGATTTTGCCCGGTGGAATGACTGGGTGTGCGAGGGCTTTGCCAAAAGCATCGTCGCGGAGGGCGCCCCGATTGATTTACGTGATGGCGCCGATCAGGAGAGGATATTCGCCAGCGATCTTGCCGACCGAAGTGCCTATTACAGCCGAATGGAATCCGCTCAACTCGGTCGAGGAGCCCTTGAGAAGGCCCGTGACATCGAGCAGTGGCGGCTAGACCCTTTGAAGCTCACTCGCGGGATATCGCGTTATCTTCAAGGAGATCGCGGAGATAATGTGGTCGTCGTATTCGATAATGTCGACCGTCGCGAGTCTGCCGCTCAGTTGGCTGCTTTTGAGACCGCGCTGTGGTTTCTGGATCAGACGAGGTGCCTCATCATCCTTCAAATGCGAGATGCGACGTTTGAGGCTTATAAAAACGAACCACCGCTTGATACTTATCGCACAGGTCAGATTTTTCATATTAGCCCTCCCCGCTTCGTCGACGTAGTGAAGCGGCGGCTGGAGCTCAGCCTAGAGTACCTCGCCGAAGAGGCCCCCGAGATCGTTAGCTTTCAGACCAGTTCGGGGATAACAATTCGCTATCCGAGGAGCAGAGCAGGAGAATTCCTCAGCGGAATTTACCATCATCTATTTCAAAATCGGAACAATGTGTCACGGGTCCTTGAAGCGCTTGCTGGACGCAATGTTCGCAAAGCACTTGATATGTTCTTTGCGATAATAACGTCCGGACACATGCCCGAGGACGTCATTTCGTCCGTTGCGCAGGGAGCGGGCTTTCGTTCCTTCCCTGAATATCTGATACTGCGCGCGCTTATGCGCCAGGACTACCGATTTTTCAATAATAATACAGGATTTGTTGCTAACATCTTCCATTGTGAACCGAGATGGGAACGCCCGAGCAATTTACTACTGCCGGAGCTGCTGTTTTACCTCATAAGTCAACGAAAAGTACGAGGCGATAATGGTCAAGTTGGGTTCGTTGCACTGCCTCGTGTTTATCTTGAACTTGAGGCGCTCGGTTTCGTCCGGAGCGACATCAAAGACGCAGCTCATTTTGCTCTTAGGAAAGAGCTGATCGAAGTTGACACCTCGTCCGTCGATACGATCCGCGAACATGATAGTATACGGGCCTCCGCGAGCGGTTGGGCTCATATGCGGCTGCTTTCATCGCGAGCCGAATATGTGGCTGCCCTCCTGCCCACCACTGCCATCAACGATAAACTGCTATCGGCACGCATTTTTGACCTCATGCAGCTCGAAAATCGGGCTGGTACATTGGCGCTCCATCAGATAATTCAGTTAGTCGAAAATTTTGCATCTTACTTGAAACGGCAGCGTTCCGAACTTGGATCACATCCGGGCTATGCTGATCGCAAGCAGTCTGGGTCTTCTTATGTTCTTGAGAAGCTGCAAGAGGCGTTAAATTTTGCTCGTAGAGAGAACGGGCAATGTTTCACTTCAGATACCCAAGCTCAATAGATATGGTGTATCCCCATGAGCATCCGCGCCCTTGGCGGGGGCGATCTCGTGGGGGACAAGCCCGTGCTATTTGTCTATCTGGATGAGACCGGAACTGGTGATCCGAAAGTAGAGCCTTTTGTCATCATCGCTGGAGTGATGGTAAAAGCTGATAAAAAATGGAAGACTGTGGAGGAACGGCTAAAGAAAATTGCTAATGAATTTGCCCTTCCTGAAGAGAGGTATAATTTTTTCTTCCACGCCAATGAGCTATTCACCGGCGGAAAGAAGGAGTTCAGGGAGAAATATTCGCTTCAAAAGCGTTTTCAAGCCTTGATTGCCCTTTGCTCCGTTCCAGAAGAATTCGACCTTCCGATATTTACTTATGCAGTTCACCGAGCGCGTTATGCGCAACGGCGACCCATCGGATTATCGGCAAATGAACTGCTTACCGAGGCGTTGATGCACTGTTCTGTAGTATGCGCGACTCAGATTGAGCAATTCGTTCGAGAACATTATGATGACGACGAAGTGGTTACTCTGGTGTACGAAAATAATTCTGACAAAAATTACTGGATAAAAGAATATCATAAACTATTCAGATCGGACGTAATCGAAAATGAGCTTAAAAGATTAAAGGTGAAACGTCTCTCTAGATTTGAAAGAATTATTGAAGCGCCAATGTTCTCCGGCAAGACTGATAGTAGTCTTTTACAAATTGCCGATGCGTGTGCGTACGTTATTGGCCGTAAGCTTCGTGGTATCGGCATTCCGAACGACATGTGGAAGCCGGTGCGCCGACAGCTTAAGGCCGGCGTTTTGGATTTGATGCGGGAGCCGGTTTGATGCGGTCTGGTCCATTCATTCTTTCAAAGGCGCGATCGAATGTACGTCGTCCTTCCGGCGACTCATCCGCTTCGATTTCGCGCGCCATTTCCATGAACCGCTTTGATTCAGCGGGATCATCGGGCCGTGGCTTTGGCTTACGGGGCATGCGGGGATGGTAACACGAAAATCACCGATCAAAGCCGACATCTCGACAAGGCTCACTGAGATTGACGGAGCATATAAAAGTAGTACCTGTCCATCGGTCGATCCGATAAACGAAGCCCGGTGCCGCGCTAATCTGCCAGCGGAACACGATAAGGACCGCGACGGCAATCACCAATCCGGCACTGATAATGGCGATCGGTATGCGCACATCACTGCCGGGTCTGAGGGGTTCCGCGCATCTGCAATAGAACAGTCGGCATCTCGGCGACTATGTATTCCGCGATCACAGGAAGAAGGGAGAGAGTTTCTTCGGCCCCAGATGGACCGCGCGCCGTCAAAAGCACGTTCTCCTGCAACGCATCCGGCAAAATCCGCACCTGCGCAACCCCATGCACAACTATTGGCTGCGCCGCAGCCGATCCGGTCTGGCTTTGTGTCATCATGCGATCAGACCATCGGTCGATGGTTTCCTTGAGACCGAACATATCGCCCGGCGTAAACCGGATTGTCGTGACCTTGCCGGCGGCTGATTTGTTGCGTAATACAAAATCCCCAGCCTCTTCGCTGAAGCTTAGGCCAAATGGCACCTGGATTCTGGGCATCCCCTTAACTCCTGGGTTAGTTGGCACTTTCTCGGGCAGCGGTCACCGTCGCTTATTAGAATGGCGGCGATACGACCCGGCGCGGGAGACCAGTCGTTTCATAAGTGAGCCTCTTTCCCTTCGCGCCAGCCAGGGCGCGATCCGCGCGTGCAATATCGTCGATGCCAAGACCGACCCGATTGTTGTGCCGGAAATCAAATTCTGCCGCGTAGCGATGCAGGTGCTTTTCGCTGACATGGAAATAGCAGCCGTAAATCCCGCGCTTGAAGATCGAAAAGAAGTTCTCGACGGTGTTGGTGTGCCAAAACGCGGCGCGGACGTATTCCTCTGCGCTGTGATTGACAGTGCCGTGACCGCCGAAATCGCGCCCGATCGCGGTATAAACCGGCGCTTCATCGGTCATCAGATAGGTGGCTTTATTGACGTGCGAGACGATGATCGGCTTCAATGTTTGCGCGGTGACGTTTTCCACGTGGAAACTGCGGACGCGCCCATCGCGCTCGACCAATGCCAGCACGGGAGCTTTGGGCGGAATGACGTTTTTCCGGTTTCTCGCTTTACCACCGACGTAGGTTTCATCGGCTTCGACAATCTGATTTGCGCCGCCAAGCGGCCCGCAATCCAGCAAGTTCAATTCGGTCATGGCCTCGCGAATGCGGTGTCCGATAAACCAAGCGGTTTTCAACCCACATTGAAAGGTGCGCTGAAGCTGGCGGGTCGAAATGCCCTTTTTCGACGCCGACATAAGGTAGATCGCCTGAAGCCAAACGCGCATCGGCACGTGGCTTTTTTCAAACACGGTGCCGATCTTGACGTTGAACGGCTGCCGGCAGGCATAGCATTTGTAGAGACCGACGCGAGTAGTCTTGCCGCTCAGCTTGCCGATGCGCGCCTGGTCGATATTTCCGCAGTGCGGGCAGATCGGACCATCGGGCCAAAGCCTCGCCTCAACATAGGCGTAGGCTGCTTCCTCGCTGTGATAATGGCTGTCCGAAAGCACCGATTGCATGGCCGATCTCCCTTGCCGGCCAATACTATATCAGGTGTGTGGGTATCACAAGTGAAACATTGCCAGAGAACGCTCAAGTGACGGGCCAAGCAGATCTCCTGGATATCCTATAATCGCAAAGGCCAGTTACCCTCAGTTTGCCCGATCGCTTAAAGGCGATGATAGGTACGCTGAGCAGTGAGCTATAGCCGAGCCAAATAACTCTCCCACTTCCGGACGCCTCTCCAATTCGACGGATCTAATCGCTGCCGCGTTTCTAACGGAGGCGGGCCATCCGTGTCAGATAATCTCCCCATGCCTCCAGCGCCGCCTTCCGCTCTTCGAGGTAGGCATGTCGGTTGTAGACGGCCGCGACGCCGCGGATCGTCCCAGAGACGTGGTTGAGGATGCGGTCGACAACGTGCGGCGCGATATTGAGTTTTGCCATGCCGGTAGCGGCCGTGCGCCGGAGATCGTGCAGCACCCACTCCCCTATCGCTGCTTCTGTGGTTTCCTGACCGGCGTCCGCCAGCTCTTTGCGAAGCAAGACGAGCATTCGCGTGTCTAGCCGCGCCTTGGCCTTGCTCATGCCTGACACGGCCGTCTGGCCAGTGGTTGTGAACACGAGGTCGAGGCTACTCCCTCCCTTTCCCCATCCGCCGGGTCCGGCGCCAATCGGCGCAAGGTTTCGATGGTTTTGACGGCGAGAGCGCAGAGGTGGACGACATGTTCTCGGTCGTTCTTCGCGGCGCTCACACGCATCACCCACTGCCGGTCAGCAAGGTGATCGCCCGTCAACCCGCCCGCCGCATCTCCAGCGCCGTTGCACCCTCGCGGTGTTTCTCACCCGTCAGTCTTGCGATGTGGTCGCACCATAGAGCAAGCGCCGCGGCCTTCTGGACCGCGTAGGCGCTCCGGTTATAGACGCCGGCGATGCCGGCTCGGGCGATGCCGCCGACATGATTGACGCAAGCCTCGATCACGTGCGGCTCGACGCCAAGATCATTCAATCGTGTGACGAACGTGCGCCGCAGGTCATGCAGCGTCCAAGGCTTCAGCGCCTTGCCGCCGTTCGCCTTAGCGATGCGTGCGTCAAGCCGCGTTTTGCACCGCGACCATCCGCTGAATGGCCCCTGCCCCTCACCGAACAGCATCTCGCGCCCATCCTGCCGACCCGGCAACTGGTCGACCGCAAGCAGCGGCAGCACCAGCATGTGCGGCAGCTTGTTTTTGCTGCGCTCGCTCGGCAGGGTCCATGAGGTTATTTCGTCAGCGATCTCCAACTCGGGCCAGCAAATCCCCGCGATCTCTGCGCGCCGCGCTCCGGTGAGCATGAGCAACCGCACGATCCGGTCGTGGTCTGCCGCGCCACTTGTGCAGCGCCATATCAGCGCCAGCTCGTCATCCGACAGCACGCGTTCTCGGGGCTTCTCCTCAGTCGGCACGAACGTCGCCACGACGGGGTTGGCCGCTACCAACCCCGCCCGCATACCCCAGCTATACATCGCCGAAAGGCTCGCCCTTACACGGTTCGCTTGTGTTGGCGCCAGCTCGGCGATGCCCTGTAAAAGCTCGACGATGTCGCGTTGTTTGATTCCCGCTGCGGGGCGCTTGCGCAATGGCGCGATGTCGAGTGCGCGCCCGTGCCGTGGCTTCGGCGTGCTGCCCTCTTTCGGCGCTGCGAGATGCCGGCGTAGTTCCTCATAGCTGCGCAAGCGCAGTCGGGTTTTTTGATGCACCAAATATCGCTCGACCAGCTCACCCACTGTGATCGCGTTGCGCCGCTCGACCTTGGCTTGTTTGGCCTCTCCTACCGCATCGCCGCCCGTCTTCGCCGGAGCCAGATACCGTTTCTCCGCTTCCTCGCGGGCCTTGGCGTATCTGACGACGTCGGGGCTACCCAGCGATTGACGGCGGGTCACCCCTTCGCGCGTCCTGTATTGGCACAGCCATGACCGCTTACCGTTGGCAAAGCAGCGCAAGCCGAAACCGGGCAGACCGTCATCCCAATACGTGATCTCGGACTGCCCTGGTGGGCACTTCAAACCTGGTATGGTCTTGCCGCTCATCGCGATGGTCGGCATCGCCCGCCCTCTGCGGTAGCACTATGGTAGCAAGGTAGCAGTTATCGGATGATGTCCGTCGATACGTGCTGCTAATCCTATGCTGAGGGTATGCAGCTATATGCCCGAGATTTGCAAGAGTATCTGATGCCTCTTGCTGTCTCTTGCTACCGGGTGATATCTAGTCGAGTGCCCTTGCATTCAGCATGGGGTGCTGAGGGTCGAGAGTTCGAATCTCTCCGCTCCGACCAATTTCCTTGGCCATCTCTGCTTTTGGGGAGCTCCCGCATGTCGACCGAACGCCCCGAATCGCCGCTCGAACCCTGGCAATATCCCGAGCCGCATTGGCGCAAGCTGGTCGATCGAGTGCGCGCTGGTAAGGCGCTGCGGCCGGCCGAGTGGCCGGGCGGCACGCGCTGCGCGGTGGCGCTGTCATTCGACAGCGACCATGAGACCAGCGATCTGCGCGAGGGCGGCAAATCGATCGGCCGGCTCGCCTGGGGGCAATATGGCGCGCGGGTCGGCGTACCGCGCATCCTGAAGCTGCTCGACAAGTATCAGGTCAAGGCGTCGTTTTACGTGCCGGCGGTGACGGCGCTGATCCACCCGGATGAGCAGCGCCGCGTGATCGCCGAGGGCCACGAGATCGGCATCCATGGCTGGATCCACGAGCTCAATTCGATACTGCCCTACGAGGCCGAGCGCGACCTGATGCTGCGCGCCGCCGAGGTGCTGGAAAAGACGACCGGCGTGCGGCCCATCGGGTTGCGCACGCCGTCCTGGGATTTCAGCTGGAACACGCTGGCGATCGAGGCCGAGATGGGCCTCCTATACGATTCCTCGTTAATGTCGGACGAAGATTGCTACGAGCTGCTGCTCGACGGCAAGCCCTGCGGCGTCGTCGAGCTGCCGGTCGAGTGGGTCCGCGACGACGCGGTCTATTTCATGATGAACCGCTTCTCGGCGCTGCGTCCCTACACGCCGCCCGCCGACGTGCTCGACATTTTCCGCCGCGAGTTCGAGGCCGCTTATGAAGATGGCGGCCTCTTTCAGCTGACCATGCACCCGCATGTCATCAGCTATCGCTCGCGCATCTGGCTGCTCGAAGAGCTGATCCGTTTGGCCCAGTCACGTCCCGGCGTGTGGTTCGCCACCCACGCCGAGGTCGCGCGCTGGGCCAAGGAGCATGCCGCCTAGTCCTTTTTATACGAGCGTTTAATTTCAGGGTCTTCGCCCTTGGCGTGACGCCGGCCGACCGCCTCCGCTTGCTCTAATTCGTGGCGAACGTCGCGGTTGCGCAGGTCGTGTTCGGCCTCATGCGCCTTCTGCTCGACTTGGCCCGAGCGCACAAAGCGCTGTTGCGCTTGGTTGTACTCTCGCGCGGCAGTTCGATTACCTTCCCCCTCGTTCTTCTCTTGTGAAAACTCTTTGTTTTTCTCCATCTTCAATCTCCTTTCTCTGTACCGAATGAACGGAGTCTTTAAGGTGGAGTTCCAAGCGCCTGAATTGTCGCAATGGTCCCTGTCAACCGGGTAGCGCGGCGCGGAATCTGAGCCGCACATAGTCGGCGATCCACAGTCCGGTCTCGTCCTTGAGGATCGGCTCCAGGAGATCAACGACCTCCTGCTTGGCGACAGGACGGTCGGCTGGCGGCAACGGTGCAAAGAAATCATCGGCGAAGGTGTCGAGCCAGGCAGCAAACCCGGCTTCGAGCGGCGTAGGGCGCGGGATGATCGCAATCTCGTCGATGCGGAACCCGGCGGCTTCGAGCTTGGCACCGTAGGCGGCCGCGGAGGGGAAATACCACGGCGTCAGCGACAGTGCCTCGATCCCGCGTTTCGCCAGGACCGCACGAAACGCGGTCTGGATCGCCGCGGTATTGTTGTGCCCGCCCATCTCGGCGACAAACCGGCCGCCCGGCTTCAGGGCGCGCGCGACGCCGGCAAGCACGGCCTCGGGCGGGCGCATCCAATGCAGCGCGGCGTTGGAAAACACCGCGTCGAACTCGCGGTCGAAGGCGAGGTGCTGGCCCGGCATGACGCGCGCGTCGAGGCCCTTTGCCTGGGCGGCGGCGACCATGTCGGGCGCGGCATCAATGGCGACAACCTTGGCGCCGGTCGCGGCGATCTTTTCGGTCAGCACACCGTCGCCGCAGCCGAGATCGAGGATGTGCTCGCCGGGCTGCGGCGCCAGCAGCTCGACGACCGGCGCACCAAAAGCTGGCACGAAATGCGCCGCCGCCGCGTAGCGCGCCGCCGACCAATCCTGTTTTGATAATTCCGCCATCGCCCGACGCTCTCCGCAAGGAAACGCGCCGGAGCTTAGAAGTCGCAGAATACCAGGTTAAGGTAAAAAATTATCCTGGTATCACAACCACTCCTACAGCAGATCCTTGACCGCCGCCTGATAGCGGGTGATCGCGTCGAGATGCTCGGCGAAGGTCTTGCCGGCGATACGCTTGTGGTGATTGCTGACATAGGTCGTGTGCACGGTGGCGTGGGTGACGCCGGCTTTCTTCCAGAAGGCAATCTCCTTGCGCCAATCGTCCGGCGTGCCAGCACCGGGCGAGACCCAGACTTCAAGGCCGAAATCTGCCGGGTCGCGGCCGTTCTCGAGCAACAACCCGCGCAGCTTGTCAAACGCCGCGAGCGCTTGATCGCCCACCGGATAGGCGAGCGGCATGAACCCGTCGCCATAGCGCGCGGCCCGGCGAAAGGTTGCCTCGGCATGGCCGCCATACCAGATCGGCACGCGACCCGATTCCGGCCGCGGATTGATCCCGGCGTCGTCGAGATGATGGTAGTCGCTCTGGTATTTGACATGCGGTTCGGCCCACAGCGCCTGCATCACCCGCACCTGGTCGGCCGAGCGCACGCCGCGGGTGTGAAAATCCATGCCGAGCCCGGTGAACTCCACCTCGTTCCAGCCAACCCCGATGCCGAGCCGGAACCGGCCGTTGCCGCCGCACAGCACGTCGAGACTCGCCGCCTGCTTGGCGACCAGCACCGCCTGGCGTTGCGCGAGGATGATCACGCCCGACGCAAAACCGATGCTCTTGGTGCAGCCGGCGAGAAACGCGAACAGCACAAACGGGTCGTGATAGGCGGTCGCGGTCGTGCCGACCCGCCGGCCGCCGTAATCGGCATCCGGGTTGGCGCCGAGCACATGGTCGGCCGCCAGCACATAGGTGAAGCCCAGGCCCTCGGCGGCCTGCGCATAGTCGCGCATCACCGCAGGTCCGGCACCGATATCGCCGACGGGCATCGAGCATCCAAGCTGCATCTCATGTCTCCTTGTTCTTGCGACGACTGGCGCGGGGGTTATGCTGCCCTCACGGATTGTTGAGGTGAGGGCGATGATCAAACGGTTCCATGCACTTTATGTCGGCCAGATCGACCTCGACAATGTCGGGCTGAACGGCACACCGGCGAACGACCGGCGCTACCCGAACGAGCGCCTCACGGAGGTGTTCGAGACCTCGCGCCGCGTCGCCAAAGTCATGGACGATTGCGGCTATTACTGTTTCTGGGCGGCCGAACATCATTTCCAGCATGAAGGCTATGAGTGCATCCCCAACCTCGTCCAATGGGGCTTGTGGCTGGCGACGCAGACGAAGCAGCTAAAATATGGCTGCGGGTTCAACATCCTGCCGATGTGGCACCCGATCCGCCTCGCCGAGGATTACGCTATGGCCGACATCGTCACCGACGGGCGCCTGGTGATGGGGGTCGGGCGCGGCTACCATACCCGCGAGGTCGAGACCTTTGGCGCGCCGCTGCTCGACACCCAGGCCAACCGCGAAATCTTTGAGGAAGGCCTCGATTTGATGCTCAAATGCTTCAACGAGGAAAGCTTTCGCCACGAAGGCAAGTATTTCACCTGCCCGCCCTTTGTGCCGTATCGCGGCTATGACCTGAAAGAAATCACCATGGTGCCGCGGCCAAAGCACCTGCCGGTCGAAATCTACATGCCCATCGCCAGCGGCCGCACGATCGATTTGATGGCGCAAAAAGGCCTCAAGGCGATGGTGACACTCAACGGCGAGAAAATCCTCGACGATGTGATCCAGGCCTTCCACCAAGCCTGCCTCAAGCATGGCCGCGCCAACCAACTCGGGCAGGACATGGTCTGGGGCGCCGGCATCTATCTCGCCGATAGCCAGGAAGAAGCGATCCGCCGCCTCGAACCGGCGCATGACGAGCGCTACAAATGGTTCGCGCCGTTCGGCTTTGTGCGCTACGCCGACGAGCAAGGCCGAACCTGGGGTTCGCCCGGCGCGCCGGCGGCGATCCCGACGCTGCGCGAGGGCGTGAAGCAAAAGGCCTGGTTCTGCGGCAAGCCCGAGCAGGTCATCGAGGGCATTAAGTCGATCGAGGCGAAATACCCGGGCCTTGAAGACTTCATGATTCACTGGGCCGAGGGACTGTCCCCCGCCGAATTCACCGAGCAGCTCCAGTGGTTTGCGAAAGAGGTGATGCCGGCCTTCAAGTGATTCCTCCAGCAAATAGTCTTTCAAGCAAGTAACCTCTTGGGGCTGCTCGCATGGCGAGCACCCCGCTCGGTCATTTGTCAAAATCCCATATCCGCGTAGTGCAGCTATAACGCGGGCAGATCGGCCTCGGCCACATCGCCTTCGAGGTGTGCGGTAACGCAGCCGTGCTTACGCTTAGCCGCGATAATTCGCGAGGTGGCATAAAGAGGTTGACGGGAGCGACATACGTCATTGGATTGGTGAATGATCTGGTCGCTGAAGCCGGATCATCCGAAGACAACGGAGTTCGCGGTCGTGTCCCGCTGGGTGTTGTAGGAGCGGTGGGTAAGTAGCCCGCCGCAGCGACCGCCACGAGTCAGACGGCGGCGGGCTACTTATCCGCGGTGGTCATCGCAGGCCCCGGTAGGGTTTTGGT
>Ga0335085_10000827_pt1 | contig 77239 bp, 66 predicted proteins | sample Lox_Sample_45_FD_206712 | JGI IMG/M metagenome (GOLD analysis project Ga0335085, IMG submission 206712) | Soil microbial communities from Loxahatchee National Wildlife Refuge, Florida, United States - Lox_Sample_4.5 | ecosystem: Environmental > Terrestrial > Soil > Wetlands | place: USA... | reverse complement strand
TCGCTCTCCGCCCACAAACTGCACGGGCCAAAAGGAATCGGAGCTCTCTATATGCGCAAAGGCGTGAAACTCGCTCCGATTGTTTTCGGCGGGGGCCAGGAGCATGGGCTGCGCTCCGCAACGGAGAACGTAGCCGGAATCGTGGGCTTCGGCGCAGCCGCGAAAATCGCGCGCGAGGAAATAGATAAAGAATCAGCACGTCTCGCTGGTTTCAGAGAACATATTGCCAACGAACTTCAACGGCTGTTTCCCAGCACATATCTTTTCGGACACCCTATCAAGCGTTTACCAGGACATCTGAGCTTCGGTCTTCGCGGCTGCGAAAGGGAGGTAGGCCATCTTCTCACCGCGCTCGATCAGGCCGGAGTAGCGATTTCCGCGGGCAGTGCCTGCAGCGCACATCACTCCGGAGAACCTTCAAACGTTTTACTTGCCATGGGCTACGACACGGAAAGTGCGCGAGGCCTGCTCCGTGTGAGCCTAGGTCGGTTCAGTACGCGGCAGGAAGTTGAGGCGTTCCTGAAGATACTGCGCGACGCGGTCTCGAGTATGAGTACCATTCCATTCCACGAGAATTCATCTGAAACTGAAACAGTAGCCTCCCGCTGAAGTAAAAATCACTATGCTATTCTCCGCGTTCTCTGCGGAAGTCTCAGCGGTCTCAGCGGTTAAACTGGTCCAGAGGTAAAGCCGGCTTTTACGGGACTGAAATGAGCGATGGCACAATCCAACAGCGGATCGTCAATTTCTACACCGAAGCCGATGAAGCCTCCCGTCTTCGCACCGGCTGGTTTCAACTTGAGCACGCGCGCACGCAAGAGCTCATCCTGCGTCATCTCCCTATGCCGCCCGCGAACGTGATTGACGCGGGAGGCGGCTCCGGAATCTACGCCTGCTGGCTCGCCGCTCGCGGATATCAGGTTCATCTCATAGATGCTGTTCCGAAGCACGTTGAACAAGCGCGTGCCGCCTCAGACAGCCAGCCCGAGCATCCATTGACTTCGGCGAAAATGGGCGATGCCCGACATCTCGACCACCCGGATTCGTCGGCCGACGCGGTTCTGCTGCTTGGCCCTTTGTATCACCTGATCGAAAAGGAAGACCGGCTAGCCTGTCTGCGCGAAGCATACCGTGTTCTTAAGACCGGAGGCATGGCCTGGGCCGCAGGGATCAGTCACTTTGCATCTTTATTGGATTCCCTGACGCACGGCTTCTTTGACGATCCAGCTTTCGCCCCGATCATCGAGCGCGACCTCGAAGAAAGTCAGCACCGCAATCCAACGGGCAATCCGCTCTATTTCACCGACGCGTACTTTCATCGCCCCGGCGAGCTTTCGCGCGAGTTATTAGCGGCAGGATTTCAGGTGCTGGAGATAGTTGCCATCGAAGGGCCCGGATGGCTCGCTCGAGACTTCGATGGCTTGTGGAACGATCCCGCTCAGCGCGAGCGGCTCCTGAACGTTGTTCGCAAAGTAGAAAAGGAACCGTCAATCCTTGGCGCCACTTCGCACATCATGGCAATCGGAAAGAAATTCTGAAGAGACAAACAAATAGGGCAGCGAACTCACGCTGCCCCTAAAGCTCTGCTCCGTAGCGTCACTGGCTGAGCACCTTCGGTGCGAAGTACGCCATCCACGTGCCGACATGAAAGTTCGCGTCTTGCCACATCCCAACCATGGCCGCACCGTTCCCAGAAATGGCCAGTACATTGGTCAGTATGACCCCCGCCGGAATCACTGCGCCATGATGAGCGAGTGCCGTTTGCAGCGGGCGTATGCCAAATTTCTTCGTCCAGACAAACGGCTTGCTTGTCCAGTTGAACGGGTTGGTGCACGATCCGATCACAAGTCCCTGGTCGGAAATTCCAAATGCCACGCTTTGGTCCGTGTTGTTTCCGCTGAGAACGCCGATGTCGACCAGCCCGTCGGCATCACTGTAGTAAAACGCGCGTCCGTTTCCGGTCGCGTCGGCAGCCTGACCCACAATCTGCTTCCCGTAAGAACTTGCCGCAATCGCCTCTCCGGCAATATTCCCAAGGAAAAGATCCGGCGAGCCTGAAACCCAGCGTACCGGTTGCCGGTTGCCCTGCGTCGGGTCTTCCCAGAAACCGACGATGGTCGAACCGTCGGCTGAAATATTGGTAGCCCGGCTGCTTGCCCCCTGCGGATGCCCCAGCCCCACGATCCCATTCTTCGCGGTCCACTCAAAACCTTCCGCCCCAGGGCAATACCAGGAGAGACCAACCACAATCGATCCATTCCGATTCGTGCTCCACGCATCTCCCCAATTCCCATCCATCACACAGCCTTCTGAGGGATGCCCGAGGTTGACCCACCCTGTGCCCTCCTGCCACATTGCCGGAGCAGTGTTTCCATCAGAACCCATAATGCCGCTCACAATCGTATTGCCATCGCCAGAGATCCCGATAGAAGAGTTATAGGGATCGCCGGGCCCCAGATCCACAAATTCGCCCGTCTTTGTCCAACGGAAAATCTCGCCGCCATAATTCGCAGCCATCACTTGTCCGTCATACGAAAACGCAAAATTGACCCATGAGACTGGAATCGGATCTTTTAGCTTCACAATCCTCACCTGACTCCATGCTGGCAAAACTATCGATAGCAGCACGCACCACACCAATTTCCGGCAGATATCGTTCATCAGTTTTTCCTGGAACCCCAAGACCTAGTAGGGCGAAATCAGACAATGACTCTCGTGACACAAGCTAAATACTGCGCCAGAAGGTCCGAGTAACGATATTGGATTGTGTGTACGCCGTCAACATAAAACGAGACGGATACTTGTATGTGCAAGCGGTTGCACTTAATCGCGCAGCAACAGGACGATGCCCGCATAAACTATGCGGCAATAACCACTGCGCGATAGGTCAAAGGATGAACCGTGGGATTCACCAGCCTCTCCACATCGTTCCAGCCCATGCGGACCAGTTCGCGGTGTGATCCGGCGCTGAACGTGATCTCGTCATGCTTTGACAGGGCTGAATCTGCGTAGACCGCCATATTGTAGAGATTCCCGAAAGGCGGCATCGCTCCGAGTTCGCAATCTGGGAACGCATCCTTGAATTCGCGTTCGGTTGCAATCTCAACGATCTGAGCGCCTGTCAGAGCGCGTAGGCGATCCAAGTCAACGTGCTCGGAAGCCGGAATTACTGCCATCGCGAGTATTCCATCGACCTTAACGATCACAGTTTTGGCGAGTTTTTTGCCCGATATATGGGCGAGCGCGGCAACGCCTTGCGCGGTATAAGCGAGCGAGTGAGAAATCACCATGTACTTGATATTGTGCGAATCGAGAAAATTGCGCAGCGTGGAGAGCGGCATAAGACCTCCTCGGAAGGGCTTGAGCGGCGAGGACCCTGTTTGTGAAGAAATGTTTAGCAGGAATCAGGCCGCCATGCAGTGCGCGAAATCACTGCTAGCAACAAATCTCTTTCAAAAACAAACGCCCAAGGCTCGATTGAGTCTTGGGACGTATGTTGATCGGCTTCCCTCAAGCACTGATCAGTGAGGAGATTAGATTGGTTCGGCGCTGGAGTGAATGGCCACTACGGGCTAAAGTCCGGCACGAATGTGCAGAGTCGTAGCACGAATCGGTACTCAGAGAAGGCAACCGAAGATCATGCCTCAGGCCGAGCAACTTTCGGGCGATGTCAATTTTCGCAGATCATCGACATTTAACTCTCATGGCCTATGTGGTGTCCGACGTCCTGGTCCTCATACTCGGTTGAACAATTTTTAGTGGTTGCAGCATGAATCCGGCACGGCGGCACCGGATTCATCAGGTTTTTATGTAAGGAAATGAATATGGCGAGGGCGTCCAGTCAGGCCTTCTGAACATTGACGAGGTTGTCCACCAGAGAGACCAGATCACCGACTGTTTTCAATTTCGGTGCGTTGGAGTCATCGATTGCCACGCCGAACTGGTCCTCGAGATCGAGAACGATATCAATCATTCGAGCCGAGTTCACGTCCAATTCATCGAGGGTTGTGGCTTCACTCAGGTCCGTCTTTTTCGCCCCGCGACCGGAGAATTTACTTAGTAGCTTCAATACATTTTCACGGATTTCATCCCTGTTCATTATTGGCTCCCCAGAGTTTAAAAATGATACATGCATTCACGTCCCCAAAACCAAAGCTGACCTTCAAGGCAGTAGAAAGTTTTGCATATTTACAGGCGGAGGGAATTGAATCCTGTATATCACGAATCTGACTGTGAAGGTCCTCACAATTGATCGAGGCGTGCACGAAACCGTCGCGCAATTGGAGTATGGTGGCCACGCATTCCATCGAACCTGATGCCCCTAGTCCATGGCCGATGAGGGACTTCGTTGAATTGATCAGCGGAAACCTGTCGGGCGTCAGATTCAGGCCTGCCAACAAATTGGCAATCTCTTTGGGATCAGCCATAGTGGCGGTGAGGTGCCCATTGATGTAATCGATATCGGTGCCCCTAATATTCGCCGCCGCCAAGGTCTGGCGAAGGCACCGCTGCACACCTTCGGGGTTGGAAGCGGTGATGGTGCCGCCATTCCTTTGTCCTCCGGAATTGGCCCAGCCTCCGAGCACTTCGGCGTGGATCCGGGCATCACGCTCCTGGGCGCTCTCCAGGCTCTCGAGCATGAGAAGACCGCCACCAGCTGCAGGAACGAAACCTCCCGCGCTCGCACTCAAAGGCCGCGAAGCTTTTTCCGGAGCATCATTGTGGACGCGGGACAATACGCGCATGGCATCGAAGCCGGCCCATGCGTGCGCCGAGACGCCTTCGGAACTACCCGCTAACATGCGTTTCAACTGCCCAGCTCTGACTTTTTCAAATGCCTGCACAATCGATTCGGTTCCGCTTGCGCACGCGCTGCTTACGGTGGTGACCTGGCCCCCCAACCCGAGAAGGCCACCCACGAACGCACTAGGAGCGCTCGACATGTACTGCTCAGGCATGCCAGACCCCATTCGGCGCGCTTCTCCGGCGTTGGTCATCGGAATGAGGCGTTCAGCCACTGTATCCATCCCCCCGACACCGGTTCCAATAATCGCTCCTGTATTCCAGTCGACTTCGCTGCGGTGATCGCGCTCATAGCAGAAACCCGCATCGCGCCAACACTCGACGGCGGCAAGTCCCGCATATGTCATCGAGCTGTTCATAACCCGAGTGGTACTTTCCAGGAAGGTAGCTTCCACCAAAGCGTGATCAATGTGCGGGGTTCCCGCCACCTGACACGCCAGACGCAATTCGTTCATTCGTGGTTGGAACGTCACACCCGATCTGGCCTCGCGCAACGCTTTAGTGAATGCCGGGATACCGGTCCCATTCGGGGCAGATATTCCTAGACCGGTAACAACCACCCTATGCACGCGAAACTCCCAGGCCGCAGAGAGTTCCAGACGCAAGCAGTCGATCCGCTTCATCTCGAAGTTCGACTTCGGAGCGCAATGTCTTTAGTCTCCAGGCCATTGCCACCGACCGCGCGTACACCGTCTGGCCCGGCAAAACTGGCTTCCGAAATTCCACCTGCGCATCGGTCAGCACCGCCCGATGTTGTTGCAATTCGGCCGGAGACAAATCGAGAGAAAGCAAATACATCGCGTGCACCGCCATGGCTTGCGCCATCGCTTCAGTCAGAATCACCCCGGGAGTGACCGGCTCGCCCGGGAAGTGGCCTGGGTAAAAGAATTCGTCCTTCCGGAACGTGTACTTGCATAGCACATGCTCTCGATCGATCTCCAGGAGTTCGTCGACAAACCGGAATGGCCTAGCTTGGGGCAGTAAATCCAACAGGCGCCGGCGCTCGGTAGCGTCCATCAGGCGGCGTCTCCCTTTGTGTCATCAGAAAAGTTGAAGCGCACGCCGCCCCATGTGAGACCCGATCCCACAACCGCGACGCTCAAGTAGCCACTGTTGATTCGGTCCCAGTTCTGGGACAACACACTGGGCGCTCCCGCGGCACCGCAGTTTCCAAAGCTCTCAACGTTGGAAAAATGCCGCTCCGGAGGCGTTCCGCGGCGTCGGCAAACCGCATCGAGAACGAGAGCATTCGCCTGATGTCCGATGAAAGCTGGTTGATCTTCACTCGGCAAGCCCAGAGCCAGTTCATCCAGCGTTGCAATCGTTTTACGGATCGCAAAGGCCTGTACTGCCTGGCCGTCCTGTTGAAAGTGACCGCCGACGGGAATGACGACGCTTTTCCATCCAGATGGGTCCGAGTGCAAGACAGAGGTTTCAATCCGCGCACGACCGGGTACACGGGGCGAAACAATGGCAGCGGTGCTGCAATCGCCCCACAGAACTGCGGTTCGCCGGTCACTATAGTTCACCGTCCGGGTGTTGTTTTCTACATTCATGATGAGTATGTAGTCGGGTAGTGTGTCCGGACGCATTCCATTCAAAAGATGCAGTTGCGCGGCGAAACTGGAGCAGGCAGAGTTTACATCAAACGCTGGACATTCGATCCGCAACTCGGCAGCAGTGAGGCACGCCTGAGCGGGGATAGTCAGTTGGGGGGAGCACCCGCCCGCGATGACCATGCCAATGTCACTCGCCTTCAATCCGGCGCGATCGAGCGCGTGGTTTGCGGCATGTGCGCCGGTCTGAGCGTCCGTAAACATTGACGCCTCGGCTGAGGCTCTAGCATCGCTATTCTTGGTCTGGCGGATATAGTCCAGCGGGAGGACGGTACGCCTTTCCTTTATACCGACGCGTTCAAGGACCCAATGCGCGTCGACCCCGATATCCAATGATGTAAGAAACTGATTATCGATGACTGTGGACGGATGAAAATGACCGACTGAAATCAATGACAAGAATCTCAAATGGGAATCCTGTGAACCGGCTGGAAGGATCATGGACTGGAACCCGTGTTATCTGGGGGAGGCAATAAGCTTAACGGCCCGTGCCGGAAGATTCAAGTGCCAACACGACTTTTAATATCTGTTTTGAAAAACCTTACGCCCCGATTTTGCGGTCGCAAGAATTTGCAACTGTGCGGCCCTGATCAGCGATAAACTACTGCAGGTTTGGCGATGGAGTGGGGGGCTCTTTGCGGTGCTCCTGGGCATCGACGGAGAAGAGCATGTAGTGATCGAAGCTGTGTTTCCGGTAATAGCGGTGACGGCGAAAATCGAGATAGATTTCCGCACTTTTCGGGAGCCACAGTTCAATGTGTTTGTTCGCGAAAGGAACTGGACCGTACTCCACAACCTGGTGCTCGCCCGCAAGGCGGATTTGGGGAACAGGACTCACAAGTTCCGACTCGATGCGCACGATTTGAAATCTGTCGGGGGTGATCCAAGCTCGGCCCTTCAATTTGAGCGAGTAAACCGAACCACCCACCTTGTAATCGTGAATTCTCGCTGGACGGTCATCCCGCTGGCGGAAATGCACCATCCACGTAGGTTGTCCGTGCCACTCGCCGAGGCCTTCACAGGTCATCTCGAAGTTGTCGCGGAGCGAAGGATGGAATACCAGAGCTAAAGTGGCAAAACCGCTGCTCGCAATGTGGTCGGGAAAATCCGCGAGGCCCAGGTTATCCTGCCGATATTCGTCTACTTCCACGAAGCCAGGTGTCGGCTCAGTTACTGAAGCTACGTAGTTGAAAGTGCGAGTCTCTTTCGTAAGCGGATCGCCAATCTCGTCGAGTTGCTCGTGCAAAAGGTGTTCAATGGCAGCAATCCGCGAAATGTCGCTGACAAACTCCTGAACGCGAGCACTCGTCATCTGGACGACATTGTCTACAGGACAGGCCACGCCCGAAGCCACCGAAGGTTTGTTTTCATCGATTGAGGGTGGTTGCCATGGCTTCACAGAAAACGTTGGCTCCGCAGCGGCGAGCATCGGGTCGATTCCGGGTAATGGCGACGATACGGGAGCCGGCTGCTCGGATCCTCCGTTCAGTGGAGCGGGCATTTCAAGTTGCGCAATCAGGGTCTTTACCTGCGGGATATTGGGATTCGTCGGCGACGTCGTGACAAATTCCTGAAGAGCCTTGATCCCTTCTTGTCTCTGACCCAAGTTGACCAGCGCCTGCCCGAGAACTAACTGGGACGCCGGAGCCTTTCCGTCGGATTGGGTGAGCGCGATCCGTGCTTCGTCGCGTGCCTTTTCGTACTCTCGTTCTTTCAGGTAAGAAGTGGCTAATAAGTCGTGCGCCACCCAAGAATTGGAATCAGCAACGATTGCCTTTTCCAGATTGGAGATGGCTCTTCCGTAATCTTCTTGCTGGATGCTGATACGTCCGAGAAGTGTAAGTGCCTGGGCAGTTCCTGCAGCGCCAAGGAGAGTCTTAGCCTCGTCGTACTGTTTCCTCTGGTAATACGCGTATCCCAAGAGGAAGGTGAGGTCTGGATTCGAAGGCGACAGCCGATAAGCAGTATCCAGATGTTTGGTTGCATCGACCCATTTACCGGACTTCAAGTCGGAGATGGCACGCTTTGTTTCCTTCCGGGCTTTGGGCGAAAGTGTTTCGCCCAAAACGTCCAAATTCACCGCGGCGGGATCCTTTTGCAAAATGATATCAATAATGATCGGCACGGTCGCGGTTATGACATGGAACTCCTTATGCGCAGTGAGATACCCGATCGCACTGACCTCGACGTCGTAGTGTCCGAACGGAATATCACCGAAGCCGGCCTGAGACTTGTCAGCGGTCGTTTGCCAACTCACGCTCTGATTGGTCTGGTTGGTTAGCTTTACCAGCGATTGACGATCAAGCCGGGTCTTTGTGGATTCGGCAAATACATTCACGAAAAGCTGAGTACCGCCGGTCGTCTTGTAACCAGTAACACTGCTGGTCGAGTTGCCCGGAAAGTTGTAGGGGTCGTAGCGTGACGTTTGGCCGAAAAGGCACGAACTAACCAAGCAGACTAAAGCACAAAAGCAAACAAGAGAATAATTTTTTGGCATGGTCCTGCAAATCATCATAACGCGGCACTGAAAGTGTCCCACTTGTTCGATCGGGGGTCAATCATGCGAGACGAATTCGTGTTCACGCGAAAAAATGGCCGCCGGATGTTATCCGGCGGCCCTCAACAAGAATACTGAACTATTGTCCTACACCTTTAACTGCCAGAGACTGCGGACTTCCGATGCTGTTGTCGAACAACTTGTAGGCGGCGCTCTCGGCCGATGTTTTGCTTGGTGTGAAGTAGACCGTGATGACGCAAGTCCCCGCCGGCTTTAGCGGATTGTTAGAGTTGTTCCCGCAAGGCGGAGAAGTGTTGTAGTTGTCAGCAAAGTCGGAACTATTCGCCCCGGTGAATTCACCTCCCAAGAAATACACGTTGGTCGTTCCCACATTGGTTATAGTCACTTGCGTCGAGACTTGCTGTCCTTTCGTGACAGTTCCGAAGTTGACCGAAGCCGGGGTGAATTTGATGCCGGTTCCGGTGCCCGAGACGGCGACCGTCTGTGGGCTTGTGACGTCGTTGTCGTTGACGCTGATTGTGCCCGAAGCGTTTCCAACTTTCGTCGGTTTGAACACGGCGTTAATGATGCACGTTCCGGCATTGGCTATCACGAGTCCGTTGGTACAGGTCGTGCCGCTAGCCGCCGAGAACGGTCCCGTGATCGAGATTGCGGGCGTACTCAAGGTCAATGAGGTACCTGTGGTGTTGGTCAGCGTGATCTTGGTCGCGCCGCTAGTTGCGCCGACCGCTGTCGTAGCGAACTGGATGGTGGTGGGGCTCAGAGTAACTTTACTCGTGCCCGTCCCAGTGAAGCCGACGAGTTGAGGTGAGGAAGGATCGCTGTCATTGATGACGATCGCACCGCGCTTTACTCCTGTGCGCAGCGGGGTGAAGGTTACGCTGATCGTGCAACTTGTCCCGCCAGCCAGAGTGCTTCCGGAAGCCGGACAGTTGTTCGAGGAAATCGTATAGTCCGTCGTCTCGGTGATGCTGATGGTTCCCATGGTGACCGCGCTTGTGCCCGCATTGGTCACTGTCGCGCTAAGCGGGGCACTGGTTGTCTTCACCAGCACGTTTCCGAAGTTCAGTGGTCCGCCGCTCAACTTGATAGCGCTGCCCAGTCCTGTCAAGTAGACCGTACTGACCGGATTGAATAATCCGTTCGAGTTGATGGTCACACTGCCGGAGATGGTTCCGGAACTGGTCGGCGCGAAGTAGACGTACATTTTGCAAGTTTGTGCGTTCGTGAGGCTGGAGGGACAGTTGTCTGCTTCACCATAGCTTGCACTGGTCGTGATGTTAGAGATTTGTGCACTGCCCAGGGCGCTGACGGTCAAGACTTGCGGCGCGCTTGTGGTTCCCACGTTCGTTATTCCATACGATAGATTAGTAGTGCTTGTATTGATCGCAGGGAACGCAGTGATACCCCGAACGCGCAGGTTGTTGTAGTCAGAGACCAAAAGATTGCCTGAGGGATCCAGAGCCACTCCGACCGGCTCATAGATTTGTGCTGAAGTTGCCGGCCCGCCATCACCCTGAAAACCGGCTTGTCCTGTTCCAGCAATGGTTTTCATCATGCCGGTAGGACTTACCCATCGAACTCTCTCGTTGTAGTCTGATATGAAAAGGTTCCCGTTGACATCGACGGTCACACCCTGCGGATAGCCAAGACCCTCACTAACTGCCGGCCCGTCTCCGGTAAAACCACAATACCCGTTGCCGGCGACCGTATTGATGAGTCCAGTGATCGCGTTCACTTCTCGAATGCGGCAATTGCCATAATCAGCAATGAAGACGTTCCCCGCCGCATCGACGGTCACGGCTTCTGGGCTGGAAAGCAGGGCACTCGTGGCCGGTCCTCCGTCACCGGAGTATCCTGGTTGGCCGCCAATGCCCGCAATGGTAGAAATGATTCCGGCGGTTGTGACCTTCCGGATTACCTGGTTGCTAGTGTCGGCAACGTAAAGGTTATTCTTGGTGTCTACCGCTACTCCGTACGGAGAGTTAATTTCGGCACTCGTGGCTGGGCCGCCATCGCCTATAAATCCGCATCGGGGACTGGTCCCGCCAATCACGAGACCGACAACGGTGCTGATGACGCCCGCTGTATTCACCTTCCGCACAAGGCAATTGTTCGTATCCGCAATGTAGACGTTCCCGTTGCTGTCTTTCGCTACGCCGAACGCGTTCGTGATTTCGGCGCTCGTTGCCTGTCCGCCATCGCCCAAATATCCATACGTTCCGTTGCCAGCGAAGAAGTTCACCAGGCTTGTTGACTTTACGTCTTCCCGAACCATGTGGTTTTGGCTGTCCGCGATATACACGTTGCCCGAAGCATCGTCCGAAAGCTGGAAGGGATAGTAGAGAACGACGCCATTAGCTGGCGCACCGGTAATCAATGTCTCATTGATGTATGAGTGATTGCCGGCAAGGAGATTCAGGTTCCCGCCGACGGTGAAGGAATCGATCACATAATTGTTGTTGTTGCCAAGATAAAACGTGCCTGCACTGGTTGAAGCGATACCCACTGGGCTGTAGACCTGTGCATTGAGTGCCGAACCACCCTCGCCACAGGTGCCGGAGCAAGCACTGCCGTTTCCAACGACTGTGGCGATGTTTCCTCCAATGGCGAACTGCCGAACACGCTGGTTGTAATAGTCAGGAAACGTGATTGTTGTGCCGTTCACAGCCAGCCCGAAGACTTGGTTCATCTCGGCATTAACGGCCAAGCTGCCATCACCGCTGTAGCCGCAGGTGTGATTCCCCGCTACAGTAGTGATCTTCTGATTGGAGCGGATCACTTCGCGGATCACGCAATTGCCGTAGTCGGCGATGAACAGATTGCCACTACTATCGAGCGCGACTCCCGCGGTGGCGTTCAGTTGAGCACTGGTGGCAGATCCGCCGTCGCCGCTATATCCGCAAGTGTGACTTCCGGCGTAGGTGGTGATGGTGTTCGACGAAAGAGCGACTCTTCTCACCACACAATTATTGTTGTCGCCGATGAAAAGGTTCCCTGAGCTATCGAGGGCCACACCATCGGGGTAGTAAAGCTGCGCTAAAGTTGCTTTCCCGCTATCGCCTGAATAGCCGCAGGACTGGGGAGTACCCGCGATCGTTGTGATCGTATTGGTACTATCAACTTTGCGGATTACGCAGTTGTATTGATCGTCGATGTAAAGATTGCCACTGGTGTCCAGCGCCAAGGCGAAGGGATGCCACAGAGATGCAGCTGCGGCGCCGCCCGAAATACCGTCTCCGCTAAAGCCCTGTGCTCCACTTCCCGCGACCACGATAATCTTTCCTGCGGAAGTTACCTTAAAGACGCGGTGCTGATTGTACGACGCGATATAGACGTTTCCTACGGAATCGACGGCGACGCCATAGGGGTTGTAAAGGTTCGCATCTAGAGCAGGGATATTATTCGGGCCTCCGCCAATCGCGGTGGAAATTACATCCTGCGAGAGCGCGGGAAGACTCACCAGCGCGAGTGTTAGCAGCACAGCAAGCAATGTCACGAAGCGGCGCATGTATTCTTTCTCCTCATGGATCTTTCTCATTTGGCCGGGCAGCAAAGTTCGGTGTTAGTTTTCCTGCTCTCCACGAACCAGTGGGCGACGGCTAACCTGTATGCCTCTTTGTAGAGTTCTTCCTGTCGGGTCTTGAAAAAAGACGAGCAAATTGGGCTGTATCGGCGTCGTCATCCATTCTTTGAACTCGCGTTGGGTGACGCTGAACTGCTGGGTCATTTCGATGAAGTGCCCACTTTTCCAAATCTTCACTGGCTGGAAGTTGCCACGCACCGTCATGGTCGGTGAAGAGTCAACGAGTGTCACAATTACGCTCCGGGCATCATCCTCACCATGATTGAAGACTTTGAGATGGAGTGTTACCTGTACGAGATCACCTTGTTGTTGCACGTGACTCAAATCGAAATATCCTGAGAATTCGCGGCCATTGCTTCCGACAGCATTGGCGGTTAGAACTACAAAGGCGGTGAGCACAACAACAGGGAGCCATACTCTTGATGGTCGCTGACACTGCATAAGTGTTCTCCTCAATTCGTTTCTTCTGGCACACACTCGGCGATGAAATGCCCGCAAGTCCGCGAAGCTCTACGGAGAAATCTCCGTTGCCGGGGATAAGCGGGAATTCTCTTTTACACGGAGCTGGTTCTACGAATGGCCTCAACGCACCTGAAATTGCGCGTTTGGGGGAACGCATGTCAGGGACGTTGTATTGAAACGGCGGGTGGAATTGTGTTCTGGCGTAGACATTATTGTCAAGATGAAGAGATTTTCACATCGTTGTGCAGCAGTTCGAGTTCCAGCTGATGCTTAATTCGTCGGCAAGCTGTCATCCGGGTCTCAGGCCACGTGTTTCGGTAGTTATAGCGTGTAGTTTATTCGGGTCCAACTTATGACAGTGAGGGTATCGCAGCAACCTCGCCAAAGAAAAGTACATCTATCCCAGCGTTTCGTATGGTCCCCACAGAATATTCGCAAAGCAGCAAGCGCCTGCTCGCACTCGGGATCGTCTTTCTGATGACGGGATGCGGGAACCAGTCCACTTCGCACCCAACTCCGCAGCCCGTGAGCCTGAGTCTGAACAAAACGTCGATTACTCTCCAAGCGGGAGCGACGGCGCAGTTTAGAGCTACGGTGACGGGCAGCACGAATACAGCGGTGACATGGTCGGTTGACAGCAGGGCGGGTGGAAACTCGTCCGTTGGCACGATCACCGCGACGGGCTTGTACACCGCGCCCAGCCAGGCTGGGAATCACACAGTGACCGCGACGAGCGATGCGAATTCAGCCGATAGCGCGAGTGCGAAAGTCACTGTTCAAGCGGCACCGCCGCCTCCGTCGGTATCGATCACGCCAGCGTCTTCCACGTTGGGTGTTGGGTTGACGCAGCAGTTCACTGCGACCGTGCAAAACGTAACGAATCCTGCGTTGTCCTGGTCGGTGGACGGAATTAGCGGCGGCAATTCCAGCGTTGGCAGCATAAACGACCAGGGCCTATACACCGCGCCTGCACAGGTTGGAACACATACGGTTGCAGTAGCCGTAGCCTCTACGTCGGCGACTGCGAGTTCCCCGATTACAGTATTTAGTTTGTCGGTGTCGCCCGGCAGTATAACGGTAGGCCCTAGTGGCACGCAGCAGTTCACAGCTTCAGTACAGGGTCTCTCGAATCCGGCCCTTACATGGTTAGTCGACGGTACCTCTGGCGGAAACAGCTCTATAGGAACGATCAATTCGACGGGGCTCTACATTGCGCCTTACGCCACTGGTCTTCACACCATTACGGTGAGCGCAAATGCAGATCCTGCGGTGAGCGCCATCGCAGGGATAACCATCGTCAACTCCAGTCCGGGGGCGGTCCTGACGTTCCACAACGACAGCGCGCGCGATGGAGCTTTTACGCAAGAAACAACGCTAATGCCGTCTGTGGTGAATTCATCGCAGTTCGGAAAGCTGCGGTCTTATTCCGTGGATGGTCAGATTTACGCTCAACCGCTTTTCATTCCGAACTTGAGTATTAACGGAAGCAAGTACAACGTAGCGTTCGTCGCGACGGAGAACAATACAGTCTACGCATTCGATGCTGATGGCAAGCAGACGTCAGCTCTGTGGTCAACAAACCTGGGACCGGCCTCTCCCAGAAACGATCAAGAAGGTATATCGCCGGAACTTGGAATCACTAGCACACCGGTAATCGATATCACGACGAATACGATGTATGTCGTCGCCACAACCACTTCAGGGCCATTCTGGCTCCACGCTTTGGACATCACCACTGGCGCTGAGAAGTTCGGAGGTCCGGCACAGGTGACTGGATCGGTTTCGGGGACCGGGTGGGATAACAATAACGGCAAGATTCAACTGGAAGGGGCTTGCTATCAGCGGAACGGCCTGGCGCTGAACCCGATGACGAACGAGATCTATATAGGGTTCGGCCACTGCAATCACGGATGGCTTTTCGCCTACGATAAGACCTCGTTGAAACAGAAGGGAATCTTAAATGACACGCCTGACGGGGCGGGCGGAGGCCTATGGAATGGCGGCGGCGCACCAGCCGTCGACGAAATAACGGGCAAGGTCTACATCATGACCGGTGTCGATCTGGACGATCCACCGAGCGGCTTCAACGATTCCTTCCTTCGCCTCGCGGGCGACGATTTATCGCAGGAAGATTTCTTCCAACCCGATAACGAATCGTATCTGGCGTTGAATGATGCGGACCTCGGAAGCGGTTCACTGGTGCTGATGCCCGATAATTCGTCTTCGACGCCTCACGAAACGATCGGAGGCGGGAAGGATGGCGATATCTTCGTGGTGAATCGCGATGACATGGGCTCGTTCTCCGCTTCCACCAACAACGTGATTCAGACCGTGCATACCGGTGTCAAGGCACTCAACAATATCTTCTCGACTCCTGCGTATTGGAACGGCAACATCTACATGCACTGCTCCGGCGATGTGCTGCACTCGTTTAGCTGGAGTAACGGCCTGATGTCCAATAGCCCGATTGCATCCGGTCAGTTTGTTGCGAATGTTCACGGCGCGACGGTCTCGATCTCATCGAACGGGTCGAATAATGGAGTCGCGTGGGAGATTGACAATTCGAACTTTTCCAGCAACGGCGCAGCTGTCCTGCGGGCGTATGACGCAAACGATGTCGCGAACGAGCTTTATGACAGCACCCAGGCAGGCTCGCGCGATACCGCTGGATTAGCTCTGAAGTTCACCGTTCCAACGATTGCCGATGGAAAGGTGTTTGTCGGAACTCAAAACGAGCTGGACATCTACGGATTGCTGGGGCAATAGGATTTTCGCTCGAGTTTTTAGCTGACCGGTGGACTGGGTTGTGATTCTTCTTCCCGGTGGTGGCTTTCGACCGAGAGCTTCCGCAGTGAGAGCCTCTCGTGGTGCGCAAGCAGGAGGCCGGTTGGTACCACGGCGAAGAACGTCACCAGCCAAAGCAGGATTCCGCAACTCGCCGCTAGTTCCGGAGGGACATCGAACACGCTCGAGAGGGTAGCTATGGTCGTTACCTGCGATCCGCCTCCGACCGCGGGCAGCTGCAGCATCGATCCCAACATGCTGGCGAAAATCAGAATCAGCAGTTGCGATACCGGGATCTCGAGGGCAGCATCGCCATAGGAATGTGTGACCTCGTGATAGGCCAACGCAATCATGTACCACATTCCCACCGAGACCACGGTCAGCCAGAAAAATGAAACTGGCCCGTGAATGGTGTTGAGGCCCATGCCGAACTCGCGCACTCTCTCCGCCAGCTTGTGCCCTAAGTTCGCAGACAAATGCGAGAACCGCGACTCGATCCATTTCGCGGCTTTCTCGCCGTTTCGACCGATAATGGCGGCAGCCACTGCTGTTGCAGCCACAACCGCAATCAGAATAAATCCGGCCTCGCGAAAGCGTTGGTAGTACTCGGGATGGGGAATCGACTGCAGCGCGCTGGGCAGGAAAATAGCCAGAGCCATCAGCACCGCAAATGCGCCGACGTCAAAGATGCGCTCGACGGCCCAGACAGCCAGTTGCGAAGAGAACGGAAGGTCGGTGCGACGGGCGATGAGGTAGGGTCGGATGAATTCTCCGGCGCGGCCGAGTAGCGCAAGGCCTGTGAATCCGACCAAAGTTGGCGATACGAGTTCTGTGACGCTTGTTTTCGGCCGCACTGGACGCATGAAAATCTTCCAGCGGACTGCCCTGACTATATACGCGGCATAGATCAACAGAATTCCATGAAAGACGTGCCACTTTTTGATCCGGTGCGTCTGGCTCCAGAAAGTGTGCCAATCGAAGGTTCGCCAATGCCTGTATTGGAGATAAACAAGAAAGGCCAGGATAAGGAAGACAACGACGCTGGCCAGAATGCGTTTTCTATCCATGAATAAGGGGAAATCTCCGCGCCGCACCCTAACGCGCGGAGCAGGGAAACGGCACCACCAAAGGTAAACGACTCAGCGGTAAGGGTCAAACAAGATAAAAGGGTGTGTTTGGAAGAATTACTGCTGACCGGAAGATTTGGATTTACCGGACGTAGTCTTCGCGGGCTGTGCAGGAACTTTTGTCACCTTCTCTTGTGCGACTTTCTTTTTGTTGAAGTCCCGCACCACTCGCGCGACGTAGGCGCGCGTTTCGTAATAGGGCGGCACGCCGCCAAACTGTTGGACCCTCTGTGGCCCGGCATTGTATGCCGCCAGAGCTTTGATCAAGTCGAAGTTGTATTTTTCGAGCAATTCGCGCAGATACCTTGTTCCGCCTTCGACATTCGCCTGCGGGTCGAATGTATTCCCCACGCCTAATTGCGATGCCGTTCCCGGCATAAGCTGCATCAATCCCTGCGCCCCTTTTGGAGAGATGGCATGAACCTTGAAATCGCTCTCGGCCTTGATAACGGCGGTTACAAGATCCGGGTCGAGCCGATATCGGCCGCTGGCATCGTTTACGACTTCATGGAGATCGACTTCGGGGCGAGCAGGAAAGCTCTGCATCTTCGGTACGGTTTGGGAACCCGGAAGCCGAGAGCCGGATGTTACGTCTTGCGGTGCGGCTTCGTAGTGCTCAATCTCCACGGTCGGAACATCGACGAAACTTGAGCCATCCGCGCTCACGTAGAGACGTGTTACATCACCTACAACCTGGCGCCGCTCATGCTTGATTGAAAAACCGTTCTTCAGTACCGCGACTTCGCTGGCGAAGCAGGGGAGTAAGCACACCGCGAAGAGAACGAGTGTGCCGAACGCGAGTCGAATTTTACCCTCAGGATTCATCTGATCACGGTTGGCTATCCACTCACTTCTAGCGGGACGACTAATTCCACCGCGGCGGCCAGCCCGCACTCGTGATTCCCGCCGGTCACTCGCCAGCCTCGAGAGAGGAGTTCCTCACATGCATTCCCCATGATAACCGGGTGTCCGGCGAACTCAAGCATCTCAACGTCATTATGGTTATCACCAACGGCCATGACCTCTTCGCGACGGAAACCGCGATAACTTGCCCAGCGTTCGAGCGCATGGCCTTTCGAACAGCCTGTATTTAGCACGTCGATCATCGATAGATCCCGGGCGGGATACTCCGTGCGAAGAATCGTTACCCTTCCCTCCAGGCCCGCATTGCGGAGTACACGCAGGGCGGCATTCATGCGCTCCATCGTCCCGCAGAACATAGCCTGAACGGGATCGGTGACCAGAGCGTTCTCGATCGGAATCACGAACTCGATGAACTCCATGTTCTTTTCCAACCACCGGCGGATGCTGGCGCCGAGCTCGTCCATGCGTTCGAGCACAATAGCGCCCCTGGTTTCCTTGTCAAACGTAAGAACGGTGTTGCCGCGGAATTCTTGCATGACACCACAAAGCTGGCGGCAGATTCCAGCGGGCATCAGATCGCGATGAAAGGTCTCTCCACTCAGCGATCGCGTCACGGCGCCATTGGAACTGATTAGCCCCAAATCGAAGCCCAACTGCTTCGCGATTGGTAAGGCGAACGTGTGGCGGCGCCCAGTCACAAGGACGATCTCGATTCCGGCAGCGTGAGCGCGGCGCAGAGCCGCCAAATCTCGCTCGGAAATCTGAAATTGTGGGTTGAGCAGGGTGCCGTCAATATCGGTCGCCAGCAACCGGATGGAGGTTGGAGAAAGCGTCACCATCCTCAATGGTAACACTGAGGCGTCGATCTTTTCACCGCGAGAAATGCCCTAAGATCGACAAAGAAAACCTGCGGAGTAGACGGGAACGCGTTCTCTTATAAACTTACTACTTTTTCGCGAATGCACTGAAGTTCGGGCAGAATTGGTCATTGGAAGAGTTGAGGACTCGCTCAAGAATGGCGGCACACAAATTCAAGACCGGTACTATAACGAAACGGAGCAGACTCCCTAGGAATGCAGGCTTGGCAAACATAACTAAGCAGACGCTGACCGTTCGAAAGAGGCCCTCAATACTGGAACTCTCAGCCGTAATTTTTACGTCTTGGAATTGCCGCAATAGTAAGCGCAAACTGCCAGGTAAGAATCTCCATAGATCTTCGTCCGAATCACGTGGGAAAACAGACGGGGCAGACAGCCACAAGCAGCCGCCGGGCTTCAGCAAACGATGGATTTCTGCGATTACAGATTGTGGTTTCTCGATGTACTCCAACACTTGCGAGCAAATTACGAGATCAAACAGACCACCAGCTAGTGGAATCTCTTCCGCGCGACAAACAATATCCACTAGCGCCGTTTGCCGCAAGTCAATGGCGACATAACGTTTAATTCTTCCTTCAAGTAGTTTGCGATATGGTTGGATTCGGCCACCGATGTCCAACACCACGAGTTCTCGCTCTCCGATGGTTTTGAGCCAGTCCTGAAATAGCTGGCGCCGACGGCGCAAAACCAACCAATTCGGATTTGTGAGCGCTGGATACAGTCGCTCCCTTCCCGCTCGAGTCAATTCCTCCAACGTTTCCATGTTTACCGTTTGCGTTCCTATCTCGGCAGCGTTCCCAAGAGGCCGCTCGCTTTACGAAACCACAGACGCTCACGACGCCGCAGATAGCGGGGCATGGTAGGCTTTTTGTCTAAAATCCGCTGTGCCCATACGCGCGCTTCCGCTTTGCGTCCCTGCGCCTCGAGAAATAATGCGTAGTGGTAATACGTCTCGGATAGCGTCGAGATTTTAATCGCTTGCTGAAACATTGCATTCGCTTTGTCGGTCTGTCCTGTCTGAGCGTAGGCCCAGGCCAGCAATCCTTTGGCGCGATGAAAATCGTAGTCAGGATCTGCAGTTACAGCACGCTCGAGGTCGGGCACGGCGGCGGCGAAATCTCCAAGTTCAACCTCTGCGATGCCGCGCCGGTAGAAAGGGTCTGGCGAATCGGTTCGTGCGGAGACGGATCGATCATAGGAAGAGCGTGCGCGGGCAAAGTTGCCGTCGTCCAGATAAAGCTGGCCGAGTTCTTCAAAGTTCCCAGCAGAAGGGTTGTCGATAATGGCTCTCTCCAACTCCCGAATCCGTTGTCTGCGGGGGAATATCTGGAACGAACTGCGTAGCAGCCCGGCGTCGGGGACGACCTCGACGGCGATATAGACCAAAGCGCCAACCCAGTGGAAGAGAATGATGAACAGCCAGTAGAAGTCTGGTCGTCGCCGGATGAAGTGAACAATCGCCACAACTCGCAGCAGGATGGCCCACCACGAAAAGGCGAAAAAGAGAAACGATCCCATTGGAAATCGCAATATAACACGGGCCCGTTGAATCTCCAGGTTAACTTGGAAACAAAACGGCGGCCGCAATGGGCCGCCCGAGTTCTATCGGAGAATCGATTTGCGGGCTACTTCTCTTCCGGCGCGGCTGCTGCTGCGATGGGTGGCGCTTGCGTAAGAATCTGCTTTGCCGATGCAGGCAGCTTGTCGGCATTCGCGCACAATAGGCTAACCTGCCACATCTGAGTTGTCGAGAGCGTTTTCTCAAATCCTGGCATTCCGGTCATCCGGATGCCGCCTGCGACCTTCCAATATGTTTCGCCCGGCGGGTCGTCTGTTACCCCGGTGCCTTGCATCAGTTTCGGAGGCTTGGGAAACATTCCGGCGGCGATGGCCGACTGAGGCGCTCCCGGTAGTCCGTGGCATACCGCGCAATGTTCCTTGTAGATTTGGGCTCCCGCAGTAAGTCCTGCTTCATCGGCGGCGATCGGAATCGACTTTGGGACTTCTTTATCCAGGCGTGCATGCAGAGCCATCCGGGCGAACATTTTCTCGAACGGCATCGGCGGAGCCGCCGTCGAGACGGGCGCCATCCCCATTGAGAAGTAGAGGTACACAACCAAAGGAACTGCCACCAACCCGACAATCAGCCCAACAACGAACTTTCCCATTCACTTGCTCCCCGGTGGAATTTAAGTGGTAATTGATACTAACCTAGGCATTGGAAAGCGCGTCGTCTAGAAATGTAAATACAAGCAAGCGGGTAGCGTGCCTGGAGTCCGCCTCAAAGGTTTACCTTCCGCTGAATCTACAATTCAAGGCCGCCGCTCGTAAGGAGGCGCAAGTCTGATGTCATCCCAATCGGCCGACACACTGCATGCATTCCGCAACCTCATCGAAGCGGCGGAAAACGGAGCCACTATTCCTCCGGTCGACGAACGTGACCTGAAGAGCCTTCACGAATTGTGCATCGAACGGGCGAAACGCTATTGCGGTAAGGATGGCGTCATCAGTATTGAACTGACGGCCCGGACTTGCAGCTCCGGCGCGAATCTTCCCGCGGTATGGCTGCGTCATACTCAGTTGCGTTCTCTATATCGCGAAGGACTGCTTGCTCAATGGCAACACGGAACGACTCTGGATGACGTAGTGTTCCGGGTCGCAGCGAGGGTTCACATGGTGGGCACCCGTCCGAATCATGCCGTGTTCCTTGACGCGCTGCGCACGTCCACAATCCCATAGCAGAACTCCGACTACGAACTGGTAACGAGAGAGTTAAAGCGAGTATTCGCGACCATCCTTTTACAAAGTTCCGACGCGCGTGTGACAAGCATTCGGTAATCGTCTCGTACTCTGCCTTCACCGCGAATCAATCCCTGCCGCGATCGTGGAATTCAACGCAAAGATGTGGAGTGGAATCATGAGCAAGGAAGTATCCCGCTCAACAGCTGAGACAATCCCTGAAAACGCAAGCGGCCCGAACCGCCGTTCATTCCTGAAGAACACGCTAGTCGCTGGCGCCGCGGCGGGCGTAGGCGCTGCGATTCTGAGCAAAGGCATTTCCGCCGCTGCCTATGACGGTCATGGCTCATTAACCCGCGGCGATGCAGCCATTCTCCGTTTTGTTGCTGCCGCTGAGATCATCGAGAGCGACCTTTGGTTGCAGTATAACGAGCTTGCCGGCGTGCAAGATGGCGAGGTATCGAAAATCGCCAGCAGACTGATCCCCGGATATCCATCACAACCCACGGGCGGAAATCCCGCGTACACCGAAGCTATCAAACAGCTCGACGAAGACATGGACCAGTACATCTCCGACAACACAGAAGATGAGCTGAGCCATGAAATTTTCTTGAATGCTTACCTCGCGTCGAAGGGCGCAGACACGGTGAACCTTGAGGCCTTTCGCACTCTGCCCTCCAGCCAGGCTACGGGTTCGAACAAAGGTTTCGGCCGACTAACAAATCTTACGCAGCTTACCGTTCACACCGATTTCTGGACTCGTTACCGTGCGCGCAAAGGAAATCCGGACCTGGGCGATAAATTTCCAAACGCGATTCCGACTCTTGCGGTTCACCAGCACACCGCAATCCCTCGCACGGATTCCGATCTGAGTGACTCACAATTCCTGCAGGCCGTCGCAAATACAGCGGGATTTCACTTCCCGTTTATCGAGCAAGGAGGAACTAGCCTGTATCCGGAACTTGCGCAGCGGGCGACCAGCGTCGAGGTTCTCCGCGTGCTTCTCAGCATCGGCGGAACCGAGATTTGTCATTTCCAAACCTGGCACGACAAGGCTGGAAACGCGCCGATTCTGCCGGCTACGATCGATCCCGTTACGGGAGTATCAGTGACATTCCCGGATCTGAATTCACCGCCGTTCGGTGGAGAAAACTTCCAAACGAATCTCATCATGCCGGAACCGACGACTTTCCTGAGCCGTCAATTCCCGCCATGCTCGATCATTCGCCCTACGGAAACCCAGGGAGCTGCAATGGGAGCATTGCAGTCGCTGACGGATGACGGTTTGTTTATTGGTCAATCCAAGCAGTTCATGCAGATGCTGAAAGACCTGGCGGCGGACGCTGACGCCGCAATGCGCGGTGGTCATTAAACCTCTGGCTAATCGGGGGAACCCGGCGCGGGTTGTGTTCCACCCGCGCCGTTTGCTGTCAGCGCACAAAAATATTTCGCGGGAGGAAGAATCCATGTTTGAAGGCTTGTTTCAACCGATGCACTTGCTTGTACTCTTCGGAATCGCATTATTGGTTCTTGGTCCGAAAAAACTTCCGGAACTCGGCAAAGGATTAGGCGAAAGTATCCGGGTTTTCAAGTCGGCAATGGCGGGGAAAGAGGAAGCGGCAAGTCAGAATGTGCGGAATGGGAAGGGTGAAGAGTCGATCGTGAAAAGTTGAGGAATCTGATCACCACAATGAACTTCGCGGTGCCGAGCACTCGTAATGAGTACTGAGTATTGGGTGCTGGCAACTCTGCTACACTCACCGCAGTTATGCTGACGCATCTGGAATGCACGCGCTGTAGTGAGCACTATCCGGCGGATCGTCCGCAATCGGTCTGTTTGAAAGACGGCGGAGTCCTTTATGCGCGCTATGATTTAGCCGCGATTAAGCGGTCATTTTCATCAGCCCGCCTGGCGCTACGCGCGCCCACCATGTGGCGATATGACACTGTGCTTCCCGCCGCTGATCCAGTTTCGCTGGGAGAGGGTTTTACGCCGATGCTGCCCAGCCGCGAATATCCAAGCGTCTACATAAAAGATGAGGGTCTCAATCCGACTGGTTCGTTCAAAGCTCGCGGACTGTCGGCAGCCGTTACCATGGCCCGTCATTTCGGGCTGAAGAAACTGGCGATTCCATCGGCAGGAAACGCTGCTGGAGCGCTTGCGGCCTATGCCGCTGCCGCGAAAGTTGAAGCTCACATTTTCATGCCGAAAGACGTTCCGGCGGCCAACCGCATCGAGTGCGACTACTACGGCGCGCACGTCACTCTGGTTAACGGACTCATCAGCGACTGTGCCAAGAAAGTCGCTGACATGAAAAAAGAAAATTTCTGGGAGAAAGACGGCTGGTTCGACGTGTCCACCACGAAGGAACCGTACCGCGTCGAAGGTAAGAAAACAATGGGGTACGAAGTCGCCGAACAGCTCGGATGGCGACTACCGCAAGGAATCATTTATCCGACCGGTGGAGGGGTGGGGCTGCTCGGCATGTGGAAAGCGTTCGAAGAGATGGAAGCTCTGGGCTGGATTGGTACAGAGCGACCAAAGATGATTGCGGTGCAGTCCTCAGGTTGCGCCCCGGTCGTGAAAGCATGGGAAGAAGGGAAGCAGTCGGTCGAGATGTGGGCGAATGCATCTACGCTGGCATCAGGCCTGCGCGTTCCCAAGCCGTATGGCGATTACTTGATTCTTGACATACTGAAAAAAAGCAGAGGTACAGCGGTGGCCGCAACCGATGCCGAAATTGTCGAATCAACGCGCCACTGGTCCAAAGTTGAAGGAATTTTTGCTGCACCGGAAGGTGCTGCTTGTCTGGTTGCATATCGAAAACTGCTCGCATCTGGATTCTTCAAACCGCAGGACACAGTCGTGTTGTTTAATACCGGCAGTGGACTGAAGTATCTGGATGTGCTTGATGCGAATGCGGCCGCGGCCACCTCGTCCGCGAAGCCGCCAGTAGCTGCGAAGCCTGCGGCACGCCACATTGGCGGGATCATCGGGCCTTATTGACACAACCCGCTCAGCTGTCATCCTGAGCTGATACGACGCCTTCATCGCTACATTCGCCTCCTCGTGCAGTAAACTTCTTGCACATGACTCAGCGCCTCTACTATCACGACTCGTTCCTGTATCACTTCGACGCCGAAGTGAGCGAAGTGCGAGGTACTTCGAAGGCCGCCCTTTTCCTGGACCGTACGGCGTTTTATCCAACCAGTGGAGGTCAAATCTTCGATACAGGTGTGATCTCAAGTGAAGATGAGACGCTGCGTGTCACGGAAGTTGCCGACACAGAAGATGGACGAGTGATCCACTACCTTGATGCCCCACCGAAATCTTTACACCCTGGAACGAAGATCCACGGCGAGATTGACCAGACTCGCCGCCGTGATCACATGCAGCAACATACGGGACAGCACGTGCTCTCGGCCGCATTTGTGCGGTTGTTCGATCTGCACACCGTTTCGTTTCACATGGCCGATGACTACTGCTCCATCGATATCGACACACCCACGTTAACGAAAGAGAAGATCGAACGAGCCGAGCGGGAGGCGAACGAGATCATACTTGAGAATCGTCCCATCGAAATCCGCTTTGTTACGCGCGACGAAGCTGCCAATCTCGGCCTGCGGAAGATTCCAGTGGCCGATCGCGACGAGCTCCGCATCATCGATATCCGCGATTACGACCTCAGCGCGTGCGGCGGCACGCACGTCAATCAAACGGGACAGATCGGCTGCATCCTGCTTCGCAAGGCAGAAAAAGTCCGCCAGGGATGGCGTGTGGAATTCATTGCCGGACAACGTGCTGTCGCTACGGCTCGCCGGGATTACACAGCGCTGACCGAAACTGCCGCGATGTTTTCCGCACATATTTACGATGTGCCGGTGCAGGCGCGTAAATCGCTCGACGAGATTCGGAGTCTGCGAAAACAGCACGAGCAATCACTAGAGGAGTTGGCAGAAGCGCAGGCAGCGGCGATCCTGGCTGGCATTCCCGAGGAGAATAGCTTCAGGCTCGTGGTCCGAGCCTTCGCGGATCGCGACATGAACTTCTTGAAGTTACTTGCGCAGAAATTGACGCGGATTGCTCCAAACGTTGTGGCGCTTCTCGGTACAACTTCGCCACAACCATCGCTTGTATTTGCACAGTCCGCCGGCCAACAAGCAGATATGGGCAAACTGATGAAAGACGCGCTTGCGAAAGTTGGCGGCCGGGGCGGTGGTAGCAAAGACATGGCGCAAGGGGGTGTGCCGAATGGCGAATCCGTTTCCCCTGCCCTTGACGGCGCCTCCTCCCAAATTCGAAGCTAGACTGCCTCTTTCATCTATTCTTCAGGTTTCAACGATCAAATAGGTCGATGTTTTAAGTGACATGCGAGGGTGGCTGCCCCGAAATAAAGCCGCCCTCGTTGGCAAAACTTTTTACGATCCGTTTGCCATCCCGCTTGCCAGTCCACTGCTGAAGCAGAAACGCTCGTTTGAGATGGGATCTGGTTGCTCGGTCGGTATTTCTTCGGCCCCCCCCACGTTCTGTTGTGATTCAAATCACAGCGCCGTCTTGAGCGGGCGCTATCCTCTAATTGAGTTACTTCCTTTTGAAAGGAGGTTCCCGTGTACCGATTCACATTGGTTCTTCCGGCAGTTTTGTTTTTAGCCAATATTGCCGTAGCGCAGTCCTCGAGTTCAGGCACGCAGAGCGCTGCTGCCCAAAACGCGCCCTCGTATTCGGCAATTCCTGTGGAGGCAGCCAAGGCGCCGAATCCGGTGAAGTCATCGCCGGAGTCGCTCGCTCGCGCCAAGAAATGGTGGGGACTGGATTGCGCGATGTGCCATAACGCCAATGGCAACGGCCAAGGCGATACCGCGAAAGAGATGAAATTGAAGCTCGTAGACTTCACCGATCCCAAGACTCTCAAAGATCGCACGGACGGCGAGATCTACTACATCATTAAGAACGGTCACAACGACATGCCCGCCGAAGGTCCGCGCATTAAGACAGAAGAGGGCTGGGATTTGGTCAACTATGTTCGCTCATTGGCTAAGGGCAAAGAGGACGAGACTAAAGCGCCGCAGTAAGCTCGGCTGCTGAAACCTTAGGACTCTTCTGCTTCTGGTAGAACTGTGCCGAACGGGCGATATCGATGGTTGGATCTCGATGTACAGATTTTTCCGTTTCCGGCTGTAGGAGGCATGGGCACTACACTACTCTAATCGATTTTTGAGCGAAGGGTTCCCCGCGTTCTTATCCCACTCTTCGATATCTTCTCGAAGCGTCGCCCTCATTTCCGGTGCCGAGCAAGCCGAGTACCCCGCGTAGACTTTCCCATGCGGCTTCATTCAATGACGGTTCAGCGCTGACGAGGTCGCGGATCATCTCCCACGCGACCATATTCAATGCGCCGTCCGGCGGCAGACCCATAGCCAGCGACACTGCACATTGTGGACAGAAACAGATCCGGTTTGCTGAAGATTTTTGCCGTGGTCTTACGCCCACGGTTTGCGCAAACATGTAAACGGCAACCGACTTATCTCCGGACTCGATCGCGCGCCGACAGCGCAGACAGCAAATGGATTGCATCCAGTTCCTCCGCACGCTTCCAATGTTGAAGTTCTACTTTCACCGACTTAATGCAACCTCCACAAGTAATTACAGAGATTCCAGTAGACGGGATGCCGCGCCAATCACAGGGTTTCGACAACCAGCATCCGGTTGACCGGCATCTGATTTGCCGCGCCATATCTGCTCGTCGGGTGCTTATACAACATGAATTGCAGAGCTGTTCGTTGGATTTTATCCGGACTCGTGCTTCTGGCTACGTGGGGCTTGTCTTCATGTTCCGGCACGTCCAAAGCTGCGCCCTTAGCACCGACGGTGTCTCTGTCGGCAGATTCAAAGTCCATTACATCTGGCCAGAGCGTTACTCTGAGTTGGCAATCGTCAAATGCTGATTCCGTAACGATCACCGCAGCTGCGGGAACCAAGACGCGAACCGTGACCACGAGTTCGTTGGCCTCCGGCACCATAAAAGATTCTCCTACGGAGACGACGACGTATACGGCGACCGCCAGTGGCCCAGGCGGCTCCAGCACGCCGGCAACGGCAAACGTGGAGGTGTCTGCTGCTGCCGCGCAGATCACGCAGTTTACTGTCAGTCCCGGTTCGATTAATTCCGGTCAGAGCGTCACCATCACTTGGCAAGCGTCCAATGCCACCTCCGTTACGATCACGACTACGGATGGTCGTACTGTGACAAACAGTTCGCTTTCGTCCGGGTCTGTGACCGATGCTCCGGCCTCGACCACAAGTTACGCTGCGGTAGCGAATGGCCCGGGTGGCAGCAGCAAACCCGTTTGGGCGAAAGTGTCAGTAACAACTCTGCCGCCCCAAATCACGCAGTTTACGGCGAATCCAACGAGCGTCAGCGCCGGTCAAACCACAACCCTGACCTGGGCCACAACCAGCGCGACCTCTGTGACGTTCAATCCCGCGATCCCGCTCGGGGATGATTCCGGCCCGGCGCCCACGTCGGGTTCTGCGGTCGTTCCGATCACGCAAACCACAACCTTTTCGTTGACGGCAACAGGCCCAGGCGGAACTGCCGGTCCGCAGACAGTCACGGTCACGGTTCCACTGACTCTGTCGTTCTCTGCTTCACCCAGCACAATTACCGCTGGACAGTCTGTGACTCTGACATGGCAGATCACGGGAGGGACTCCGACCTCGTTCACGGTTGTGGATGGATCGAATCATGCCGTATGCAATCCTTGTGCAACTCCGCAAGGTTCTGCGACGGTGAATCCAAGCGTGACCACGACCTACACGGCGACGGCGACCGCCAGCGATGGCAGCAAGATCTCGCAATCAGCAACGGTGAACGTAACCAACACGAACACGGGCGTGATCAAGCACATTTTCTTCATGCTTCAGGAGAATCGCTCGTTCGACATGTACTTCGGGCAGCTGGGAGCTTACCGGCCCGGGCGCCTCGCACAATTCGGCATAACCGACACGCAAACCATCGATGCCTTTGATCCGACGGTCACTCTCACCAATCACAACACAGGAGGGACGGCCCAGCCGTTCCACGAGACAACGGTTTGTACGGAGAACCTCACGCCCTCTTGGGATGAGAGCCATCACGATACAGACCTGGTCGGCGGCGATTCTGCATGGAGCACGACGAATACATTCACGAGTAGTTCGTTCTCGATGGACAACTTCCTCGATACGACGGGCGAGCAGCACTCTCCGTACGATCCGATCGGGACGCGTGCTGTGGGTTATTACAATCAGGACGATCTGCCGTACTACTACGATCTGGCGACGTTCTTCCCGACCAGCGACACATGGCATTCTCCAATCCTTGCGAATACGGTTCCTAATCGCATGTACCTGATGGCGGCAACGTCGTTCGGACACGAATATCCCGATAACGGCGACCATCCGTTATATGCTGCCCAAACTATTTTCCGGGCAATGAATACTGCCAACGTAAGTTGGTTGTACTACTACCACGATGGAGTTTTTCTGGCGAACTTCCAGGACTTCACCGATCCTGATATTCAGCCAAAGGTTTTCCCATACACCGATCTGTTGGATCGTCTGGCGGGAAAGTGCAGTGGAAGCACCTGCGATCCGGATAAGGCGCTGCCGCAGGTAATTTTCATCGACAGCGCGTCGGGAGCAAGCGGGCTGGACGAGCATCCAGACAACAACATCCAGAGTGGTGCCGCCTACGTACAGAGCATTATTCAAGCGCTCATGCAGAGCGATGCCTGGCAGGATTCCGTGTTCATCCTTAGCTATGACGAAGGAGGAGGTTTGTACGACCACGTGCCGCCTTGCATGGTGCCCTTGCCGGACAACAACGCGCCGGGCCAGTGTCCTGATCAGAACAACGGGTCGGCAAATTATTGCCAGGTCGGCAAACTCGGAGGAACATTTAATCTCACAGGTTTCCGTGTTCCGGTTATTGTGATCTCCCCATACGCCAAAGCGGATTTCGTTTCGCACACTCCGCGGGATTACACGGCGATCCTTGCGTTTATCGAAACTCACTTCAACGTTCCGGCCCTGACGCAGCGCGATCTCTACTGGCAAGATCCGTCGCGCAACATGGATGAGTTCTTCGACTTCACCGCGCCGGCATTGTTGAACCCTCCAGGTACTGGCAATCAAACCTGGACTCAGGTTCTGAATCCGCAGACCACGACCGGAGTTTGCGACCAGAGCAAGGAAACCGGGCCGTAGAAGAAGTAGAGCGGTCTTTGGCGTTGGCCTTCAGAAGTTTGTCGTCAGGCGCAAGGCGACGCTGCGGGAAGGACCAATAGCATTCCCGGAGAAAAGCCCTCCAAAGTCGATCACGTTCACGACATTGGTGAGGTTGGTGCCGTCAACTTGAAACCGCATGCTCAATCTGTCGGACTTATAGAGCTCGGCGCCCGCCGATGCGCTTATCTGAAACGTCGGATACATACGACCGTGCTCGAAATTGACGCGGTCCACAACCTGCTGTCCATAAGTTTGAACTTCACCTGCGATACATTGGTCGAGAGTCAGGCTGGGATCGCACTGAAACTCAAAAGGTAGCCCGCTGTCGAATTGGACTCCTCCGGCAACCCACAAGCGACGTGCGATTTGATATTGGAGACGCCCTCGCACCGTGTTTCGCTGATCTTGCGAGACGGAAAAAAATCCGGTTGTCGGTATATCAGCATCGTCGCCGAGAAACAATCCTCCTGTAACCGGGTTCCATGCGTTGCCAAGTTCGTACGAATAGCTCAGGAAACCCGAGAATTTCTTCCATTCCGGTAGGTCGAGTTTGGCTTCCGCTCCGTAAATGATGGCCTTACGAAAAGCGATCGGGAAACTGATCGTGGTAGCTCCAATCTGGTCGTCATCAGCGAAGTTGTCGACGGTGCGGCGAAAAACGTTAGTGTCGAGCTTGAGCCTATTGAAGAAAGCTTTCGTCACTCCTGCTTCGTAATAATTTCCTTCCGAAGGTTCAACACGTAATTGGAGCGAGACCGGATTCAGAGTAGTTGCTGCGGTGGAACTCGAAAGCAGCAAGTTCTCGAACGATGGTGTCTGGAACACGCGATCGTAAGAAATATGAAAGATCACATTTGCGGAAGGGAAATAGCGCGAGACCGCGAAACGTGGCTGTAACGACTGACGGTTGACCATAAGCTGGTAGTGGTCCCAGCGCAGGCCGGCATCCACCGTCCAGTTTCCCAAGCGAATCAAGTCCTGGACATAAACAGCTTGCTCCGTGTCTGGACGCTGCCCTGCGAAGCTGAATGTGAGAGGTGTGTCTTCGTCGTATTGCGTCGGATCGGTGATATTGTAGTTGAGATTCTCGTGCAGAAAGAGGTTGTCCGACTCCACGCCGGCCTTGATCTCATGACGTCCGTGACTGATTGTGACGGTGCCCTTGAAATACCCTTCGCGAAACCGATTGTGTTGAAAAATCTCGATGGGCGTCGAATTCGCGTTGGAATCGAAGTCGTTGGCATTGTCTCGAACCATGCCTCTGAGGTCGGCCAACACGTTGGACGAAAATGTGTGTTGGTACGAGACGATGCCCATGGTCTCGATATTGTCGGCTGTTTGCAGCTGTCCCGCGGTTTGCTGTAGCTGTTCATTTGGGATTTCATAGCGGGAAAGCTCGTGACGAACACTAAAGCGGATGCGGTCTTTAGGGGTCAAGTCGCGTTGGTAGTTGGCCGAGAAGTCACCGAGCGTCCCCCGGTTAGTGTAGTTCTGGATGACGACAGGGTTCAGATAGTGACTCGTCATTGCCCCGCTGGCACTGGCCCCGGAAACATTCTTGCCCCAGGCATATTGACCCCTTACGAAAGCGCCCGCGGAATCAAAGCTGCCTCCGGAAAGCACGACCTGTCCATGAAAGCCGGGTTGCGAGTCTTGTAGCGTATTGACCTCGACAACCCCACCCATTTTGCGTCCGTATTCGGCGGGAATGCCGGCGGTGTAGATGCCGATCGATTGAACATCGTCGGCTTCAATCTGCGGCCCGAAACTTGGAGATCGATTGTCGGTTAGCGGGATGCCATCAACGACAAACTGCGTTTGATACTCCGAGCCCCTTGGATGCAGGACGGCATTTCCTTCATAAAGCCATCCCGGCTGCGAGTTCACGAGGTCCTCAATCGATCGGCCGGGGATAGAGCCGACTCTATTTTGTATGGAGTCCGAGCCGATTTGATTCACCGAACCCGCCTGATCCGGATCAACCAGGGTATTGGCAGCGCTTACGGTCACGGACTCGCTTTGCGCTGCGACTCTTAACTGAATTGAGTGCTCCGTTGGAAGCGAAGAATGAATATCGACCGACTGGGCCACCTCGGCGAAGCCGGGCTGGTTGATTACGAGCTGATAGACGCCGTACGGCAGATGTTGCAGAGTTAACACGCCTTGATCGTCGGTGCTGAGGATTCGCCGGTATTGGTTTGCCTCGCTGACGATTTGAACTTGGGTTTTCACCGCGAAACCCGATGGATCCGTCACCCTAAGCCGTAGCTCCCCAGTGTTGGTTTGGCCAAAAACGAGCAGGGAAGACACAAGGAAGAAAGCGGCTAATTTCCCCATGAAAACGCGGCCTCTGGCAGTCAAAGTGATGGTCAAAAACGGCAATAAGTTAGTGAAACTCCATCACCTGAATATTCTATTTGCAGTCCTCCTGTTCACACTTTTTGCGTCTGTGGGGCAATATTCTTAGAAATAGTGAACAGAAACGATAGGATTGGAATGTACATATGAAACCGCCCATGCCGCCTTCGTCGTACGAGGATGCTTCTATAGCCCTACCGTCGACGGTGGCGTCGAAAACGAAGAGTTCCCGCGTCGAGGAAGAAGTAATGGAGCTATTTGATGAATTCCGCAATCCACTGCTCCGTTACAGCCTATCGTTGGGCCTGTCGCTCCACGATGCCGAAGAGATCATCCAGGAGGTGTTTCTCGCCTTGTTTCGACATCTTGGTTTAGGTCGTTCGCGGAAGAACCTTCGGGCTTGGCTTTTTCGTGTCACGCACAATCTCGCGTTGAAGCAACGGCTTGCGAACCAGACTTCATTTCAGCGGACGGCTGGCGACGCTAGTCTGGCTGAGGAACATGCAGATCCAACGCCTGGTCCCGAAGAGCAGATCTCTGCAGCGCAAAGGCGTGATCGGCTGCAGGCGGTCGTGGGAGCTTTGCCCAAGAATGATCAACACTGTCTGCGGTTACGTGCGGAGGGCCTCCGCTACCGCGAGATCGCAACCGTGCTGGGTATGTCGCTGGGTGCGGTATCGATTTCTCTGACCAGATCTCTCGCACGCCTGGTTCGTGCGGACGGGAGGTAACCCATGTTGCATAACAATTTTCGGATTTCGCGCCACATTCCCGACGAAGAACTCATTCGTGCGACCGATGGCGAGCTTTCGGCGACACGCGCTGCTGAAGTCGACGTGCACTTGCAGGCCTGTTGGGATTGCCGCGCGCGAATGCAGGAAATTCAGACCACGATAATGAATTTTGCGCGTGCTCACCATGGCCAGTTTGACAGGCAACTTCCTCCGGTTGCCGGCCCGCGCGCTCTGCTTCGAGCGCGACTGGACGAAATGGGTTCCACCCCTCCAGTTGCGTGGTGGAAACGCCATTTTAAAATCGGAATACATCTGCCACGTATTGCGATTGCTGGTCTATCCCTGTTGATCATCGCCGTTGGGACGATGTGGTTATGGCACGATTTGCGGAGTTCCGCTTCCGTCTTGTCTGATCCGGCCGCCGCCCCGAATCGCAACCTGACGCCTGGTGCGACCCGTCAGGTCACCATCAGTGAGGTATGCTCCGTGCCGCAGGAAGAAGTTGTTGGGAATGTGTCAATCCCTTTGCGCCGGAAGGTGCTGCAGGAGTATGGAATCGCCAATGCCAGGCCCGAAGATTACGAGATCGATTACCTGATTGCGCCCCGCTTAGGCGGGGTCGAGGATATCCGTAATCTTTGGCCAGAGCCGTACCGGACCCGCGTGTGGAACGCTCGTATCAAGGATGCTCTGGAAGAACGTCTACACCAGATGGTTTGCAGCGGACAACTCGATCTACCCACGGCACAACACGACATCGCTAGCGACTGGATCGCCGCATACAAGAAGTACTTTCACACGAACAAACCTCTGCCTCTGAGTTCTTGATTCGAATCAAGGCTTCGCACCTCTCAGGATGGTATTGGCGACAACTTCTCACACCACGAAATATTTCGCTGCCGGATGATGTACGACGATCGCCGACGTGCTCTGCTCAGGTTCAAGCAGGAAGCCTGAGGTCAGACGTACGCCGACGTTCTCTTCTGGCTTGAGCAGTGCGAAGAGCTTCGTCTGATCCTCAAGATTCGGGCAAGCCGGATATCCGAAGGAGTAGCGTGATCCGCGGTACTTCTGATGGAAAAGATCACGAATTTCAGATGAATCGTCTCCGCCGATGCCTAACTCTTCGCGCATCTTCTTATGGTGGAACTCGGCTAGGGCTTCCGCCGTCTCAACACTCAGTCCGTGAAGGTATAGGTATTTCGTATACTCGCCGCCTTCGAACAGCCGTTGCGTCTCAACTGTAGCGGCTGGCCCGATCGTGACCAGCGAGAGCCCAATTACGTCCATCTTGCCCGAAGATTTAGGAGCGAAGAAATCCGCTATGGAGAGCTTGCGGCCTTCTTTTTGTCGCGGGAATGTGAAGCGCAGCAGTTCCGGCAGATTGTCACTCCATTGCGTGCCGCAGGAATGCGGGCCTTTACCCTTGGGCGGTTCATAGACGATAACGTCGTTACCTTCGCCTTGCGCAGGGAAGTATCCGTAGACGACGGCGGGAGCGAACAGGCCTGACTCGAACACTTCATCTTCGAGCTTGCGGAGAATCGGCCGGAACTTCTCGTCCACGAGTCGCACGTAGTCCGATTGTGACGCAGTCTTCAATTGCCACTGGTTCTTGAATAACGCAGTTTCGTTGATGTAATTGAAGAGCTCGCGCAGATTGTAGTCTTTCTTCACCCTGACGCCCCATAATGGAGGGGTCGGAATATTCGGTGCGTCGGTAACGACAGCGCTGCGCTCGGCGAAGACCGGCCCATTTTCCTCATCAACCGCCGTAGCCTTGGCGTATTCCTTTACAGTGCGCCCTTCCTGTAGACGCTGGTCGCGGGCGCCATCCTCGGTCGAGAGATCTTCCATGATGTGCAGTCCGGCGAATGCGTCATCTGCATAGAAAACGCCGTTCGCGTATTCGCGGCGGAGATCGTCTTCCACGTACTTGCGCGTAAGAGCCGCGCCGCCGCAGATGACCGGGAATTCCAGTTTCTGACGTTCGAGGGCCTGGATAACGTACTTCATTTCAAGGGTGGACTTCACGAGCAGACCGCTGAGACCGATCGCGTCTGCCTCGTTTTCCTGAGCGGCCTTGATGATCGAATCCCCGGGCTGCTTGATTCCCAAGTTGATCACGCGAAATCCGTTATTCGAAAGGATGATATCGACCAGGTTCTTGCCGATGTCGTGCACGTCGCCCTTCACTGTGGCAAGAACGATAGTGCCTTTCTGCGAGCCGGATTTCTTCTCCATCTTGGGTTCGAGATATGCGACCGCTTGCTTCATGACTCCGGCAGAATCGAGGACCGAGGGCAATTGCATTTTGCGGGCGCCGAACAGGTCGCCGACAGTTTTCATGCCGTCGAGCAAGACAGTATTGATAAGTTCCAGCGGTGAATAACTGGCCAGCGCGTCTTCGAGGAGTTGCTCAAGAGATCTCTTATTCGCGCCATCGCCTACGGATTTTTCCCCGTTGATGATCGCGAACTTCAGCTTGTCCTCGACCGAGAGCGTGTCGACGTGCGCGGTAGTTGAGGCGGCAGGTTTGCCCTTCATCCCGGCAAAATGCGCCATGTAGACCTGGAGAGGATCGCCGGCCGACTCGTCGCGGAAAATCAGCTTGCGCGCGAGATCGACTTCCTCCTGCGGGATCTTGTACAGCGGATAGATCTTCGTGTAATTCACGATGGCCATATCGAGGCCGTGATCAACTGCTTCGTGCATGAAAACGGAGTTCAGAACACGGCGCGGATAGGCGTCAAGACCAAAAGAAATATTGCTCACGCCGAGGATAGTTTTCACCTGCGGGAGTTCTTTCTTGACCCGCTCAACCGCTTTCAGAGTCTCGATTCCAGCTGTCCGGTACTCTTCCTGCCCTGTTGAGATAGGCAGTGTGAGCGCATCGAAGATCAGGTCTGTCGGATCGAGCCCATACTTATCCACCGCGAGATCGTGAATACGACGCGCGATTGAGAATTTCTTATCGGCTGTGAGCGCCATTCCATCTTCGTCGATCGTCAGCGCAATAACGGCGGCGCCGTAGCGCTTGGCCATCGGAAGGACCTTCGACGTGCGCTTCTCGCCGTCTTCCAGATTGATGGAATTGATGATGGCCCGGCCGGGGATGCGCTTCAACGCTTCTTCAACTACGTCAGCCTCGGTGGAATCGACCATGATCGGCGCGGGGACGCGCGTCGCGATTCTTCCCAGAATCGATGTGATGTAGCCCTTTTCGTCTTCGCCGACGATGGCGCAACATAGATCGAGCATGTGCGAGCCGTCGTTGACAAGCTTCTTGGCGAGAGCAAGAATCTCGTCATATTTCTTGCCTTGGACAAGTTTGCGGAAATGATCGACGCGGGTGGTCGTGTTCATTTCCTCGGCGACGACTAGAGGCTTCGGTTCGAGATCCAGAGGAACAGTCGTATAAGCGCTCGACGCCGCGCCCACTCGCTTCACGTCACGCTTGGCGGGTTCGACACCTGCGACCGCATCCACCACGGCTTTCAAATGCTCGGGCGTAGTACCACAACATCCGCCGACAATGCGCACCCCATAGTCCTGGACGAAGTGCTTGTGGTAGTCGGCCAATTCCTGAGGCGTCAACTTGTACACCGCATGGCCGCCCTCGTTCTGCGGCAGACCCGCGTTCGGTAAGACCGATACCTGCTTCGTCGAGTTCAAAGCAAGATACCGGACCGCGTCGTTCATTTCCTTCGGCCCCGTGGCGCAGTTCAGACCGATGGCATCGACGTCGAACGGTTCAAGCGCAGTGAGGGCCGCGCCGATCTCGGTGCCGAGCAGCATCGTCCCCGATTCCTGCAAGGTGACTTGCACGGTCACGGGCAGCCGTTTGCCGGACTTCCGCATCGCCTCGAGAACGCCGATGACCCCGATTTTTGCTTGCAGCAGGTCTTGCGCCGTTTCGACGAGAAGCACGTCAACGCCGCCCTCGATCAGTGCGGCAGCCTGTTCCTCGTAGGCCTCAACCATCGCATCAAAGCCGATATGTCCAAGTGATGGAAGTTTCGTTGTCGGCCCCAGCGAGCCGGCAACGAAGCGCGGCCTATCCTTTGTCGAGAACTGTTGGGCGACTTCCCGTGCGAGTTGGGCGGCTTTCACGTTGATTTCGTGGACGCGATCGGCAAGGTCGAACTCCCCGAGCACGATTCGTGATCCGCCAAACGTATCTGTCTCGACAATATCGCAGCCGACTCGGAAGAAGTCCGCGTGAATGTCGCGGATAATATCTGGCCGGCTCAGCACCAGAACTTCGCTGCAGTTCTCTTTGCCCCAATAATCATCCAGCGTGGGATTGCGCTTCTGGATATTAGTGCCCATCGCGCCGTCGTAGACAACCACGCGGTCTTTTACTGTCTGTAAGAAGTCAGCCATGTAAGCTTCTAGCCTCTAGCTCCTAGCTAATCAAATTTGATCCGCGTTCATCCGCGTGAATCCGCGGCCAGGAAGTTCGCCCCATACACAAACGCCGGTCGCGAATGGACCGGCGTGATCGCACTCGAAATCTTTCTCGAAGGTTAGCTCCCCGGCACCATTTCTGCCGGCGCCCCACCATTCACGTCGGCCTGATTGAAAACGATGTTCGCGCCCATGTGTGCTGGCCGGGGGGCCAGCATCATCTCCTTGCGATAGACCAGGTTAGTGGCGTTGAAAGTCGCCAGTTCAAAACCGTGCCCGTGCGTGATCGCATCGGTCGGACAGGCCTCTACACAATATCCGCAGAAGATGCAGCGGTTGTAATCGATGTTGTAAACCTTGGCGTACCGTTCGGCACCGCTGACGCGGTTCTCGGCTGTATTTTCAGCCGCTTCAATATAAATGCAATTCGACGGACAGGCTGCAGCACAAAGGAAGCACGCGACGCATTTCTCCAGTCCGTTTTCGTCGCGCTGCAACACATGCGCGCCGCGAAAACGGGCTTCAATGCGGGCTCCACGGAGAGGACCCTTGCCGTCGGGATAGTTCTCGACGATGGTCGGCTTGAACATCTCAGTGAACGTGATGCTCATGCCTTTGGCGATGGCGGCGATATTTTTCAGAACAGCCATGTCTCAATCAGTATATCGAAACAGATGCCGAAACGTCGCGTTAGGACTCATTGAACGGTCGTGAAACACAGTCGAGTTGTTCGACGGACAGCCCCTTTGACTTCGCTCAGGGCAGGCTGAGGGAACTGTGCCAAGATAAAGACAGCCGGGAAGCTTACTTCGCTGCGGGCGACTGGTGGTCCGGTGTCGGTTCGGCGCTCTCGATCCAAGCGGTGTACCAGAGATTGAGCAGCATCTGAGAGGCTGCCGCCAGTCGGTGCGTCGTGAAATCAAATGCCTCGCGAGATCCCTTTCCTTTGAATCCACCGGTCTTTTCGATCGAATAAACCTTCTCAACAAAATCGTGCGAGTCATTCAGATAAGCCATGTAGTCGGGAAACGGATCCTTTAACTGCACGGGTCCCTTCACCATCCCGGCAAAATCTGCCGCTTTCAGATTGGCCCCGACGTATTCCGTCTCGAATAGCGAATGGATCCCTTTCTGCGTGGTGTATCCATTTGGATTCGGGCCCACCCAGCCGTTGTATTGAATCGAGGTGTGCAGCGGCTGGGAACCGTCTCCGACATAGTGGCCAAGCCATCCCGCATAGAAAATGATTGCCTGCTGTACTGACGCAGTCGGCTGATGCGTAGCCTGCAACTGTCGGTATTCGCGAAAGGCCGCCTTAAGCCGTCCATAGACCTCGATCGTGATGTAGGGCTGTAGGCCGACGCGGTCGGGCAGATAGTCGTCGGGATGATCGCTGGTCGCGGCGCGCTTCTCATCGAGTTTCCGATAGAACTCGTATCGGCCGCGAGGCAGCGGATCGAGCCATGAAATGCGCTCGAGATCGATGAAGTGATCAGGCTCCTGTGAATTCTTCAGCGCGTATTCGGCAGGATTTCGCCAACGATCCGGTTCAGGGCCGAGATATGCAATCTCAACGGCAGCCTGCCGAAGAAACCGAGGCATGTCACCCGGGATCTTCTGCGCCGCGACGCGATTGATGTATGTATGTCCGTCGTTGCCCCATGCGAAGGCAAAGCCGCTTTGAAGGACGACGGACACGATGATCGTTATGCTTAAGAGATTTCGTGGGATAGACGACTTCATGAGCTTAATTGAGATTTCGCGTCCAATGCTGCATTTCATGATTTCTTATCGTAAGGCAAGTTTGTGGATATTCTGTAAACGTGGCAAGCAAGGAACTAGAAGTTTTGAAAATCCGTCTGGGCTTGTGCGCCGACTGCCGCTTTCGGACGACTATCACTTCCGACCGAGGCAGTCACTTTTATCAATGCCAGCGCTCGCTGACGGACTCTTCGTTCCCTAAGTATCCGCGACTGCCGATGTTGCAGTGCCCCGGCCATGAGCAGTTGCACGCTGACGACCGCGTCGACAGACTGGAATGAAGCTCTCGTTCTGGACTAGCCACATGTTTCGCTCAATCGCGTGATGGCCATCACTGCAGTTCTTCGCTCCTTTAGTCAACATTATCTTCGTAGCGCGTGGAGGCATTCATGCTACTGAAAAGCCTTGCCGTTCTGGCCATCGTCGTCTTTTTTGTTTGACTCACGGCCGTGCTCCAGGGCTGGAGCAAGAGCACCGTTGTTGATCAATTCCTTGGTGTATTTTTTATCGCACTGTTCGGCGCCGCCGCGGCCTGGGGCGCGCGAACGCTATTGGGATTGCATCGATGACTACCGTAGCGGGAACGAAAAAACAAAGCATCACACCGGGGCAAAACGCCTTCGCCGGACAGAAGAAGAGTCCGACAGGAAAAGCGCTTGCCTCGGTCCTGGACCAGACTCTTCCACTCTGGAATCAACTCATCGCCGATCTCAAGACGGAACGGAATATTGACACCGCGGAATGGCACACTGGGTCGGTAAAGCTCGGCTGGTCGATGCGGCTACAACTGAACCAGCGGAACATAGTGTATCTCGGTCCACGACAAGGCTGGTTCGTAGCAGCATTTGTGTTGGGAGACAAGGCCGTTGCTGCTGCGCGAAACAGTGCGCTTCCCGCAGAAGTAATTAAGAACATTAATAATTCAAAGCGCTACGCGGAAGGCACGGCGGTTCGAATTGATATGAAGAATCCGCAGGATCTTCAAACCGTGAAGATTCTGGCGAAGATCAAAATCGAAAACTGACCCCGATCATTTCAAACCCAGTTCCTTTGCTAGCGCGTTCCACTTGGCATCGACTTGGGCTTTTGTTTTGGAATCCATCACAATCTCGTCGGGCCACGGACGGGCAAAGCCTTCGGCGGGCCATTTCCGTGTGGCGTCGATGCCCATTTTTGAACCGTAGTTCGGTAGGCGGCTGGCGTGATCGAGCGAATCGACTGGTCCGAGGGTGAACTGAATGTCGCGCTCGGGATCGATGTGGTTGAAGGTCTTCAGCGTCACATCGGCCAGATCTTGTACGTCGACATCCTCATCTACAACGACAATGCATTTCGTGAACATTGCTTGGCCCAGCGACCAGATTGCATTCATCACCTTTCGCGCCTGCCCGGGATACGATTTGCGGATCGATACGATCATCAGGTTGTGAAATACGCCTTCGATTGGCAGGTTGATATCGATTAACTCCGGGATGGTCAGCTTCATCAATGGCAGGAAGATGCGTTCCACAGCTTTGCCCATGTAGGCGTCTTCCTGCGGCGGTTTGCCGACGATTGTGGCTGCGTAGATCGGATCTTTTCGATACGTGATGCAGGTGACGTGAAATACCGGATAAAGATCTTCCAGTGAATAGAAGCCGGTGTGATCGCCGAAAGGCCCTTCCACGCGGAGTTCCTCGAGATTGATGTAGCCTTCGAGAACAATCTCGCTTGACGCCGGAACTTCCAGATCGACCGTCTCACACTTCACAAGATCGACTGGTGCTCCGCGTAGAAATCCGGCGATCAGATATTCCTCGATCTCGGGAGGTGCGGGTACGATAGATGCAAAGGTCACAACCGGGTCGGTCCCGATTGCAACCGCGACTTCCATCTTTCCGGTTGGACGATCTCCCTCGACCAGAACACTGCCTCCCGCGCTGCGAGCCATGATGTCGACGGCTGCCGACGTGCTCTCCACCGCGGCCCGCATTCGCTCGCGGGCATGCTCCGCTGCGTTTTTCTGTCGTTGCCAGTGCATACCAGCAGTTCGCCCGTCATATACTTGCATGCGGTACATCCCCAAGTTACGTTTCGCGGATTTCGGATCGCGCGTCGTAACGCACGGCAGGGTGATGAAGCGGCCACCGTCCTTGGGCCAACACTGCAAAATAGGGAAGTTGAGTAGTGAGAAATTCTCGCGCTTGATTACCTCTTTGCATGGCCCTGTCGCGACGGTTCGCGGAAAGAACTTGCCGGCTTCCGTGAGCAGCGGCAGCATCTTGAGCTTGTCGAGAAAACCCTGGGGCGACTTCACATCCATGAACATGCGGATGCGCGCTGCAATTTCGTCATAGGAATCGACGCCAACCGACATCTTCATGCGCCGATCGGAACCGAACTGGTTGATTAGAAGCTGCGATCCAGGATGACCTTTCAAATTCTGAAAAAGAAGCGCGTGGCCGCCGAGATTTCCCTTGGCGTCACGGCTTTTTGAAACGCGATCGGTGATTTCTGCTACTTCCAGGATGGGGTCGGCTTCAGTCTTAATGCGCTTCAGTTCGCCGGCCCGGTCGAGCGCGGCGATCCATTGGCGGAGGTCGTCAAAGGCCAAGGTTTTCCTCTCAGGTGACCGATGATTATAAGGGATTGCAGCAGGGAAGACCTATGCGAGCGCGACGGGTAACTTTATGCATTGCGCCTCCATTGTTCCAGTTCTGTAACGTGATGAGAAGCGCCAACATTGAGTTGGCACTTTCGAAGGCTACATAGCAAATGAACTTGCGCTCCAAGTACGGAATTCGTAATACAAAGCAAGATGATGTTGAGAACAACGTCTCCGGGAGTATGAAATAGGCCTCGCATCCGCAGGGCAGCAGGTACGCCCGCGGTACGACTTCGTGCCCAGGGTCGCGCATTTCCGCAGACCCTACGATGAACGGGAGGAGCACTGGGAGCGCCTCCCGTTTTCTATTTGCGCTGTTCCAACTTCACGCTTGCTGTAACCGGTTGTCCGTCGCGCATCACCTTGACTTCGACTACTTCACCAACTTTGCTGCGCCGCAACGCGTCAGTGAAGTCGTAGAGATTCTTGATCGGCTTGTCTCCGAACTGAACCAGAATGTCTCCCGCTTTCAATCCCGCTTTGGCAGCAGGAGAGTTCGGTTTGACATCAGAAAACTTCACGCCGTTTACTTCCTGCCCAAAATCCGGAATGGAGCCGAAATAAGGGCCATAACCCGCTCCTCCTCCGCCTCCGGGGGGCTTTTCCTCTGCCACCACTTGGAATGTGGGAGGTTCATCCGCGGTCGCTAATTGCACTGCAACGCCTTCTATAAGATCGAGCAGACGAGCCGCCGACGGAGCATTGATCTTGTCCCATGTGTCGGAGGGCTTGTGATAGTCGGAATGAAGTCCAGAGAAAAAGAAGAGCACAGGGATTTTCTTGCTGACAAAAGACGTGTGGTCGCTGGACGAGTACCCGCCGGCCGAATACTCGACTTTGAACGGAATTTCCTTCTGCGCCTGCTCCAGCACCGGTTTGAACGTTGATCCTGTTCCGACTCCACCGATGAAGACCTTCTCGTCGCGAATGCGGCCAATCATGTCCATATTGATCATCGCGACGGCTTTAGCAAGCGGCCGTGTCGGATTTTTCACCCATGCCGCCGAGCCAAGCAGCCCAAGTTCCTCGCCGGCGAAATTCATGAACAGAATGCTGCGCTTCAGTTGTCCTCGTTGGGGCGACAGCAGGCGCGCAAGTTCGAGAACTCCGGCAGTGCCGCTCGCGTTATCATCCGCGCCAGGATGAATCTGGCCAATTTGTGAGGGAGCAAGCGAATCGAAGTTACCGCGGCCCAGATGATCGTAATGCGCTCCGATGATGACGTAGCCATCCGTTTGTCCCGGCAACCAAGCGAGCACGTTATCCACAGTTGCCTGCGTGGTCTCGATGTCGACTTTCAATGAGACATGTAGATCGGAGGGAAATGCGAACGACGCCGGCTTCGTGCTGTTGTTGAGCTGCCCCTGAACATCTTTCAATGATTTTCCCGCGGCCTGAAACCAGGAATCCGCAATTGCATTCTTGACCTGTACCATCTCAATGCCAACGTCCTCAGGTCCACTAACGCTGCCAAAGCGAGTCAGCAAATCTTCTTCGCCCTCGCCCAATTTTCCATTCAAGATGACAATCGCCTTCGCGCCGTGATTCCTTGCGTTGATCGCTTTTGTGATGAGCTGCGAATGCTGCGTGAGTCCCTGATGCCCACCTTTTTCTGCAAAGCCGGATGGTTCGTACCGCAAAACCACAACAATTTTGTCCTTCACGTCGAGACCGGCGTAGTCGTCGTAGTGAAACTCGTCGGCGGTTGCTCCATATCCGGCGAACACCAGCGGAGCACTAACGCGTCCTGATGAAGAGAAGCTGAAAGGAACGAAGCCGCTCTCAATCTTCAAATCAGTGCGAGAACTGCCTTGCGAAATCGAGCACTGGTTGTCGGATTTCAGCCGCGCCCCTGTGGATACCGTGAAAGGCTGGCTATACCCGTTTGTGCCAGCGGGATCGAGATGCAGTTCCTTGTAACGCTTCTCGATGAGATGCTGGGCGCGAATCAGTCCCTTAGTCCCAGCCCCGCGCCCTTCCATATCGGGAGAGGCCAGCGCTTTTACATCATTCAAATAACGATTCGGATCGGCTTGCGGTGCGCTTGTTGACGCGGCGGCAAATAGCGCGAGAAAGACGAGTGCGAGCATTACTTGCCGCCTAAAAAGATTGGGCATGAAGGTTCCTTGGCGAAGCAGAAATGCTATGGAGCCTAAGGGTGTGTGTCAACCACGCGAATCGTCCGCCAAGTCTTCGGCATATAGTCTGCGTTGGCAATCCGGACAGATGCCATGGCTGAACTCGGCCTTCGAGTGATTGCGGATGTAAAGTTCCAGATGATGCCAATGTCCTTGTTCGTCCCGGATCTTCTTACACGACGCACAGATTGGCAGTAATCCGCTGAGACTATTCACCCTTCCCATCGCGTCCTGAAGCTCATGAATCAATCGTTCACGTTCCGCTTCGGCAGCCTTACGCTCACTAATGTCACGAATGATCAGGCAAGTTCGCGTTTGTCCCTGCAGGTTCTCGAAAACTACGGACGAGAATTCCACAGGGAATGTGGATCCATCTCTGCGCCGGCCCTTCAGTTCACCGTGTGCCTTTCCGGTCAGTCGGCGCTGCTCGATCAGGGCGGGAAGGCGCGGGTCGGAGACGTCGATGAGCCCTTCTCGCCCGGCGGCGATGATCTCATCCCGAGTCCGCTCGAAAATCGCGCACGCGGCCGGATTCGCATCGAGAATCGAACCGTCCGGAGATGTCTTCATAATTCCGTCCATACAGTTATCGAAGAGAAGCCGATACAGAGCCTCACTTTGTGAAGTTGTGCCGCCGCCGACATTGGTTGCGTTATCGGATGTCATGAGTTTTGTTGTCGTAAGAGCAATCGCCCGCCACAGAGATGCTTGGGATTGCAGGGAATTGTTAGAATTGTACGCAAGACTTATGCAGCGCGGCAATATCAAGAAGAGGCCCGCGCCGCCTAGCTAAATCACAAGTTCGGTTACGGTTTTCTGAATTTGTTCCCAAGCTCTGCTTCGCGGGTCGATCAAATCATAGTGATCTGCTCCGACAATCTCGAGCAGGTGTGCGTCCTCTTTTTGACCCGGCTTGCGACGATTCTTGGCAGCGATGTAGTCACGGCTGAATTGCGGAGGGACAGTGTCATCGGCAGAGCCATGGATGAGCCATTGGTACGCCTCAGTGATGGAAAGTTTCATCGGATTCGCTTCGCGGTAATGATCCGGGACCTCGACGGGAGTGCCGCGAAGAAACTCGACAACAGCATCGTTGCTGAGATGTAGCTGATATGCCTTCTCCAGATCGACGACACCCGCGAGAGACACTACGCGCTTGACGGACGGCTCATGTCCAGCCAGGCATAGCGCGAGCTGACCGCCGGCCGAGTGCCCCATGATCACCACTTTTTGAGAATTCGCGTGGTGCTTTTCCGCATTCTGGAGGAGAAACTTGTATGCCGAGCGGATGTCTTCGAACGTCCCGGGCCACGCCCCTCCTTCGTTGCCAACGCGCCGGTACTCAAGATTGGCTGTGACGAATCCCTGAGACGTGAATGCCGCGCATAGATGACCCGCATGCTCCAGTCCGTATTTTGCCCGCCAGAACCCCCCGTGAATGTTGATCAGCAGCGGGTGTACCTTCGCTTTATCGGCGGGCAGTCTTAGATCGATGAACTGATTCGGATTCGACCCGTATGTCAGGCGAACGTCTGCCGGTGGGGGTTGCCGCGAGAGTATATCTTCAGACATGGCAGTCCATAGGGGCGTTCACCACAGGGAACAAAGGGTAGCACGGGATTTCTCTGCGCCCTCGGTGTTCCCCGTGGTGAGCGCCTTTATTCGTATCGTAACGCTTCGATAGGGTCGAGATTGGCGGCGCGCAAGGCAGGCACCATCCCGCTGACCACGCCAACGATGGCCAGAATTGCAGTCGCGACGACTAGCGTCATCGGCGAAACGATCAGGCGAATATCCGCGGCCTCGGCGTGCTTAGCCAAGGCGCTGTAGAACGTGATCCTGCCAGCAAAAATGGATACCGCGTAGGAAAGCACAATACCCAACGCACCCCCGACAGCCGTGATTACCATAGCCTCAGCAAGGAACTGAAACAGAATATCTCCGCGGCGCGCTCCGAGAGCCTTCTCGACGCCGATCTCGCGCGTCCGCTGTGTGACGGAAACCAGCATGATGTTCATCAGCCCAACACCGCCGATGCCCAGGGTCACCGTCCCGATGAAGGCCAACAGGACTTTCAATGCCAGGGTAATAATGCCGAATTGCGAAAGCTGCTTCTGCGCATCGAAGACAAACACTGCACGATGGTCGTCCGGCTTAAAGTTGTGGGCTGTCGCCAGCGTGTCGCGAATCGTCCGATCCATTTTGTCGTGATCCAGCCCCAGTGAGTCGAGCCAAATCCCGTCAAGGTAGTGATTGTCCTTGAGCACATCCATAGAGTTGTACGGGATGTACACAACGCGGTTGTTATCGTTATCACCTTCTTGCATACGAGGCGCGCCGACGCCGATCACATCGAATGTCACACCATCGATGCGAATTCTTTCGCCGAGCGCAGGCATACCGGAAAAGAGCTTGTCGCGAGCCTCGGAGGCAATCACGGCGACCAAACCGTGCTGCATATTGTCGGCATCGTTGAGAAAGCGTCCTTCGGACAAATCCAGATTCCAGATCGATTGAATGGCGGGGTCCAGGCCCATCACCGGGAATGTGAATGAGCGATTGTCGTTCTGGACAGTGGAATCCTTCTGTGACATGCGAACCACATGCTTGCAGAGTGGGAGATTATTGCGCAGCAGCTCGATATCATCATTGGTGAAGCGAACGGCTACTCCAGCTTTGTTTCCTCCAGCCTGTTGCGACGTGCGCCCGGGGAACACGCCGACCGCAGTCGCGCCAAAGCTCTGGAAGATCACTTCAATCGCTTTCCCAAAGCCATTGCCGTACGACAGCAGTAATACGACCGTAGCAATCCCCCATGCCATTCCTGCCATGGTAAGGAGTGTGCGTCGCAGGTCATGCCGCATGGCGCCGTACGCTTGTTTGAGCAGGTCGCTGTGCATGTTATTCCTTGCGGAGCGCCTCCACTGGTTCAAGCAGGGCCGCACGTCTAGCAGGATAGAGTCCCGCAGCCACGCCCGCGACCCCCAAGGAAATCACCGCCAACGCGGCAGTTGAAGCGACCAATTTTGGTGGATCAAACCCGTCTCCCAGACTCACGTTCGAAAGAGCAGCCATTAGCGCTGCCGCCCCTCCGATCCCAACACCTCCACTGAGCATCGTAAGGAATGCCCCCTCGACAAAGAACTGGAACATGATGCTGCTGTTGGTCGCTCCAACGGCCTTCCGCAACCCAATTTCGCGAGTGCGGTCCGCTACCGCAACCAGCATGATATTGATGATTCCAATCGCGCCTAAGGCTAGTGTGACCAGTCCCACGCTGCCCAGGAACACATTCATCGCGTCAAAGATTTTCCCGATCTGATCCACGGTTTTGATGGTGTCCCACTCGTCGAACGAATCGGGATTGCTTGGATCAAATCCGTGGTTCTTGGCAATGATCTTGTGCACTTCCTGCTTAGCCGTATCGTGCAGAGCGCGCGACCTGGGCTGATAGTTGATCTGAGAAATCACATCCGGATCTTCACCTGCATTCAAAGGCGGGAAGAACTCGTGCATCGTGCTGTAGGGGATGTAGTTCTTCAGGTTTTGCGTGTTGTTGTCACCATGTCCGACCCGCAGCAGTGTTCCAATGACCTGAAAGCGCACGCCGTTCAAGAGAATCGTGCTTCCGATGGAAGGCCGGCCTGAAAACAGGGTCCGGCGGGTTTCATCGCCCAGTACAATTACGCGGCGCTTCTGCTGCTCGTCCATGCCATTCAGCCAGCGTCCCTCATTCAGGGGGACATACCGAATGCTGCTGAACTCCGGCTGTACGCCGTTGATTTGTCCACTCGCCTGGAAGAAGTCGCTCACCGCCCGAATATCACCTCGAGAAATAACGGGCGTGGCTGCCGCGACGCTGGGGCAGTTGAGCAGAATGTCCTGATAATCCCGATAATTCAAATAGTATTGGCGCAGTGCGGTGAAGCTGCCCTGAACGGCGGGCGCGCGCCCCGACCAGATGAACATTACGTTCTCGCCAATCGAGTCAAATTGCTTGCGATTGCCGGAACGAAATCCCTCGCCGAGACCGACCAGAAGCAACAGTGAACCGACGCCCCAGGCGATACCGAACATCGTCAGAAAGGAGCGCATTTTGTGCGCCCAGAGAGTGCGCAGAGTTTGGCCGAAGATGTCGAGGACGAGGCGCACACTCCATTATAACGGCCATCAAAGGGCGCTTAGAGCTGCTTTCCATCAGGCAGGAAATCCATACCGTCCTATCTTGATAGAGGCTGATTAAGCGGCTGACAGTCTACTAAAGGGTGGAACTCACCTTCCATGTAAGTTGCCCGAAAGAGGGCGTTGAAAGCCAAGACCGGCATCACTCAGTGTAAAAACTGATTCCGAATTGCGTGCGACTTGTTTATTCTCTAGGCGGATGACGACGCTGGCACTAACCGAACTTCTGGGCGCGACGGTCTACGATCCGTCGGGCGCGGCTGGGCGCGTGCGGGAAGTGACGCTCACGCCGCAAGAAGATCGTTCGCGCATCTCGTCGCTCATCGTGAAGACCAAATCGGGCAACCGCATCGTGCCCTACGACTCGGTGTCGGCGATTGAAGGCGGAATTCGCACGTCCACTGCGGCAGCGCAATGGCAGGCTGCGAACGGAATGGAGGGTTTGTTCCTCCTCGAACGGGATCTGCTCGATCAGCAGGTGATCGACGTCAACGGTCGTAAGGTCGTGCGTGTTAATGACGTTGATCTGGAATTCGACACGCAAAGGGATCCTAATCGCCCCGTCCCGTCACTCCGTGTTCATGCGGTGGATGTCGGGGCGCGAGGAGCTGTTCGACGGTTGTTGCGGGGTGTTGCCCCAAAGAATGCGATTCATCTTTTGCTGGGCAAAATTCCGCCACGAAGCATTCCCTGGAAGTTTGTTGATCTGATTGAGACGGATCCGGCCCGCCGTGTGAAGCTCAAGATCTCCCACGAAGGGCTGGCCAAGCTCCATCCCGCCGACATCGCCGATATTGTCGAAGATCTTGCCCCCGACGAGCGTCAGGCCGTATTCCAGACGCTTGACGAAGAAACGGCTGCCGAGGCCTTGGAAGAGGTCGAACCCAGGGTTCAGAAGTCCATCGTTGAATCTCTCGACTCCGAGCGTGCCGCTGAAATCGTCGAGGAGATGGATCCCGACGCAGCGGCAGACCTACTCGCCGATCTCCCCGAGGACCGCACCGAGCAGATTCTCGTTCAGATGGAGCCCGAGGCTCAACAGGACGTCGTCGAACTGCTGGAGCACAAGGAAGAAACTGCCGCTGGCCGCATGACCACCGATTTTCTGGCGCTTCCAGTGAGTGCCACGGTTAAGAATACGATTGATACGCTGCGCGAGTTCGAGGGCGGCGTCGAAGTCATCAGTACCATTTACTTGGTGGACTCTCAGGGAACACTCGTTGGGGCCGTGCCACTGGCGCGCATCGTTCTTGCAGATGCGACTACACCGATGCTCTCCCTTGTTCAGGAGCCGCTTGTCATGGCTCACGAGGGCGTTGCCGACAATGATGTCGCTGAGTTGTTCGATAAATATAATTTGCAGACGTTACCGGTGGTGGACGAACATAAGAAATTGACCGGCGTAATCACTTCCGACGACGTGATCAGCATGCTGCGGGCGAAGCTCTAGGCTTTTTTCCATTCAGGCAGTCGCCGAAAAACTTCAGACGCGCGACTATTTCCCCGCTATAATTGCCACCACTTCCCCTGGGGCCTTCAAAAATCCAAGCGCTCAAGGAGCGCTCGTTACCGTTACACTGGCGCAAACTCGTTCATCGACCAAGCGAGCGACAACGCTAGCCGGCCGACGTTTCGACCACTACTTTTTTTCAGGAACGGCATGGCTGATGCTGGCTACCGTCCTCGTCGGCTTCGGGCCAACGTACTACCTGGCAGGCGTTTTCAGTGCGCCGCTTCCCAACCGCATCATCCACGTCCACGGCGCGCTGTTTTCGTGCTGGATGCTGATGCTGATTGCACAGAATTCTTTAGCATTCGCCGGCCGGGTGGATATCCACAGAAAATTGGGCTTGTTTGGGTTCGTGCTGGCGTGTCTGATGGTCGTCGTTGGATGGATTGCCGCCACTGATCGGTTGGTTCGTGGCACCGCCCCTCCGGGGGTGGACACTTATTTCTTCTACATGGTTCCGATGACGGACATGGTGATATTCGCGACACTGATTTTCTTTGCTTTTCGAGCGCGCCGCGACCCCATGGTACACAAGCGGATCATCTATGTCGCGACGGTGGGAATCTTGATTGCTGCGATTGCGCGCTTTCATGTCAGTTGGCTCTTCCATAAGGCGCCGCATGATGCGATCGCCTCGTACGGATTCCTTTTACTATTAATTGCCTACGATCTGTGGTCGACCCACAACATTCATCGGGCGACGCTTTGGGCGAGCGGCTTTTTGATTTTCGTTCAACAGATTCGCTTACCGATCGCCAAAACTGCGGCCTGGCACTCGTTTGCGGCTGGCGTGCAGTCGTTTTTCCGCTGACTTGGTGTTTGGTTTGTGGAGCATGTCGGCGAAACCGCAGGAATCTCTCTCGTCAGCACTTTTTGTTTGTCCCAATTCACTGAGTCCGTTTATCCTGTCCCGTCGTTTGCATCCAATCTGCTGCATCTTTATGTCTGCCAAGTGTGCGCATGAGGTTCCTGAGACGTTGGAAGACCCGGATCCTGCTGTTTTTTGCGGTAGTCGGACCGGGATTTATCACCGCGAACGTCGATAATGATGCCGGCGGCATCCTGACCTACTCGTCCGCCGGGGCGCAATTCGGACATCTTCTGCTGTGGACCATGGTTCCGATCACGATCGCCCTCATCGTGGTGCAGGAAATGTGCGCCCGAATGGGCGCAGTCACCGGCAAAGGCCTCAGCGACCTCATCCGGGAGGAATTTGGCCTCCGCATCACGTTCCTGATGATGTTGGGGATCCTGATCACCAATTTCGGCAACGTTGTGACTGAATTCATTGGGATTGCGACTAGTCTGGAATTGTTCGGATTGCCTCGCCTTTATACCGTTCCGGTCTGTGGCCTTATCGTCTGGTTTATCGTCGTGAAGGGCCAGTACAAGAGCGTAGAGAAAGTCTTCTTAGCCGCTTCATTCTTCTACATCACTTATATATTCGCGGGAGTACTGGCGAAGCCGGCTTGGATCGAGGCGACCAGGGCCACATTCGTTCCTCCAAGACTCGGCGCTTTCCGCGATCAGGCCTATTTGTACATGGTCATTGGAGTGGTAGGGACGACAATTGCTCCGTGGATGCAGTTTTACTTGCAGTCCTCTATCGTGGAGAAGGGAGTCACGCGCCGCCAGTACAAGGCCTCCATGCTCGACGTCGTTACGGGTTGCCTCTTCACCGATATCGTCGCCTGGTTCATTATCGTGGCATGTGCCGCCACGCTCTGGGTGCACGGATTCCGTGATATCCGTTACGCCGCTGATGCTGCTGCTGCCCTCAAACCGTTGGCTGGGCAGTATGCCTACATTCTGTTTGCCGTGGGATTGTTCAACGCTTCGTTATTCGCGGCGTCGATCCTGCCACTCTCTACTGCATACACCGTGTGTGAAGGATTGGGATTCGAATCCGGAGTTGGGCTCAAGTTCAGCGAAGCGCCGGCCTTTTACTGGCTGTATACAGCGCTGATCGTCGCCGGCGGGGCAGTTGTTCTCATTCCCAACTTGCCTCTGGTCAAAATAGCTGTCTTGTCTCAAGTCGTGAACGGGGTCGTGCTGCCCTTCGTCCTCGTTTTCATGCTCTTATTGATTAACAAGAAAGACTTGATGGGTGAGTACGTAAATGGTCATCTGTTCAACATTGTGGCTTGGGCTACTACTGTCGTTATGATCGTCCTGACCATTGTCTGGTTCTGGACGCTGCGCTCAGGTTAGAAGCAGCTTGCCCGCCGCCAGATCATTTACTAGCGTCAGGTCCGCTTCCAGGAAATCGAATTTCGGAAGGTCCCTCGCCTCCGCCCATTGGATCTGTTTAAAGATGCGGTTCTCAAGCTCTCCGCGAAATTCGCGAACGACGAAAAATCGCAGTTCAACCATCGCCCCGTTGGGATATTCATGCTGAATACGGGCCAGCTCGTCACCGATGGTCGCCGAGATACCCAACTCCTCATCGAGTTCCCGGCGTAGAGCGTCGCGCGGCTGCTCGCCTTCTTCGATTTTTCCTCCAGGGAACTCCCACTTCAGAGGCATCGTCTGATGCCGCGTGCGCTGACACACAAGCAACTTTCCATTCTGTACGATGAACGCCGCGACGACTCGTTTCATATCAAGCCGTCTCCGCGGAGCGCAGCGAGGTTGCGATTGGGTCTACGCAACTCGTGAAGGTAAACGCGAACGCCGCGACTCCCGCTGAGCAACGCAATTCAAGTTCATGTGAACCGAATTCGTGATTATCGATGAGGAAGTACATTCGTGGAGAGTCCACGACAACATAACTCTCCGTGCCGCCAGCCGTTGCCCGGAATTGGGTATCCTGCGTGGCGTGGGAGGCGCTAAGCGCCTTTCCATCCTGCAGAATGACAACCTCAGCCGAGCTCGCATGAGGACACGCCATCACCAGATTTACCGCGGAAGCGTCGTACTTCAGACGCAGAGAATGAGGCGAGTTTTCGACGGCTTCGAAGTACTCTGCAGTGGAAGCCCAGCGTCCGTTGGCGTAGAAGAAATTCTCCTCGAGCGTGCCGGCAAAATCGTAATCGGCAATCTGATCTTCTTTGAATCCGCCATCATTGCCGATCCGGCCGCGCCGATTTCCAAGGTGGAGTTCGCCGGTTGCCCGGTAGCAGACCGCCCCCATCTGATCTTCTTCGCGTACCGGCTCCATAATCGCGGGAAGGGAAACAGCGGGATCGATCTCGCGCAGCAGTTCCTGAATGACCTGCTCGGTCTCGCCGTACGAGCCTTCGCCAAAATGCCCGTAGCGCAGGTAGCCATCCTTGTCGAGAAGGTACTTGGTGGGCCAGTAGCGGTTCGCAAACGCCTTCCAGATTTCGCGGTTGCCGTCGATCACGATCGGGTATGTGAGACCAAATTCACCGATGCCGCGCTCCACATTCGATTCGTATTGTGCAAACGTGAACTCCGGCGTGTGTACGCCAATGACGGTAAGGCCTTTGTCGCGGTAGCGCTCATGCCACGCCTGCACATACGGCAGCGTGCGAATGCAGTTCACGCAGGTGTAATCCCAGAAGTCGACCAGAACGGCTCGCCCGCGCAGTTGCCGGAAGCTCAACGGCGAGGAGTTGAACCACACTCGGCCGATCTCAGGGGCGCGTACCTTTCCTTTCTCAACTCTCATGCCTGGGCTGCTTCCAGCTTTTTCCCCACGAGATTGGCGCAGTGCTGAACCAGTTCCTGATGCTCCGCCGTGAAGGCAGCAGGAAAGTGGCTGTCGATATCAAGTTCACCCACAACTTTGCCATGCACAAATAGTGGGACTACGATCTCGGATTTGGTCTCGAGAGAGCACGCCAGGTATCGAGGATCTTTGTTCACGTCATCCACAACAACCGTTTCTCCGCTGGATGCTGCCGCCCCGCAAATGCCTTGATTGAGAGGGATGCGCGTGTGTGGTGTCATCGCACCTTCAAACGCCCCAAGAACAAGCATCGGAGGCTGGGCCCCGGGCTCCAGCATGTAAAAGCCCACCCAGTTGTATTTCAGCATGCGGTTGTGCAGAAGTTTGGCCATCGCCAGCATAAGTTCCTGCCCCGAGGTCGTCTCGTCGGCTAACGCCGTTACCTCAGTGCGCAGCTCATCAATTTTCGCCGTGGAAGAAGGCATGCTGGCATGTTAACTCACGGGCCCAAGTTTTCAGCCGGCTATGCCCGAACACCGGTAATCTGCCGGATTCCTTTCGTACGCGGGAAGATCTCAGGATGAACAGCCCAGGCAATGGCGTCAAGACCTCGCAAAAGAGTAGGGGCCGGAGTGTTGAGGAATTCATCGCGAATGCAAAATACGCGATCCGACCGGGCGGCCGAGGTTTCGGCCCAATGGCGCTCGCTGACAATCTTTTCCAGAGGAACGCGGTCGCCAGCGCCGCACCATGCGGTCACGATGACATCAGGATTAGCCTTGCGAACAGCGTCAATGGAAATCTGCCGTCCAGGCAAACCGACGAATTCGCCTCCCGCAGCCTCTACCAGTTCAGCTATCCAGCACTGGGAAGCGATCACCGGTTTGCCCCATTCCTCGCAGAATACACGCGGGCGTGTGGTTGCAGCGATTTGCGAGCGGATGTCTTCAATGTGCCGCTGCATTTGCTCGATCACCCGCTCGCCTTGTTCCGCCGCTCCCACCACCCCGGCAATTGTGGCGATGTCGGTGTAGATATCCGCTAGTGTTCTTGGGGCGAGGCCTAAGAACCGCACTCCCGCTTTCAAAATCTCCGCAATTGCCTTTTCTTGATAAGGAACAGCCGCGATGACCAGGTCAGGTTTGGCTGCAAGAATCTGTCCGGCATCGGCCGTCCATGAATCCGCCAGAATCATTCGCGAGCCGTTCGCCACCTCCGCGACCACGTCGACGCAGTAGCGAGTGCACCCCACCACGCGATCGAGTTCGCCAATTGCATCAAGAATTGCGGTTGCGCTTGGTTGAAGGCAGGCAATACGTCGGCAGGTATGACTCTGTCCCATCACATCATCTTAATATTTGAGAACCATTTCTCCCCGTCCCGCCAACTCGCAACAAGACGCCAACCACAAAGGCAGCAATTGCATCTCAAGCGCCGCATTCAAGAACCACAGGTTCGCCGGGAGTTCTTGACCCCTATGAAAAAACTTTCATTCGCCGCCCCGTTTGTGCTTTGCCTTGTTCCGTTCCCGAGCATCACAACCGCGCAGACAGCACCCGCTGAGACCAATTCGGGTGTGCAAGTTCTCAATCACATTATCTTTATGGCTCAGGAGAACCGGGGGCTCGACCATTATTTCGGTTCTATGCGGCAGTTTTGGCGACAAAACCATATCGCGGACCAGTCCTTCGATGGCCTCCCGCAATTCAATCCGGCGTCTGGTCTGCCTCCTCTCTACGGTCCTCCTCCGACGAATCCCGGATGCGACCCTGCCTATCCTCCCCCGAGCGACTGCCTTATCGACAGCGCCAGCCCGAACATTAAGGTTTATCCCCTCAAGACGCAGTGCATCGAGAATCCGAGTCCGTCGTGGAATGAAGGTCACGTGGACTGGAATTACCACGATCCGATCTCGATAACACCAACGCTTGATGGCTACGTCTACACCGGAGCGCACGACGCACGCAACAATACGCCACCTTTTTACGACGAAAATGGCTATCGCGTGATGGGCTATTACAACGGTTCCGACCTGAACTACTACTACTTCATGGCGACAGCCTTTGCTACGTCCGATCGATGGTTTGCTCCGGTAATGACTCGCACCTCATCTAATCGTGACTACCTGATTGCGGCGACCTCGCAGGGATATGTATATCCCATCGGCACCGACAAACGTGATCAGAATTTGATAACCGCCCCCCCGATCTTCGAGGAGCTGCAGAACGCAGGTATCAGCTGGAAGATTTACGTGAATCCGGCCAATACGCCTTGCGAAACGAACCCCACGGCGCAGTGCCTGCTCGGCTACACGTACGTCCAGAATTTTCAGTGGGGACACACTATTCCGACGAACTTCCCCGACAATCTGGTACCGATCTCCCAATATTTCACAGACGTACAGAATGGAACGCTGCCGCAAGTTGCGCAGATCGAGCCTGCGTCTCCGGCTGGTCTGGATGAGCATGGCTCCGACTCTGATCAGTACCCGATCAATATCCAACTCGGCGCACAGTATGTCGAATCTCTAATCAATGCGCTCATGACCAGCGTCTCCTGGAAGGACTCCGCTTTCATCCTGACCTACGATGAAGCCGGAGGCTTATACGATCATGTTCCCGCACAAACCACCGTGAACCCGGACGGCATCAAGCCTGTCGATCTGCTTCCGAATGATATCTGTACTAAAGGTGTTGTCGGACCCAACTGCAACTTCACCTACACGGGATACCGAGTCCCGATTATCGTGGTTTCACCCTATTCGAAAAAGCATCACGTGGACCACAAGGTTTCCGATCACACGTCGATCCTCAAGCTGATCGAGACGAGGTTTGGGGTCGCTCCGCTTACCAAACGTGACGCTGCTCAACCCGACATGACGCAATTCTTCGACTTCAATAATCCTCCGTGGATAATACCGCCCAATCCACCAGCACAAAATGTGAGCGGCCCGTGTTACTTGAACAAGCTGCCGTGAGACTGTCGGCCTGCCCTTTGGCGGATTCGCCGAAAAGACTGAGTTGGAACACTCAATGCGTCGCTGCCTTTACGAGGCATGGTTCTGGGAACGGAAGGTCGCATGTCCGCGAAGGTCTTAGTTGCTGGGGACTAAAATTTCGTCAACGCGGCGAGAAGAACGTCGATCGCTAATTCTGCAGCATGGTTCGAGGCAGCTGGGACTCCGCCAACAACGTTCTTCACATCGTCAGGTGTAAGGCTGCGCGCTTGAGCGACGGTTTTGCCAAGGGCGAGCTCTGTCACAGCCGAGCCGCAAGCGATGGCAGGCACGCAGCCTTTCGCTTTGAACCGAATCTCCGCGACGCGCCCGCTCTGAATTCTTAGGCTGAGCCGAATCACATCGCCGCAGACGGGGTTCTCTGTTTCCGCCGTTCCGTCTGCGCTGGGAAGGTCCCCAGCGTTTCGCGGATTCTGAAAGTGATCGAGTAGTTGCGGCGAGTACATCAGCCGATTTTAAGCGTATCCGGGACTATTTGCGGCTAGTTCCATCGGGGAAGTAAATCGTCCATCCACGCTCGCGTGCTGTCGCTTCGAGATCAGGATTCGGATTTACGGCGAATCCGTGCGTCGCATGGGCCAACATCTCTGTATCCCACTTCGAGTTTCCAAACGCAGCGTCGATCTGCTTCTTGACGACCTCTTCCAATGCTCTCGTCTTTCCCGGCCCCGAGGGAATTCGCACCAGGCGGTCCGTCACAATTCCATTTTTCAACTCGACTTTAGCAGCCAGGATTCGGTCGGCTTCGATTCCGAACAGCTTCATTCCCACTCGAATCAGCCACTCGTTCGACGATGATACGGCCCAGACCTCGCATCCGCGCTCGTGCAGGCGATTCACAAGTTGCTTCATTTCTTCGAACACTCGGCCCGGAAAAGAGACCTTCATGAACTCGGCCGCGGCGTCCATCATTTTGCTCTCGGGAATCCCGGCGTGCATCGTGACCATCTCGCCGCACATGTCCTCTTCGCTCACCTTGCCCGCTCTGTACTCGGCATAACGCGCGCGCATGGCCTCCGCCACGTCGGCAGATACGACGCCTCTCTTCATTTCCCAAGCGAAAAAAGTTTCTCCGGCATCGCCGGACCAAAGCGTGCCGTCGCAATCAAAGGCTGCGACTCGAGGATCAAGGGCCAGAACCGACTCGATGAACTTCTGACCAGCGGGATGAATCACCTCAGTGCTCAAATTACTCATGCATTTCAAAAATAACGTGGGAAGCCGAAGCCGCGCAATGAAATAAGAACTGACAAGCAAAGATTGTCATTCCGCAGCGCGCTTCTTGCGCGAGGAATCTGCAGTTTGTAAGCAGCTCATCCGCTGCCAGCCGACGGCAGAGTTCCCGTTCGCTTCGCACCGGGGAGTGATATGGCTATTGTGAATTATTCAAAGCTGCGTAATCTTCGGGGGTATTGATGTTCAGCGCCACGAATGGATCGTCGACAGGCAGGTACTGAATGTGCTCTTGATAGCGATGCTCAAGTTCGCGCGCGCTGCCAGTCGGAGGCGCTTGCAGAAATTTCTCCATCATCTCGCGCCCGGCCACATAAGGATGTCCATGCTTTCCCGCAACTTCCGGCACAACGGCCCAGACATCCAGCGCAGCGGACTCGAATGCATCGCGCAACGTTTGCACCGTAATCGCGCGGGCCGGCGGACGATCAACCAACGTAATAATCGCAGCATCCCTGCCACGATTCAGGACTTCGCGAAGACCCATCTGCAGTGAACTGAACTGCCCTTGGCCCGGATCAGGATTGGTAACAATCGATGCGCCGTTGATGTACGCAGTCGGGGTCAGCGCAGCCTCGTTGGTCCCGGCCACGACGACGACGAAATCCGTCGAGGGCGCCAGCGAGCGAATGGCAGCTGACAAAAAAGTCTCAGTCGAAGAAGGATTGGCGGTCGGAGGCCAGGGAAGCAGGGCCTTGTCGCGGCCCATCCGAGAGGATTCGCCCGCCGCCAGAATAATTCCACCAAAGCTGGCAGACCTTGACATGTTGCGGAAGATAGCAGAAAGGTGAAGGAAAGTCAGTGAGGGAAAATAGCGATCGTCGATTTTCGATTGCCAAATGGCGAACCCGATTCGAAGAGTAAGTTCTTCAAGGTTTGCAATCGAAAATCGGAAATCGGCAGTCGAAAATGCTAACGCGGTTTAGCGTCGTCCAGTAGTTCGCCGGTGGACGATTCCGGCTTTTCCTTGAACCAGCTCATGTGCGGCAGTGCGGCCGATGCATGACGCCGTATGGCAATCAGCTCCGCTGTTATGGCCACGCCAATTTCTTCGGGCGTAACCGCACCGATATCCAGCCCAATTGGCGCATGTACCCGGTCAAACAAATGCGCAGGAATGCCTTCGGCCTGCAACGCTTTGAAGATCTCGATCACTTTGCGCTTCGATCCGATCATGCCGATGTACTGCGCCCGCGTCTGCACTGCCCAACGCAGAATACGCATGTCATCGCGGTGTCCTCGAGTGACGATCACAATATAAGAGGACTCGTTCGGATCGAACCTCCGCATCGCCTCGTCGAACTCCAGCGCGTGGACTGCAACCGCGGAAGGGAATCGCTCTGTCGTTGCATAGGAGGAACGGTCATCGATAACCGTCACATCGAACCCTGCCGCTGACGCCGTACGGCTAACATTGACGGAGACGTGACCTGCGCCAAAAAGATAAAGTACAGCTGGAGGTAGCACCGGCTCGACAAAAACCTCCAGAGTGCCCCCACAAACCAAGCCAGTGTCGTACTTGGGATCCTGGTTCAAGTCAAACTTTAAGGTTCGCGGCTTCTCCGATTCCATGACTTCGCGCGCAGCCTGCCAGACATCTGCCTCGACGCAGCCTCCGCCAATCGTACCTACAATCGAGCCATCGTCCCTGACTAGCATCTTTGCTGTCTGAAACGATGGAATCGAACCCCGCACATTGACGATCGTAGCCACCGCTCCACGGCGGCCTTGCCGGCGAAGTTCGACGATATGCTCGTAGATATCCATCGATACGAGACTCAAACTGATTATCAGGCGGTTAACAGGAGCGAGTCAATCGAACTACTTCCCCCTCCAATACGCCTGATGCCCGATGTAATCGTCATCGGCTAGATTCGCAATGATCATCCTTTTGAGTTTCAGTGGGTCCACATTCGTGCTCTGCACTTTGTAGGCAATCGTCCCATCTGGACGGATCAACAGCGTGTAAGGCACGGCTGCATTCCAGTCCGGGTCAAACGCGGCGAGTTGAGCATATAGATCGGTCGAACCGAGGATGTAATTGGTGCTGGTTCCGTGCTCCGCCTGCAGAACCTTATCCACTCCGGGCTTCTCATCCGGATAGTTAATGCTGACCGTAACCAGATCAAAAGCCCGATGCCCGTACATCCGGTACATCGTTTCGAACTCAGGCAGTTCTTTGCGGCAGGGGCCACACCACGTCGCCCAGAAATCGACCAATAGTAGCTTCCCCGTTGTATTTTTCCGCAAGGCACGCAAGTCGTCTACTGATACTGGTTTTACCGATACAGGTTTCCTTTCGATCTCAGTCATCTCCTCGCGGCGTCCTTCTTCTTTATAGAGCCATTTTGTGGAACAACCCACAGCGGGAGTTTTCGCACCTTCAACTGCCTTGCCCGCCAACACGGCGTCCAACGCGAGCCGGGCGTCGCGCCGTGTAACCAGCGGTTCTCGCGGATTGTTATCCACTCGGCCCTCGTAGCGCAGCTTGCGTTCCTGATCAAAGATGAACACGTGCGGCGTGGCGGTTGGCCCGTATAGATTCGAGATCTTCTGATCCTCTCCGTCGTAGAGATAAGGGAAGTTGAAGTCGCGATAAGCCGCGCGGATTTTCATCTCGTCAAACGAATCACCCACATCGGTGTATCCCATCTCGTCGAGACGGACCGCATTTGGATTGTTCGGCTCAATGGCCACGACTGCCACTCCCCGATCCTTGTAGTCCGCAGCGATCTGCTTGATGCGCGTCTCGTACAGTTGCGACGTAGGACAGTGATTGCAGATGAATGCGATCATCAGGACTTTGGCCACAGCGTAGTCCTTCAAGCAGTGCGTCTGGTCGTCGATTCCCTTCAAACAAAATTCTGGTGCCGCCGTCCCGATCGCAAGAGTCGGCGGACCGTGTTCATCTTCATCCTGTGCAACAGCGGTAGTGGCAGGCAACAGCAGAAACAATGCGAAAGAAAGTAATACAATCCAGCTTTTCTTGATAAGGTTCATAAGGCCCCTTCTCGCTGATAAGAATGATTCTCACTCGCACCGAATTCTACTCTTTGAATGTCGAACCAAGTATTTGGCTCCTTAGTGGACCTTCGTGGTGAATGATGTGTTAGCGTGAAATCCTCAAGGAGCAAGTGCAAATGAAAGCCATTCGCATTCACCAGTTCGGTGGTCCCGAGGTTCTCAGCTACGAAGACATCCCTGATCCCCAGCTGCGCAAAGATCACGTGCTGGTACGCGTAAAAGCCTGTTCGCTGAATCATCTCGATCTGTGGGTCCGTAAGGGACTGCCCGGCGTGAAGCTGCCCCACATCCTCGGTAGCGACATTGCCGGTGAGATTGCCGAAATCGGGGAATACGTGACCGGCTTCGAAGTGGGGCAGCGTGTTCTCATTGCCCCAATGCATTTCTGCGGACACTGCCCGAAATGTCTAGCCGGACTGCAGAACCAGTGCCGCGAATTTACGGTCTTAGGCAACGGAGTAGACGGCGGTAATTGCGAGCTGTTCGCGGCTCCTGCTGCGAACATAATCCCGATGCCCGACTCGCTCGATTTCAACCAGGCAGCCAGCGTGCCTTTGGTTTTCGTGACCGCATGGCACATGCTCGTCGGTCTTGCAGGAATTCGCCAGGGACAAACAGTGTTGATCCTTGGTGGAAGCTCGGGCGTGGGGATCGCCGCAATTCAGATCGCAAAACTTTTTCACTGTCGCGTCATCACAACTGCAGGCAATGAAAAAAAGCTCTCGAAAGCGAAGGCGCTCGGAGCGGATTACGGCATTGACCATTACAACCAGAAAATTTCAGACGAGGTCCGAAAGATTACCAATAAAGAAGGCGTCGATATCGTCTTCGAACACGTCGGCGCAGCCACTTGGGAAGAGAGTGTGAAGTCTCTCAAAACGGCGGGCACTCTGGTGACCTGCGGCGCGACCACGGGCCCCAGTGTGTCGGTCGACCTGCGGCACCTCTTCGCTCGTCAGTTGCGCTTGCTCGGTTCTTATATGGGAACGATGGGAGAGTTGTACGAAGTTTTGGGCCACGTATTCGCTGGACGGCTCAAGCCAGTAGTCGACCGAACATTTCCTCTCAACGACCTGCGCTCCGCCCACGAATATCTGGAGAAGGGCCAGATGTTTGGCAAGGTGGTCGTGAATCCGTAAGCGTCCTGAGTTCCGAGCACTGAAGTGCGCGAAGTACAAGAAGACACATCAGTTTTCCTTTGTGTACCTTCGTGTCCTTGGTGGTTAATTAAGACACTTCGCTACATCTCGGACCTTCGAGGCCGTAAAACACTGCGAAGATAACTCAATAAGGTCTCGCTCCGTCAGTCACTCCCGGCCACGTGTCAGTTCGAAAGGGCGCAGCCGGCAATCCTGCTCCGTTGAAAAGCGTTGCCACCGGATTCGACTGCCACGCATATCGGACTTCCTTCGGGCGCGGAACCGAAGGCGATGAAACCACGATCGCTTTTCCTTCGATGTGTGCATCCGCCCAATACCACTTGCGATCATCTCCTGCGATGGCGAACTCTTCCAGCTTAGATCCCTTCATAACCAATCCCCCGTCAGCGTGCGCGAAGTGCAGTTTGATCGATTGCGGAAGCCGTTCGACTTTGGCAAGAGTTGGTCCTGAATACACGACCTTCTTGTGATACTGCTTTGCGAGGGCGCAGAGGGCGAGGCGCTCTCCCACGGGACGTTTGTCCTTGGGATGAATATTGTCCGGATCTCCCGTATCAATGGTGACTGCCAGGCATGAGTTCGGAACACTTGCAGCCGTGAGCGCCTGCGACTCCCTCGTCTCTGCCCATGCGTCATCGGTAGGAGTTTCACTCCGATGTTTAAACGCAGGCAAACTGACGATATAGAAAGGGAAGTCACCCTGCTGAAAAAGCTTGCGCCAGTCCGCGATCATCGCAGGAAGAATCTTGCGATATTGGAATCCGCGATCTGAATTCTGCTCGCCTTGATACCACAACGCCCCAGTGATCGAGAGCGGCGCGATTGGCGCCAGCATCCCCTGATAAAGCACCGACGGCATCACTGGCCAATTCTCATATCCAATTGGCAACGGATGCGGCGGGCGCGCATCTACGCTTAGTTTTCCTTTCCACTGGCCGGCGATCGGAACGATCGTTTTATCGCCAAGCGTCAGGTGTAGTTCATCGGGCTTGCCGAGAAATCCGCCTTCCGGTTTGGTCTTCAGCACGCGAATCGCGAGAACATTCTTCCCCGGTTTCAGCACTCCCGGCGGAACGAAATACATGCGAGGATTTTCCACCCACGCGCTCGCGCCCACCCACGTCCCATTGATGTACACAGTATCCATGCGCTCAATTGAGCCAAGTGACAATACCGCTCGCCCCGCCGGAACCAGATCGGGCACCGTGATCTCTCGCCGGAACCACACGACTGCGGGCGTATCGGGTACTCCGAGTTCCGCAAACCCTCCCGGAATCGCAACTGTCTTCCACGACGAATCGTCGAAATCTGCCGCTGACCAATTTCCCTTGAGTCCGACGTCGTACTCGTCGTACCAGTGCATGACGTAGTTCCCATATTCGGGTGCGCCGGCTGCGGAGAATTTCGCAAGTTCGGCCAAGGGAACGTCAAAGTCCTTCAGAGGCCGAAGGGCATCAGCACTGGTCCAGGCCTCCGCGGATGTACCACCCAGTGCATCCACAACCAGCCCGATCGGAACGTGAATCTCCTGCTGCACCTTGCGCGCAAAGTAGTACGCCACCGCGGAAACTTGACTGGCCGTCTCAGGGGAGACCACTTTCCAGTTTCCCTCCACAACATCAGTGTGGTGGTACGCCGGGTGCCCGGCGACGGTAAAGAAGCGAATCTTTTGATAATTCGCCGCTTTGACTTCTTTCTCTCCATCGCGCGCTCGTGGCAGGGATACCTGCATATTGGACTGCCCGCCACACAACCACACGTCGCCCACCAGAACGTTGTGAAGTTCCACAGTCTGATGACCTTTGATCGTTAGAGTGTAGGGGCCGCCAGTGTGCGGCGGATGAATCTGTACTTGCCAACGCCGGTCAGCTTCCGCAATGCCTGACGCAGTTTTGCCCGCGACTTCAACCTGCACCTTGTCCCCGGGATCAGACCATCCCCAGATCGTATTGATCTTTCCGCGCTGCAGCACCATGTTGTCGGCGAAGATCGGGCTGACAAACGGCAATGGCTTTGCACTGGCATCCGGAGCACTTTGGGCAAAAGCCCCGCACAACAGCGACAAGCAAATCGCCGGAACCACGAATTTCAAATCCCGCCTCATCGCCACTCTCCACGGAAACGTTTACGACGCTCGATCAATGAAGGCACCGTCCAATCGAGGATTTTATTGCTCGACCGAGATCACGGTCACAGACTTGGGCTCAACCTTTAACGTTAGCTTGCCGCCTCGCACCATTGCAGAAATAGGCTTCGGCACGACGGTGTTCGGCGCGTCGAACGTGTTGATGCTGTCGATCTTGGGCGCAGTCAAGGTCTCGCCAGATGCGGATTTGGCGTTGATCCCGGCCAGGCTCAACTCGATCTCCGCCGATTGATTCGGGTCGACGTTCGTGATCTCGACCCACAGCTCGCCATCTTTGCCCTTCGCAGCGATCGCATCCACGCGAGGCAAAGTGAACTCGCCATGCTTGTACGTACCAGCATTGAATGTGACCGGGATGAATGTGGAATCCTGAAACGGCACGTACATTTTGAATACATGGTAGGTAGGTGTCAGGACCATCTTTTCTTTCTCGGTCAAGATCATCGCCTGCAACACGTTGATCATCTGGGCGATGTTGGCGCCGCGTACTCGGTCGGCATGCCGGGCAAAGATATTCAGGTTGAGCGCGGCCAGGATCGCATCACGCAGGCTATTCTGCTGCACCAGAAATCCCTGATGACTTCCAGGCAGCGGCGCATACCACGCGCCCCACTCGTCCACAATCAGCGCGACTTTTTTCCTCGGATCGTACTTGTCCATGATCGCCGAATGTTTCTTGATGAGGTCGTCCATTTCGAGGGTGGCTTTGAGAATCTGCGCATACTCGTCCTCACCAAATCCGAACGATTTGAAGGCCGGAGGCCATTTCACGACTGTGTAGTTATGCATCGAAAGCCCGCTGATGCCCCAACTCCATGTGTGTTGGCCGTAGGCTTTCATAACCGTTTCGGTCCAGTCGGTCCAGCGCTGGTCGCCTCCGCCGGGGCCAACGGCAATCTTTTGCATCTGGTCTCTATCCTGCTGCGCTGGGTTGTAGTTGCGGACGAAGTGAGTAAAGACTTTCATCCGGTCGAGATAGTACTCAGGCGTCATGTTGCCGCCGCAGTCCCAGCTTTCATTGCCCAGGCCGAGCAGCGCTACCTTATATGGCGCCGGATGTCCGTTGGCGGCGCGCTCCTGCTCGAGCGTCGTCGCCTGAGCGGCCGTCATGTACTCGAGCCAATCGGCGCCCTCCTTCACCGTCCCGGAGCCAAGATTCACCGAAACATACGCCTCACTGCCAATCTGGTCGATGAAGTCCATGAACTCATGCGTGCCGAAAGTGTTCGGCTCGATCACCCCGCCCCAATTTGGATTGAGCGTTACCTCTCGCTTAGGACCAATCCCATTGCGCCAATGATATTCGTCGGCAAAACAGCCTCCCGGCCAGCGCACATTGGGAACGTGGATCGCCTTCAGCGCGCCAACAACATCGTTGCGAATTCCACGTGTATTCGGAATTGGAGAATCAGGACCGACCCATATTCCTCCATAAATGCCGTAGCCAAGATGCTCGGCAAACTGCCCGAAAAGATTGCGGTCGATCTTCGGCCCTGTCTGGGACACGTCAACGGAAATTTGAACTGTTTGCGCGATAAGGAACGAGGAACTTAGGGCAAATCCGACCAAGACAGAGTAGACAAGCCAACAGCGCAACAGAATCGATTTGGTAGCGGACATTGTTTTCTCCGGAAATGCAGAGACAGCGTAATCGCTTGCGGAGCGGTCGTGGCCGGGAATGCAACATCTGAACAACGGGCATTACTCGCAACGTTATGTAGTGTTCCCAGTGTCAACCGATTTTGCACTTGACGGCGACGACATTTTCATACTAGTTTGCTCTAGGCCTTTAGTAAGCTAGTCTATGAATTCAAGCGATGTCGCCATATGAAACAAACTACACAACGGGACCTCTTTCCTGGCGCACTGGAGATGATGATTCTGCGAACGCTCAAGCACCAGCCCCTACATGGTTATGCGCTAGTTCAACAGATCAAACGGAACTCGGATGACCTCCTTCAGATTGAAGAAGGCTCCCTCTATCCCGCTCTCCAGCGCCTTCTCAAGGAAGGTTTTGTGAAGGCCGAATGGGGAATCTCTTCTACGAATCGCCGCGTTCGCACTTACAAGTTGACACAGGCGGGCGCAAAGCATCTGGAGCGTGAGGTGTCGAGCTTCGAGCGCATGCTCAAGGGCATCACGCAAGTCCTGGCTCCAGGTGAATTATGAATTGGCTGAGGCAATTGTTCTCGCGAAAACAACTCAGTGAATTGTCGGAAGAGATTCAGGCGCACCTCGACGAAAAAGTCGAGGAACTCGTCGCAGCCGGCATGCCAAGGGAAGAAGCCGTTCATTCTGCCCGGCGGGAGTTTGGCAATGTGCACCTAATCCAGCAGAACTCACGTGAAGTCTGGGGATGGCCTTCGGTGGAAAGTGTTCTCCTCGACGTACGCCACGGCCTTCGTGCGTTGAGCCACAGTCCTGTATTCACGGCCGTTGCATTGTTAACGATTGCCATCGGAATCGCCGCCAACGCGGCAGTCTTCAGCGTGGTAAACAGCGTGTTGCTGAAGCCGCTTAATTATCCCCATGCCGAGCAACTTGTGGCGCTGCATCAAACCGCTCCGGGAGCTGAGGGCCTTGCGGATTTCGAGAGTGGCCTTCTTCTTTCGCCATCGATGTACGTCACATATTCTGAGCACAATCAGACATTTCAATCCTTAGGAGTGTGGATTTTCGGTACCGCGAACGTCACAGGCATGGCCGAGCCCGAGCAGGTGCGAACGGTTGCAGTAAGCGATGGCGTACTCCAGACCCTTGCTGTACCGCCGGCAATTGGCCGCTGGTTTTCGCAGGTCGATCAGGAACCGAACGGTCCCCGAAGGGCGATGCTGAGCTACGGATACTGGCAGCGCCGGTTCGGCGGAGACCCAGCTGTCATTGGCCGGAACATCATGCTCGACTCCCAGTCCCGCGAAATCATTGGTGTCATGCCAAAAGGATTTCAATTTGTGGATAAGGACTTCGATCTAACCATGCCGCTGGCGTTCGACCGCGGCAAGCTAATTCTCGCGGGCTTCGGTTTCCACGGGATCGCGCGGCTCAAGCCCGGAGCGACCATCACGGAAGCCAACGCCGACCTGTCCCGAATGCTACCGATCTGGATGGATTCCTGGTCGAATGGCCCCGGTTCCAATCCGCATATTTACGAGACGTGGCGAATTACACCGATGATTCATCCCTTGAAGCAGGAGGTCATCGGCAATATAGGGGAATTCCTGTGGGTGGTAACGGCCACGATTGCCCTGGTGATGCTGATCGCTGGCGCGAACGTGACCAATCTGTTGCTCGTCAGGATAGAGACCCGACAACAGGAATTAGCCGTTCGCACGGCGCTCGGCGCAGGTCGCGCCCGAATCATCCGGGGACTCTTAGTCGAAAGCACCATGCTCGGCATCATGGGCGGAATCGTAGGCGTCGCCTTTGCCTACGCGGGCGTGAACGTCCTGGTGGCAGTTGGGCCATCGAATTTGCCGCGCCTGAACGAGATCTCGGTCGATGCGCGGACGTTGGCATTTACTTTTGTTCTTTCAGTGTTGTCCGGCTTATTGTTCGGATTGATGCCTGCCCTGAAATATGCAGGACCACGTGGCAGTTCAGGCCTCCAGAGTGCCGGAAGAACCATCACTGTCACCCGGGAGCGGCATCGCGCACGGAATCTGTTAGTCGTCGGGCAGATGGCGATCGCACTTGTACTCCTGATGAGCGCCGGCCTCATGATCCGCACATTCGTGGCCTTGCGAAAGGTCGATCCAGGATTCTCCGATCCGCAGCACTTGCAGTTGATGCGAATTTCCATCCCAAGTTTGCTGATCTCCGAGCCGGGGCGGGTCCTGCGGACGGAAAATGTAATCCTCGATAAGCTCGCGGCCATCCCGGGAGTCAAGTCAGTTGGATTCGCGAGTGAAATGCCCATGGAAGGTGTGGACTCGGAGTGGGACGAAATCTTTGCGCAAGACAAAGTCTACTCAGGCGACGTGATCGCTCCGTTGCGTATGTACAAGAATCTTTCTCCGGGCTTCCTGCAAACCGCTGGGACAAGGTTAATCGCGGGCCGCGAAATGACCTGGAATGAGATCTACGATCTTCGGCCAGTTGTGATGGTTTCCGAGAATCTGGCCCGCGAATTGTGGGGCACTCCTGACGCGGCAATAGGGAAACACCTGCGCGAGTTTGAAAACATGCCGTGGCACGAAGTAATCGGCGTGATTCAAGACGTTCGTGAAAAGGGCCTGCAGGAGAAGGTGCCGGAGATCGTCTACTGGCCCCCTCTGGTACACAATCGTTTTGATCCGGTATTGCGGACGGCGACATTCGTCATCCGCAGCGACCGGGCGGGAACGGAAAGTTTTCTGAACGAAATTCATGCAGCCGTATGGGCGGTGAATTCGAATCTGCCGCTCGCCTCCGTTCGCACCATGCAGGAGGTCTATGACAAATCGGTCGCCCGAACCTCGTTCACGCTCGCGATGCTTGGAATTGCTGGCGCAATGGCGCTTGCGCTGGGAATCATCGGCATCTACGGTGTGATGTCGTATACGGTATCGCAACGCCAGCGCGAAATCGGAATTCGGTTGGCTCTGGGGGCGAAGGGCGGAGACGTGCTTCAAATGGTGCTGAGACAGGGCACAAAGTTGGCGCTGATGGGAGTAGCCATCGGCATCGCTGCTGCCCTCGCATTAACCCGACTCATGACTAACGTACTGTTTGGCGTAACAGCGCACGATCCACTGACGTTCGCCGCTGTTTCTTCACTGCTCATTATGATTGCGTCGTTGGCGTGCTACATTCCCGCGCACCGTGCAACACTTGTCGATCCCATCGTAGCGCTTCGCTACGAATAATTCGGTGTATCGGGGCGGATCGTCGGCAGGATATGTCTGTACCTCGCCTAGCCGTAGGCCTCCCGGTGAGAGTGTCTGTGGTTTAAAATATCTACATAATGTCTCGCGAGCTAAATTTTGGTCCTTATGTCGATGTCGAGAACGGTAAAAAGGTCGTCAAAGACCTGACCTTCGGCAATCCAACGCCAGAGGGCGTGGTCTTAACAACGCTTGATTCCGCCGTCAACTGGATGCGCAAGAGTTCGATCTGGCCGATGACCTTCGGCCTCGCCTGCTGTGCGATCGAGATGATGTCGATGGGCGCGGCACGCTTCGACATAGCGCGCTTTGGCGCGGAAGTGTTCCGGCCGTCGCCGCGGCAGAGCGATTTGATGATCATTGCCGGCCGCGTCTCCAACAAAATGGCCCCGGTCATCCGCCAGTTGTGGGAGCAGATGCCCGAGCCCAAGTGGGTGTTGTCGATGGGGGCCTGCGCGACTTCAGGTGGAGTATTCCAGAACTATGCGCTGGTCCAGAGCGTCAACCAGGTCATCCCGGTGGATGTCTACGTCCCCGGATGCCCGCCGCGTCCGGAGCAACTGATCTACGCGATCACGCTACTTCAGGACAAAATCCAGAAAGAGCGCGGCACCATCCGCAAGGCGCTGAACCTCTCATAGCTTCTAAAGGCCTTGAACCGCCAAGCGTACGAAAAAATGCGCGAAAGACGCGAAGCACTCCGAGCGGTTCTCCGCGATCCCTGCGAATGTATTCAGCGTACTCAGCGTTGAGTATTTAAGAGAAACGAAAGGAACTCGCCTCAGTTGGTTCCTTTGCCATCCTGTGGCGAAGTGAAATTTTCTACGGCTGCCTGCGCCGGAACAGACCGATCCGGTTGCCCCGACAGAATCGGCGTAGCTTCAACATGTGCCGTACTCTTCAGCAATGTCTTCGAGTGAATCCGGTCAGGACGCCTTTGCGAATTAGACAACGGCATCTCGGGCGCTGGTTTCGGAATCGCAATCTCCGGCGCCTTCTGCGATTGCACCGCGATATCAGTTGACGGATGCGTCACTTGCGCGGCGCTCTCAACATCGTCGCCCGAGTGATGCCAGCTCCACCACGCCACCGAGAACGTCAGCAGCGCCATCGCAACGGTCGCGATGATCCAAACTCGGCCGCTGGAACTTGAGGAATATTCCTGCCCAATCACGTCATCGACGACAATCTGCGCCGCCCGTGGAGTCGTCTTCCGTGAGAGTGGAACTGCGCGCCAAGCCTCACCACGCTCCCGTGCAAATGCGGCCTCCGCGATTTGCGAGAGGGCACGCAACGAATTCAGGGCGTCGCTGTCAAACGCGTTCGGCCTCGACGAGAAAGCCTCTAAAATCCCAGCCATCCCCAGTTCTCCGCGCAGCGGCACCGCAACAATCGATCGGATGCCCAACTTGCGGCAGACTTCGGCTTCGACTCTCTTGTCGGTGAACGTATCGTGGCACATTAGGATAGCCGCCGCTCGCACGCATTCTCCGGAAATGCCCGAATCCGGATCAATCGTCGCACCCAGTTCCGGCGTCATGTCTCCGCTTCGTGCCCGGCACACCATCCGGCCATTTTGCCGCAATGCCACCGCGATTCCATTCGCGCCTGTCAAAAGCTGCGCGCCGGCAGCGACGGCCTTGTAGATGGATTCAACGTTTTCTAAAGGATTGGCAACAGCTTGGCGCAGGGACTCAAGCATCGCCGCACGGTCGACGGTTTCGGACGAAGGTAGGCCTTCGGCAAGGGCTGGCAAACCAAGAGTCACTTCTTCAGCTGAAGACAGCACTTTCGCAGGAGCAGTTCCCATGGGACGGATCGCCTTTGACGGATCTAGGACGAAACCGCTTTTACGTACGAGCGGAAAGGGCGCGATTGCCGCAAGTTTCTAGCAAAATCACCATCTTGTCAACGCTCAGAAGGGCTGCCCATGCTGTTCTTGGGCATTCCGCCGAGCTGATCGACCCGCCGGAACTTTCAACAATGGCAACTTATGCGTCATCTCCCGCGCGTTATAATGAATCTAACTCGAAGCTGGGGTGCTTTATGCAACGTCTTCCCGTCACCCTCGTTCTTACCATCTGTTGCTTCTTCGGGGGCGCCTGGGCCGAGACGCAGACTCAGACTGCTGCTCCTGGGACTCAACCCCCAACCGAGTCCAACAACAATGCCGCCACGCAGCAAGCGGCTCCTGCGACACCCACGATTTCGGCCAATGCCCCGCACATGTCGAGAGAGACCCGTCTCCAGATCATCCAGGATTTCGAAACTCAACTTGTCTATTCGCGGACAACGTTTCCGATGGGGCAAAAGGGCCTATCGCTTAAAGATGGAGTCATCACTCCGAACGGGCAGAACCTGCAGCAGTTGATCGCTCTCTGGGGACCCTCGATTAAACCCGGTGACCCGGCGCACATTTCCTACGTCCGGATTCACGACAACCACATCCATTTCGACCTGAATGGCGGAGCGATTCACCGCAAAAAGTGGTACCAGCACATTGAGGTTTCTGGAGCCAATGGCGCTCCTGTCCCGCTCTCCCAGAACCAATCGACCGACAATCCCCATGGCAGCTACCTCGATATTTACTTCGAAAAGTATGTACCCGAGATGAGCGCGGCCCAGTTGCGGGATCTGCTCTATCCGGTGCTGGACTTTAACGCCCACAACAAAGAAGAGGCGTATCTCGATACCGTGCCTCCGAAGGTCAAGGAGGCTATCAAAGCCCACTACGTACTAGTCGGAATGAATACCGAGATGGTGCTGCACGCCAAAGGCAGGCCTCCGAAGAAGGTTCGCGAGAAGGACGGCGACACTGAATACGAAGAATGGATCTACGGCGAACCGCCGCAAGACGTGGACTTCGTACGCATCGTCAGTGACGAAGTTGTGCGTGTCGAGACCATGAAAGTCGGTGGGCAGAAAATTGTCCGCGTGGATAGGGAAGTGATCCTGCCAAAGCCTGGAGAAGATACCGAAGCCAAGAGGGCAGACCAGGAACGTCCAGCTAACGCGCCTAGCTTGCGCCGTCCGGGCGAAGATACGCAAGACGTCCCCAAGGCAGACGATGGAACCGCACCCATGCCTCCCGCCGCTCCCCCCACCATCCCCCAGACTCCGGGTGATCCCGGACCGGGGAGCGTCTTCGGTAGGAGATGAATGATGCTGAACGAAAACGTGGGGGTTAGCCAACCTTCTGTGAATGCCCCACTTCTCGATGCTCTTGCGAGAGGTGGGATCCACGTCCAACATTCTTCCTTCACTTACATAACCGAACCGACGTCCTTAAATGAGAATTCCAGCGAGATGTTGGGATAATCCTTCCCGTCCACCTCGACATACGGATATACGAAGTAGTTCAGCGGCTTCCCCTCTTGCGGCGGACTCAGACGCAGGTCACGTCCCATACTGAACTGCACCCGGTTCACATCGTGGGAGCCGAAGAAGTAGTCCCGTTTTTCAGGATGCTTCCAGGCCTCTGAAATATCCACAGGAATCCATCCTTTGCCGTCCACGTAGAAATCTGACCAGCAGTGATAACCGGCAATCTCACCGGAATGCTTGTCAGCGGGGAGCGGGAATCCAATCTCGAATCTCGCAGGAATGCCTTGCGAGCGCGCCATCGCGATGAACAGGGAATGAAAGTCGGTGCAGTTGCCTTTCTTCGCATCGCAGGCATACAGCACGTCACCGCGCCCCCAGCCTTTGCCGGTCTTGTCATAGCGCATCGTGCTAAAAACGTAATCGTAAATAGCTCGCGCCTTATCCAATGGCTGCGTCTTGCCCTGAGTTACTTTGACGGCCAGTTCCGCTGGCAAGCCGGTGATTGGCACCAATGCATCAGCATGGAGATCGTCGAGACGCTCCCGACGCGTCAGGGCAACCGTACTCAGCTGTGGAGACTGCCGAAGCGCGACGCGTTCCCGCCGTGTTACTTCATATTCGATGTCGAAATGCAGTTCAGAGCCCACCAAATGCTTGGTCTCGGCAAAATACATATCGTTTCCGTGTCTGGATTCGCGCGTTCGCTTCAGAGGCAAGTCTCCAAGAGCCGAGAACACCTTCACATCCTGGTATGCATCGGACTGAGCCGCCGGAATCCATATCCGAACCTTTTTGCCCGGCGGCAGGTTCTTGACGGTGAATGCGTAATGAAAGGTGAAATGTCGGGATTCCTGCGAAAAAGCGGCAAGACTGACCGACAAGAGCAGAGAGATCAGAGAAATTTTGCGCAGCATGAAGCTTCCTTAAAATGTGGTTTTACCCGACAACTGAGTACTGGGTACCGAGTACTGGTTTTCAACGACACACGGGCGTCTTAATGGGAACGCCGTCAAGTGAAACCGCACTGGCCGATGCGCATGCACGGAGAGATGTCCCAACTGGGGAAGAAGATGCGATGAATTTTTATCCACGAAGTAACTACCTTAAAATCCGGTAGTGGCTCAATTTTGAGCCACTACCTAAAATCCCGGACTATAACCAAGTTTGCGACCATCCGTTATATAATTCGCGGGCACTTTTGTGGTCGTGAACTATCCGCGGTTCTCGATCGTCGGCCCCACCTCAAGACTCGTTTCGATCGCTTGATCAGGAGATGACTGTGAATATTTCTGCACATGCGCCCTTGCCATCGACTGTCCTCTCGCGGATTGCCGCCGGACTTCTCTCCCTACTGGTCCTCTCGCTGGGTTTCAGCCTCTCAGCGTCATCAGCAATAGCTCAGACTGGATACACCGGAATCTTCGGCGGCGGCCCGTTTTACAAGAACGCGTCCGCCAACATCACCGAGATCGAGAACTCGGGTTTTAGCGAGGCGATCGTCTGGAGCGTTGAGGTCAATAGCGTAGGCGATCTCAATTTCAACGGCGAATTTCCTCTGACCTCGGGCGGCGTCTACGTGGGTAACAGCTACTATCCCAACTTCCCATCGGATATGGCGCAATTAAAGCAAGGTACTGTCAAACGCGTTACATTCAGCGTTGGCTCCTCGAATTACGGGGACTGGGAGAACATCGCGGCTCTGGTGAAATCGCAGGGAATTGGCCCCAGCAGCATTCTCTACAAGGACTTCGCGGCGCTCAAGGCCGCGATTCCCGCGCTCGATGCAATCGACTTCGACGACGAGAACAGCTTCGACTCCACCACCACGATCGAGTTTGGCGTCATGCTCGGACAACTTGGCTATCACGTAATGCCCGATCCGTTCGACAACGCTAGTTACTGGACAAACGTCGTCGCACAGATCAACAGCCACCTGCCCGGTACCGTCGATGGGGTTCATCTGCAAGCCTATGCGGGCGGGGCAGGCAATAATCCATGCGTTGGTTGGAATTTTGGAACCGTGCCGGTATTCCCCGGCCTCTGGGATCTTAACGACACTCCGAGCCAAGTCGAAACCATCATGGGCGGATGGCACGCACAGTGCGGAATTCTGGGCGGTTTCATGTGGCTCTACGACGACTTCGTCGGCAACGGACTCGCTGCCGAATATGCCAATGCTATCAACACGGCGGTGAGCGGCAGCGGCTTCAGGCTCTCCGGGCCAGGCATTGTCTACGTCAATCAGCACGCAACAGCGAACGCTAAGATCACCATCACCGACTTCGGCGGATTTAGGGGCAATGTCACCCTGAGCGTATCGGGCTTGCCGAACGACGTCAAAGCCGTCGTGCAAGGAACAGGCAATCAGCAGAAAGTTGTCTTCGCAGCAGGAGTCACTGCCGCGACCGGATTCGCGCCGATCACAATCACTGGCACGTCAGGCTCGCTCACGCAGACTCTCAAACTAACCTTAGCTGTCAGCGCGGGTGTAGGTTCGGCAGGGAAAGGCACGCCCGTAGATCTATCGTCGAGTTTCAGTGTTTACGGCATCTACCAGGATGGCGTGACCTATGCAACGGGAGGCCTTGACGGCGTCGGATACTCATACTCGGCGAACCTGCTCGGCACATCTCGTGTGCTGAACGGACTCTTATTTAATCTCGGTCCTACGAACATGCCCGACGCGATACCGGCCACCGGTCAGTCAATCGCCATTCCGACAGGGAAGTACAAAGTCCTGGTTCTAATCGGAACCGGGATCCAGGGAAATCAGCTTTCTCGGACTTTAACAGTCACTTACACCGACGGCTCGCGTTCGCATGTCCTGCAAAGTTTCAGTGACTGGTACACGCCGCAGCAGTATTCCAACGAATACGAAGCTGTCGCCATGCCTTACCGCAACTTTGAGGACGGCACCAAAGACAAGCGTATTTTCAACCTGTATGCATATCCCTATCCGTTGAATTCAACAAAGACAGTGCAAAGCGTCACCCTGCCAAACGATCCAAACATCATGGTGCTGGCAGTAACTCTCGTGCCGTGAGAGGTAAAGATGTAACCACAGAGGACACGAAGGCGAAGCTGGACGGTTGTTTCCCTGGTGGACCTTCGTGTCTTTAGTAGGAAATGAGTGGTAAATGCTTTTGACGGGACAAACTGAAAAAATGGAGCGGGAGACCGGGATCGAACCGGCGACATCCAGCTTGGGAAGCTGGCGTTCTACCGCTGAACTACTCCCGCTCAGAGAACGAAAATAGCTTACCACCGCAGACATTGCCCCACAACTTTCAGACCGCTCAGGATATTGAAGGTTCACCAAGGGAATAATTGGTTTTCCTTCGTGGACCTTCGTGTCCTTTGTGGTTGATCGCTTGTTGGCTCTCCCTTCGTGAATGCAGCCCTCCGTTCGTGCTTTAATATCCGGACGTTCAGAGGATAGACATGACCCCATTCTTCTCCGCGCCGTCGCGTCGAAAATTCTTGAAAACTGCCGCCGTCGTCGCCAGCACGGCCGCCACGTTGAAGCCCGCACTCAGTAGTGCACGTGAGATTACAGCTTCTGGCAGTGCACCGAGACCAGACGTAAAGCCCTTCGAACTCAACGAAATAACAATTGCGGAACTGCAAGACGGCATGAACTCCGGCAAATTCACCGCGGCCTCATTAGTGGAGAAGTATTCAGCGCGCATCGGCGAAATCGACAAACAAGGGCCATCCATCAACGCCATCATCGAGATGAATCCCGACGCTCTATCGATCGCCGAAGAACTCGATCAGGAGCGCAAATCCAAAGGCCCCCGCGGGCCATTACACGGAATCCCCGTCCTGATCAAAGACAACATCGATACAGCCGATCGCATGATGACGACCGCGGGCTCTCTGGCTTTGGTGGGATCGACGCCGGCGAAAGACTCGTTCGTTGCACAGAAGCTGCGAGCTGCCGGAGCGGTCATCCTGGGCAAAACAAATCTCAGTGAATGGGCGAACATCCGCTGCTCGCACTCAGTCAGCGGATGGAGTGGCCGCGGCGGCTTGACGAAAAATCCCTACGCGCTTGATCGCAATCCCTGTGGTTCCAGTTCGGGAACTGGCGCTGGAATTTCCGCAAACCTTGCCGCAGTGGGCATCGGTACTGAGACGGACGGTTCGATTGTCTGCCCGTCATCCTCCAACGGTCTCGCCGGCATCAAGCCGACCGTAGGACTCGTCAGCCGCAGCGGGATCATCCCGATCTCCCACAGCCAGGATGGCGCGGGACCAATGTGCCGCACGCTCCGGGATGCAGCAATTTTGCTAAGCGCGCTGACTGGAGTCGACCCGGAAGATACGGTAACCGCCGCCAGTTCTGGAAAGTCGCAGCCCGATTATGCGCAGTACTGTGACCCAAATGGCCTGAAGGGCGCACGCATCGGCGTTGCCCGGAAATATTCCGGATTCAATGATGCCGTCGACGCTCTCATGGAGCAGTCGATCGACGTGATGAAGAAGCAAGGCGCAACCCTTGTCGACCCAGCCGACGTACCCACACTCGGTAAGTTTGACGATAGTGAACTGCTCATCTTCATGTACGAGCTTAAAGCTGATCTCAACGCATATCTTGCCCGATTGGGCCCCACCGCCCCAGTACATTCGCTCAAAGAGATCATTGAATTCAATGAGCGTAACCACGCCAAGGAAATGCCGTACTTCGGCCAGGATTTGTTTATTAAAGCAGAAGGTAAAGGACCGCTCAGTGAAAAAGCCTATCTCGATGCCTTGGCGAAGAATCATCAACTGGCGCGCATTGAGGGCATCGACGCTGTCATGGATAAGAATCGCTTAGACGCTTTGATAGCGCCGACGGGTGGGCCGGCATGGCTGACCGATTTGCCGAATGGAGATCACTCCGCCGGTGGGAGTTCGAATGCCGCGGCGGTCGCCGGTTACCCCAATATCAATGTGACCGCAGGTTTCATGTACGGATTACCGATTGGTATCTCATTCTTCGGTCGAGCCTGGAGCGAACCTACGCTGATCAAGCTGGCTTACTCGTTTGAACAATCAACTAAGGCACGCCACGCTCCGCGGTTTCTACCAAGTGTCAATTTATGACACCGAGGCTGACGCGACTGCATGAACCGATTTCACGAAGCAAAAACGTTTTACTTGCCCCTTCGCTGACGCTCTCGATCACAAGTGTGTATACTCTTTTCTGCTGTATGAGGCTTCAACTTATGAGGGGGGAACTAAATGACCAACCTGAACAAGGTAGTCACTTCCCTAAGAGGTGAGTACTCCCGACTCCAAAAAGAACTGGATCGGGTAGGGAAGGCATTAGATGCCCTCGGTCACGCAGGCGGCGCCGGATCCAGGAGAGGTAAACGTATCCTGAGTAAGGAAGCTCGTGAGCGGATCGCAGAGGCACAACGGCAACGCTGGGCCAAAGTGCGGAAACAGGCCAAGCAAGCCAAGTCGTAG